>Ga0334882_1000300_pt1 | contig 83493 bp, 55 predicted proteins | sample GraSluR1_MG_5_FD_207226 | JGI IMG/M metagenome (GOLD analysis project Ga0334882, IMG submission 207226) | Sludge microbial communities from methane-producing bioreactor in Wageningen University, Netherlands - Granular Sludge_15_04-R1 | ecosystem: Engineered > Bioreactor > Anaerobic >... | reverse complement strand
CTTCTACGCCACGGGAAGCCGTCGCAAGGCATTTGTATACTCTTTTTTATCGGGCCTTTCCGAGCCATTGGGGGCGGTGGTGGGCTATTTGCTGCTGTCGGCATTCTTCAATGAGATTGTGTTCGGCGTGGTCTTCGCGGGTGTGGCGGGTATTATGGTCTTCATTTCTTTCGACGAGCTGCTGCCTGCCGCCGAAGAATACGGACAGCATCACCTTTCGGTTTACGGTCTGATATTGGGTATGATCGTGATGGCCTTGAGCCTTGTCATGTTCTCCTGACCGAGCAAAGGGCTGTCTTATTCGCGGAACCTTGGAATTTTTGGTTTTCGACGTGTAGCCGGTTGCTTTTCCGCTGTATTTGCCATATAAGCACCCAAGAAACATATGTCAATAGTGGATTATACTGAGAGGGATTTCGCATGAGTACCATAGCCTGCAAGAACATGACTGTCGGCCTGTTGGTGATCTTTCTTTCGTTTGCCGGGTGCAGGAAAAAAGATTCGGGAGTGATCGAAAATGACAACCCTGAATCGGTTACGGACTCCACAATAGTCCAACCGGAGCCCGTCTTCGTTGCGCCGGAACCGAGCACATCCTCTGTAGTCACACCCTCAACACCGGTTGCTGCGCCGGTCACTTCGACTGTTGCACCTCCTGAGGTCAAGCCGGTACAGATTATGCTGCAGACGACTCAAGGCGATATTGTGCTCGAATTGGACCAAAAGGCCGCACCGGTGACAGTGGCCAATTTCCTGCGATATGTTAAGGAAGGTTTCTATGACGGCACGATTTTCCATCGTGTTATTGACGGCTTCATGATTCAGGGCGGAGGCTTCACGGAGAACATGACCGAGAAGAAGACGCATTCGGAGATTATAAATGAAGCCGCAAATGGATTGAAAAACCAACGCGGCACGATTGCCATGGCCCGCACTTCTCTGCCGCACAGTGCAACGAGTCAGTTCTATATTAACCACAAGGACAACACGATGTTGGACTACGGGACCTGCCCGGACGGCTACGGGTACACGGTGTTCGGCAAGGTTATTAGGGGCATGGAGATTGTCGATGCAATAGCGACGGCTCCGACGGTGCTGCAGGGCGGCGAGAAGAGTCTGCCGGTCCAGCCCGTCAGCGTCAAGAAGGCGTCAGTGGTTTCAGGGGGGTGACTGTCGCCCGAGCCGGTCGCGGATTGGTGAGGCAAGGCGACCCCAGAATGCAAGTCGATGCCGGAGCCTCGTTTTGAACAGGAAAGAAATATGAACACTGTCAAACTAAAAACAAGCCTCGGCGATATAGTCGTCGAGTTGGATCGCGGGCGGGCACCGATCACAGTGGATAATTTTCTGGCCTATGTCAGTGAGGGCTTTTTCGACAGCACTGTTTTTCATCGGGTAATCCCCGACTTTATGATCCAGGGAGGCGGTCTTACAGCGGATATGGCGCAAAAGAATACCCGTGCGCCCGTCAAGAACGAAGCCTCCAACGGCCTCAAGAACAAGCGCGGCACAATAGCTATGGCGCGTACGGACAAATTTGACAGCGCTACCGCCCAGTTTTTTATCAATCTGAAGGACAATGACTTTCTTAATTACCAGGGGCCGTCAAACCCTGGCTACGCCGTCTTCGGCAAAGTGACCGAAGGTATGGAAGTGGTCGACGCAATTGCTGCCGTTGATACCACCAGCAAGGGGTACCATGACGATGTTCCGGTCGATCCTGTTGTGATTGAGTCTGTCAGTTTAATAGGCGAAGAGGGCGCATAGGTTGGACGCCTGGGCGCGCCGCACACTTTGGTTCATGCGCAAACGGCATGACAAAGTCCATGATGCACTTAATGTCCCGGCGTAGGCGCCGCGGCCTGCCAGTTGATCACGTCGTTGCCGTACGCGGTCGGGTCGACGCGCGTCAATGATTGCCCATGTCCGTCCGGACTGCTCGGCCAGGGGTCAACGCCCGCCGGATGGCTGCCATCGCTATAGACTACTCTGTCTACGCGGATATACTGCCGCCGACCACTGCCGTCAACATCACCCGGCATAGAAAGCTGTATCTGCTCGCCGGCGTTATCAAGTGCCCCGTCTGTCCATTCAAATACCTGTACGCCGGCGGCGGGCTCGCCGAACTCGTCATTGAAAACCGCCAGGCTGCGGACCAGCAGAATGCGTTCGCCTGGGGTCATTGTTATCGGAGGCGGTCCGAGCAGAATGTCGATGCCGTTTTCATCGGTGAATCTCCAAGGTTCGTTAGTGCTGTAATCGTATAAGACGACGGTATTGTCGGTGATGTTCAGCAGTTCGACGTATTCGGCTTGCGGATGATTCGGAGGGTGGTACATGATCTCGCTGATGACAACCGGTCCAACAGCGGGAGCGGCATTGGGTGCTCCGGGGGTGTTCTCGCTCATGGCGACGAAGTTGAATGTTCCGGTGCTTTTGCGGTATCTGCCGAACGCGACGTCCGGCAGAGAAGCACCGAAGGATTCGCTCTTGCGCCAGCCAGTCAGCGCACCATCTCGGCCACCGGAAAGATACACTGTCTCACCGTTCTGACTTAAAGCGAAGGGTGCGATGCAGCCCTGGTCGTGCGGGTTGTTGAAGTGCAGCGCTTCGTAGAGGACCAGGAAGCCGTATGGATCGATTACAGTGCCGTCGGCTATGCAGTACTTCATGAGGTCTGAATCTTTGGCGCCGCGGTCGCTGAGAAACCAGCCGCTGATGTCTATTTCTCTGTCAGTGGTATTGTGCAGTTCAACCCAGTCGCCAAGGGGCGTATTGGAATGGGCCAGCAGCTCGTTTATTACGATGTCGTCCAGGTCCGGACCGTCGTTGGCCGCGCCGGGTGAGCCGCCTGGGCATGTGCTCGGCTGCCACGTGTTTTTTTCGCCCCACAGCGCCGCATCGACGCCTGCAGGATTGCGCACGGTCAGCGAAAAGCCTCCACCGTCGGTGATATCGAACCAGTCGTCTTCATAACGAAAATCGTGTATCATTGCACCCGCGGCATCCACAAGCCGGATCCGCTCGCCGCCGTTGTCCAAGGCGCCGATGTATTCGCCAGCAATGTTGAAATCGTCACCATAAACGTTTTGAAAAGCGGTGAGATTCCTTACCACAAGCGTGTATGCGCCCGGCTCAAGGGTCAAAGGAGGGAAGGTGAAGCCCACGCCGTTGGTGAATGCTACATGAGCGAGATTGATGCTGACATCGCCGATATTCTGAAGCTCAATGAACTCGGCTTCACCATTTGGTGGATGGTACATCAATTCGGTAATGCGAAGATTTTCTCGGACCGGCCCGACCGCGAACATTGCCTCGCTCAGCGCCGACCAGACGCCGGCTTCGCGGACGCGGGCCTTGACGGGCATGCTGTGAGGCAGCGTGACAGCCTGGATGTACATCTTTGCCGTCGGCGAGACGTCGGGAGGCGTCTGATCGTCCGTTCCGGCGATGAGTTCGGCGGAGATAAGAAAATCCGTACTGGTGGCGGCCTTGTTGATTCCAAAGATCGCAAGTACGTTGTGGCCGTCGAGGAACTTATCGGCGTGGTCGGTAACAAGGAAGTCATCGAAACCCGTGGTCTCATTTGAAATCGTTGTCCAGGGATTCTCCGTAATGCCCGGGCTTCTGGCGATTTCCTGGCCATTAAGCCAGGCAACGAAACCATCGTCATAGCGCATTCGCAGTTTGATGAAAGACACTCCTGTCAGATGGGCGGTATCGATCTCAAACGGTATCCTTATGTACGCGAACTGGTTGGCCCTGTACATGAGACTTCTGACGTCATAGCTTATCCAGGGAAGGTAGTCGGTGTCGATGTCGTAGCCCACCCCGCCGGTTCTTCCTTCGATGTAGTCGCCATGCGTCCACGCAGAATCGTCGAAGGGCTCGCTGCCTCCTTTCCATGCGGAGGCAGGCTCGTGGCCAATCCATATTCTCTTCGCGGCTGCTTCGGGGACCAGCACCAGACTGGAGGCCGGTCCCGATGCCGACGGCAGGCGCGGATCGGCCCCGTCGAGCGTGTAGTAGATCGTGCCCGTGCCGTTCAGGTTCGTCATGGTCAAAATGCTCGCCGAGGGAACATGTCCTGCGTGCTGAGGCGTCCCGTTGACTTGATACAGCGGCGGGTCGATGTCCGGATAGAGGTTATTTGCGCGCAGCAGATTGAGCAGGGCGTAACTATTGGCGGTGTCGTGTATTGCGGGGATGTAGTTGTTTATGACGTTGTCGCGTTCCAGCAGCCAGGAGTCCTCGCGTGTGAAGTAGTAATCGGGCCCGTTCGGCGCAGGCGGCCAGTGCAAATGGTTGATATCGTCGAGCGGGTTGGGCTGGTTGATCGTGTTTCCATAGGGCGTGCTCATCTGGGTGTCGCCCCAGCGAGCGCTTTCGGCAACGATGGCCTTGTCGATCATGTCTGTGATTGCGCGGTATCTGTCCTGGGATGCGTTTTGACTGAGCGCTCCGTTGTTAAAGCAGTGTTTGTATACACGGTCGGCGAAAAGCAGTCGGAATTCACTGCTGGTGCGCATCTTCTGGAAGACACTGCCTGCACCTCCGCTATGGTTTATTCTGGCGGCGGCCCGGCCGTGGTAATCGAGGACTATCTCCTGATCCCAGACGAAGAAGCGAAACCTGCCGTCACCGCTGTTGCTGTTTGCGGCGGCGTACCCATTGTGATGGGGCCAGTCCTCCGCATCGGCGTAGAGATGCAGCAGGATGTAATCGGCAAAGTTATGCGCGTCGAGATAGTTCTGTATCTCGGCATAGCCCGCCGCAGTGGACGGGTCAATTGCCATCATTGCATTCCATCGTGTCGGAGGCGTTGCGAAGTCTGCATTAACTTGCCAGTCGGCAGTTTTGCCTCCGAGATGATCGGCGAAGAATTCACCTCGCAGACGCTCGGTAAGATTATGCAGGCCGAAATAGAGGCCGTTGACATACAGATGCACGAAATTGCCGTGGCTGGACGGCTGGCCCATGTCCCGGAGACTGTCCTTCATCCAGACATCGCGAACGTACTGAGAATCATTCGGGCGGTATCTGGACGGATCCCACGACACGAGCCCCCATGAGTCGGTGAAACATGCACGCAGCACGAGCTGGTTGAACTGCTCGACCTTGGAATCAGCGAAAAGGGGATAGTTGAGCCTTGGCGAACCGTACATCGAGGTGAAGGTGATGCGAAGCGAGTGTTTCTGCATACGCGCCGGGCGGCGGCTGGCGTTGCCGTGGATTTCGATCTTGCAGTCCTCCTGAAAGCCCTGGGCGCCGTCCGGCAGGATGTACTCCATCGAACACTTGCGTTCCCAGCGGCTCAACGGATTGGCATAGATTCCCCTGGTGTCGCTGATGAAATCTTCCGGCGACATGGATATTGAGACGGTGGGAATGTCGAGCAAGGCTTCCTGCACCGAATAGCCAGGCAGTGTGCTGTTGACGACTCTCTGGTCCATATCGTAATCGGCCGGCACTATTGCGCCGGCGTCGGAGCTGTAGCCCCAGTCGGCCGGCCACCCGACGGGGTCGGAAGGCTGTATTGCAACGCCATCCACAAATATATACGTGTGCGTCGTCACCTTCGATGCCCGCCAGCCGGGCTTGAAGGCCACTGAACGCACCAGTGATGTCGTGGCGATGGCAATGGGTTCATCAGGGTTGTAGAGCAAGCCGTTCTGCTCGCCCGGCTCAGAGCCGTCGAGTGTATATCGGATTACAGCGTCCGGCGTATCGCATGAAAGCCGCAGGTCAAACGGCTCATTATAGAAGCCCCTCTTGTGGCTGTGCGAAGGTTTGTCCGTAAAGCCGAGGAAGGCCTGCTGGTTGGGGGCGCCGGGCGTAGGAACTGCAAAGTATCGGTATACAGAGTGCCACATGCCGTAAGAGATATCGGTCTCCTGGGGGGGAAACTCCGGCCAATAGTCGTGAACTACTCTGCCGTTGGGCGCCACAAGTGCAAGATACTCACCTTCCCTGCCAAGCGCGAAGTTTGTGTGAAGATAGCCCTTTGGATCCACGTAATCATCGGTCGGCTGGCCTGACGCGAACACAATCAGATATTCGCCGGCGCCGAGAACCGCTTGCGTGGGAAACGGCCACTTGCGCAGATTGTCGGCGTCATCAGTGAGATACCACCCTGCCAGCGACACGGCCTTCGTGTCGGCGTTGTATAATTCGATCCAGTCTGAAGCGTTGCCGTTGCCGTCCATGAGCGATTGACTATTCGAGGCAACAAATTCATTGATGATCACCTTTGATGTCTCAACAAGCCAGTTTTGCGACAGCAATGCAAAGTCGTTGTTGGCCACGTTGCCGCTGGCGTCGAGGTCCGGGCAATGGTCCTGCCCGTGGCAGTCGGATGTGTCCAGCCAGTGGGCGGCGAAGATGCAGAGATCGTCCAGGTCGACAAAGCCGTCGCCGTTGATGTCGCCATGAAGGGGCATCTGTGCGTCGATGACGATGACATGTTCGGAAATCTTGGCGTCGTTATCGCCGCCTGCGTCGGGTCCGTCTGAGACACACAGCGTGAGTTCGTATGTGCCTGGCAGCTGAAAGAGCGCTCTAATGTCCTCCACATTTGCTTCAGGCGGCTCCATAGTGACAGGTGCGGGCCCGCTGGTCTGCGTCCATTGATAAGTCAGGCCGTAAGATTCGCCCAGAGACGGGTTCTCAGGATCGCAGCCCTGTTCATAAGGTTTGCCGTCATCAGTTACATCAGCATCGATGGAGACGAAGGTGTTTGTCCGGACGACCATAAAATCCGGCGCGCGGATTGATGGCGGTGCATTGTAGCAGGGGTTCTGGACTTCCAGAATGAGCGCATTAACGAATGCCCAATGCGGTCCGCCGTCATTTGGTCCGCGGGCGCTTTGAATCACAATTTCACCCTGCGCGTTGCTTATGGCCACACCTTCATACTTGCAGTCGTCCGCCGAGGAAGGGGGCATTGCACCATTGAAGAAAGTTTCGAACAGCGGTGCGCCGTTGGCCGTCCAGATGGCATGACGGGGGCCGCCGCTGCTGGTGTCAAAAGAATAAATTATTAGGCTGTATGCGGTGTAAGGCTCCAGGTCGGCCAAGGTTATTTGCATGTCGGAGGCGTTGGCGAACACGAAGTCTCTCAAGACCTGTTCGAGGGCAATACCGGTCGGGGTTTCACGTCGGCGATCATCAAGGTTGCCCTGGAAGAAGACGGACACACCGTCTACCACGGCAGGATTGGAGCCGAGTGTGAATGCGGTGAAGCCTTGTTCTGTTGTTGCGGCGGAATTATCCTGGTGCCGGTTGACGTCCAGTTTGAACACGGTCTGCTGTGCGAACACCCGATGTACACATAGTACCGCAAACAGGAGACACGCTGTGCAGAGACCTGCACCGATTTGTCTGGCTTGACGGCTCTTCACCTGCACCTCACTCACCAAAATGAGACAAAAAGTCCGGGCGCCGCGGAACTGTAGCCGGCGCCCGGACTGTCTCTTGCTTCAAGGCCTGATCATCAGTACGGCCAATCGCATCCCGGTATCATCGGATCATTACACTTTGCCCAATTGAGAGCAAAGACCGCCAAATCATACAAATCGATCTTGCAGTCGGGTTTGCCTTCCGGGCCGCTGAAGTCGCCCAGCATGACCAGGCCGTCGGCGATCACGTCGTCGCATGTCGGGCTGGTAACCGTGATCGTAATAGTGTCGGACCTCTCGGCCATGCCGTCGTCGGCCGTGATCTGCAGCAGATAACTGCCCGCCATGCTAAAAGAAATCGTCGGATCCAGCCGCGTTCTTTCTGTATGCCAGATGACCTCTGCCTCCGGCGGGTTCGCCTGCACCAGCGACCAGCTTACGTCCGCCGGGGCCGGTTTTCCGTCGTCAATGAGCGTAGCATTGAGTGTGAGTTCGCCTGTCTGCATCTGGAAGACGGTGTCCTCGCCGGCGTTCACGTGCGGCACCAGATTGATGCCCTGGGCCGCCAACGAAGCTATCTCGGCATCGCTGAGGGCGTACGTGTAAACGCGGGCGTCGTCGATCGCTCCATGCCACGTGCGATAACCGTCACTTGCGGTGTCAGCGTTGCCGCCGATCATGATCGGCACGGTTTCGAGTGCTATGGGTCCACCTCCCACGCCGGAGACATCAAGGATGCCGTCCACGTATATCTTGATGGTCTTGCCATCATAAGTGCCCGCTACGTGGTGCCATTGACCGTCATTTACGCTGATCGTGCCCTCAGCCCTTGCAGTGGCCAGCCCCGGGCGGTTGCAGAAGAAGCCGACCGTATTCGAGTTCCTGACGCGAGCAATTCGCCAGGCATGGTCGCCCTGAGAAAGGATGGTATCCCACTGTCTGTCAACAAACGGTTCGGCCTTGATCCACGTTGCGACGGTTATTTCATATTGGAGGTCCGCGAAATTGGGGTCGCTGAGCGGCACGACATTGGGATCGATCTCCACCACGACAGGCTTTCCGAGGCCGTCGGCTACTCCCCCGAACCACAGTGCCGTGTTGGGGTTGGCGCCTTCGATCCAGCCGTCGACCCAGTTCGGATCCGGCACGGCCGTATCTGCGAACGTGCCATGATAACCGGTAATCCGGTCGTTCACAACGTTTCCGCCATTCTCCTCCATATCCCAGTGGGCCAGCAGGAAGTCGTCAGTTGCCGGGTCCTTAACACGGATGGTGATCGCTGCCAGGCTCTCTTTGCCGTCGCTGGCCTCGGGCCCGAGGGGGCCGTCCGTAACGCTTACCTGGAACCGGTACACGCCCTTCTCCACAAAGCTGATCACCGGGTCCTCGACAGTCGGGTCGTCAATAATCGCCGTTGCCGGCCCGGACAATTGTGTCCACTCGTAGCTGAGCCCGATGGGGTCTCCCGTCGGGTCATCGGGATCACAACCGCCGACATAAGGCCGGCCGTCGTCAACTGCCGTCAGGTCCAACTGAATGGAACCATCCACAGCCAGATTGAGGGTCTGGTACGACTCAAGCTGCAAGCTGGGCGGAAGATTATAGCAAGGGTCGACTTTTTCGACGATCAGCGCGTTGACAAAGGCCCAATGCTGTCCGCTGGTGTGGCTGGGCCCCTGTGCACCCACTAAAACCAATTGTCCCTGCGCGTCAGTGGCCGCCTGCCCCCTGTGTCCGGTGTCCGACCAGGAAGCGGGGGGCGCGTTGCCGTTGAATATAGTCTCCAATAAAGGCTGGCCGTTGCCGGTCCATGCCGCGTTGCGGACGCTTCCGCTACTGGTGTCCCATGCGTATATTGTTACGTCATAGAGTGTAAGCGGCTCTAACCCCGTCAACGTAAAGGTGATATTACTCAGATTGCCGAAGATGAAATCCATGATCATCTGATCAAAGCCGGTGCCGGTGGGGCCGGTGCGGCGTCTCGACAGGAGCGTCCCCCCGACAGTCACAGTTACGCCATTAAACACTTGGCCGCTGTCGGCGATCGTAAACGCCGTATAACCCGGCTCCAACTCGCCTGCTGCGGTACTGTTGCCCACGTCCAGTTTCAGCACAGGCTCAGCATTCGCAACTTGCCCAGTCAGCGCAAGAGCCGTTAGCACCAGCACACACAAAAAACAATTTGCAGTCTTCATCAATTTCTCCTTCCGGTCAACAACACCTAATAAAAGCCACGATCACCGCTGATCCAGCTTAACTGATGCAAATGTTCGGACGGTCCGCATGGCGTCTTGGATCAGATACCAGCCCGCCTCACAAAGACTAAGAATTACAAACTCAGAAGCACCCGTCTGCATTCGTCAAACAGGTTACGATTACAATCTGTAGCGATAAGGCCAGCCCGCGGCCATGAAATCGATATCACTTCGCTGCTCTGCTGGCGGGTAGTCCTGACCATAATTCCCTCCGCCTTGGATCAGCAGTTTGTCCACTCGTTCCTTGGTGTACGCGTCTCTCCATTTACGAACCTCTGCATGTCCGTCGCAGAAACCTACAGTGCTGCTGTCACCATGATTAATTGCTATCGGACCCCACCATCCCCATTCGCGCTGTCCCGTGTATTCCGGGGCGGCCATCACGAAGTGGTGTCCTGCATTCCAATTCCTTGTTTCACCCGCTTCCACAAACACATAACGTTGGCCAGGCGACGTGATTTCGTGAAAAAACCTGATCTGATTATTATAACGTGAATGGGTAGTTTGCGTGAAACCGTAAAGACATTCCGGAACACTGTAGGATACGTAAACCGTCGTATTGTCGTATATGCTCTTGCGAATCTTATCTGCGGGACAATTGTACACTTTGTGGGATTGTAAATATTCGAACAGGCGGCCAACTTCTATGCCACGGATCTCATCCTCATCGGTGACAGCCGGATTGCTCTGCGAGATGCTCATCGTGTTGCCGTTTGCGTCCCTGGCAACGCCGATCCAGCCTACGAACTGTCCACTGCTTTCATATGCGTTATATTGATCATCGTTTGCACTCATGATGCGGGCGTCGTTGTCTTCCTGGTACATGTACCAGCTCAGTGCAAGGTTCTTGACATTGACAAGGCACACAGCACTCGCAGCTTTGCGTTTAGCCAGGTTTATTGAAGGGATAATGATGGCCAGAAGCAGCGCGATGATGGCGATTACGACGAGAAGCTCGATCAGAGTGAAAGCGCGTCGGTGCTCCATTTGTATCCTCCAGCGGTTAGGCCGTTCGCGGTTCTGCCCTTGACGGCCTGAAGATGGGCGATCTGGACAGCTACACAGGCATCAATATACCGCGCACCGCCTTGCAAATGCAAGCGCCGGCCCGACGATCCAGCATCTTTTGTGCTAAAAAGTGTTTACCGCAATATGCCGCCAGGCAGGGCGAGCAGACAGACGTGCATGGGCAGAGGCCTATTTGAACGGCTGGTACAGGCATTCTCAGTCTGCGTCAATAAGGCTGTAAGTGCTTTTTTTAAAAACACTTACGGAACGAGAATGCCGGGTCAAGAGTCATGCGCCGGCATGGAAAACGCAAGACTTTTATGTTGTAGATCTCAGAAACAAAGGAACTCATGCTTGTCCTCTGACTACTCGCCTCGCCGTTTGCCTGATCGTGATGTTATTTCAGGGTTTGGGCGCGTGGGGCCAGAGCCAGGAGGCGGCGAATGCCTGTAAATCGGCGTCGTCGATTATGCCGTCCTGGGGGAAGGCGAGGTCGCAACTGGGGTTCCACGCGGTGTGGCCGGCTTCGCTACGCCATGCCGCCATTAAGATGGCGGCGTCTCTGAAGTCGACGCTGCCGTCGCCGTCAAGGTCGGCGGGGCTGACAGACGGTCCGCCGGGGGTGGGTGCGGCGGCTCTCCAGCCGGACGGGTCATTGCCGGCGAGGATGTAAGGCTGTCGCTGAAGTACCGACAAGGGGCTGGCCGGAACGGGTGGCCAGGGTGATCCGCTGAAGTAGATCGCCTCGTCAATTATAACCCACGAGACCGAATCGCCAAGGGCGTCTGGCGCCTGTGGTCTTTCAAGTGCCAGGCGTGCGGTTATGTCAGAGAGTCGGGCGGAGAACGGACCGAAGAGATCGATGCCCGGGGTGAGCGATTGGGCGGCGTAAAAGGTCTTGAACGAGGACAGGACAGCGGGCTCGGAGAAGGGGTCAAAATCGACGACGACGAGGCGCCCCTGCGGGGGGATGGATGCCGTTGGGCTGAATACGTATTCGATGCCGCCGGTCAGCCGCCAGAGGCCGGCGATGTTCTGCAGGGGGATTGCCGCTTGCGTCGGGTTGTACAGTTCGACGTACTGGCGGGCGGGCGGTCCGGCACGGTACATGATCTCGCTGATCAAGACATCCTGTACAGGGGCGGTGTTGGGCATGTTCCGCGTGGGCTTAAGCGTTTGCCAGAAGGGTGCGCCGTCGGGGAAACGGCCGAGCGTTACGTTGTTTTCCTGAGCTTTGAAACGGATACAGTCGACAACGCGCTGCGGGGCGGCGTCCGGGAGATATGACAGATAGATCTGTTCGCCGGCTTTATCGAGGCCGAAGCCGGCTGTGATCGGATTGTGGAAATCGTTTACTTCGTCGAACGTAATCCTGCCGCCCGGTTCAAGGACTACATCCGGCAGGGCCCATTTGGTGAGGTTGTCTTTGTTGTCGCTGAGGTACCAGTCGCCGTTGAGCTGGACCGTCGAGGCGCCGGCATTGAAGAGTTCGATCCAGTCGTTTGAGTCGTGGGGAGCGACATGATAGTCGGTGTGTGCCATGAACTCATTCAGGAGAACGCCAAGGTGCAGCTCTTGATCGGGCTCGCCCGGCGAGCCGTGGATGTAAGCGCTCTGCCGCCAGTTGCCGCAGTAATTCAGAGAGCCGGACGGCTGATGTGGGATTGCGGCGGTCAGCGGCACAATTGAATGGCCGGGTCCGTCGGCGGCAAGAGGCCAGCCTCGCGAGTCGTTGTAATCGAAGGCCAGCACCTGGGCTCCGAAGGCGCCTCGGATTATGACGGAGTCGCCCTCGTTGGCCAGCGCGCCGCTGAACTGTCCGGCCAGGGGGACATCTTGGCCGTAGCGGGATTGAAACGCGGGGACGCTGCCGGCGACGATAACATAGCCGCCGGGCTCCAGCGAAGTTATCTCGCTTTGTGCAAACGAAAACGAGATTCCGCCGCCGATGGTCACCTGGGATATGTCGAGCGTGTCAGGGCCCGCGTTGTGGAGTTCGATGAACTCGTAGTCTTTGCCGCCGAGCGGGTCATACATGACTTCTGTGACTCTAAGGTGCTGTCTGAGTGGGCGTTCACTGGAGATGCTGGTTACGTCTATTGCGGCCGACGCGAGCAGCCGGTCCTGGTAGTCGTATGCTTCGAGCGTGAACTGGTTGAGTCCAAAGTCGAGCGGCAGAGTGAGTGACCACGAAGACAGGCCTGCCCATCGAACATTGAGCGGCTCACCGGTTTGGGCAAGGCGGATAGTGCGGACGTTGATCCAGCCGGTTCCGTTAAGGGTCACTGTGTCGGCGTCGACAGTAAACGGATTGCCGTTGTTGGTGGTTATGGCGAAGGCAACGGAGGCGGGCAGTTGGCTGAGTACGTAGCTGCGGCGCTGATCGACGCGCGTTAGGATTTCGGTGCTGACGTTCTGGCCGCATACTGCACCGTAGTGATTGACCCAATCGGTGAGATAGGCCGTGTTGAAGGTGGTATCGATTATGTCATGGAGATGCCCATAGAAGAGGCGTTTAAACCTGTCGATTGCTATGACCTTCTGTAGATTGCTGCCGTAGCCGAACACGGGAGCCGACGTCGACTGGAAGAAGGCAAAGTCGAGGTCCCAGGGCATTGCGAGCACGCGGCCGTCGGCCGGGCGGACGTAGAGCATGATGTTGTGTGCCAAGCCCTGGTTGTAGGTGTCGCCAATACCGCCGAGCGATTCGAAAGCGAAGACCCGCATCCAGTGGTCGACGTCAATGACTTCTTTAATTGCCTCGTCGAGGGCCGACCCGGTCAGGGAGAATGTTTTGGCCATGGCGATGATGCGCGAATAATCATCGGCGGCGCGGTTGTTCTTGATGAGGTAGTTCCAGCGGTACGCCTCTTTGTCGTCGCCCATGTTTCTAAAGTCTATGGCCAGGACGTTGTTGGGCGGCAGCTTCAGGCTTTGGGGGTTTCCGTCGACGGTATTCTGCGGGTAGTAGATCAGTTCGAATTCGAAAAGCGTTCCGTCGGAGCCGTTTGGGTACTGTGCATCGAGGAAGCCGTCGTCATAGCGTGCGAGCATCATCTGGGCTGGTCCGTTGCGATCGCCCAAGGGTGAGATCAGGTTAACGACGTCGTCGTGCATTGCCGGCAGTCGGCCGGCGCGGTTGCCGATGTGCTTGACGACCAGTTCGCGATGGCTCGCTCCTGTGCCGCCTGGTCCGCCGTTTCGGTCAATCGAGACGACGTCATGGACGCCGTGGAACAACCGCTCGGGGCGAAATCTGACGTTGAAACCGGCGCGTTCGTTGTTGCGTCCGTAACCGCTGCCTTTTAGGTGGAGGGCGACATCATAGTAAATATCGCTTTCGTTGTAGATTACGGTTGCGGGCATTCGGTGGTTGCTCATGACGTTGGTGGGAGCATGGAGAAAGGCAGCGTCGGATGCTGTCATTATGATGCGGAAGTTGTGCGCCGGGGCTGGGCGGGCCTGATTGTCGTTTACCTTGAAAAGCGATCGGCTGTCCGGGCCGGCGGGCGGCCATGTAGCAATGGCGTTGTGTGTGTCGCGACCCTGCACATAGAACTGAACAACGGTTCCCGCTGACAATCCGCCGATTGTTGCGGTGTAACGACCGTCTCCGACAGCGGTCATAGGCGCAGCCTGGAACGGACCTTCAGCGGCGGACCAGTACAGAGTCATCGATGCGATACCGTCGGGGTCTTCGGCTTGAACGGTGACTGCGATGTCCTCGCCGGCGCCGGGGACAGGCGGGCTGTGCAGGAGATTGGAGATCGTCGGGCCCATATTGGGTGTGTATCGTGAATTGCGGCGGCCGGGGGTACCGGCGGAGGAAGGAGTCTGCAGTATGGTTGTTTTCGGCGCGCGATTGAAATAGAGCCGTGTATTCAGTTGATCTGAACCAGCCAGCCAGCGGGCGCGAAAGGATACTTCATACTCGCGTCCGTTGACGATTGATCGGCTGCCGGCCAAGGTGGTTTCCACGTGGTTGTGCATGTGCTCGGTGGGACCGGTGGCAATGAGGTGGAGGACTCGATTGTACGGGTTGCCGAGCTCGGTTGTAATGCGGCTATAGCCGTGATTGCCAAGAAGCCGCCAGGTGCCGGGCTGCGTCTCGAAGGAGCCGTCCTGGATAAGTTGAATTCTGGTTCCGTCGGGGTCTTCGATGACGCTGACGTTGTCTATGAGCACCTCCCCGGCCTGTAAGAGTCCAATGATGAATTCGTTCCAGAGCGATGGTTCATTGCTGCCGGGCGCCGGGTTGGCGATGCTGCGATAGGTGTATGTTTTCCATGAGCTTTGAGCGGTCTCATCGCTGTCGGCCCATGCCGAGGCCTTTGAATTGTCCGCCCATGGATCCCGCAGTTCGAGGCTCGATCCGCCGCCGTCGGCATTTGCGGGCCAGTACCCGCCGTCATAATAATGCACCTCGTCGGCAATGTTGCCGTTTTCATCCTTCAAGAGGACCAGGTCGTCCTTATTGGAGAGTCTGCCATCGAAGTCGCCGGTAACGGCAATGCCCGGATAATGCCGGCTGAACTGTTCGCTGTATTTGGCCACAACGAGATACCCGTCGGGCGGTATGATTGTGCCCGGTTCAAAACTGAATCGGATGCCTGCGTCGATTGTCCATCCCGTGAGTTCGACCGGGTCTTCGCTTCGATTGTAAAGTTCGATCCATTCCTGGTCGGGTTCGTGAAACGGCACATGCGGAACGAGTATTCGGCGTGCTTCAATCTCAGGCAGGATGAGCAGATCGGTACTGCCCGCAGACCAGTTGAGCCCCTGGATAGCGAGGATGTTTGTGCCTGCGCGGAGATGCGTCTTGAAACCGCTGATATCGAAGTGTTTGAATTTCACCGCCTCTGCATTCGGATGGCTGGCGGTCGATCGGGAAGACCAGGTTAGAAGCCCAACGTTGTCGTCTCTTCCGGGGGCATTTGCGCAGGCGACTTCGACTCCGTTGATCCACGCGACGAAACCGTCATCGTACTTCATCTTCAGGATGAGTGTTTCGATCTGTGCCGGGTCAGCCAGGTCGAAAGGTATGCGGATATAGACGGAAGTATTGCCTCCGTACATCAGGGCCTGCACATCAGTATGTATGAGGCCTGCGAAACCGGCCGGGGATGTTTCATAGCCCACGCCGGTTGTGCTGCCCTGACCGTCGTTCCATGCGGAGTCGTCGAAAGCCTCGTTGCCGCCTGTCCATTCGAGGCCGTCGGAATCGTCCTGCGGCACCCTTACGGCGGCGAAGGTGTGGGAAGGCACCAGCAGGGTGGTTTCGTATTCTTCGGCGGTCTCTCGGACGGGGCGGTAATGATACATGATCTCATTGATGACGATCTCGTTGCAGAAGGCGAAGTTGTTTGGTGCGCCGAGTGTTTCGATATTCGCACGTGCCCAGCGGCCGACGCCGTCAGGACTGCGTCCTCGAAGGGAATTCTTTACGACGGCTCCATCGACAATGAGTCCACTTGCCGAATATAGAAACAGTTTGTCTTCATCGGAGGGGTGAAAGCCGAGTTCCGCCTCGTGGATCACCATGCACGCCCCCGGCTCTAAGGCGCCGGCCGGGAGCGTGTATTCGCCGCGCGTCTCACCTCGGCATACGAGCTTGAAGCCGTCGGTATCAATGGGTGTGTCGCCGTAGTTGAAGAGTTCGATGCGCATCGGCGAAACTCTGGCGGATGTGATCTCATTAATCGCCAGTGCGACGGGCTGGTCCGCCGGCAGGGGGGTTTGCACCGCCGCGAGCACAGCCGCGAAGCGCATGTCTTCGCTTGCCGTCGCCTTATGCACCTCCACGGCCAGGACGTTGCGACCGTTGACCATGTGCGAAGAGGAGATCGCCAGCGGACCGGTGAAGGCCGGTTTGACGATCTCCGAGAAGGCTCTGGTCTCGAAGGTAATGTCTCCGTCGGGCATGTTGAGGCGAAAAACTTCATGGCCGTTGATGTAAAACACTGCGCCGTCGGCGACGAGCGCGTCGAGCGTCAATGCCGTGTGAGAGAGCACATCAGCATGGTGCAGGAATTCCTTTCGGAAGTAGTACGTTGGGGCGGATCCGGCCAGTTCAGTCTGTTCGACGACCGCGACAGCCGTGCCGTCGACCTGGACACGGATGCCGGACGGGTTCGGCGACGTGCCGCCGTTGGTGAAGTGGAAGTCAAGCGTATTGAGGCCATTGGCAAAACCGCTAAGAATATCGAACGGCCCGGAGAACGTACTGAAGCCCGCCCAACTGATGCCGGTGCTGACGCCGTTGATGCGAACGTCGTTCAGCACGTCATCAACAGCGACGATCATGCTCAATTGGGCTGTGCTTGGGTCGTAACCGGCCAAGTCAAAGGCGGTGCGGAAGACGTAGTGGCCCGCGGGCAGGTTGTCGGCGCCCTGGCTGCTAAGGCCGATCCACTGAGAGTCGGGCCCGTTGGATAGCCATGCCGGATGGTTCTGCATGACGAAGACCTGTTCGCCGCTGACGGCGATCGTGTAGTGGGGATCCAACTGACCGGGACTCAACAATGTGCGGTCATCATCCAGGCCTGTGCTAAACAACGTGTCAATCGTCTTGCGTTCGACCGCAGCGGCGCCCGACCCTACGTAGAAGCCCGCATGGCCCACCGGCCAGTCGGCATCATGCGCATAGTCTGGCTCATTCCATGCGTCTCCGAGATCTACACCCGCGTCGTTGTATCGCCACGTGTCAAATATGCCCACGAATTTGTGTTGAGTAGGCACAGTATCGGCGGCGGGGAAGTTTTCGCGGCCCGGTGTGCCGCCGTGCTGGGGACTCCATGTCCAGTTTGCCGGCTCGGCGCTTGCAGTTCGGGGATTGCGCTTTGCAAGGGACGCGCCGGAGCCGTCGGCGGCAACCGGCCAGTCGCCGCTGTCGCTGTATTCCACTGCGTCCATTATGCGGTCGCTGTTGCTGATAATCTGCAGAAGCTCGCCGCTGTTCGAGAGGCGGCCGCTGAATGGACCCATGACATCGGTGATCCCGGCCGACTCCCGCAGATAGGACGGGTCTATAGCAATGACAATATAGCCATCGGCCGCAACGACTGTGCCGTCGGTGAAAGTGTAATCGATGCCGCCTGCGATGCGCCAGCCGGAAAGGTCCACGTCCACAGCCAGGAGGTTGTGCAATTCGAGCCATTCCAGCCGGGCTTCATTCTGCTCCGGATGGTACATGATCTCATTGAAGACGACAACACTGTCGGCGGCACCAGCGATCGAAGCTGTCAGCAGCACCGCCAAGCCTGCTGCGGCAATTACTCGGATTGTCTGATGCAATGCGCCCTCCGCCACGGCGACGGCATTACAGCCCCATGACGGAAACAGGCCGCGAAGTCGCAGCCTGTTTCCCTGACTCTGTTACCGCCAGATTGTCTTCTACATTCTCGTCGCCACTCGCCGCAACGAGGGGCACATCGAGCAGTTACTATTTATTCCACGTCTGTGAAAGTATTGCGAAATCGACCAGATCCACATTACCCGAACCGTTGATGTCGGCGTCGGGATCATCCGTCAGCCAGCCTTCGGCGATGATGCGGAGATCGGCGGCGTCTACCAGGCCGTCTCCGTTCAGGTCGCCGGCGACGGGCAGCATGGCCGCCAGTGCGGCGATCTGGTCTGGCTGGAGCTCATCCTGCCAGATGGTGATTTCATCGATCACTCCGTCGAGGAAATACCAGTCATGTGGGTGCAGAGCCTGCGGAAGCCAGTCGTTGACCCACTGCCTGTCGGTGCCGAAGGCGTTCCATTCGTTGGTATACTCTCCGGCGAGATCGATGGTCGTACCCGCCGAAACGCCGTCGATGTAGAGTTCGACTTTGCCGAACGACGAACGCGTTATGGCGAAATGATGCCAGAGCCCGTCATCGACCCTCGGGCCGGTAATGCGTCGCAGACCGCCCGATGCAGAGATGAACCTGAAGTGCCCCGGCACGTTGTCGGCGCCGTCGAATCCTACGTAAACCGCAAGGATTCCCGGATGTCTCATCGCGAAGATTGGTCCCTGGCTGTCATTTGTCTTAAAGAACCCGGAGATGGAGAACGCATAGCCCTGGGGGGCGGTCACAGGTGAGTTGACGAGGCTTACATAGTCGTCTACGCCGTCGAGCTTAAGGGCCGTGCCTTCAATTCCGGGTACCCACGCGGCGTTCGGATCAGCGAAGTTCACGAATGCTCCGTCAAGTCCGCTGCCCATCGCCTCATGGACTGCCTCGCCGCTGCCCTCATCAAGTTTCCACGTCATGAGTAATTCGGCGGGCGTCGTGGACCTGGTGTAGAACGACCATACCGGCCCGTTATACACCACGGCGCCTTCAAGCAGACCATCCACCTTCCAGTAATACTGTGTTGCGGCATCAAGGCCTGTAAGCACGTAGCTTGTATCCGGCACGTCATTGGCCTGAGCCACAATTTCGGTCAGTTCCGCATCGGTCGCCACTGTCAGGTTATAAGTTGCGCCATACGCCCCTTCGAGCGGCTCAGGCCGCCAGCCAAGCACAACATCCACATCAACTGTGGACATTGAAGCAGGGTCAGGGGTGAGCTCAAATGGAAGTGCAATCTCGTTTGAGAAGGCGTAGTGATGCCACGAATCGCCGGTGCTGAACGCGTCGAACGTATAGCTCATCTGGGTGTCGGTTGCCGTAAAAGTGTACTTGAACAGTTGACCGTTGCCGCTGTCGGCGCCGTTCTGATCGACGCGCGTCGGGCTGCCCGGGTTATCACTGGGTGTGATGTCCACAAAGCGTCCACCAGCGCCTCCGAAGCCTACGGTGTAGAACGTGGTGACATACTTCGTGCCGGGAGTGAGTCCTGTCAATGTCAGGACGGGATGTACGGTGTCAGTGTCGCCGTAGAAGAATCCGCGGACAAGGTTTGAACCGCCGCCCGCGACATTGACCGGATTGCCCGTGCCGAATGCGCTTGGTGCGCCTGTGAGGGTCCAGTTGGTTCCCGCACGGTTCGTGTCGCGTTCGAAGAAAACGCCGTTTCCGGCATCGAAGGGCTGGCCATCCGTTCCTTCCGCTATGAACTTGCCCGAATGAGTGTAGGTCTTGCTGGTGCTGATGCCCGAATCATGATCCCCGGTCCAGCGATGCACGGAAAAGCGTCCTACAGTCTCGGCAATGGTTCTGAAGGTCCAGACGGGACTGGCGTATACGATCTGGCCGCCGGAGACCACTTCCACCTGCCAGAAGTATCGCGTGTCGTAATCGAGCCGCTCGGTGGGCACGAATTCCGGTGTTGTCAGGCCGGTTGCGCCGTCGGTTGACATGCCCATATCGAGCGTTGTGCCCAGGTAAACGTTGTAGGAGTCCGCGGCGATGCGTTCAATCGGCGCCTGCCACCTCAGCACCACGTCGAGATTGGCCCTGGCGTCCATGGCCGGAGTTGGATTAAGCCGATACGGAATCAAATCGACCATTTCATCTATCTGGCTCTGTTTCAGTGCGCCTTCCCAGATAACCACTTCGTCGATCAAACCATTCAAATACCGTTGGTCCGCCGTGCCGTGACCGTCGTTGATCCACCGGATTTCAGAGCCGATTGCGCGCAAATCCACGTTGTAGCCTACACGCTGGTCATTGAAAGAGCCATAAGAGCGGCCGTTCACATAGAGGGTCATCGTTCCGTCGATATCGCGGGTGAGCGCGAAGTGATTCCATTCACCGTCCGTAACAACCGGACCATTGAGGCGGAACAGAGTGCTCGTCTCTCGCCCAATAAACCGCAATCGCGTCGGTATCGAATCTGCGCCGTCGTAGCCCACCACCAGCGCCAGAATCGGATTGCCGTCAGTGGAGTTGCGGAACGTGACGAGCGGGCCTTCCGCATCGGTCGTCTTGAAGTACCCAGATATGGAGAAGCCTTTGCCTGCGCCGAACGGTAGCGGCGCGGTGTTTCCCATATCAACGTAGCTGTCTACGCCGTCAAAGCTCAGACAATTGCCCGCCAGGCCTTCGACCCACGCAGTGCCACCCTCATTCGGGTCGTCGAAATTCACCGCCGCGGCGTGATAACCGCCAATGGACTCGGGGACGGCCGTGCCGGAAGTTTCATTCATCTTGTATTCCAGCACCTTCTCGGCTGGAGCCAGCGTCTTAGTGAGGAACATCCACGCCTTGCCCGTGTTATTCGGGTCGGTACTGTAGAGAAGTTGGCCGTCATCGAATATGTCCACCTGCCAGTAATAAGTGGTCGATTCGAGCAGGCCCGTCAACGTATATGTGCCTTCCGTCAGGTCCGGCATCTGGTTGACAACGTTCGGGTCGTACCACCAGTAAAGATCATATACGAGATTACTCGTGTCCACGCCCTCGTCCGGAATAGCCGTGAAGTCGAGGTTGACAGTCAGATCGGTGAATGCGCCCCAACCCGGTTTGGGGTCTACATAAACGGGCAATACCTGCTCGTTGGAAAAAGCGTAGTGATGCCACGACACGTTGCTCCCCACCTCGTCGAACGTTAGCGAAAGCGTGCCGGACAAAGGCGCGATGTAAGTGTACTTCAAAAGGAGTCCGTTACCACCGCCATACAAGTCCTGATCGATCTGTGTGGCGCTGTTCGGATCGTCAGATGGAGTTATATCGATCACGCGCCCGGTGTCTTCCCATCCCTTGGCGTACAGCGTAAGCGTGTACTTCGTGCCCGGCGTCAGATTGTGCAGACTAAGAATCGGATGCACGATGCCCGCCGGGTCGTCCCCGTATACGAAATGCGTCAGCAACGCCGCCCCGGCGCCCGTTACATTGGTGCCGTGCGCTCCCTCGAACGAATGGGGGATGTTCGCCATCTGCCAGTCGACACCCTGTAAATCTCTATCGCCCTCAAACCAGACGCCGTTGCCCGCATAGAACGGCTGTCCATCCGCCGGCGCCATGAATTTGCCTGTGTGGGTGTACAGTTTGCCGGGGCTGATTCCCGAATCGGCGTCGCCTGTCCAAGGTGATACGGTGAAAGTACCGCCCTGTACGGACCCCGCAACCACAATAACGAATACACGCGCAACGGTGCTCCACAGTCTCTGTTTGGTTCCCATGTGCGTACCTCCTCAAATAAGAAATGTTTGCATCGGCGTCAACCGGACGCCTTCATTTGCCAGATATCTCCATCCTCATCATCTCGCCCTTCCAGTTGGACCGCCTTGTCCAAGGGTACCGGCAACATCCAGAAATGCCTTAGGTCCTATATATCCTAACAAAGCGGTCTGCCCGCCACAACAAGAAAAAAAATGCGCAGTGACCGGAGGTGTCCGACACAAAAAGGTGGCGGTTTTAGGCGGCATGCTGCAGGGTCCAGTAGGTTGCCCATTGCCAGCTGTGGCCAGCAGGGCCTCGGCATTATTGTTGCGAAATCCTTTGGGCCGAGGGGGAAAAAGCCTCCTGCTTGGCTTGCAGGAGGCTCAGGACCTTCTGATAGGCCTGCTGTCTGAATCTCCCGTGTGCGTCTCGAACCGGCTCTTCGCTATCGGCGATGATCCGGCCGCCCCGGGCGTCGTTCATCGCCGCCGCCATCTCCTCGGCCAATGCCCGAACATCCTCCGTCAACAAAGCCTCGATCTCTTCTGCCGTAACCTTCTTGTCTTCCCCCTCGACAAACCAGCCTTTTTGACCTTGGCGAGAGGATGTTTTCCAAGATGGTGGTGAAGTTCCTGCGTTCCGGCTGGGCGGGGCTGTTCCGCCAGCAGTTGCTGGCGCTGATGCCGGCCAGGGAACTGGCCGAACATTTCCATCCGAGCCAGGGGGCGCCCACCAAGGAACTGTACAGCATGGCGGGGCTGATCTTCCTGAAGGAATACTGCAACCTGAGGCAGGTAGGGTAACACCCCATAGATAGGGGTTGCACCACCACATATACTCAGTTCAACGATAAACTCAAGAACACCCCTACAAAAAAGGAGAATCGATGGTACAGGAAATGAACGTGAAAGATAGAGAGAATACAAATATAGAGAAGAGCCGGAATAAGAGCGTCCCCAGGAAGGACGACTCTGTTGTGGCGGTCCTCAACACGCACATCGAGGCGGAGGGAGCCGTGAAGGAACTGCAGAAGGCGGGATTCGACATGAAGAAGCTGTCGATTGTAGGCAGGGACTATCATGCCGAAGAGCACGTGGTGGGTTACTACAACACCGGTGACCGGGTGCGATACTGGGGCAAACTGGGTGCTTTCTGGGGGGGCTTCTGGGGGTTGCTGTTTGGTTCGGCATTCTTCGTTGTACCGGGCATTGGTCCGATCGTTGTCGGCGGTCCCCTCGTCGTGTGGATCATTGGCGCGCTGCAAGGGGCTGTGATCGTAGGTGGGCTCAGTGCCGTAGGCGCTGCGCTCTACAGTCTGGGTATTCCGAAAGACAGTATTCTCAAATACGAGCGTTCCCTGAAGTCAAATAAGTTCCTTGTCGTTGCTCACGGGACGACAGGAGAGATAGACCTGGCGCGAGACATTTTGCGGGGCGCCGGAAGCGTCGAGACCGATGTGCATCGCAGTGGAGACCAGTAGGCGACCGTAGTCATGTTGCTGACCTGCGGGACTTCCTCTGCTTGGCCACAGAAAATACAGCATCGACCATGTCCTATTATGAGAAAGAACGCGGATGAATATACTTCTGATTTACCCTGAGTTCCCGGATACGTTTTGGAGCTTCAAGCATGCGCTGGAGTTCGTGGGCAAGCGGGCGGCGCTGCCGCCGTTGGGGCTGCTTACGGTGGCGTCGATGCTGCCGCAGGAATGGCCCAAACGGCTCGTGGACACCAATGTACAGAGTCTGACGAAAAAGGACCTGGCCTGGGCTGACTGTGCGTTCATTAGCGCCATGGCCGTTCAGCGTGAGTCGGCGCATCAAGTCATTATCCGGTGTCGGGACGCAGGTGTGCGGATTGTGGCTGGTGGTCCACTGTTTCAGACCCACCACGAGAAATTCGAAGCCGTAGACCATTTTGTATTAAACGAAGCTGAATTAACGCTTCCGGCGTTTCTCAATGATCTGGAGCAAGGCAACCCGGACCGTATCTATTCCTCCACCCAATATGCCGATTTGCGGGAAACGCCGGGGCCCCTGTGGGACTTGCTTGACCTCAGGCGATACGCCAGCATGAGCATCCAATTCTCCCGCGGCTGCCCCTTCAACTGTGATTTCTGCAACGTTACGGCGCTGCTCGGCCATCGTGTGCGAACCAAGACTTCTGAGCAGATCATCGCCGAGCTTGATAGCCTGTATGCCCGCGGCTGGCGCGAAGAGATTTTCTTTGTGGACGACAATTTCATTGGAAACAAGCCGTTTTTGAAGAGCGACGTGCTGCCGGCCCTCATAAAATGGCGCAAGGGCAAGACCGGAATTCGCTTCTTGACCGAAGCATCCATCAATCTGGCCGATGACCAACCTTTGATGGATTTGATGGTGAAGGCCGGATTTGACAGGGTCTTTATCGGTATCGAGACCCCGGACGAAGAGTGCCTGGCCGAGTGCAGCAAAATCCAAAACAGGAACCGAAACCTCGTAGAAGACGTGAATCGTATCCAGCGAGCCGGGCTTCAGGTCCAGGGCGGCTTCATCGTCGGTTTCGATCACGATCGGCCCTCCATCTTCCAGGCGCAGATTGACTTCATTCAGAAGAGCGGCATTGTGACCGCTATGGTCGGTCTCTTACAGGCCCCTCCGGGCACACGGCTTTATGAGCGCATGAAGGAAGAGGGACGTCTTCGCGGGGACTCGTCGGGAGACAACGTGGATGGCACGACGAACATCATCCCGGTGATGAGCCTTGAATCTTTGCGGGAAGGCTACAAAGCCATTCTGCAGCACATCTACTCCCCGAAGCACTACTACCAGCGCGTCAGGACACTTCTCCGCGAATACAGGCCGCCACAAACACGGGGACGACTCCGGTTCTCCGATGTCCTGACGCTCCTGCGGTCGTTCTATCGGCTGGGTGTCGTGGGCCCGGAACGGTTTCACTACTGGAAGCTGCTGCTCTGGACTCAGTTACGGCGCCCCCGGCTTGTCCCGGAGGCCATTATCCTGGCCATATATGGCTACCATTTTCGGAAGGTCTGTGAACGGCACGTCCTGTGACGGGCAAAGTATCGCGAGGAGTTAACGCAAAAACGTGATGGGAACAAATGAAGCGTCAATCCGTCCTCGGAGTAGAGAAGTGTCTTGATCGGAAAAAAATGAATACCGGGTTTGGCTGTTTGCGGTGAGCACTCAACCCAAGAATGAAAGGATATTATCATGCTTTACACGTTAGCTGTGGTTCTGATTGTATTGTGGCTTTTGGGACTGGTTTCTTCCTACACGATGGGCGGCTTCATCCATGTTCTTCTGGTCATCGCCATCGTGGTAGTCTTATTCAACGTTATCAGTGGACGAAGGCACATGTGACCCTATCGTGGTCGGACACAAGCATTCAAAGGAGGCTCCAATGAGAAAACTCATGGTACTGGTAATGTTTGCCGCTTGCATCACTCTTGTGATCTATGGTGCTTTCGTGTCGAAGTTATTGAGTTCGGATGTTGCCGCCGAATACGACTTGATGTCGGGCCCGCAAGACTGGGCTGCAATGACATCAATCGAGTCAGAACACTCCCTCGGGCTTGTACCCATCGGAGTGCACACGAACGAAACGTCTGATTTCACACTCCGGGATTACATGGACTTGCTAACCACTCGCACCGTGGAAACAAGAGAAAACGTCCTGACGCAGATTGAGCTCATCCCAATGGATCCGCAGGGAAAGCCCGTCATCTTTGCATCCGATGTCGTAGGACTGCCCAGACGTGCCCACTATGACCCTCAAACCAATACCCTGTCATGGCGCCCATGGTATAACGATGCCGGCGCGCATGAAATCGTGTTTAAAGACGTCCACTCGGATTACACCCAGAAGATCACTGTTCGCGTTGAGGATGTTCCGCTCCGGAGCTGGTATGCGCATTGGCTTGAAAGTGAAACTGTTAAGTCTGCGATGGTCAAGCATTAGTTCTTGTCGCGGGGCCGCGGACGTGATGTGACTCTTTCGTAATTTGGTATAAAAATTTAAAGGAAACTGCAATGAACAAAATCATCTCACTGGCAATTCTTGCCGCCGGCATCATTCTTGTGGTCTATGGGGTTTCAGCGACACAGTCATTCAGCTCGGATGTTTCCCGTTTCTTCACAGGTTCGCCCACCGACAAGGCGATATGGATGCTGATCGGCGGCATTGCTGCAATCATTATTGGGGTTGCGGGCTTGTGGTACGGTCAACGTAAAGGCACGTGAAGGCCGAGACTGAGAATAGCATCGAGGCATCGAGGAGTGCATGACTCCATTTAAAGTTGTTCGTGAAAGGAAACAACAAAACGAAAACGTAGTGTAATGAGATCACGCAAAAAGGTAGTGCAATGAAAGCACGGAAAGAAGAAAGTAACATGAAAATACTGAAAAAATGTAATGCAATCAAGTTGTGCATTGTCTGTGTTGGCCTGTTATTATTACTTGGGGTCATAGGATGCAGCCGCACGAGTGCGAAGTCTATCCCACAGGACCATCTGGGCAACAGCGAAACGTACGCGAGCTTCGTTGGTCCGGCGGGGCCTGAAGGTCCGGCTGGTCCTGCGGGCGTGCAAGGCAAAGCAGGCGCCACCGGTGCGGCGGGCGCTGGCCTGGCCGGCCTGGTCGGTGAACGCGGCCCTGTGGGACCGGTTGGTATCCAGGGTCAAACCGGGCCGATGGGCCCCGCAGGTGATGTTGTCAGGGGCGGCACCGGCGAGGTGGGGTCTGCCGGCGTGGCAGGCGTTCAAGGTGTACGCGGCGCCACGGGAGAGCAAGGTGCCAGTACCATCGGTTCCACGGGCGCCATCGGCCGAATCGGTCCCGCTGGCCCGCAAGGGGTACGCGGCGACATGGGCATCAAAGGCCCGACGCTCGCTGGTCCTACTGGCCCTGCGGGCCCAAGTGGTTCCGCAGGCCCGCAAGGTGCAGCAGGAGTGACCGGTGGCCAAGGCGACACAGTGGCCGGCGGCGTAGGTTCAACCGGACCTGCCGGTCCCGCGGGCCCTCAAGGTCCGGCCGGAGAAACAGGCTCACAAGGCCCCGCAGGTGTGGTTGGCCGCTGGACTTCGTACCGGACTTTCTGGTTTGAATCGACTACAGCGGACCTTCGCAGTTCCGACATAAATCAGGTTTCTGAAATCGCGGGCTACTTGCAGGATAACCCGTCCCTGAAAGTTGGAATGGACGGCTCCATTCCGCGGGGCTCCGATCTGGACCTCGCTGGCCGTCGTGTCAGCGCCGTGCGTACTGCGTTGATCAACGCCGGAGTCCCAGCCTCCAGAATCGAGACGGGCGCGTTTGGTGATGTGCGGCTCGCCAGCGAGCGGCGCGTCGAAGTGCTGCTCCGCACAAGATAGGAAGGGCGGCGGTTTTAAGTTGCGCAACCTTGTCGGGGAGCCTCCGTCGCGCCTAACACGCGAAAGGGGCTCTCTGATGGGGAAGCGCGTTATATCACTACAGCACCATGTGCATGAAGCAATGAGTGGAAAGGAAGCAAATGATGAAGAGAGCAATTTTTATGTTGGTGGGGGCGGCGTTGCTGGCCTCACCGGTTCTGGCGAACTATACCGCCCAAATGACTGATCTCCCGCCGAGCTGGGCCGGCGGGCCGTTTCAGGCTGTCCTGACGGGAACAGGCAACTATGGAACGCTGAATATGACTTTTCCTACCTTCTGTTTGGAAAAAGGCGTAACGATGTCTCTTCCGAACACCTATACTGCGACCATCAACGATGACGTCAAGTCCGGTGCTTTCGGCGCAGGCAATACGGCCCCGTTTTACACCGTCCTTCAGTCGACCACCCGGCAGTTGTATGCGTCTTACATGAGCATTTCCAATCCGACGCCTGCCCAGGGTCAGGACTATCAGAATGCAATATGGGCCTCTCAGAGCGGCGCCAGTTTCGACGCCAATCTGATTTTTGGCAATGTCAGCGGCGACGGCGTCAAGGTTCTGAATCTGTGGAACCCGACAACGGGCGCCGATGTGCAGTCACAGTTGGTCATGGTGCCCGTCCCAGCGCCGGGCGCGATCCTGCTCGGTTCTCTGGGCGTGGGGCTCGTCGGCTGGCTTCGCCGGCGTCGCAGTCTCTAAGCAGAGTTCTTGCTTTTGAATGTGTGGGCCGTGAACGGCCGAAGGACCGTTCACAGCATTCTTATGCGGTTAGGATTAGTGAACGTCTATCACAGTCGGAAACCGGTAGTCCGATTTCGATGATATCCGTGTGGAAAGTTGTTTGTGAAAATTGAATTGAAAGGGAAGTTTCATGGGACTGCTATTACTTATTCTTGTTATTGTGCTTCTTGTCGGCGGGCTGCCTCGATGGGGTTACAGCCGCAGTTGGGGTTACGGCCCATCCGGTGTCCTGGGATTGATTCTGCTGGTTGTGCTGATAATGGTGCTGATGAAATATATTCCCCTCGGCTTCTGAACGCATCGTGCCATGAAGTAAGCGTTAGACGCTTTCCCAAATGGGCTGCAAGTCGGGTCATGAAGGTAGTCCAATGACAGTGTGTATCTTCTAACTTGCTGTGCTGCCCCTACTCTTTAAGGACAGCGGACGTACAACGCCAACTTCTTGAACATGGGAATACTATGTACGAGACGGTCTTATTGACGGGCATAACCGGTAACCTTGGAAGCTGGCTTGCCGTAGAGATGCTGCAGCGTGGGACAAACGTCCTGGCGCTGATGCGAGACGCGAACAGCAAGGCTGCAACCCGGCGCCTTGATCGGGTGCTGGAAATTACGGGGGGCAGCGACCTCAAAGACAAGATAGAAATAATTCATGGGGATATCAGCCAAAAGGGGCTCGGGCTTAAGGTCCAGGCAAAGAAGCTGAAGCGGCTTTGCAGAATCATTCACTGTGCGGCCTGCACAAAATTTTTGGAGGACGACGGCAAATCTCATCAAATGATGAACGTCCGGGGCACGCTGAACGTCCTGGAATTGGCCAGCCGGCTGTCTCTTCCAGTCGTTCACGTCAGCAGCGCTTATATCGCCGGCAAGCGAACCGGCGTAGTAAAGGAAGATGAGATCGATGTCGGCCAATCGTTCAATAACATTTACGAGAGCACGAAATGCAGGTCAGAAATGCTGGTTCACAAATGGGCGCAAATGAATTCTCTTCCGGCGGTTGTTCTGCGGCCAAGTATTGTTTTGGGCGAGTCTCTGCATGGGAAGACGGTGAGGTTTACCTCACTGTATGATTATCTGCGTGTTCTGACTCTCATTGTGCCGCGTATGGGAAAACACTGGATCCGTATCGCAGCCCACCCCGATGTAACGAAGAATATTATCCCGGTAGACTACTTTGCGAAGGCTTCTTCTTATATCATTGATCGCGGCGTTTCCGGCACTTATCACATTACTAATCCGGCCCCGTTAACGATGAAAGACTTCGGCGAGATTTTCTCGCGTCTTCTTGGCCTAAGTCGCTACAGATTGGTACACGTTGACAGCTTTCTCCGTCGCAAGCCCAACGAAATCGAAATGCTCATCCAAAAAGCTACTGCGGTCTACAACCCGTATCTGTTATCGGAACCCTCTTTTGATCGCACTCATACCGACTCTGCTCTTGCCGATGGCGGCATACAGTTGCCCGCAATGGACTCATCTTATTTTGGGAAATTGCTCGACTATGCCTGCTCAGTTAGATGGCGATAACTCACAACGTCATGGAGTCTTAAACGGGAATAGATTCTTTACAAAGGTGAATCTTAAATGGGTAAAACAATACAATTGGTTTGTCTTGCTCTTGCAATTCTGGCAATGGCAATAGGCGTGATAGGCTGTAATACTCTTGAAGGCGCAGGAAAAGACATCGAAAAAACCGGCGAAAACATCCAAAAAGCCGCCGATTAGTTCGAAGCAACAACCAGGGTAACTTATGGGACAAATCCAGGTGCGTCTTCCGGGTCTGCTTTGGATACGTAAGGTAGGTAGAGTATTGTTTATGTGGTTAAGGAGAAACTTATGTCGCGCTTAAGGGTTTTAGTGATTACGATGGTATCGCTTGGTGCGCTGCTTGCAGGTGGATGTGAGAGCAAGTGGGGAACGGCCGGTCTTGGTGCAGCGGGCGGGGCAGTTGCCGCCGGCGGCGGTTATGAATTTGTCTCAAACCGGGAAATGAAGAAGATCGAAAAGGATTACAAGGACGGCAAGATCGACCAGAGGGAGTACGAAATTCGTAAAGACCAGATACAAAGAATGTCGATTTTGGAGTAAGCGAGCGGCCTGGTGTCCGGCGCCTCTGCAGCGTACATAGCGGAAATGGTCGCGTCTCATATACAGAATTGTGAGCGTTGCTGTGTCTGCTGTTCCGGCACCGGACACGGCGCAAGAAGCGGCGACGGGTGCGCGCAACACAATCGCCGAGGAGCACCTGTCTATGCTGTAAGACAACGCAGTATGGTTTGTTCAGTATCAGGAGTAAGCCATGCAATGGTACCGGAGAAGTGTGCGTGCATTTGTGAGAAACTACCGTCCAATCGCCCTGGCAGCAGCGTGCATTGGCCTTTTTGGTTTGACGTGCTGTGTCAAATCGCGTTCCGACCCCAACAGCGACATGGGCGTGTCCGGCGAGGAGTCTCCGGGCGACAGCAACAGTGTTGCTGTTGCCGAAGACGGCCGGGGTCCTACTCTTCTGTTGAGCTACAGTAAAGAGACGTTCAAGCCAAATCCTATCGGCTCGTTTATGTATTTCGTTCCGCTGATCGCTCCGACCCTTGTTGACAATATATCCAGCGCCAATAATGATCAGCAGGTAGGATTTATCTCTTACCAAAGAACGGTCACTTCAAAATTCTTCAGCGTGGCATGTGAATTTGAAATACTGGGAACGGGTTTTCACGAAAACACATTTGATCCGGAGGGGATGATAGCGGCACACCTGGATGGATTAGGGAAAGGAGAGCCGCTGACAAACATGCTTGACTACATCAAGTTAGAGGGAGAGTGTTTCGGCGTGATTAAGGTCAAAGGCGAGATCGCGGGTTCCGCCATGACCGTTACCGAGGTGGACATGCAGTTTAATGCCAGAGGGCACAAAAGCCCCGTAACCATCGGCCTTTATGATGTCGAGCCGATAAACGGAGAATATAGCTACGAAAACAGATCGAACCAGACAGTGGCTCGAGTCAACACGCTGATATTCAAGAAGACCGAAAAAGATCCCCGGATGGAAATCAAGGTGGCGTCTGTCGGCAAGAGTGCGGATGTGGGCGGTTTCTGGGCGAGTCTGAAGGGAGCCATAGCCAATTTGTTGATCAAGCCGGTCAAGGTGGAGGAACTCGGCAATGACACGATGCTTCGCTTCGGCTACGCACTGCTGGAGCAAGAACCCGAGTTCACGTTTCCCAAGGCCAGGAATATCAAAGAACACAGGATTGTGCCAATCAGCCTCTCGAACAAATAGTCGGTGATGGATAAAGGAACTTGAGAGTGCTGGGAACAATATCCTTGAGCGACTGCAAGAAGGCATTGAGTGTATGCGACTGATGCGGGCCTCTGCTGAAAACCTGACTCGGCGGCGCGGCTGAACAAAGATATAAAACATATGGGACATCGCAGACAAGGAGAACCTTATGGATCCGACCAAGATCGTTGTATTTGTTATCGTTGTGATTTTTGTCCTCATCTTTTTTTCAGGCATAAGAATTGTGCGTCCTACCCAAAGGGGGCTGATTGAGAGACTCGGCAAATATAAAAAATTCGCCGCACCGGGTTTTCATTGGGTCATACCGCTAATTGACAGAATGATTCAGGTTAATATCACCGAGCAGATGGTGGATGCCCAGCCGCAGGAGATCATTACCAATGACAATCTTAATGCCAGGGTGGATGCCCAGGTCTACTTCAAAGTCAGGGACGATGAGGAGCACGTCAAGAATTCCCAGTACCGCGTTCACAATTATCAGTTTCAGATTGTCAACCTGGCTCGCACCACACTGCGTAACATTATCGGTACGCTCACGCTGAAGTCAGCGAACAGCGAAAGAGACAAAATAAACACGGCCCTGCTGACGACGTTGAGCAAAGAAACCCAGGATTGGGGCATGGCGATCGTAAGGACGGAGTTGAAAGAAATCGATCCACCCAAAGATGTCCAGGAAACCATGAACAAAGTCGTCAAGGCGGAAAATGAGAAGGTTGCCGCCCTGGATTTTGCCAATGCCGCCGAGAGACAAGCGGATGGGATAAAGAGGGCTGAGATCAAGAAGGCCGAAGGGATCAAGCAGGCCAAGATTCTGTCGGCCGAGGGCGAGGCCGCAGCCATTCAACTGGTTAACGAGGCTGCGAACGCCTTCTTCATAGGCAACGCCCAACTGCTCAGAAAGCTTGAGACGCTGGAGAAATCCCTTATGAACAATGCCAAGATCGTCATTCCTTCAGGATCTGAACTCGTTAATGTGATTGGAGAGATGGCGGGTGTTATGCCGCTGACAAAATAAACCTATGCGACTCTATCTAATCAATCCGTCAAACCCGCTTGTAAGCAGCGTCAGAATCAAGGAAAGCCGGTGGAATAGCTACCGTGTGTGGAAACCGCTCAGTCTTATGGTTCTCGCTGCGCTGACGCCGCCGGACTGGGAGGTCTCGATCGTGGATGAGAATCTCGGCGCGCCGCACTATTCGGCCATGCCGCGGCCGGATCTTGTGGGCATTACCGCTTTTACGTCGCAGGCGAATCGTGCATATGAGCTTGCTTCCCATTTTCGCAATCAGGGTGTACCCGTGGTTATGGGCGGCATTCATGCAACGATGTGTCTGGAAGAGGTCATGGCGCAGGTGGATTGCGTGGTCACAGGAGAGGCTGAAGGCGTCTGGTCCCAGGTGCTGGCCGACGCCCGTAACGGAGGCCTGAAACGCCGGTACGACGGCGGGTTTGCCGACATAAAGGATGTCCCCTCCGCCCGTCATGATCTGTTGGCCGCGGGCTATGCCTTCGGGGCTATTCAGACCACTCGCGGCTGTCCCCTCAACTGCAGCTTTTGCAGCGTGACGGCGTTTAACGGCGCCCGTTACCGACAGCGCGCTATTCCCGATGTGGTGCGGGAGTTTCAGTTGATCCGTGAGAAACGTGTGCTCGTCGTGGACGATAACCTTATAGGCACCCGTCCCGAGCACATCGCCCGCGCCAAGGACATGTTCCGCGCCATGGCCCAGGCGAATCTGCGAAAGGAATGGATTGCCCAAGCCACCATTAACTTCGCGGACGACGAAGAACTTCTGCTCCTGGCCTCAAAGGCCGGCTGCAGAGGGGTCTTCATTGGGTTTGAGTCCACCACGCCCGAAGGGCTTCAGGAAGTCAGCAAGAAATTCAATCTTCTCAGGGGCCGGGACTTCCGCGCCTCGGTGCGACGCATACAAAGCCATGGGATTCTCGTTGTAGGTTCGTTCATTATCGGCCTGGACACAGACCAACGGGGCGTTGGCAAACGCATCGCCAAAGTCGCCCGCAAGTATGGTTTGGACAATCTCAACGTGCTGTTTCTGACCCCCTTGCCTGGCACGCGCCTGTGGGACCGGATGAAATCGGAGGGCCGCGTAGCTCTCGATACGTTCCCACACGACTGGAAATACTACACACTTACTTTCCCGGTAGCCCGGTACAAACATTTCTCTTTGGACCGTATCATCGAAGAAATGATCTTGTGCGAGCGAGACTTCTATTCCATACCGCAAGTTTTGCACAGGGTCTTGCGAAATTTGCGGCATTGCCGCCAGCCGCTGATCACCCTGGTTGGCAATCTCTCGTACAGGTGCAATGCCCGTCTAAACGTTAAGGCCTACGCGGATTTCAAAAGTTACCTGAACAACCGTCATAACGGCGTGTCGTACGATGTGATGGAATGTGCGATGACAGGTAGAATATGAAAGTAGCAATTGGCAGTTGCCGCCAATTGCCGGCGTTGACGGCTTGTCGCCTTCGCCGGGATTTGATATCGAGTGAACATGGTGAAGAAAGGGCAGATCTGTGAAGGGAAAAGTGGGTTTGTGGATTGATCATAGGAAGGCTGTCATCGTGTTTCTCGCAGGTGAAGAGGAAGAGATGAAACTGGTAAGATCGAACGTGGAGAAACAGATACGACGTGCTGCGGCTTCGCGTTCGGGTGGTGCATTTGAATCACAGGCAGTTCCATCAGATGATCGCCAACAGCGAACGTTTACGCGGCATCTCGATACTTATTACAATGAGGTGATTTCGTGTATTTGCCAGGCAGAAGCCATTCTGATATTTGGGCATGGTGAGGCAAAAGGTGAATTGAAAAAACATCTGGATTGCGAAGGTCTGGGGCACCGTTTAGTTGGTACGGAAACAGCTGACAAAATGACTGACCCGCAGATTGTGGCAAAAGCCAGACAGTGCTTTCTTAATCTGAAATCATCGATGAGTTGTTGAAGGGCTACAGTGGCCCGGAGTCACTTTGGGGTAAATCGGGTCTAATTGCGTGCAGCGCGTCGTCGCATTGGCGTGCAGCTCATGCCACACGTGTCCCTTGCTCTCGATCAATTCTTTCTTTCAACTCCTCACGAAGAATTCTAACGTTCTCGGGAGCTTCGATCCCCAGTCTCACGTTACCTCCTCTAATGGCGACAATCGTTACTGTGATGTCGTTCCCTATCAAGACCTTTGCATTTGCTTTCCGAGTCACTACCAACATGGTTCACCTCCTTGAATGAGTTGCATTTTCGTCATTACTTTGACCGCAGATGCTTCAGGTTTTCCTTTGTGCCTTGGATTCCCCATTGCAGGCATGATAGACCAGAGGGCATTTTACATCTATGGGGTGTAACCCTACCTTGGGTTGGCGATGGATTTTGCGCTGGACATGTGGAAGCAAAGGGTAGATAATAGTTGTCGCTGGGCTAATCACTACGAGCAATTCACTTCCTGGTTGGCGAGACTACGACCGATACGGGCCCGGGCGGTGGTGCGTGGATTGGGGAACAGGACCATGAAAAAGAAATCTGCACCGTCACGACGGCAGAAAAGGCCGATTCGTGAAGTTCCGCAGGAAGCCACATCCCCGCAGGCGAGTGATTCCTTCCCTATCGTCGGTATTGGCGCCTCCGCAGGCGGACTGGAGGCCCTGGAGCATTTCCTCAGACACGTGCCGGCAGCCAGCGGCATGGCTTTCGTCATTGTCCAGCATCTGGACCCGACGCGCAAGGGCATCATGCCCGAACTGCTCCAGCACGCCACAAGCATGAAAGTGATGCAGGTCAAGGATCGCACCAAGGTGCGGCCGGACTGCGTCTATGTGATCCCGCCGAACAAAGACATGTCCATCCTGCGCGGGGTCCTGCACCTTCTTGCACCAGTGGCACCCCGGGGACTGCGCCTGCCGATCGATTTCTTCTTCCGGGCCCTGGCGCAGGACCAGCAGGAAAGGAGCGTCGGCGTCATTCTTTCGGGCATGGGATCGGACGGTACGGCAGGGCTGCGAACCATTAAGGAGAAGTCGGGAGTGGTGCTGGTGCAGGAACCCGCGACGGCCCAGTTCGATGGCATGCCTCGCAGCGCGATTGATGCAGGCTTGGCCGACATTGTGGCCCCGGTGGAGGAGTTACCTGGGAGGATCGTCGCCTATCTGCAGCATACTCCGGTCATAACCATGCCCGAAGGGGCATTGGAAGACAAGACCCAGGGCGCCTTGGCGAAGGCCGTCATCCTGTTGCGAGCACATACCGGTAACGATTTTTCAATGTACAAGAGGAATACGCTGTACCGCCGGATTGAGCGTCGCATGCACCTCCACCAGATCGCCAAGATTGCCGCCTATGTCCGGTACCTGCAAAAGAACTCCCAGGAGTTGGACCTGCTTTTTAAGGAGTTGTTAATCGGTGTGACGAGCTTCTTCCGCGATCCAGCCGCCTGGGATCAGTTGCGCAGACAGGCCATACCGGAGCTGATTGCCGGCCGGTCGGCAGCCCCGGCCCTGCGGGCGTGGGTGCCTGGCTGCTCCACCGGGGAAGAAGCCTATTCTCTGGCGATCGTGTTCAGAGAGGCGATGGAAGAGGTCAAGCCGAAAGGCAGCTTTGCCGTGCAAGTCTTTGCCACCGACCTGGACCGGGATGCAATTGACAGGGCCCGCCAGGGCTTCTTTCCCGACAATATAGCCGCAGACGTATCGCCAGAGCGACTGAGCCGATTCTTCTCCAGGGAGGAGCGTGGCTACCGGGTGCACAAAGAGATCCGGGAGATGGTGATCTTTGCGCCTCAGAACCTGATCATGGACCCCCCCTTCACCAAGCTGGACCTGTTGAGCTGTCGAAATCTGCTAATCTACCTGGCCCCGGAGATGCAGAAGAAACTCCTTCCGCTATTTCATTACAGCCTCAGGCCGGGCGGCATCCTGTTTCTCGGCAGCGCGGAGACAGTTGGCGGTTTTGCTGACCTGTTTGCGCCCGTCGTCGCCAAATCGAGGATCTTCCGGCGGAGCGAGTCCGCCCTGGGGCCGAAGCCGGTGGATTTTCCCTCATTGTTTGCCTTAGCCTCGCGAAGAGCGCCTGAGACGCGCCGAACGCCAAAACCGCGTCTCAGTGTCCAGTCCTTGGCGGATCAGTTGATCCTGCAGCAGTACTCCCCTCCGGCCGTGCTCGTCAACGAAGAGGGCGATATCCTCTACATCAGTGGCAGGACCGGCAAATACCTGGAGCCCGCGGCCGGCAAGGCCAACTGGAATATCATTGCAATGGCCCGGGATGGGCTGCGTTGTGAACTCGCCGGTGCCTTTCAGAAGGCGCGCCGGCAGAAAGGCGCCATGACGCTCCGGGGACTTAAGGTCGATACCAGCAGCTCAGAACAGTTTTTCGATCTGACCGTCCAGACACTCGAGGAACCAGAACCGTTGCGGGGGTTGGTCATGATCGTTTTTACAGATGTGGCTGCGCCCGTGGAAAGCAAAGAACATGACCGATTGCGGAAGGCTCCCCGCCGCAGCGCCGACCGGCTGGCGGAGCTGGAGCAGGAACTCCAGCACGCCCGCGAGGAACTGCAGACCACCCGCGAAGAGATGCAGACGTCACAGGAGGAACTCAGGGCCAGCAACGAAGAACTCCAGTCGGCGAATGAAGAACTCCAGTCGACCAATGAGGAACTCGCCACGTCCAAGGAAGAGATGCAATCCCTGAACGAGGAACTGCAGACTGTGAACACCGAGCTGCAGGCCAAGGTGGACGATCTTTCGGTGGCCAGCAGCGACATGAAAAACCTGCTTAACAGCACGGACATTGCCACGGTGTTCCTGGACAACAAGCTTCACGTGCGCCGCTTCACCACTCAGGCAACAAAGATCATCAAGTTCATCCCCTCCGACATAGGTCGGCCGATCACCGATCTTGCCTCGAATCTGCGCTACCCCGAGCTGGCCGAGGACGCCCGCGAGGTGCTGCGGGCACTGGCTTCCGTGGAAAAACCGATTGCCGCATGCGATGGTCGCTGGTTTACGGTACGGATTATGCCCTACCGAACCATGGATAACCGTATTGACGGCGTAGTGATCACCTTCACGGACATCACCATAGCCAAGTCGCTCGAGGCGGAGTTACGGGACAAGCATGTGGGGCTGGAAAAACGAGTCGCCGAGCAATCCGCGATGCTGGCAAAAAAAAAGAGTGTGCAGGCGGATCCGCACGTGTGCGACAGGATTAAACAACGCCGCGGCAGAAAAACGCCGGGATCCCACAAGACTTAAAGGTCTCAACATGAATGGAAAGCCAAACACTTCCAGCGATGCGGCCGAACTGCGACGCCGCGCCGAGTTACAGCTAAGGAAGCAGAAGAACATCGCAGAGCTCCGAACAGAGGCCGACGCACAGCGGCTCCTTCACGAATTGCAGGTCCACCAGATCGAACTGGAGATGCAGAACGCCGAACTCCAGGACTCCAGGGATGAGATTGAGGCGGGACTGGAGAAATACACCAACCTCTACGATTTTGCCCCAGTGGGTTATTTCTCATTGAATGAACAGGGCTTGATCACGGAGGTGAACCTGACAGGAGCCGCGTTGCTCGGTGTAGAACGGTCCCTATTGGTCAACCGGCGTTTGTCGAATTTTGTGGCTACAACGAGTCGACCGATCTTTCTGACCTTGCTTGAAAGGGTATTCTCACGGACTGGAAAACAGGTTTGCGAGGCAGAACTTCTTAAGGAAGGCGGTTTGCCTTTCTGGGCCGACCTGCAGGCCGAGTCTGAAGATTTCCTCAGTGAGTCACGGAAAAAGTGCCGGCTTGCAGTGTCGGACATTACCCCCCTCAAGCGGGCTGAGGAGGCGCAACATCGTATGGAGGTTCTGGCCGCGACAAACCGGGAGTTGAACCTTGAAATCCTCCGACGCAAGGCGGTAGAGGCAGCCCTCAAAAAAAGCGATCAGCACTCCAGCAGGTTGTTGGCGCAGTCGCTTCGATTGCAGAAACAGTTGCGGCATCTGTCCCATCAAATCCTGCAGGCGCAGGAGGAAGAACGAAGGCGTGTCAGCCGCGAGCTTCATGATGAAATCCTCCAGACCTTGACGGGTATCAATGTCCATCTGGCGACCTTCAAAAATGATGTTGCGATCAATCCCAAAGGCCTCAAGCGGAAGATCACCGCCGCACAGCGATTCGTGGAGAAGTCGGTGGATATAGTGCGTCAGTTCGCTCGTGAATTGCGCCCCACGCTTCTGGACGACCTCGGGCTCATTCCTGCTCTCCATTCATATATGAGAGACGTTATGAAACACACGGGCCTCCGCATCCACTTGACGAGTTTTACCCGCGGCAGGGTTGAGGAATTGGACAATGATAAGCGAACGGTGCTTTATCGCGTCGCCCAGGAGGCGATCACCAATGTGGTCCGCCACGCACAAGCCAGCCGAATCGACGTGTGTATCCAGAAGCTCCGGGGCGCTATTTGTATCGAAATCAAAGACGACGGCAAGTCCTTTCGGGCCAACCGTATTTTGTCAGCCGCTGAACACAAGCGGTTGGGATTGATCTGCATGCGAGAGAGGGTGGAGATGGTCGGCGGCACCTTCTCGATTAAGTCTGAACCGGGCCAGGGCACCTTGATCCGGGCAGAGATTCCGTTCGCCAACGGAATCGGAGGTTAGTTTTATGAAGGCAATCACCGTTCTGCTGGCTGATGACCACATGATCGTCCGGGAGGGGCTTCGGGTTTTGTTGTCGACAGAACCTGATATCGAGGTAGTCGGCGAAGCGGAAAACGGCCGTCAGGCCGTTCAGCTTGCCAAGAGACTCCAGCCCGCGGTGGTTGTCATGGACATCGCGATGCCGCTGCTTAACGGATTGGAGGCCACCCGGCAGATCGTCAAATCCGTCCCTGCTACCAAGGTGCTCATCCTGTCCGCGCATGCGGATGATGAGTACATCGAGCAAGTAACTCTGGCCGGAGCGGCTGGATATCTGATCAAACAAACCTCGGCCCACGTCCTGTCCAAGGCGATTCGGGAGGTCCAACAAGGAAAGACGCTGTTTAGCCCCTCAATTGCGGGTCGCCTGCACGATCTCCATCTGGACTTGCCTGATCGAGGGAGACGGATCAAGAAGAGGGGCATCGCCCTGACTTCTCGCGAGGTGGAGGTCCTCCAAATGATCGCCGAGGGCAAGGCCAACAAGCAGGTCGCAAGGGAACTTGGCATCAGCATCAAGACGGTGGAGAAGCATCGGCAGCATCTCATGAGGAAGCTGGATATCCACGACACCGCGGGGCTCACACGCTACGCCATCGCAGCGGGGATCATCGAGAGCCGTGTCCATGTGACCATAATCTGACGACTTGCCGGCCGGCGATGTGGCTTCCAGCCTGCGGTATGCGCGCACGGCTTTGTCTTCGGTGTTCCACAGTGAGGGAACGTCATCCGGCGGAGGTGCGCTGGTTCGTTATGTCGACCTGAGCATTATGGTCGAGCAGTGGGTGGGAGATAAATGAAGCCAAACCAGTTTTCCGTGCATGAGGCTGAAGACTGCCAGATATGAGGCTTATCAGCAAGAATCGCTGTCTCCATATTGTCGCCACTGCTGGCCACTTGACCAAAAAGATTCCGAAACAATGTGGCCTTTACCCTGCTCCAAGAATATTTCCATACGAAAACGGATTCAATGAACATCTGAAATTATGTCATCGGCCCAAGTTACCTTGGAATCCTACGCCACGTGCTGTTCGGTGTCAATGAGTTCCTTCAGTCCTTTTAAGAGCAGCGGCATCTGGCGATAGTGCTTGACCCTGTGGAAGCGCTTCTCGCTTCCAGCAGGACCGCTCCACCCCATCGCCAGGCCATGTTGGCGTTTCGCCATTGCTTCACATTACGGCACAGGTTGCCGGTCAGTGGGACCTCCCGGCCTTCTTTGCTGCGGACACGCGGCTTCTCAATGGCGGCCTTGTGACCGGCGAAGATGACATGGCCCTCTTCTTTGCCCCAGCGAAACGCCTGACGCTGCTGGTCATGAGCATACCGGGGACCGACAAGCTGGCTGACTTCGTCGTCGATCATGGCCTTCATCATCAGCAGGCCCGCCTGGGAGGCGGTCTCCTCAATGGCGTCGGCGACCTCGGCCATCAATTCGTTCATGGGAAGCACCATCTGGAACGTTGCCGTGCCCCCCGCGATGTCAGCCTGAACCGCATCCTCCGGCAGCTTGTGGAGTTTTCTTCTAAACCGATTGGTCTTTTTCGTGTAGTTCTTACCCATCATGCGGTCCGGGTAACTGTTAGCTAATTTGGACATGGAGGGCGGTGGCTGGTGAGATGTGCCGGTTTTGGTGAAGTGCAGGCCTGTGCAGGTCGATTTTGACATAGTGGAGGGTCGGCGGCGAGCGTTTTATCGCGCCGATGCCGCTGGAGCGGATCGGGGGGGCCTTGAGGGCGGTGATCGCAAATGTGCTTTCAGCGAGCGCCAGGGGCGGCGGGCAGTGAAGCAGGCGATACGATAAGGTTGGTTTGGTACGCAGTCGGGGGTGTTCACTCAGCACGCCGGGCGGCTGCATAACCGGGGAGAATTAGCCGTGGGAGAAAATCAAAATCAGGTCAAAGAATGTTTGTATGAGCCCTCGCACTATCGCTATACCGGACCGTCCGTGGATATTGCACACGCATCGGCAGGTGAAATCTCAGATATAGTGGGCGAACTGACGACGCACCGCGTCGAACTTGGGATCCGCAGTGAGGAACTGCTGGGTGCCAGGCGGGAACTCGCGAGAGTCCAGGAGAGATGTCGCGATTTGTATGACTTCGCTCCTTTGGGGTATCTGACGATAAGCGACAAGGGGGTCATTACGGAGGCGAACCTGACGTTCTGCTCGATGACCGGTCAGACACGGGGTGACCTGACGGGGCATCCGCTCAGTCGCTTGATCATCGAGAGTGATCGGGACTCATACTATTCATTCATACATACATTGCGGACGGAGAGGCGACAGGGCCGAGTGCAGTTGCGAATGACTCGAGCGGACGGCAAGGTTTTCTGGTGCTGCATGCGGGTGGCGCCTGCGCCCCAGGAGTCTGACGGCACAGTTTGCTTCAGGGCGGCGGTCAACGATATCAGCCAGCAGAAGAAGGCGGAACAGAGGCTCTTGGAGATTGAGCGGCGGTTTGGCGCGGTGCTCGATGCGGCGGAGGACTTCATACATATCGTCGACTCTGACGCAGTGGTACTGGAGACAAACGGTCGGGCTCTGGCGCGATCAGGTTACCATCACGAGGAATTCGTGGGGCGGCGGCTGGAGGCTTCCTTGACGGAGGCATCGCGCGGCGCATTCAGAGATGGATTCGAGCGGCTGCTTGCAGGGGAGGACTATCGGCAGAACGCTCAGATGCTTTGCAAGGACGGCAGTGTGATTGCCATAGAGTGCCGGGGCGCGGCTGTGCGCAGAGAGGACGGTAAAGTCGACTTCTGCGTGGTGATGCAACGGGAGGCGAGGGCTCCAACCGAGGAGAGTCGTGTCACTGAAGGCGCGGCGGCGGAACCTGACCGGGGGAATGAGGAATGGCGGCGGCTTGCGGACATCATTCGTCGCGACCTTGCAAATCCAATGCTTTCGATTCAGGGGTTCAGCCGCGAGCTTCGTGTCAGCTTCGGGCAGATTGAACGGCTGCTCAACGGGCAGGCAATTGACAGGCGCGTCAAGGAGCGGCTGTTGAGGATATTGCGGCAGGATATCAATCCGTCGCTGGAGTTCATCGGGACGAGCGCCGGCGAGATGAAGGGGCTGCTGGACGGTCTCAACGCGCTGGCTGCCGCGGAGACGGCGGTGCTGAAGATCGAGTTGGTGGACATGAACAGGCTCATCAGCCGACTGGTTGGCGGTATTCGGTACCAGATAGAATCCTGCGGGGCGGAGATAGCTTTGGGGGCGCTTCCGGCATGCATGGGTGACGTTGAGCGTGTGGGGCAGGTATTCGTCAATCTGCTGAGCAACGCGGTCAAATACCTCGATGGAGATCGCCGAGGCAGGATCAGGGTCAGCGGCGAGGTGAGGGACGGCCAAAGCGTGTATTGTGTGGAGGACAACGGCATTGGCATGACGCCGCAGCAGATGGACAAGGCGTTCGAGGCTTTCTACAGTTCACAAGTGAAGCCGGGCGACGGGGGCGCGGGTCTGGGGCTTTCGGTTGCGCGGCGTATTCTTTCGCGGCTTGGCGGAACTATCCGTGTCGAATCCGAACGGGGATAGGGTAGCCGGTTTTTCGTGGTGCTGCCGGCGAGTTGATCGCGGCCGCGACACGGGCACCTTAGCCGTGCGCCATGCTGCAAAAGGTCCAACTTCCACCGGGCGGGGGCGGGCGTTCTTTAGACCTGCTGGCTGAGATAATTTTGAATGCCCATCTGCTGTATCTGATCGAGGCGTGCTTCGAGGTCGTCGATGTGGGCTTCTTCCTGTTCCAGGATTTCGGTAAGCAGTTCGCGTGTGCCGTTGTCGCCCTTTTCAGCAGCCATGGCGATTGCCTCGTTGTAGTGTTTGACGGCATCTTTTTCCAGGCCGAGGTCACTTTGATGCTGCTTTGTAACTTCGGGCCCGATATGTATCTTGTTTAGATTGCTGACGATGGGCGAGCCTTCGAGGTATAGAATGCGTTCGATGAGTTTCTCGGCGTGCTTCATCTCTGTGAAGGCGCGTTTTTCGACGCTTTCATGGAGCTTTGAATACCCCCAGTCTTCGTCCATCTCGGAGTGGACCATGTACTGATTGATTGCGGTGAGTTCCTCTGCCAGCAACTGGTTGAGTTTGTCGATGACCTGTTCGTTTCCCTTCATAAGACCCCCAGCATTATGTGCGTTGGTAATTGGAGCGGGACAACCACCTCGGTAGCCCCGGTTTATGGTCGTCATGCCGGGGCGGGGACTTTGCGAGTTTTTGGTACTTTGCGTACGTGCAGAAGTTTCTACCTGTCGAGGAGTCGCCACAGGATGGGGCCGTCGACGGTGGTGCTTGCCTGGATCAAGCCGTCGGGGTCGATGACGCAGGCGGTTGGAACGTTCTGGATGCGGTAGCGTCGCGCGGCGATCTGGCGGGGGTCGGCGAGGATGGTGAATTCGGCGTTATTCCGCCGGGCATACTGGCGAGCGCCTTCGTGGCCGGCGCCGACGGCTACGAATACAACCTCAAAGCCGCCCTGGGCGGGGTCCTCCGCGGCGAGTCGATTGAGCAGTGGTATCTTGGCTGCGCACCAGGGGCAGGTGGTGGTTCCAAATATGAGCAGGACGTCGCGCCCCCGAAGGTCGCTCAGGCGTATGGTTTTGCCGAGTGTGTCGGCGAGGACGAAGTCTGGTGCGGCTTGGCCGATTGCGGCGGTTACGGGTTCTTTGGGTTGTGGTTCTTCGATCCGGGCGGTGCGGGTTTCGATTTCGGGTGAGTCAGTCGCCGGGGTCGGCGGCTGATCGGCGGCGGTGAAGGTCAGGGCTTTTAGCTGCGGCTCGGCTGCAAGTGTCATGATCCGCAGGTCGTCGCGGCGGCTGTAGAGCCAATAGCCGCGCCATGCACAGACATCCTGCCGGTCATCGGGGGCTGCCTTGTAGGTCTGGTCGTTTTCGTCGAGGTACCATGCCGCGGCATCGAGCCAGCCGGCGGTCTGGGCATCGGCGACGTTGAGGGTGTATTGGCCGTCGGTGACGGTTGCGTCGAGCCAGTTGAAACAGGCGGTCTGATCTGAGCCGCCGGCGCCAGGCAATACGAGGCTGAGGTTGTCCTGGGCGGCGAAGAGCCAGTAGGAGCGGTTGTTCTGCAGAGCGACGTCGTCGCCGGGAATGAATCTGTAGGTTTGTTCAGTTGTATCAAGATAGTAGATCGTTCCCTGGACCCAGCCGGCTGCGTGGGCCTGGGCGACGGTGATTGTCTGAGATTGGCGGCGGACAAGTGCCTGAGACCAGGGGAATAGGCGATTGTGGGAATAACCGAAAAGGTTCCAGCCGGAGCGCAGCGGGATGACTCGGTCGGTATCCTCCTGGATGGGGTTCATCGCCGGTGCGAGCAGGTTCCAGCCTCGCCGCAGCGGAACGCCGGTTTCAGGTTTGCTGGACAGGTGTACGCAATGTATTGTGTCGACCGAACTGTAGGTCGTGCGCGTGCCGGTTGAGCAGAAGTAACAGTCAAGCGGTACGGACGGGGCATTCGGGTCCGGTGGGTCGCCCGGATCACCGGGATCGCCGGCGGGCGCCGGACCGCCGAGTGTAAACGGGGGTGGTCCTCCTCCGCCGCCACCACCACCTCCACCACCTCCACCACCTCCGCCGCCACCGCCGCCGTAGCCGCCATTGCCATCGCCGCTGCCGTCGTCGGCGGGGTTTCCGCTGAAAGGATTGAACGGCAGATTGATGGGGGGCGCGGGACTATCGGGATCGGTGTCGTCGTCGGGGTCGCATATACGGATGGGGATGCGGATGAAATCACCTTCGTCGCGGCACCTTGTAACGACTCTTGCGCCGCCTGTGACCTTGAAGCTGTAGGCATGGTACAGAGGCGAATCAAAGCTCGGCTGGAAACGGACGCCCTGGCCGCAGTCCCATGCGCTGACGGGGCAGAGCCCTCCGCAGCCGGGCGCCAAGACGCCGGGTTCGTACAGGACATACCAGAAGAGTGTTGGTTCGGGATGGCACGGCAGCCAGCCGTCGCTCCAGCCGTCCGGCGGTTTGAGTATGCCGGGAATGTCCTGGAGGCTTGGCAGGCTTGAGCCCGCGCCCTGCGAGCCGAGGCCGACGAGCCGTTCATAGGTGCGTATGAAGTCGGTGATGGCCTCCTGCGGCACGCCGAACTCCTGGCAGTAGCCGCTCCACGAGGGCCAGTAGATTGTGCTCCAGTAGCTCAGTTCGTAACCGGTGACCGGTCCGCAGACGGGTTCATCCTCGCAGACGCGCACGGTGATCGGGATGACCACGTCGACAGTGCGGCAGTTCGTGCCCGACTTTGTCGGCGGGGTGTTTTGCAGGGAACTGATGACGACTTCGGCGTCGGGGTCGACGGGGCAGGCGCCTTGCAAGAGGTTGTCGGGGGCGCCGCCGGGACGAACAACGGTGAAGTCCAGCGTTGCATAGTTGTTGCTGAGCATGTCCTCGGTCATGTCTTCGGGATAGCGGCCGGCGACTTCGACCCAGATGCGGTGCGGGCCGCTAAGGTCCTGGGGCACCGTCCATTCTATTGCGGCAGTCTCGGAGCGGAAGTCCATACCCATGTAGCTGGTGGGAATTACGGCGATACTGTTGACGTCGATGAGTTCGCCGTTGACGCTGTCGAGATAGAAGTAGGTCTTGACGTCGAAGATGTTGGCGGTGCCGGTGTTGAAGACCTCGGCGCTGATGGTTACGGTCTGTCCGGGTTCCGGGAAGAGGGTGCTCATGGCGACGTTCTTGTTGAGTACGCTGAGATCGACGCCCTGCGGGGTGCTGTGCCAGGTGCTTTGCTTTTCGTAGTATTCGCAGCGGTAATTGCGGCAGGCTTGCGGTCGGCCGGAGCCGTCGTCGCAGCCGTAGGAATCGACGCATTCGGCGGCAATAAGCGTGATCGGATCGGATGAGACGACGAGGTTGGGGTCGGTGAGGCTGCGGGCGGTGAAGACCAGGTCAACTGAGGTCTGGTCTGCACTTGTGGGGCTGAAGGTTGCAAGGCTGCCTTCGATGAGGACGTTTTCCGTGTCGGAGGCTGAATACTCGACGTTATCGTAATCGAGCTGGACGAAGAAATGTTCGCGGAGGTTCTTCTGCCAAGTGTCGCCCAGGAGGATCGCCTGGTTGTTGAGTCCGCCGAGGTATCGCGGTTCGGCCGTGAAGTAGAGCATGATCGGCTCGGAGCGATGGTACTTGTTGTCGAAATAGCCGTACTGTGCGATGTACATTGAGGTCTCGAAGTCGAGGCCGCGGTCGTCGGAGAAGGTGTGGCTGTAGGTATACTGGCCGCTGCTGTAGGCGAGGGCTCCGGTGTAATCGGTCGCTTCGGCGGATTTGAGTTTGACGAAGGCGCTCTTTCCGCCGGGAACGAGTGTCAGATAGAGCGGGAAACGTCCCAGGGCGCCGAATGGCGAGCCCGTGGTGAACTCGTACTGGCCGACTGCGTTTCTGGGGAATGCGTTCATCGCCACGTTTGTGTTGCGGATGATAATTGTGTCGGCCCAGCCAGTGTTGCAGAAGTATTTGATGTTATCCACGGAAAAGACGATCTGCGAGGGGCTGTGGTCATCGTCAAATACGAAGTCCAGCCACACCTGTGCGTCTATGCCCGCGAAGTTCTGAACCACCGAGACGGTCCACCTGAGGGCATTGTCGTCTGCGACGAGTTCGGAATGGATGCGATCATCGGCGTTGAGCGAACCGCCGACGATGGGGATTTCGGCGGGTGGCAGCGATTTGCCGTCGGCGCCATATATCGAGAGGTTAATCCGGGTGCCGGCGTATATGTCGGACCAACTGCCGGTTGTGTCGAAATAGATCAGCAGGCGGACGACGTTGCTGCCGTCGGCGTCGGTATATGCGTTTTGTGAAACGATGGAAAGCTTGCCGCCGTTGTGATCGACCACGTTGTCCTTGAGGGTGAAGCCGGAAATTGGGTTGGCCTGGCCGTCGAGTACTTGTGCGGTGAACCTGCGGGTGTCGTTCTTGGTGTAGCCCCGGCTGTCGAGAGTGTAGTCGACGATGGCCAATTCTCGCGGTGTGTCGTCGAAGGCAAGCGTTTCTACGCCGCTTACGGCGTGGGAATCATAGCCCCACTTCTCGATGTAAGCAAAAATGTCGGCGGTGGTGACTATGTAGTCATTCCATCTGTAGACGTTCTTGTACAGGCCTGCGGTCTCGGACAGTGCGCCGGTGTTGATGTGGGTTTCGGGCAGGTCGGGGCTTGTGAAGCTGTAGAAAACGAAGCCGTCCGGGTTGGGGTTGAGGGTCAGCAGCAGCGGCAAGCTGCCTAGGCCGGGGAACGGGTCGCCGGTTGTGAATTCGATCTGCGCCAGTGCGTTTTTTGGAAACTGAGACTCTCCGGCTGAGCGCCCGGCGATGTTGATGGTGTCGCCCCAGCCGCTGTTTCTGAAATACTTGATGTGGTCCACTGAAAAGACGATGTCGGAAACGGACATGGTCGGGGGGATCGCGAAATCGAGCCAGGCTGTTTTGTCCTTGCCCGTGAAATTGGTCTCTACACGCACTTTCCATTGCTTGTCCTGGAGAGTGGATGACAGTGCGTTTTCGTCGTCGTTTGTGAATCCCGTCGACAGGGCCGCGGCGTCGGTGAGAGGGGTCTTGCCGTCGGCGTCGTAGAGATTCATCGTGATCTCGGTGCCGGCGTAGATATCCGACCAGCCTCCGGTGGTGTCGAAATACAGTTCCAGTCTTGCCTGCGATGCGCCGTCGGGTGATACATCGCGGACGATGCGGCGGATGAGCATTGCGCCGCCGGTGTAATCGGGCAGCGGGTCGGCCAGTTTGCCGGTTATGCCGGTAACCGATTGTGACTCATTGTCGAGTGCGTTGAAGGTTATTTCAATATCCTGCGGCGGCAGGTAGCGTTCGGGGCTGACGGTAAAGTTCTGTATATGCAAGCTTCGGGCGAAGCTTTCCGGGCCAAGGGTGATGCCGGCGGCGAATCCGTGCGAGCGGTAACCCCACTTGTCGGCGTAGACGGAGAACGTGGCTGTGGATTCGATGTAGTCGTTCCAGGTCCATCTATGGGTATAACTTCCCGACGCTTGTGAAAACGTGCCATCATGGGTGTTGGCAGTCCCGAGGTGCTCGTCGGTCATGGCATAGTAGACTATGCCGCTGTCGGAGGGTATCAGCGGAAGGAAGACGGGCAAGAGACCCAACGATGCGAAGGGACTTCCGGTTGTCAGTTGGAAGCCGCTGCCGGGCGTGTTGATCCATGTCTCGCCGAGGTAGATCCGGTCTTGCCAGCCGGTGTTGTAGTTGTATTTGAGGTAATCGAAGCTGAAGATGACATCCGAGAGGCTACGGCTCGGCGGTATGGTGATTTCAACGTAGCTGATCTTGTCGGAACCGGCGAAATTGGCGGTGACGTCGGTGATGAAGCGGCAAAGGCCGGCATCAAAGATCAATTGATTGGACAGGGCGCCGCCGTCGCTTTCCAGCCCCGCGGTCAACAGGAAATCGGGCGGAAGCGCTGAGCCATCTTTGTAGTAGAGGCTCAGCTCGGCACGAGTGCCCGCATAAATGTCCGACCAGCGGCCCGTAGTGTCGAAGTAGAGTGCAATGCGTGCGGTCAGCGTGCCGTCAACATCGACGGAGCGGATCTGGCGAAGGATGGACAGTCGGCCGCTGTCGGAATCATAAAGTGTGTCGGCGGCCTTTCTGGCGAAGCCCGCAAGGGGGGTCGCATCCGAGTCGGCAAGGTCAAAAGTAAACGTCAGGTCCTGTCCGGGTACGTATGCGGATTTGTCGCATTGCCAGTTAGAGACGACGAGGTCGGTGCCGGCGGTGTCGACTGCAACTGTGAAGGTGTCGGTTTCGGTCGGCGATCCGTCTACATCGGCGTAAATGTGATAGACGCCGAGGAGGTATGACGGTTTATATGAGGCCGTGCAGATACCATCGGCGATGGTTCCGGAGAAGGCATGCTGGTGTCCCAAAGGTGTGGTTACGTGTATTGTGCAGACTTCATTTACGTCGTGTACGGTAATTGCAAGGGTTTGCATTGGCGCCAAAATTTCAGCATCGAGCCGCAGTTGGCCCAGATCATCGGCGCCGGCGGCCGAGGCCAGCAGACTGGACGCAACAATTTGTAACAGCGATTTCTTCAAGATTGCGTTGCCTTATCTCACCTTGCATCGCATCGGCACAGCCAGTTCTGTGCCATGATGAACACGTCTTCAAAATCTACTTTTTCGTCGCCGTTGACGTCGCCTTCGGGGCCGCTGCCGCGCCATGCCTCTGCAAGCCTCGCGAAATCAGCCAGATCGACCGTGCCGTCGGCATTAAAGTCGGCGGCGACGCAAGGGTGTCGGATGACCAGGTGCACGCGTGCGAATTGTCCGGCGGCGGCATCCACAAACCACTGGATATCGTGTTTGGCGTAGTCTCGGAGGTCGTACTTCGCCTGGAAGACACCCGCGGCGTCGTATCTTTTCAAATAGGCCAGCGTTGCCGGATGAACGCGCTGCCACTGTGGTGTATTAGTCAGGGTCAGCATGATTGTACCCTGGACGGGTGAGGCATCGGCGCTGTGAACGGCAAGCAGGACAGGGAACATCACGTCGGGCATATTGGGATCAAGCGGACGGTAGTCGGCAATGAGGTCGGTGCCGGTGTCGGTGGTCTTGGCCAGTGCATAGTTTCCTGCGGGCGGCGCGGGCGGCTTGAGCAGGTCAAATGTGTCCAGGCCGGCGGCTGCGCTGGGCGAAGGAGAGGCAAAGGCTCGGAAGATATCCGGGGTAAACGACCCGCCGGGGGATAGAACGTCGAGGCGTAAGTGGAGAGACAGGTCCTGCGCTTGAGCTGCGCCCTTTAAGGCGAGCAGCAACAAAACAGCGATCAATCTTCTCCACCACATCGCACATCTCCCCACCCCATACGTTCAGAATAAGTTAGCAGAAATCGGCGGTAAATGCAAGAGAATCATTTGTCTCCCACATCATAGTAGAGCGTTACAGTACACAAGTATAAAGAGGTTCTGATTCTAAGTGTTATAAGGCGGTAACGCGTCCGCGGCGGAGGTGTGTCAAAAAGACGGGGAAAGCAAGAGGGCCGCGGGCGGTTCCGGTTGTGCAGACCGGCGCCTGTCCACGGCCCTTCAGCTTAGCTAACGCACTCGGCGCCGGCCAGGCAAACGACTGTACGCTGGCCCTTTGTCTGGTAGGAGATCTTGCCTTCTCTTGCCAGCCATCCAAGTCCCTGATAGGCCACCTGACTCTTCAGGCCGGTGAGTTTAGGAAGGTCCGACACATTGACATTGCCCTTCTTGGAAAGAACCTGCCACACCTTTCCTGCCGCCTGTCCGATCTGTTCATCCATTGCTATGACCTCTCAATTCTGTAATAATCGCGCAGTAAACTTACTGTACTTATCGCCCAACTGTTCGCCCGGGCTGAGTCACGGCGGGACAGAAGGGGCGAGTCCGATAAAAGGCCATTAATTGAACCCTTCAGCACTTCATCTGTTGGATTAGTCAAAAGGCTTAGGGACACAAGGTCTTATAAGCCTCTGTTCAAGCACCTTTGCAGGAATTACCGGTAAAAAAGACAGTTTTGGGACAATATTATTTGTAAGCCGCTTTTATATAAAGGTTTATGGCACTTTGGCCGGTTTTGGCGTCTCATTCTGGCGGAAATCTGGTATAATGAGACTTGTGCGGCACCGTCTGTTCTGTTTGCGGCGGGCCTTTTTGTTGTGAGGACACCCTTATAGCGGGATTTGTTGGAGGCAGATGATGAGCAGGATCGCGGCCATTGCGATTATGGCACTTCTGGGAATCGCAGGGACGGCAACGGCATATGAGAATCGTGATATCGGGGGGGTCTCGGCACCGGGATACCTCCAGGTCGACGGCGGCACATATGTTGTGCGTGCCAATGGCAGCGACATCTGGGGCGCGGCTGACGAGTTTCATTATGTCTACGTTCCACTATCAGGCGACGGGCAGATGATCGCGCGGGTCGCCGGCTTGCAGGCGACCGACTCATGGACGAAGGCTGGGGTGATGATGCGGGCTACACTCGATGCGGGCTCGACATACGCTTATATGTGCATCACAGGGTGGAACGGGGCGGCGTTCCAGTGGCGACCTCAAGCTAATTCCAGCGCTAATCTGGGCAACCTGATGACGGGGGGCATTATGGCCCCTTACTGGGTGCGAATTGTGCGGCAAGGCAACACTTTCAGGAGTTATCATTCGCCTGACGGGCAGAACTGGAGCCATCAGGGCGACGTGACGGTTTCTATGCCGCCGACCATTTACATGGGTCTGGCGGTTACATCCCACACAGTGGGGGCGTTGTGCACGGCAACGTTCGACAACGTCACGGGCTTTGGACCTGTGTGGAAGGCGCTGAATGTGTACCCGCGGGACGGTGCGAGGCAGATTCCTCCTGAAGGCGTGGTTCTGGCATGGGATGCATCGCCGGAGGCGCCCGGACCGATCGATCACTTCGAAGTTTACCTGAGCAATGATCCGGCGATGCTTGGACATTGGGAAAGCCGGATTGCCGTCGTAGGCGGTGCATCGCCGACAGAGGCTGCGACAGGCAGTCTTGCCGGCGGCACGACGTATTACTGGCGGGTTGATTCTCATGTCAATGACGCCAATGCCGCCGAAGGGACGGTCTGGCAATTCACAACGCAGGCGGAGCCGGTGAAAGTGTGTCCTACGGCGGATCTCAACGGCGACTGCCGGGTGGACCTCGGCGACCTGCTGCTGATGGCGGTGCAATGGCTCGACGCCGCAGGATGCGAAGGGTACGCGGCCGGCTGCGCCGATCTGTACGGGGCCGACGGCGTGAACAAGGGCGACCTTGCGTACCTGGCGGGACAGTGGGGCGCGTCGGTTGGGCCGGTGGTGATAAATGAAATTCATTACGATCCGCCCATCAAGACGGATCTCGCCGAGTTCGTTGAACTGCACAACGTTACGAATCAGTCGGTGGATATTTCCGGGTGGTCTTTGACCAGCGGGGTGAATTCGGTATTCGCGGCAGGCACCACAATCGCCGCCGGTGGATATGCGGTGATCGCGCAGGACGCTGAAAAGTTCGAGGCGAAGTTCGGATTTGCGCCGGACGGGGTATTCACCGGCAGACTCAGCAACGATGGCGAGAGGGTGCGGCTGCGCAACGCCGAGCGGGAGATTGTCGACGAAGTCACATACAAGTTGGGCTTCCCCTGGCCGACAGTGGGCGACCTGCCGGAGGCTTCGATTCAGTTGATCAATCCGGGCATCGACAACGATCTCGGTGGCAGTTGGCGGGGCGGCGTTCCCACACCGGGGGAGGCCAATGTGGTGCTTTCGGCCAACGTGCCGCCGCATATGCGGCAAGTGAAGCATTCGCCGCGGTCGCCGGCAGCCGGCGATCCGGTTAAAATCACCGTCAAGGTTACCGACGATGACGGCGTCGCCGGCGTGACACTGAGCTACCAGGTAGTCGATCCAGGCGGCTACATTAATATCGACGATGCGGCATACAATACGCAATGGACAAGCGTCGCGATGTATGACGACGGAATGAACGGCGACGCCGAAGCGGACGACGACATTTACACGGCGGTGCTGCCCGGGTCGCTGCAGGCGCACAGGCGACTGGTGCGCTATCGCATTACAGCCGTGGACGGGCGGGGGCTGTCGATAACCGGTCCTTACGGCGACGATCCGTGTCCGAATTTTGCGTATTTCGTTTACGACGGCGTGCCCGACTGGATCGCGGCGATATATCCTTGGGCGGCTCAGCCCGAGTACGTAACGTACGGCGCAGACGTGATGGAATCTCTGCCGGTTTATCATTTGATCAGCAAGAAAGCCGATGTCGAGAGGGCGACGTGGCTGGAAAAGTATCCGGGCAGCGAATTTAAATGGAGAGGGACGCTGGTCTATGACGGACAGGTCTACGACCATATCAGGTACCGCATGCGAGGGGGCGTATGGCGGTATTCGATGGGCAAGAACATGTGGAAGTTCAGATTTAATCGGGGACACAACTTCCAGGCGAGGGATGATTACGGCGAAGAATACGAGACCAAGTGGCGAAGACTCAATCTTTCGGCGTGCATTCAGCAGGGCAGCTTCGGTCAGCGGGGCGAGCAGGGGATGTTCGAGGCGCTGAGTTTCAAGCTGTTCAACCTTGCCGGCTGTCCGGCGCCGAAGACGCACTGGCTGCAATTGCGGGTTATCGATGAAGCGCACGAAGACGGGCTATTCAATGCTGCTCATCCGCCGATTACCACCGGCGGCACTCAATACGACGGCGACTTCTGGGGGCTGTATATGGCCATCGAGCAGATGGACGGCAGGTTTTTGGACGAACATGAACTGCCGGACGGCAACCTTTACAAGATGGAGTCGGGTTACGGCGAACTGAACAATCAGGGACCCACGCAGCCCGACGATTTTTCGGATATCCGCTACTTCAAGGACACATTCGAATCTTGGCCGTCGGAGCAATGGTGGACAACCCATGCCAATCTGGATCATTACCACGCGATGTTCGCGGTCCACCGGGCGGTCCACCATGGCGACATTACGCACAAGAATCATTTCTTCTACAACAATCCGGAACCGATCACCAATGAGTGGGGTACCAATCTTCTCTGGTCGCAGCTGCCGTGGGACGTGGACCTGACATGGACGACGTATTACGGCGACATGAGCGATCCGTGGAGTCGCGCAGGAATATTGGGGCACAGTGCGATCAACATCCGCAACAGGAACTTCACGCGGCACTTCAATGACCTTATGTGGGGCAATGATCAGATACATCAGTTGATCGATGAGATGGCGGCGATCATCGACCCGCCCGGCGCGGAGGTGTCGATCGTGGACGCCGACCGGGCAATGTGGGACTGGCATTGGGTGGTCGGCGATGCGGCGTTTCCAAATTACATCGATCAGCCCGCCTCCCACAAGGCGGGGCAGAATCGCTTCTACGCGGCGGCACAGAGCGCGGGTCACGAGCGGAGTTTCGCAGGCATGGTCCAGTTGATGAAGGATTACGCGACAGCACGCAGGACGTATATGGAAGCGCTTGCCGCCGACGCCGCTATTCCGAACCAGCCTCAGATTGCGTACATCGGATCGGCGGGCTATCCGGCCAACGATCTGCGGTTCAGCGTAACGCCGTTCAGCGATCCGCAGGGCGCGGGCACATTCGGGGCGATGTCGTGGCGAATCGCGGAGGTGGAGCCGTTTTCCGAATACGTTGCGCCGCCGGACAGCTTTTTGTTGATCGGCGAAGGCTCGAGTTGGCGGTATTTCAAGGGAACTCAGGAGCCGTCGACTCAGCCGGGCGCGTGGCGCTTTGCCGATTACAACGATGATCCGGCGAGCACAGCGTGGCTTGTCGGGGACGCTCCTCTGGGGTATGACGTATCCGTCCCGATGGGAACACGACTGCTGGACATGCGATACAACTACAGCACGTTTTACATGCGAAGGCGGTTCGAGGTGAACGATCCGGCGGCGATCGGCTCTCTGAAGCTCTATGCGATGTACGACGACGGCTTCAACGCGTGGATCAACGGCAGACGAGTTGCGTTTGCTCCGGCGATCCCGGAAGAGCTGGCTCATGACGCGGAACTGGACGACCTGGGGGTGCCCGCGCGAGAGGACAACAGTTTCGTCGAGTTCGTTCTGCCGAACCCTTCGGAGTATCTTGTGGCCGGCACCAACGTTCTGGCGATTCACGTATACAACGCCAACCTCGGCGGCAGTTCCGACTGCTTTATGGAGGTGCGTCTGGTGGGTGAGCCGGCTGCGGGTCAGGAGCCGCCGTCGACGGTGCTGCGTCGGCCGGGGCGATACGAGATTACGCCAATATGGGAAAGCGGTGAGGTCGGCGCCTTTCAGAATACGTTGGCAGTGCCGGCTGCGGTTGTCCGTGCGGGACGTACATATCGCGTGCGTGCGCGCTTCAAGGACAACACGGAGCGATGGAGCCACTGGTCGTCGCCGGTTCAATTCGTCGCCGGCAGGCCGATTGCCGCGGGCATCGTGCAAGACCTCCGGATCACGGAGATTATGTACAACCCGGCGGCGGCGGACGGCTTCGACGACAATAACGAATTCGAATTTGTCGAGTTGAAGAACACGGGCGACGAGGCGCTGGACCTGAGCGGCGTATCGTTCACGGCAGGCATAACGTTTGATTTTGCCGACGGCGCCGTCCTGGCGCTGGAACCGGGCGAATTCGTGCTCGTGGTGAAGGACCAGTCCGCTTTCGAGAGCCGCTACGGTAACGGCCTGTCGCCGCGCATCGCGGGCGTTTATTCGGGCAGGCTTGACAACAGCGGCGAGAACCTGCGTTTGGAAGACTTTTGGAACGGCGTCATTGCCGAATTCGAGTACAGCGACGGGTGGGGCTGGCCGCAGGTAGCAGACGGCGGCGGGCATTCATTGGTGACGCTCGATTCGGCGCTGCGGGGTCAGTCGGAAGGTTCGGGCAAATACGGCGGCAACTGGCGGGCAAGCACTTATATCCACGGTTCGCCCGGTGCGGATGATCCCGAGCCGGTGAAGTCGGTGGTGGTCAACGAGATCATGGCTCACACCGATTACTACGATCCCGACCGGCCGGAGTACGATTCGAACGACTGGATCGAACTGTATAATGCCGGCGATTCGCTTGTTGCGCTTAACGGTGACTGGTATCTCAGCGACAGCGTCAAGGACCTGAAGAAATGGGCGCTGCCGGACGTGGAACTGCCCGCCGGCGGGCGGATCAGTTTCGATGAAGTCAGTGGTTTTCATAACCCGATCACCACCGGTTTTGGCCTCAATAAGGCGGGCGAGCATGTTTTCTTGTCTTATCTGCCGGGCACGGCACAGGACCGCGTCATCGACGCAGTGCGGTTCAGCGGGCAGGACGTTACTGATTCGCATGGACGGTATCCCGACGGCGGAGATTACTGGTTTGCGATGACGCCCACGCGGGACGCACCCAACGCAGCTCCGGCCGCGGGCGTAGTAATCAGCGAGATAATGTATCACCCGGTCGGAGAAGCTGATGAGTATCTGGAACTGTACAACGCGGCTGGTGCGCCCGTGGCGATGTTCGGGCCCGACGGACCCTGGCGAGTGAACGGCATCGGGTATACCTTGCCGCCGTCGGTATCGATTGCACCCGGGGCAAAGATCGTGCTGGTGCCGTTCGATCCTGCCGAAGGCGGGCGGCTGGACACCTTCATGGCGACCTACGCAGTCGATGGTCTTGTGGCAAACTTCAACGTCTTTGGTCCGTTTACGGGCAGCCTGTCCAATGCGGGCGAACGCCTTGCCATCGAGCGGCCGCTGGCGCCGGACCTGCCCAATCCGGATGTGCCCTGGGTGGTTGTTGATGAGGTGATCTACGGCGATTATGACCCGTGGCCGCGAACCGCCGACGGAAGTGGTGACGCACTGAAGCGAATCAGCACGGATCCTACAATCTCAGGAAATGATCCGGCGAACTGGCAGGCGGCAAAGCCTGCACCGGGCATGTGAGCGCAGTTCAAACGGGTCTTCGTATAAGCAGGCTGCCGGCTTGCCTGGGGTTATGGTTGTTGTGCGGGAGCGACTAAAACCGTGTCTTGGCGGGATAGTTAGCGTCCAGCCAGATGAAGTCCACATTCCCATCTTGCCGTACACCTTTGCCGTAGCCATTTGCCGCAGCCAATGCCCGGTTGCCCATAAACTCAATTGTGCGAGGATCCCGCCACTTGTACAATTCGGCATGGCCATCGACAAATGAAAAAGTGCAGCTCCTGTTGTGATAATTGCCGAGCGGATCCCAGAAGGCGTTGTCATAGGGGATGTAGGACCAGGCATCAATATTGTAATAGGCATTGTCGTACTGATCTTCGACAAAGAGGAGTTTCTGTCCGGTCCCTTTAATGTTTGCGAGGGATTTCTCTTTGTTTGGAACACCATCCACGCTGTCATGGACGGCGTAGAAGTCCGGCATTCCGTAGCTGCGATAGATCTGATAATAGCGGGGAGGGGTACTGGCGCCGACGTTTGAACTGGAGCCTTTGAGAAGGCGTTTGTCGCCGGGACAATGATAAACTTTTGGGGACTCCAGGTATGGGTAGATGGCTCCTTCGCGGATTCCGTTAAAGCGGGCATCGAGATTGAGTTGTCCGCCGCCGGCGTCTCCTGCGCCGACGTAGATCCAATCCCCGGCCGAATCATAGTCTATAGGAGCGATTACCCAGGACATGGGGTTCCGTTTGTTGGCATTCGGAAAAACATAGCCGCTGCAAAACTTCTGGTCGTTGTCACCGGCGTACATCAGGAAGGCGGCCGCGATGTTTTTGTGGTTTGTCAGGCACCTGGCTACCGAGGCATACTCTTTGATGGCTGCCAGGGAGGGAACGAGAATGCCCAACAGCAGTGCGATGATGGCTATGACGACGAGCAATTCGATGAGTGTGAACCCGTTTCTCCTCATTTTCATTCCTTTCGCAGTGAATGTGCCAGCAGAAAAGTCCACGCTAAATTATTACACAGAACGAGATTAAATGCAACTGAAAAAACGGCGGAACGCAGGCGCGTGGCGGCAATATCCGGACACAGGTGGATTTGGAAGCTTTTTCTATGGCATTTTCTTGTCGCCGGTTTATACTGCCGGTAGTCGGGGCGCAAAAATATTGGGGAAGAGGCGAATTAAGGCAGGAATTATGGCAGATCGTTTTCGACTGATGTTGGTTGGCGCTGTATTGCTGGCGGCGGGGTGCGAGGTGTCGCAGGAAGGCGGCGGCGGGCAGGACCGGGTCGCAATCACGGCTGAGCACATAAGCCACATTACAGACGTGCAGTGGACGCTGGAACGCATGGTAATTGACGGCAAGGCGGTTGCGCTGACCGGCGACCGTCCGCACGTGCAGTTCGCCTCCGATGGTCGGGTGACGGGTTTCAGTTCGGTGAATCGTTTCTTCGGGCTCATGCAGATCGATCCGGGCGGACAGGTGCGCTGGCCGGGGGCTCTGGCGGCAACCCGGATGGCGGGTCCTCCGGCCTTGATGCGCCAGGAGGAAGCCTTTATGGCAGCGATTCAGTCGGTCAGACAATGGAGCATAGAAGGAATACGACTGTACGGGCAGGACGCGGAAGGTTCCACGCAACTCGTTTTCAGCGTGCCGGCGCCTTGATGGTCCGGCTCAAGTGTTAGAGAGCAAGGCCGGCGATGCAGATTTTAGCTTTGATTGATGCACCGATGTATACGTGGGGCGTTCTGCCGCTGCTTATATTCCTGTCGCGCGTGATCGACGTGAGCATGGGGACAGTGCGCGTGATATTCGTTTCGCGCGGTATGAAGTACCTGGCGCCGCTGGTGGGTTTTCTGGAGGTGCTGGTCTGGCTGCTTGCCGTGGGGCAGGTTATGCGCAACCTCGCTAATCCGGTTTGTTACATAGCTTACGCGGGCGGATTTGCGATGGGCAACTATATCGGCATTGTGATAGCCGACCGGCTTTCGTTGGGACTGGTGCTGGTGCGGGTGATTACTCGCAAGGACGCGACGAGCCTTATCCAGTTTTTTCGGGACGCCGACTATGGCGTAACAACCGTGGATGCTCACGGCAAGACCGGGCAGGTGAAGATCGTCTTTACCATAGTGCCCCGGAAGGAGCTTGCCCGAGCAGTAGCGATCATCAAGCAGTTCAATTCGCAGGCATTCTACTCCGTAGAGGAGATCAACTCGGTTCAGAGCGGCGTCTTTCCGCTGCGCAACGGGCCCGGCGGCGGACTGATCACACGGTTGTTCCGTCCCATGCGCAAGGGCAAGTAGCCTGGGCGGGTCAGCTCCGCGGCAGGCGGATCGTGAAGGTTGTGCCGCTGCCTAATTGTGAATCCAGACTGATGGTCCCTCCCAGGCGGAAAAGAAGCCGTTTGACGATTGTCAGCCCGAGACCTTCGCCGCCGATGCCGTTATTCGGCTCCAGCCGATGAAAGACCTCGAAGACCTTCTTCTGGTGCTGCGGGGCAATGCCTCTTCCATTGTCCGCCACCTGGTACACGGTCTGGTCCTTTTCGGTGTATCCGGATATATGAACGACCGCCCGCCGATCGGGATTCCTATACTTGATCGCGTTGTCCAGCAGATTAGTGAAGATTTGATTGAAGAGGTTCGGGTCCGCCATGCAGTCGGGCACGTCAGGATCAAGTACTACCTGCATGTCCGCCTGGTCGATCTGGTACCTCATGGCATCGAGTATGAGTGCAAGCGTCTTTTGCCCGTCGATATGCTGAATCTCCAGCGGCATCCGGCCCAGGCGGCACAGGCGCAAGAGGCCGTCCAGCAGGGCACTCATTCTGCGAACGCCTGCGGAGATGAACTGCAGAGACTCGGGTATGTCTTCCTCCAGCATGCGCTCCATCTGGCTAATCAGCCCGGCATCCGTGGGCTGGGTCCTCAGAACTGCGCGAATGGATTCGATGATCGCCTCCAACTCGCCGGCGAAACCCTCGATATTGATCAAAGGTGATCGCAGGTCGTGTGAACTTACATAAATAATGCTTTCGAGTTCTTCGTTTCTGGCGGCCAGGGTTCTCAAGAGCCCTTCTCGCTCCTGTTCCACTGCTTTTCGCCGGGTGATGTCGTGAGCGAACGCACAATCGAACTGCCGGCCCATGAACTCCAGGAAATTGGCTGATATTTCGACCGGGAATACTCTGCCGTCTTTGGTACGGTGGAAGGTTTCAAAACGCATGACTTTATTCTGACGTAATTGCTCCCAACTGGCCTTCCAGACTTCACGTGTGAAATAAGGATCGATGTCATACACGCTCATGTTGAGCAATTCTTCGCAACTGTAGCCCAGCCCCTTGCATGCGGCCTGATTGACGTACATGAATCGAGCGTCGGGACCCATCCAGAACGCGGCATCGGACGCGTGATCAATCGAGAACTGAGTCAGCATGAGCGCTTCCTGTGCCCTTTTGCGTTCGGTCACATCGATTCCCACGCCGAGCAGATACCTTTTTCCGTCCCGCTCCAGGCGTGTTCCGGTGAGTAGATAGGAAACATGGGTTCCATCTTTGATGACAAGGTCCGCCGCGGCTGTTGCGTGCCCGATTTCCATCGTCTGGCGGACGGCCGTTTTGACAATCTCTCGATCCTCGCCTTCGAACCAGTCGAGGGGGTTCTTCCGCGACAACTCTTCGGCTGTATAGCCGGTGCTCGTTTCGTGGTTCAGATTCCAGCGAATCAAGCGCTGCCCCTCTTCGTACACATAGAAAATACCGGGCAGGGCGTTTATGACGGCATCTGAAAACGCCTTCTCCTGCTGCAATTGCAGTTCAGCCTCCTTGCGTTGACGGATGTCTCGTATGATTGTGGACATGTATTCCACCTGGCCGGACCGGTCCCTGTGCGCCATTACGACCTGCGATACTGGTATTTCTTCTGCGGTGGGTCCGAAGATCGCCGTTTCCCCCTGCCAGATTCCATGTTCAAAGGCGTAAGGAATGGCTCGATCCCGGAGCAGCTCGAATGCCCATTTGGGGTGAACATCCGAGATTCGCACGTCTTGCGGCGTCTTGTCGTCTGTCCAGCCGAGCAGTCTGCGGCCGGCCTTGTTCATGTAAGTAACTGTCATGTCAGGGAGTGCTATGGAAACGAGGTCACTGGTGGCCTCCAGGATGGCGGTCAGTCGCTGCAAGGCGTCTTCGGCCCGTTTGCGTTCGCTTATATCGCTTACTGAGGCCAGCAGGAGCGGCTGTCCCCGCACCGTAAGTGCATCGAGTGTAACCTCGCAGTCGATGAGCACACCGTCCTTGCGTTTATGCTGCCAGTAGAACCGTTGCGGTGTGCCCGCCTGCGCCGCCTGAATATGCTCGCGGGCCGCGATCTCGGACGGACGACCGTCTGGCTGAACCGTCGGAGAGAACTCCACCGGCGAATGACCAATGATATCTTCCCGCCGACACGCCCAGAGGCTGCACGCCTGTGCGTTGCAGTCAAGAAAAACATCCGTCATCAGATAGAAGCCCTGGCTGCGGCCCTCGAAAATCGTTCGGTATCGCTCCTCGCTTTCACGAATGGACTCTTCCGCCTGCTTTCGCTCGGTGACGTCCTCCACCGTGGCAAAGACTCGCACCGATCCGCCGGGTCCACGCTCGATAAGGCCGGTGGTGTGGACGTATCGGGTCTGACCGTCCTTGCGAATCAGTCGATACTCATTCGGCGTAAGCGCGTCGCCGCCGGAGGCGATACACGCGTTGAGCCAGTCTGTAATACGCTGCACGTCATCTGGATGATGTATGCGCGTATTGACCATGCGAAAGTCGATGGGTTCAGATTTGTCATATCCAAGCAGATCGCACAGTGCATCCGACCAGGTCACTTCGCCCGTAGCGACGTCCCATGTGAAATCTCCCATGCCTGCGATGCGCTGTGCGGCAATAAGGCGCTGCTCCTTCTTAAGAACGTTTCGCAGTGACTCGGCAAGGTGCGTCTGGACCACCCCGATGGCGATGATAATCACGGGTGTCCATACAATGAAGATGGACAACTGGACGGCCCACGTTATTGGAGACAGGGCCTGTTGTTCGACATCGTAAATAAGTCTTGCGGCGCCGGTGAACGCGGCGACAGCTGCGGCCAGGCTTATGCCCACGGCGGCGCCGCAAGCGATCAGACCTGCGCGGGTCCCATACACAAGCGCGGTCAAGACGGCGAACACCACAAGAGAGGCCCTGCCCCCGCCGGCATGACCGAAGACGGGTACATGGGCGACGCCGAGCACCAGATTGAATCCGAGCAGCACCGATGCGCGAATCCAGTATGCAAGTCGCCTGCGAAAGATCGCCGAGGCGACGATCGCGGCCGCGGCGCCTAAGTGCAGCACATAAACGGGGTGCCAGCCGCGCTGCTGGATGCGAAACACAGACACCGACAAAGCCAGGGGAGTCAACAGAGCGAAAAGCACCAGCGCACTATCAACCAGATGACTGCGCACGTCGTGGATTTCCACGGTCGTCGGGTCCGACGCACGTTTCCGGTCCTTGTCCGCTTCGTTCATGATGCGGGTCCCCCCGGCCCGCGCTCTCAGGGCCGCCGATGGCTCGGTGCGCGACGGGCGACGCCATTCGGGTCGTATATGCTCTCAACCGGTGGCCGGTCGTTCTTGTTGTGAGTTGACCTTAGGTCAGTATTTGATCGGCCAACGTTGTTCAGCGGTTGAGTCTTTCGATGGCGCGTGCGACTGCGTCGCGGCGTGCCTCGACGGGAGCCGGATCGATCGTGAATTCGGTAAGGCTTCTGGTGATGTCCTCCGGCACTTCCAGCAGCGCCTGGTATTCACTGACCTGCCTTCGGGTCAACTGCGTCTTCTTGTCGGCGATAAGGCGTTTGAGCATGGCCAGGTACTCATAGTCTTCGATGCCGTCTCGGAGCATTTCCCAGCGTATACTGTCGACCGGACCTTCCAGGACGGGACGCGGGGGGTTGCCGTTGGCGGCGGCTTCGGGCGGGTATATGAATCGTCCGTCGCCGTTGCCCCAGGGGCGCTTCTCGCCGGCCGGTGTGCTGTAGCCGCTGGTCCAGCCCATCGGGTCTTCATAGGGGTTCTGAGGCTTTGCCGGGTCCGGATACGCTGCCGAACTCGTCCAGTAGTTCGTGTCCCAAACCAGGATTCCCTCGATGTTCCGCTGCCACGTCTGCCAGAGCCACACTCGCAGCTCCGTTCCCGGATGATCGATGAAAAGCGTGCAGTACGGTGCCTTCGGGCCGGTGCAGACGTACCACCAGAACTTGTCGCCGGCCGCCCGCCGTGCCTCGGCGTCGTCATGGCGATAGAGGCTGCTGAGAACGCAGTAGATGTTCGGACCGCCCGCAAGCGCTTCCTCCGGCTGCTCGGTCAGCATGCGGTCGATCCGCGGACAGGCTCGCTTCAGTTTGTCGAAACCGTTCTTCACGAAGGCGTACTGGTCCGGGTCCGGTTCGTCGAACCAGTAGATGTAGGCCTCGTCGACCCAGCCCCTTTTCACAAGGTGATCCTGAAGCTGGCTGCAGTAGCTGTTGAACAGCGGCAGGTACTCCGGATCGTGCTCGCCGAAGCCGAGCAGGCGCGGCTCGAACAACTCGTGAAACGTTCCGCCTCCGATGCCGGGGATGTTCACGCGGAACGAATTGAACTTGTAATGATCGATCGCGCGGGTCATCGCCCTGTCCCAGGCCGAGAAATCCAGCTCAGCCTTCAAGGTTTCGATCGGGACCACAGGCTCGGTTCGTACCTCCGGTTCGAAATCGCCGCCCTTGACCAGTTCAGCCCCACTTGCCGCATCGGTCAGTGATACGTCATCGAACCACACCAGTCCGAGTTCCTCGCCGCCATCGGTCCATCGTGTCGCTCGCAGGAAGAGCCGAACGAATTTGGCCTGCGAAGGGAAGACTCGGATGATCTCATCGAAATGCTGCCAGTGCCCGTCGCCCTTGAACGACATGTCGTTGTTGTTGCCGTAAATCCACTTGTCGTCTGCATCATAATGGTTCAGCGTGACGAGGAATCGCTGCCCCGGCACTGCGGTTCTGTGCCAGAAGCTCAGGCGCAAGCCCGCCTTTGGAATTGCTATGGCAGGTTTGTACGACACTGTAACATTCTTCTTCGGGTCGTCGTCGTAGATCAGCAGCGCTCCGTTGCCGCGGCGGACCTCGTTGCCGACGATGCGGACGCCGTCCCAATCGGCCCATTTCGAGGGCGGCGCCGACACGTTTGGCCAGCGGACCCTGATCCGGTCCAGCGGCGCAGGATCATATGGCGAGATGTGGTGCGCCGCGAAGTTCGCCCAGTACTTGTCCAGCACAGCCCGTCTGTCAGCCTCGTTGCGGATGTTCTGATAGCGCCACACGTTGCCCGGTGAGAAACCGAACGCCGTGACGCAAGTCATCCGGTCCGGCAGATCGAAATCGTATACCTCCACTTCGAGCGGCGCCATCCGGGCTGAATCAGGCTTACCGATGGGTGTAAGTACGATTCTGCCGCGGTATATGCCGGCCGGTATGCGGGCGGGGACCTTGACCCTTACCCACAGCGGCTGGTTGCGTCCGGGCTTGACCTGGACTGAATTGTCGATGAGCGGCGGCAGTGGGTCCGGCCATTCGCCCGGATCGCATGTACTGTCAGTGGGTATTGTGGTTGTTACGTACCGGACGCGCAGTATGTCAACGTTTTCAGCGCTGATCTTTGTGCCGCCTGGCCCGACGAGATCCTCCACCCTCACATTAAGAATGTGAGTGGCCTTGTGCGCATGTATCACCAACTGGGCGGCCTCCGCCTCATTCCGGGCTGCGCTGATCCGCAGGGCTTCGCTTCTGTCGGCGGCAACAGCGTCGCCGGGGCGAACCTTGTGTGCCGAAGAACACCACCACAGCGAAAGAGCATCGTCGGCGGAAAGCAGCCGTCCCTGTCCCGCGGCGAAAACCGTCGCTTGGAATACCACAACCATCAAGCAGCAAAAGCTTCGCATAATAAATCCTCCAAAGTATTATCCTGAATATAATATCAGTCATTCCGCAGATTTTCAAGCGATGGTGAGCCCGTTATGGCTCATGATTGTTAAAGTTATTCAGGTTTATGGGCGAAAGAACAGCGTCGGGGCATGAAAACCAACTGTTCTTCTTTTGAAAGGCTGTGATCATGAAAAAACTACTGTTTATCCTGCTGCTGATGTCCTTTATTATGGCCGGTTGCGGCACAACGCCAAGGAGTGAGCGAAAGAGGGCTGAGCTCGACGCTGAAGTAAACGAGGCCATCGCCGTATTCAAGGCCAGAATCCCCGGCATAGAGATGTATTTCGACGATTCCATCGGCTACGCGGTGCTGCCCAGTATTACAAAAGGAGCCTTTTGGGTCGGAGGCGCCTGGGGAAGAGGTCAGGTCTTCAGAGAAGGCACCATGATCGGCTACACCAGCATGACCCAGGGAACCTTGGGCTTCTCCTTTGGCGGGCAGTTCTTCCGTGAAATAATCTTCTTCCAGAATGACGATGCCTTGAATCGATTCAAGGAAGACTTTGTATTTACCGCGGAGGCATCAGCCGTAGCCGCCAGGGCAGGCGCCATCACAAAAACCGATTACAGGGCCGGTATGGCGGCTTTCATCATTACAGATGGCGGGCTGATGATTGACGCATCGCTGGGAGGTCAGAAGTTCAACTTCTCGCCGGTTGATGCATGGTAAGGCTGGCGCCAATCGTTTTCACTGATCACAAGTTGTGCAATGCGCGATTCGGCTTGAGCACCCGGTGAAGCGCGGCAAGAGAGTGTCATATCTCCCGGGCCCGCCCGCCGGGTATTCAAGCCGATAATATAGTCCGATATCCTGAGGATTAAGGGTTTTGCGGTCGGGATGGAACTGCTCGGCACCTCCGTCTGAATCAGAGGGATTTTTGCTTGACAATTGCCAACGCTTGTTTTAAATTAACGTATCAAACAAGTGTTTGAAATAGGTGTGTGACTATGGCGGCAATGAAGCACAATTCAGGCGTTCAGAGCACTCAGGTACAGGATCGGCTCCTTGATGCTGCAGAGAAGTTTTTTTGCGAAAAGGGCTTCGATCGTACCAGTGTACGGGACCTGACGCGAGCCGCCGGCTGCAATGTAGCCGCTGTAAATTATTATTTCGGCGGCAAGGACAAGCTTTATATCCAGATGTTCAGGCGGCAGTTGGGCCGCATGATGCAAGGTCAGCGAGAAGTGATCAGCCAGGTCCTCGCCAAGCCGGATACCGTTCTGGAGGATTTGCTCAGGGAATCCGTCAGACAGGCGCTGACACAACTCCACCCGAATGGCCAGGGCGGCGCGGTCATGAAACTGATGGTTCGTGAAGTGCTCAATCATCACGTGGACAGGGAGCAGTTGCTCGGCAGCCTGGAACAGGATTTCTATACGCTGTTTGCCGAGGCCTTCATGAAGTTCTGTCCCAGTCTGAGCCTGCGTCAGGCGAGACTGCTCTTTTTCAGTCTCGATGCGCTTGTCGTTCATCCGCTGCTCTTTCACGAGTTCTATTATGACGTCGACCCCGATTTTGGGGAGAAAGACATGATCGAGCATATCGTCAGGTTTGCGTCGGCGGGCATTCGTGCGTATACCCGGGGAGGCGATTGATGAACAGGACTCTTGCGGCTGTCTGGATCGGGGCTTTGGGCCTGGGGCTTGGGGCGCCAGGCTGCATGTTGGGTCCTGATTATGCGCGTCCTCAGACGCCCGCTATGGGTACGCAGGAGTATTTCAATACGCCCCCGGGCTGGGTGGATCCTAATAATCCTGAGGCTATCGGCCGCTGGTGGGAAAGCTTCGAAGACCAAGTAACCGACGATCTCGTGCGTCTGGCGCTAATCAAAAACTACGACCTCAAGGCGGCTGCGGCAAGGGTTAGCGAATCCGAAGCCCTGCTCGTTCAGGTCCGCGGGTCACGGCTTCCCGAAGTATCGTACGCTCTGGACCGAACGCGATCCAAGAACACCTTTTTCTTTTTTGGGGAACCGTTTACTTCATATTCCACGATCTGGTCGCAGGGTTTCTCCATCAACTACATTGCAGACCTGTTCGGCAGGCTCAGGCGCAGCGAGCAGGCGGCGTTTGCCGAACTTGCGGCCTCCGCCAATGCCCAGCAGGCGCTGGTGCATACCATCATTGCCCAGGTGGTGCGAACACGCGTAAGTGTCGCCACTCAGCAGGAACTGCTGGATATCGCCACCGCCAACATACGCAGCCGCCGCCGGACCTTGGAAATTGTAGAGCGTCGTTACGAGCAGGGTCTTGTTCCGGCGCTTGACGTCTACCTTGCCAGGGAGAATCTGGCCGCCGTCGAGGCCGCCGAGCCGTCTGTTCGGCAGGGGCTTATACAGGCGAGGAACAGTCTGAACGTCTTGATCGGTCAACGCCCGGGGTTTCTGGCGGCTTTGCCCGACAGCCTGCCTGACATGCCGCCGCTGGATCCTGTTCCGCTGGGTCTGCCGGCGGCTCTTCTGGACCGCCGCCCGGACGTTCGGGCAGCCGAGAATCAGCTTGCCGCGGCCACCAGCCGCATCGGCGTGAGCATCGCCGCCATGTTTCCGGACCTTACGATCGGCGCCAACTGGGGTACGACCTCCGACAGCTTTCGCGGATTGGGCTTCCTCGACGCGGAGTTCTATTCGCTCATTACCGCCCTTGCCGTGCCCGTATTCCAGGGTGGAAGGCTCAGAGCCGGGGTAGATGCCGCCGAAGCGCGAGCCGAACAGGCGGCGGCCAATTACGCGCAGGTCGTGCTGGACGCCATGCGCGAAGTCGAGGATGCACTGGTAGAGCAGCAGACTATCGCAGAGCGAGAGCAGCAGCTTCGAAGGCAGGTAGCCGAAGCCCGGCGGGCTGAAGACCTTGCGCTGCAGCGATATCAGCGAGGACTCGAACCGATTATCGTAGTTCTTGATACCGAGCGGCGCCGAATCGCCGCCGAGAGTGAGTTGGCTCTGGCAAAGGGCAATCTGTACAACGCCCGGGTTAACCTGTACCTGGCGCTCGGCGGCGACTGGCATATCGACGAAAAGGTCGAGCCACCGAACAAAAATAATGAAATTTAGAACAGCAAGGTGATGATGGAAAGCGGCAAGTATGCCTAAGATACCCAAAATCTCTAAGCGCCTGATGTTGCAGTTGACGATTGCGCTGCTGGTTATGGCCGGCGGCGTCGCCGGTTATGCGCTGCTGGTGCGCCTCCGCAAACCCCCCGCCAAGGTGGAACGTCCGATGGTCGCACCACTGGTTGAGGCGGTACGGGTCGAGCAGGAGGACATTGACATGACGGTTAGCGGCTTCGGGACCGCGCGAGCACGACGCTCAGTGGAACTGGTTCCGCAGGTCAGCGGACGCATTATCGAGGTGTCTGAAAATTTCATGGAAGGCGGATTCTTTGAGGCGGGCGAGGCGCTGGTGACTATCGATCCGAGCGACTACGAATTGGCCGTTCAGAATGCGCAAGCCGCCGTCGCCCAGGCTGAGTATCGCCTGCAGCAGGAAGAGGCAGAGGCCGCGGTTGCGCGCCGCGAATGGGAGGCGATGAAGCCCAACAGCGAGCCGCCGTCGCCGCTGGTTCTTCGAGAGCCGCAGATCAAGAACGCCCGTGCTCAGTTGCAGGCCGCCGAAGCCCAACTCGCCACAGCCGGACTGAACCTGAAGCGTACTGTTATCTCGCTGCCGTTCAATGGGCGAATTGTCCAAAAAAATGTCGATGTCGGACAGTTCGTTTCGCCCGGTCAGGCACTGGCCGGCGCCTATGGTACCGACGTCATCGAGATACTCATGCCTTTGGAGGATTTTGAGTTGGAGTGGTTCGATGCACCGCTGACCCACAAGGGTGTCCGATCGAAGGCGCCCGAAGCGGCGGTCGTTGCGGAGTTCGCCGGAGGCGTGCATCGGTGGAAAGCCAGGATCGTCCGAACCCAGGGACGTATCGACCCGACCTCGCGGGTGGTCAACCTGATTGCCGAAGTCACAAACCCGTTCGAGGAGATGAACGACGATATACCCCTCACTCCGGGCATGTTCGTACGAGTGGAAATCCGGGGTAAGCGACTCTTTGGTGTTTTCCGAATACCCAGACATGCGATCCGCAATGATGATAAGGTCTGGGTCGTTCGCGACGACAGGCTCCACGTGCAGAAGGTTGACATTGTTCGGCGCGACACCGATTACGCCTACATTGCTTCGGGCATTCAGGACGGCGATACGGTGGTCACCAGCCCGCTGGACGTGGTCACCGACGGGATGGCGATCAGGGTGCAGTTGAACGACTCCGACCCGGATAATCCGCCGACGGAGGAGTATGTGCCGTGAATGATGCAGCCGAACAATCCAAAGGCCTGCTGGCGTGGTTTGCAAAAAACCACGTGGCCGCAAACCTCCTGATGATATTCGTCATCGCTGCCGGACTTATTACCCTTGCCACGATCAAGGTCGAGTTCTTCCCGGAGATGAGCCTGGACATAATAACCGTTACCGTGCCGTACCGGGGGGCATCGCCGACCGAGGTCGAGCAGGGTGTTACGCTGAGGGTGGAGGAGGCCATCGCCGGCGTCGACGGCATCAAGCGCATTACTTCGACATCCGCCGAAGGCGCCTCCATGACGATCATCGAGGTGGAGGAATACGCCAATCCGTCCGAGGTGCTCGATGACGTAAAGGCCGAGGTGGACCGGATCATCACATTTCCGCAGGAGACGGAGAAGCCGATCATCAGCGAGATCAAGACACGATACGAGGTCGTGACGCTGGTGCTCTACGGCGATGTCTCCGAGCGGGCGCTGAAGGAAATGGCCGAGCGCATCAAGGACGACCTGACAACCATGCCCAACATCAGCCAGGTCGATATCACTGGTGTGCGTCCTTACGAAATATCCGTGGAGATATCCGAGGATACACTCCGCAAATACGGTCTGTCGTTCGACCAGGTCAGCCGTGCAATAGCCAATTCATCGCTGGACGTGCCGGGCGGCTCGGTCAAGACTGCCGACGGTGAGGTGCTCGTGCGTACAAAAGGGCAGATGTACACCGGCCCGGAGTTCGAGCGTATCACCGTCCTGACACGAACCGACGGCACCAGAATCCGCCTCGGCGACATCGCCACAGTCATAGACGGCTTCGACGATTCTGAGATCGCCTCTCGCTTCGACGGAAAGCGGGCGGTTCACGTAAAAGTCTTCCGCGTGGGTCAGCAGGGAGCTCTCGACGTGGCCGACACTGTAAAAGAATATGTCCAGGAGAGGCAATCCACGCTCCCTGCCGGCATGTCGATGGCGGTCTGGCAGGATCAGTCCGACCTTCTACGCTCGCGCATCGATCTGTTGATGCGGAACGCAAGGATTGGTCTGGTCCTTGTTTTTCTGGTCCTGACACTGTTCCTCGACCTGCGGCTGGCTTTCTGGACCACCCTGGGAATTCCCATCTCCTTCCTGGGGGGCTTTGCGCTTATGCCGATTTTTGGTGTTTCGCTGAATATGATCTCACTGTTCGCCTTCATCATGGTGCTCGGCATTGTTGTCGACGATGCGATCGTAGTCGGCGAGAATATCTTCGAGTACCGAAGGCAGGGCATGTCGGCAACTCGCGCCGCAATCGAAGGCGTCAAGGAGATGTCCGCGCCGGTAACCATGGCGGTGCTGACGACCATCCTGGCGTTTGCTCCTCTGCTGTTCATCACCGGCGTCATGGGCAAATTCCTTCGGCACATTCCGCTGATCGTCATCCTCGTGCTGCTTGTCTCACTGGTCGAAGCACTCCTGATTCTGCCCGCGCACCTTGCCGGTGCGCGCATTCGCAAGGAAAACAAAAGCCGCAATCCTATGGTTCGTCTGCACCGCTTCACGAATCGCGCGTTTGAGTGGTTCGTCAACCGACGGTTCGCTCGTATTGCGTCCGGCGCTGTTCGCTTCCGCTATCTGACCGTGGCCTCTGCCGTGGTCATCCTGCTGCTGACGCTCGGCCTGATACAGGGTGGATTCATCAAGACAACCTTTATTGATTCAATCGAAGCCGACAACATCGTGGCCACCCTTACAATGCCCCAGGGCACGCCCCCCGAGCAGACTTCGCGTGTTCTCAGACGCCTCGAAGAGGCCGCCTTTCAGGTGCGCGACGAATACGATGCCAAACGCCCCGGCGAGCCGTCACTTTTCAAACACATGGCCGCAACCATCGGCGCGCATCCCGCCACCGAACAGGGCGGCCCGGTCCAGCAGGTCTCGATCGGCACCTCGGTAGCGCACCTCGGAGAGGTGAATATCGAACTGCTCGGCAGCGAAGATCGGGGCGACGTCAGCGCGGTCGCCATGATGAACCGCTGGCGCCAACTGGTCGGAGAGGTCCCCGGAGTGTCTTCGCTGAACTTCATGTCTGTAATCCAGATGGCCGGCGACAAAATCGACGTTGAACTGTCACATGAGGACTTCAACCAGTTGCTTGCCGCCTCTGAAGACCTGAAGCTGCGCCTGCGGAATTATGAGGGCGTCTTCGACATCAGCGACAACTTCGAACCCGGCAAGTCGGAGATCAAACTTGCCCTCACCGAGGCCGGACGAACCCTCGGACTGACGCTCGGCGACCTTGCTCGGCAGGTCCGCCAGGGCTTCTATGGGGATGAAGTCCAGCGCGTCCAGCGAGGCAAACACGACATCCGAGTGATGGTGCGATATCCCCACGATGAAAGAAAAAGCCTTGCTGACATCGAACGCATGAGGATTCGCCTGCCGGATGGCGCCGAGCTACCCTTCACCACTGTTGCGGAAATCGAGTACGGCCAAGGCTACGCCGCAATCCGCCGGGCCGACCGCCGTCGCGTCGTAAACGTAACAGCCGACGTCGACGAAGCCCTGGCCAACGCTACTGAGATCAACCGTAATCTTCAGACCGAACTGTTGCCCGAACTGCAATCGCAGCATCCGGGTCTAAAGTGGCGGTTTGCCGGCGAGCAGCGCGAAATGGCCGAATCGTTCGGCGCCCTGTGGACCGCGTTCCCGATCGCTTTGCTGGCCATCTTCGGCCTGCTCGCCGTACAGTTCAGAAGCTACATCCAGCCGCTCATCATCATGTCCGCTATTCCGTTCGGCGTAGTCGGCGCGGTTCTGGGCCACGTCGTCCTGGGCTGGATCATGGGCATCACCTACAACATAGGGTTCCTGTCCTTTTTCGGAATTGTCGCTCTTTCCGGAGTTGTCGTAAACGACTCGCTGATCATGATCGACCTGATCAATCGCGAGCGGGGCGCGGGCATACCTCTCCATGACGTCGTGCGCGATTCCGTCACCCGCCGCTTTCGTCCCATCATGCTTACCACCGCAACGACGTTCTTCGGTCTTGCACCCATGCTGATGGAAAAAAGCCTGCAAGCGCGATTCCTCGTTCCCATGGCAATCAGTCTGGCCTTCGGCGTGGCGTTTGCCACGACGATTACCCTGCTGCTTGTACCCTCTCTGTATATGATACTTGAGGACGCTCGCAATCTTTTCTTCCGCGCTCGCGGACGCATCAGAAATACGCTCACCGAGGCCGCTGAGCCGAACCGTCCGGCAGTCGAATAGAAGATTGCCTGCCGACGGCGACCTTGATGTCTACAGCCACTTCTTCTTCTTGAAATACACCAGCATCACTGCGGCCGCGCATATCATGGCCCCCCATGCGCCCACGTACCCGTAACGCCAGTGCAGCTCGGGCATATTATCGAAATTCATGCCGTAAACGCCCGCGATGAACGTCAGCGGAATAAAGATAGTTGCGATAATTGTCAGCACCTTCATTACGGCGTTCATGCGGTTGCTGATACTCGACAGATAGATGTCCTGAAGCCCTGCCGCGATATCCCGAAACGTCTCCACGGTTTCAATTACCTGGATCGTATGGTCGTAAAGGTCCCGAAGATATGGATGGGTCGTCCGGGCGATCAGCTTCGAGTCCGTCTTGTCCAGCGCATTGACAAGCTCGCGCAGAGGCCAGACGCTCCTGCGCAAAGTGATGAGATCGCGTTTGAGGCTGTGAACCCGCTTGAGCAGATCGCCCGAAGGCGCACTGAGAAGCTCTTCCTCCAGTGTCTCGATTCGCTCACCGAAATTCTCCAGTATGTTGAAGTAGTTGTCCACCACCGAATCGAGCAGGCAGTACAGCAAATAGTCCGAACCGCACTTGCGAATCCTTCCGCCGGCCCTGCGAACCCGCTCGCGGATAATGTCGAAAACGTCTCCGATGCGTTCCTGGAAGCTCAAGACGAAACCTTCGCCGCAAATCACGCTAACCTGCTCGCTCTCGACCCGTTGATTAGCCGAGTCATAACTGAGCATCCGCAGCACGACAAACAGGTATGCGTCGCAGTCCTGAAAGCGCGGCCGCTGGTTCGTGTTCAGAATGTCTTCCTGGATCAACGGGTGCACTTCGAAACACCCGCCCAGCTTGCTGACTATGTCGATCTCGTGCAGACCGTCGACGTTGATCCATGTAACGGTCGCATCGCCTTTGAAGGCGAGGCATTCGTCGACGGCGGCGATTTCCTTTTCCTGGAAACGCTGCTCGTCATAGTCCATCACGGTGATCCGCGGCTTGTCTGTCTTCCGCTCCCCGACGTGGATCAGCGAGCCGGGCGGAAGCCCCGCTTTTTTCGATATGCGCTTGCTGTTCTTGTTCGCCTTCATCCGCATACTCCTGACTCAAGACCAGATTGACCGTGCCGACGCTTCTGACCGCCGATGACATATGATTCTAACATTCGATTGCTCGGCAGTCGTCAAAAAACCGCCGTTTGAAAGCGCACCGGCGAGGGTGATTTTTCTTGCGAATTCGCCAAACGCGTGCTACCCTGACCGCGCCCTTAATTAAAGATGGCAAACGCCATCGGAAAGCGAGGTCCACTATGAAGAAGTCGATGTTTGTGGCGGCGGCCGTGCTTGCGGTCGCGGCGTTTACATGGGGTGCCGAGCCGGTCAAATTCACTGATCCCAACCTCAAGACGATCGTCGAAAAGACCCTTGGCGTGGCCGAGCCCACCCCCGAAGATATGCTCCGGCTGACTCGTCTGTATGCCGGCGCCCACGATATCGCCGACCTCGGCGGTCTTGAACATGCAGCCAGCCTGACATCGCTCTGTCTGCACCGCAACAAGATCAGCGATATCGCGCCAATCGCGAAGCTCAATAAGCTGACCTATCTCTGCCTGCACGATAACGCCGTCGAGGATATCTCCCCGATAAAGGAGCTGACGGGCCTGGTCAATCTGCTGCTCTATGGCAACAAGATTGCCGATCTGTCGCCTGTGGCACATCTGACTGAGTTGACCAGCCTGTATGTCAACAACAACCGCCTGACGGACATCGCCGCGGCAGCAGGCCTCACAAAGTTGCGTTTTCTCGACGTGAGCAACAACGAGCTGATAGACGTATCGCCGGCCGCTGGTCTCTCCGAACTGGCCGATCTGCGCCTGAACGGCAACCGCATAACGGATTTATCGCCCTTGGAAGCCCTCGATCGGCTCAAGGCGGTCTGGGTATTCGACAACACCGCCTCGATCCCGGCAAAATGGAAGGATGCACAGATCGCCATCTGGCTGGACGCTGCGCAGTATGCCGGCTCAGCCCTCGATGCTCCCAGGGGCAAGCTTGCCTGCAAAGGTGAAATCGGCAGCTTCATTGTGAAACGCGGTAACTGCTACATCCGCACATCTGCAGACGCCGACGGCGTGGACCTTCCGGAGGGCGAGTACCGCATGGCAAACTGGGAGATCGAGAAGAAAGACAGCGACGGCGCTCTTTGGAAGCTTACCGCGGTTCTGCGTGCTGAAAACAAAGGTGTGTTCACCATCGCCGAAGGCCAGACTCAAACCCTCGAAATAGGCGAGCCAATAATCGGAAGCGTAACCGCTAACAAAGGCCGCTCTGCGTATAGTTTTGGGCAGACGCTCGCCGGCCGGATGGGCGAGACGATCACTATCATGCGAGAAGGGGCGCGCCCCGCACCTCCCAAACTTCATATCCGCAACAAGGATGGCGATTACGAGCAGACCTTCAACTTCGAGTATGGCTGAGGCGGCACATGTTCGCTCTCGTGGCGAGAGCCTCAAAACGTAAAGGGCCCCTACACCGCAACATTGAAACTGGACGGGCCGTTCAAGGTCGAAGCCAAACCCTATGTGACGGAACAAATTGCAGAAGCACAGCAAACTGAGCAGGTAACGGCGAAGGAACAGCAACCGCAGATTATCGAAGCTGATCCGCCGTCCCGCTACCAGCGAGTGCGCACGGCTCTCCGCCGATACTTTACTGGCGACTGACGCCACTGGACAATGCAGCTCAACCGTGATCAAAGCCCCTGAATGGGCGGCACAGACGGCGGTGTATATTGCCTTGGTGCAGGGTCATATTGCGGTGGCGCTTCCGGTTGAGGCGCCGGAGCAATAGCATTGTAAGCGGTACCGTACTGTGCCAGGTAAAACAGTGAGTACGCACGCATGAAAACGCTCAGCGGCAGCAGAAACACCGCCCCAATGTAAGGAATCGCCATTATACAAGCCGCGCAGCAGCAGGTCGCCAGCACGATTATGCCCGTGATGAATCCGATGACCAGGGCGATCACCACCTGAAACAGAATGTACACGGCGAATCTGCCCTTGTTGGCGCCCAGCATTCCCCAGAATTCCTGCCAGGCTGCGGTGCACGTGCAGTTGCGCAGCGCCATGATCGGCACTACGAAATCCTTTGTGAACTTCCCCACCAGCGCAAATGTAACAGCCAGCAATATCAAGGCTGGTGTCGTGACAGCCGCGACAATGATCACGCCTGCCGGACCCTCGCTGCGCCCCCACACTATGCCAAAGACAACCGCCGCCGCCGTCAAAAGCCCCATTACAAACAAAGCAACAAATCCCACCGCCAGCCTGAACAAAAACAGGCTGTTGCCCTGCATCCGGTACCGTCTCCAGGGAATCTTAACCTCCGCCCGGTCTTCGGCAACGCAATGCAGGAACATGAAACGTCCTCGACTGCTCAGCCACATAAGAGCCACACATATCAAGGTGCCCGCCGTGATCGCCACTGCCCCGATGACCAATATGAAAGGCAGGTTCTGTATCACCTGATTTTTCAACTCCTCGGCGGAGCCGAAACCCCGTCGAACATTGAACGACGGTCCGCCGCTCTGTCCGAAATTGGCCAGCCAGGCACAGAAGCCGACAATGAGCCATTTTTCAAGATGGAATGGTCGAAAGAGCATCTGCTTGACGCGCTGAATGGCAGCGTCCACGGGATCAATAACGCTTATGCGGCCGGCACACTTATTCACGGCAAATGTCCTCCAAGATAGATCAGCCAGTTCACAAGTATCGCCCCCAGGACAAAGGCCGCCACAGTGGCGTGCACCCGTCTAAACGCACGGCCGGGGCGCTCCGGGCTGATCGCTAACAACCACATTCTATAGGGAATCTGGACCGCAGCAAACAAAAAAAGCAGCGGCCCCACATGATGGTGCCCAAACGCCTGTGCCGCGTCGCCGTGCGCCATCGCGGTAAATGAGCGAGTCAGCCCGCAGAACGCACACTTGACCCCGAATATGGAATCCATCATACAATGCAGAGGCCATTTGAGCCCGAAAAGGTAAAGCCCCAATTCGTCGGCGGTAAACGCAAACGCGCCGACAACGACAGCCAGGCAAACAAACAAAACTCCCGTATTGGCCAGATTCTTCATTAATCCCTCAACACTGTATGATTGCCGTTCATCTTTTCGGTCCGCTTGCTCATCATAAGTTCACATACCGCTTTGGAAACGGCAATCCAAAAAAGCAAACTACCCAATAGCGATGAACGCTTGACCGGATTACCGTCGTGGCCTACAATCTTCAGGCAGGTAGTCTTACTTCGTCAGCATTTGGACAGGACCTTACCTATGTTCATGATGTACTCCACGGATGTCGTTTACGACCGCAGACCGTGGGTGGGCTATATCCTGTTCCCCGTGATTGTGATCCTGTCGTTTTACTTGATTGGCCGCGAAAGCCTGCCGCCCGTTGCAGAAGTTGGCATACGCGGCCTGAGTTTGATTTGCTGGTTTGCACCTTTCTCGCTGTTCCTGTTTTTCGCGTATCTGATTGCCGGTTTTGTTGTATTCTGGTTCTTCGGCAATGCAGTCTGCTCCAAGATCGGCAATATTGCTTACATCTTGCTGCTGCCGATCTTCGGCGGCGCGGCACTCGCTGTCAATCTCCTCTGGCGGGATGACGTCCTTTGGATAATCGGCTGCGCACTCAGTGCAGTCACGGGCATGTACCTTATGTTTTGGCCAACCCATAATATCGACTGTTTCTTTCTGATCCCGCCCTGGCGAACGTTCTCAATTTCGGGCTTCTGGGTCGTTGCCGGATGGGTCTTTCTGGATATGGCGTTCTCGGCCGTCTTCGGCTGGACCGCCGATCTCATCGCCCATCCACTCTTCCTCTTTGCGGGTCTCCTGACGGCATGGCTCCTGATCAATCGCCGATTGGCCAGCGTCTACGAAGACGATTGGACGCTCGTACAGGTCTTTTCGCGGCAGGAGAAACCCGATTCCTCGTGGGAGCATTCTTGGGCAGCCCGACGCTTAAAGAAACCGGCCGAACAGGAGAGCTCCGACGTGATCGACACGGAAGTGCTTGCAGCCAAAAAACCCCCCGCCGCTCGCCAGGATCAATCCACCGCCGTGCTCTGCGAATGCGGCTGCATCGTAAGAATACCGCTGGAATCAAAAGACGCCAAAACCCGCTGTCCCGAATGCTCACGCGTGCTGACCATTCCTCCGGCGGGCACCTGACTGTCTTTGAACCGATCAACCTCGAAACGCGGGGCGAATGGGCATGCCCCTTTCAGCGAGGTACTCCTTGACCTGGCTGATGGTGTACTCGCCGTAGTGAAAGATTGACGCGGCAAGAACGGCATCTGCCTTGCCTTTATCGAGCACCTCCAACATCGACTCAAGGCTGCCGGCCCCGCCTGAGGCTATCACGGGAATGTCCACTGCATCGGCTATGGCGGCGGTCAGTTCGATGTCGTAGCCCGCCTTGGTGCCGTCGGCATCCATCGACGTGAGCAGAATCTCACCGGCGCCCAGTTTTTCGGCTTGTATCGCCCATTCAACAGCATCCAGTTTGGTTGGTTCGGAGCCGGCTTTGACGGTGACATGCCACTTATTGACCTGGCCGGGGGTTCGGCGGGCGTCGATGGCGAGCACGACGCATTGCCTGCCGAAACGCTCGGCGCATTCGGCTAAAATGTGCGGATTCTGCACGGCCGCGGTGTTTAGGGAGCACTTGTCGGCGCCCGCCCGCAGGAGGGTGTCGATTTCGTTTGCGGTAGTGATTCCGCCGCCCACTGTGAAAGGGATGAAGATGTTCTCGGCGACTCGCTCAACGAGGTCTACGATGGTCTTGCGGGATCGGATAGTGGCTGTAATGTCCAAAAAAACGAGTTCATCGGCTCCTTCGTCGCTGTAGCGGGCGCCCAATTCGACGGGGTCGCCTGCGTCGCGGAGGTTGAGGAAGTTGACGCCCTTGACAACTCGGTTGTCCTTGACGTCGAGGCAGGGGATTATGCGGCGGGTTAACATAAGTTCTTTCCCTTGCGGCATATGGCGTCGAAATTGCGGAGGACTTGCAGTCCGACGGTGCTGCTCTTTTCGGGGTGGAACTGAACGCCGTAAATGTTTTGTTTCTGGACACTTGCGGCGATTGGCATTCCGTAATCGGTCCAGGCTGTTCGGGCGTCCGGATCGGTGATCTCGGCGTGGTAAGAGTGGGCGAAGTAGAAGTGCTCTTGCGGGCTTAAATCGCGGAAAAGGGGCATGTCGTGAGGGATTTTGACGGCGTTCCAGCCCATGTGGGGGATGGTTCTGCCGGGCGGAATAGCGTTTATTTGGCCAGAAATGAGGCCGAGGCCTTTGTGGAGGCCCATTTCGGAGCTGGTTTCGAAGAGGAGCTGGAATCCTACGCAGATGCCTAAAATGGGTTTTTTGGCGTTTGCGGCGGCTTTTATGGCGTTTGCGGTTTCGCCGAGGGCTTTTATGGCGTAGCCGAAGGCGGCTACTCCCGGGAGGATGATTCCGTCGGCGGCGAGGATGTCGCGGGGATCGGCGGAGAGCTTGTCCTCTAAGCCTATGTAATTCAAGGCGTTACGGACGCTTTTGACGTTGCCTACGTTGTAGTCGATCACTACTATCATACAGGTATAGTTTTGTGGGGAACTTGAGGGTTTGCGCGGGCCTGGGAGCCTTTTTCCTTGTGCAAACCGCAGTTTTTGGGCTAAAAATAACGGAGAGGGCGGGATTCGAACCCGCGGTACGCAAAAGCGCACACTGGTTTTCGAAACCAGCTCGATCAGCCACTCCGACACCTCTCCGGATGCCGTTTTTCGGGGTGTGCGGGGCGATTTATGGGCGCCGGGCACACGGTACGTGCATCGACACGAAAACACCGGCAGATATTATGAAAGTGGCGGCGAATTTGCAAGGAATTGCCGGCAAGTTGGCGATTTTGCGCGATATTTGTGCGTGGGAGTGCGTTTTTTTCGGGATTTGCGGGCGTAAGGGGGGTGAGATTTTGTCCCATATTGTGTTTTTGGGGGCTTTTTTTCGCGAGAGGGGGTGCAAATTGCGCATTTTTGACCAGGATTCGGCGACGGGGTCAGAAGGCGGGTGCGGCGGCGAAGAAGGCTAAGGTCAGGAGAAAAACGATCCAGGCAAGCAGGTATGCGAATCGGGGGTCTTCAAGGAGGTGTTCGGTCCACAAGGGCAGGTCGTGCCCGTGGCGGTGGGCGGATTTGTGTGTTAGTGCTGCCATGACTTACCTCCTGTCTGGAACGTTGGACATTCTGTTGGGCACCCATAAATTATACCACAGGCTTGGGGGGAAGGTTTTGGGGAAAGTGCAGCGGAGCAGTAAAGAAAGGGAGGAGTGGAGTAGCAAGTAGTGTAACAGGCTACTTGTGGGCGGTGGCTGTGAGTCTTGGGGATGGGGAGCGATCGTAGAGTGGCAGGTGTGCGGGCGTGGTGTTGAATATTTCTGGGCGGGGGGTGGCGGTTTTTGCAGGCAGGGTGTATGATATGCCTTTGCGAGATAGCAGATTGACGCTGTCGGTGAGAGGGAGCCTGCCTGGGGACGATTGCGCTGGGATGGCGACCTTCTGAAGCAGCCGGGCGTAATGAATCGCGTCAAAGGCTTCAGGGACGGCAATGCGAGTTTTGAACAGGAGTGACGATGAAGCAGTCCGGACAGTTGGGATTGTTTGATGATATCGACGTCGCGGTGCAAGGGCTGACGGCGAGAAAGAAGGCGCGTGAGGGTGCGTTCACGGACAATATGGGGTTACGTATTCATCGGTGGTTTCGATACTCTGCCGGTTTCTCGGCGGAGTGGGTGGAGTCGGTCCTTGCCCGGCATACAAGCGGCGAGGTGCAAAATGTGCTGGATCCGTTCGCAGGCGTGGGCACTACTCTGCTTGCCTGCGAAGCACAGGGCGCCACAGGAACAGGGTTCGAGGCGCACCCCTTTGTTTACCGGGTAGCAAGGGCCAAATCAGGCTGGAATGTCCCACCGTCTGCGTTGCGCGAAAGCTATGAAGAGTTGCTGGGGCACGCAAGAGGAAGGCAGGCGGGTCGGTCGCAGCCTGCTGCGCTGATGCAGAAGTGTTTTACACAGGAAAGCTTCGAGCGACTGGGCAGGCTCAAGTTGGTGTTCCTGGAAGAGTATAACAACGGTACCACGCTTAGCGAACTTCTTTGGCTGGGAATAACAGCGATTATTCGCAGTTGCAGCATCGCGGGTACGGCGCAGTGGCAGTATGTGCTGCCAAACAAACAGAAGGCGAATGTCCGTGATCCGTTCGACGCTTTTGTCTGGAAGATGGAAGAAATGGCCGACGATATCGAGTACGCGCAGCGGGCTGGGTGGAGCGGGAGTTCAACTGTCTTGCGGCATGACGCCCGCGAGGATTGCGAGGGGGTGAAACATGTTGATATGGTAATCACGTCGCCGCCGTATCCAAACAACTATGATTACGCGGATGCGACTCGTCTGGAGATGACCTTTTGGGGCGAAGTGGAAGGCTGGGGGGATTTGCAGGGGGCGGCAAGACAGTATTTGGTGCGATCTTGTTCTCAGCATTCGGCAGCGGAGAAACTGGATTTAGAGGAATTGCTTGGTGACCCGGCAATTGCGGCGATTCACGAAGAATTGAGCCGCACTTGTCGTGAGTTGGAGAAAGTCCGTTTGACGCGGGGCGGAAAGAAGACGTACCACACAATGGCGGCGGCTTACTTCGTTGATATGGCGAGAGTGCTGCAAAGGTTGCGCAGGGTGTGCAAGGATGGCGGACAGATGTGTTTGGTGATAGGAGATTCGGCCCCTTATGGTGTTCATCTTGCGGTCGAGAGATGGCTGGGCGAGTTGGCCGTTCATGCAGGCTTTTGCGGGTTCACCTTTGAGAAGATCAGGGACCGGAACACCAAATGGAAGAACCGAAAACATCGGGTGCCGCTGCACGAAGGTCGTCTGTGGATTGAGGGATAAACATGGCTAAGAATGCGTCGGCCGGACATAGATTGGGGCAAGTGGTCGGTGACTGGTTTGAAGAATATGTCGTTCTGCCGCTCATCGAGCGGGTGGCTACAGAATTGGAATTATTCGTCGATTCGCGTTTCGCGGGGAGCCGCAGCGGTTCGAGCAAGGTTTTATGGGCCGACGCTGAAGGTAACAAAGTTGACTATGATTTTGTTCTTGAATTGGGCGGGTGTGCAGATGCACATGGAATCCCCGTAGGGTTTATCGAAAGTTGCTGGCGCAGGGGTGCACGGCATTCCAAGGACAAGGCTCGCGATGACAGCGGCAAACTCGTTCCGATGCGGGAGACATATCCGACGGCGCGTTTTCTCGGGATGGTAGTAGCAGGCGACTTCACCTTGCCGGCGCGTGAGCTGGTGCGCAGCCGCGATATCGAGCTGTTCTACATACCCAAGGAGAAGATTATCCAGGCTTTCGGCGAGGAAGGTTTTACCATTGATTATCCGGACACAATGCCCGAGAGTGAAAAGGCCCGAATAGTTCGGCCACTGTGCAGCACCAAGTTCAATCGCACGAAGCGTGAGTGCATACGTGATAGGCTGGCTGCATTGATAGGGAAACCCGCCATCGACTCGTTTGTTCAATGCGTTCGGTCAGCCCTGAGCGCTCTTCCGCAAGAGATTCGACTGATAGTGAGACACGACTCGCAGCCTTTGAGGTTTGAATCGGTCGAGGCCGCGTCGCAGTTCCTTGCGCAACCAAGACTTATTATGAACGATCCCACGGAAAGCTATGTATATCAGGTTACATATGTGAACGGCTCGGAATTTGAGCGCAACGTGGGTGAACTGACGGCGTTGAAGCAACTTCATGAGGATATAGCAGTTCTGACGACGCACATGAGCAGACTGAGCGGAAATGCTTGATGATAGTCGCCACCGTGTGTGGCAAGCGTAAGTCAGGCAGGTGGCCGATAGACGAGTGAGGAGCGAATCATTTTAACGACAAGGGTGTGGTGGGGGATTTGATTAGTCTTCGGGGGTTGGTTGGGTTGTGCTGGGTTCGGGGGCGCCGACTGGGTCGGGGGCAGGCTCTGGGCGGGAATGACAGGTGTGTGTGGGGGATGACAATGTGCGCGTGTTTGGGGGCTTGGGGGTGGCGGGGAATTGGTTTGGTGCTGGAGTGTGGGGTTTGGGCGCGGCCGCTTTGGCTGCGGTTTGATGTGGCGAGACTGGTTCTGCGCGGCGCCGACGGGTTAGGATTCAGTTACCCGAAGAACGGCGGATCGCCTTAGTTGAAGGACGGCTTCAGGAAGTTGGTGTCGGTCCTGTCGGGGTCGTCTTCGTCCGCGAGGTCGTCTTCTTCGCTGATGTCTTCTTCGGGGATGTAGTCGTCGGCGAGCAGGCCGCAATCGAGGCAGATTCCGTGCTCAATGGGGCCATCGCAGATTTCACATTTTCGGCACATGTCAATTTCCCCCAATTGATGGGCTGTCATATTTCTGCAAAAGGTTTAATCATGTTATCGACGAATCTCAGGGTGGGCGATCAGCAGTTTGTCGTGTTTTTTTGTGGTTGATCCGGCGGGCGCGGGAGGGTTACGAGGAATGTGGAGCCTTTTCCTTTTTGGGAGGTGAGAGAGATGGTTCCATTGTTCTTATCGAGCATTTTTTTTACGACGGAGAGGCCGATACCCTGGCCGGAGGCTGCTGCGTCTGTTTGGTAGAATATTTCGAAGATTCTTCCCTGCTGTTCGGGCTCGATGCCTACGCCGTTGTCGGTGACGGAGTAGGCGGCGGTGTTGTCCCGGACTTGGCCGGTGATGTATATGCGTCCGGGTCGGGCCGGGTCGAGGTACTTGAGTGCGTTTTCGATAAGGTTTGCGAATACCTGTGCGGTTTGGGTTCGGTCTGCGAAGCATGGGGGGAGGTCGGCCAATTCGATTCTTGCTCCTGTTTGCCTTGCCTTGATTCTGAGGCCGGCGATGATGTTGCGGAGGAGGTGGTTCATATCGATGTGCTCGGGTGTGGGGACGACGAGGCCTGCGCGGGCGACCTTGACGAGGGAGTCGATGAGTCTGTGCATGGCGGCTGCGCTGACGTTGATCATTTCGAAGGCTTCGCGGGCGCTTTGCTCGAAGATTTCGTCGAGCCTGGTGCGCGTTTGGTTGGAGATACTCTCGGGGGCGAGTGCCTCTCGGATTGTCTTGCAGTCGTCTTTGAGGATGTCGTTGAAGCCGCTGATGTTGAGCAAGGGGGCTCGGAGGTCGTGCGAGACGACGTGGATGATTGCTTCGAGTTCTTCTTTTTGGGCATCGAGGAGTTTTTTTGCGTGCATGAGCTGGTCTTGTGCGCGTTTTAGCGAGTCGATATCGACGGCGAGGCCGAACCATCTGATGATTTTGCCGTCTTCGCACCGGATTGGTCTGCCGTGTATTTTGAACCATTTGTAGGCGCCGTCTTGTCGGCGGACCCGATATTCGAGATCGCAGTCGGTTTGGTACTTGAATGCTTTTAGCCCGCATTTCTCACCGTTGTTCTCTTTGAGATGATCTGCGGGGACTTCCGGGGTGGGCAGGTTTGGCGAGGGGTTGGTGTGGTCTGCTTTTTGCTTACCGAGCGGGCGAATTGCCTTTGTGT
>Ga0334882_1000299_pt1:0-82500 | contig 83566 bp, 80 predicted proteins | sample GraSluR1_MG_5_FD_207226 | JGI IMG/M metagenome (GOLD analysis project Ga0334882, IMG submission 207226) | Sludge microbial communities from methane-producing bioreactor in Wageningen University, Netherlands - Granular Sludge_15_04-R1 | ecosystem: Engineered > Bioreactor > Anaerobic >... | reverse complement strand
GTTTCAGATCCAGGTCAACAGTTAAGCTGTTGGATTTAAAATCTGACTTAAGAACCCGCCTACGCGCCCTTTACGCCCAGTAATTCCGGATAACGCTTGCTCCCCCCGTATTACCGCGGCTGCTGGCACGGAGTTAGCCGGAGCTTTCTTGTCAGGTACCGTCAGAGGCGGAGGGTATTAACCACCACCTGATTCTTCCCTAACGACAGACCTTTACACACCTAGATGCTTCGTCGGTCACGCGGCGTTGCTGCGTCAGGGTTGCCCCCATTGCGCAAAATTCCCCACTGCTGCCTCCCGTAGGAGTCTGGGCCGTATCTCAGTCCCAATGTGGCTGATCATCCTCTCAGACCAGCTACTGATCGCAGCCTTGGTGAGCCATTACCTCACCAACAAGCTAATCAGACGCAGACTCATCCAAGGGTAAGAGCCGAAGCCCTCTTTGATCTTAAAAAATCAATCTAAGATCATATGCGGTATTAGTGTCGATTTCTCGACGTTATCCCCCGCCCCTGGGTAGATTATCTACGTATTACTCACCCGTTCGCCAGTTTCCGCTTCAAGCAAGCTTAAAGCTTCTCCTAGACTTGCATGTGTTAAGCACGCCGCCAGCGTTCATCCTGAGCCAGGATCAAACTCTTCATTGTATTTTATTTAATAATTTGTTTTAAATCATTCTCGACAAACTACTTTGTCAAGCTGAACTCTTATGAATCACGCATAACATACACCCTGATTTTCAAAGAACTTCGTTTTTTTAACGAAAGCTTATAATAATACTTCAAGCAGATATAAAAGTCAAGCTAATTTGTTACTTTTTTTCCTGTCTCTCTGCCAAAACGATTATCAAAAAGCCGTGAATATTAATCTCTTTACAGGTGAATGTCAACATATTTTCACCGTTTTATTACGCTTTTTTTTATGATGTCCCTAACCTGCTATCACTTAGTATTTTATAATAATAAAAATATTCCGGAACAGGATCCCCAGGGTATTTTTTATCAAAAATATGATCTTTTTTCAGTTTAAGTAACCTCTCTTGTCCTGATCTTTTACCACTAATTATTTTTTTAGAATATCACGAATGCCGTTTAAAACGGTATGAGGATCGATCGAAGCCATGCATGCGGTACAGAGACGCCAATCCGGATGTTTATGACAACACGCTTCGGGAGGCGTTATTACATGTCCCAGGGGTCCGTAAGGGCGGGTCAGTTCAGGATCCTGCGACCCAAACAGTGCAAGCGCCGGCGTCCCGAGAGCCGCTGCCAGATGGACGGCCATGGAATCGGACCCAACCAGTATTTCCGCACGGGCTGTCTGTCCGGCAATTTCCCATAGACTTCCTTGTATGCCGGCAATATTTCCGGGGGCATATTCACCCGGGGGAAGTATCCATGATACGTTTTTTCCGTCTTTTTGAAGTAAATATGTCAGCGTTTCCCAGTGTGAACGCGGCCATCGACGTGCCGGATGTTCGGCACCAGGGTGCAGCAATACGCACCCGGGGTCTTTTTTATTATCACGCAATACCCTCAGTTCGGGTATACGACGCTCAAAAGGTATTCCCATTACAGACAGAAGGGCAAACGGCCGTTCTACCTGGTGCTTCAGATAGGGATAATCGGTGACATGGGTCAGATAACGTGCTCCGCCACTGAAACTGAATCCACAGCGATAGCGGGTCCTGAATCTGCGCATGAAATGTATGTGCCTGACATCACCGTGAAAGTTAAAAATCATATCATATGAGATGTCAAAAGGAGTTTCCGTCCCGACAGCGAATACCTTGTCCGCCATTCCGGCACGTTCCGCAAGCTCTTTAACGGACGCTACGCAAAGTAAATGTAATTCGGCATGAACATAATGGGATCTAAGGGAAGACAAAACCGGTTCAAGCATCAGCACATCTCCGATACATTGATGTTCCAATACCAGTATTTTCTTTACATTTTGGGGGTCGACCGGACAATTGACATTTCTGCGCGGACGAAAAGTGCCCGTCATGCGACTGAAGGATCTTGCAAGAAAAAGTTTGTAAGGGGTCAGTATTTGTTGTTCATAATAGTTCATTTAAAGACCGATCGCTTTATAATACTCATACAGGCGTTCTCCGACGGCCGGAATGTCATGGTATCTGCGTAGCCAAAGCAGTCCGTCCGCAGCCTGACGGGCCCGTAAGGCCGGATCTTGCGCGGTTTTCAGCAATGTCTCATACAATGTACCGGCATTGACATAAATGAAAGGGTGATCGGGAAGAAATGCATTGTATTCCGCATTCATTTCGGTCAGTGTACAAACACCCGATGCGAGGGCCTCGATCGAATTCATGCCATACCCCCAGCCGCCCCTGTCACCGATCTGATCGATAAAGATATCGCTGTGAATCTTTTTTTGGATTGCTTCATGATGCGGCAGGTTCTCAATGAGAACAAAACGTATCTTCCCTTCCCGTTCAAGCTTCCGGCAAACGGGGATAATGATCTCACTTCCTTTATAATAACGGTTGGTCGGTGCATGGGTTACGACCGGAAGGGGATGTTGTTCTTTACGTGCCGGATAACGCAGAATAAAGTCGTCCACATCAAATGGAAGAAAAATATAGTGTATTGACGGATGCTTTTTCATGAGATCAAGTTCGTTCGTCAGATTCAGATCGCTGATGAGATCCAGGGGTTTAAGTACTCCCCTGCTGCGCAGATCTTCTCCATGATAGTGACAAATGATCTTTGCACCCCGTGCTTTCATTTCTCTGGCAAAACGGGCGTCTTTATAAAGATCCATACCGGATTCAAAATGAACCACATCCGCATCATACAAATCATACCTTTGGATAGCTTGACGTATGCGTCCGTCGGCCAGTTTTTCTTTCCAGTTTATAAACCAGGAATCAAAACGTCCTTCCGGCTTCCATACGGGGGGATACCCTTCGCGCTCCCGGTGGTATCCCTTCTCGCCACGATACATTCTATAGATACGGTGCCGCATTTTTTTCAGCAGGGGACGCGTAAAATTAAAGGGGAGATGAAGACAAATGTCCTCTTTAAAACCTTTGGGTGAATGATAAAATGTTACATAACGCGATGTATTGCCGTGTTGATCATGGATTTGTTTGTAGTACTGAAATGTCCCAACGGTATTTTCGGGTGAGATGTAAAGGATCTTCATACCGATCAAAGATTTTTAAAATCGGAAACTGTTTTATTTTTAAACGGCTTGAGATAGGCACGCTGTGCTTCGATGAACAATGCCTCCGTACTGTAATGCCTTTCTGTAGGGGCCTTACTGTCCCGAATGTTATATTCGGAAGAAAATTCGATCTTGAGCAAAGCTTCGATCACATTATTCAATTGTATATATTCCGGATTCTGGGCAAAAACGAAGCGTGGAATATCACTACGTACCGGATCGAGGATATCCAGGGCAACGAGTTCTTCACATACGTCGCTCATAGTGTTAAGACGCACACCGAAATAATCACAGAATTTATCCAGTGTCGGGATCGTTTTCCCGCGACGGTAAAAGGAATACATCCATATCAGAACGGATACGCCCAAATAGGCATGGGTATAGTGTGTTCCGGTATAGACGTAGCCGCGATATAAATTTGTCAGCAATCGCCGGTTTTGAAACGAATATGCGAGTTCCGCACCCAACAGAATGATGACCCATGTTAAATACATCCAGATCATGAACATCGGAACGGTTGAGAGAGAACCGTAAAAACTTGTGACCCTTGTCATACGCATAATATACAGGTAGAAGAAATTCTTTGAAATCTCCCATAATAAGGCCGAGAAGATACCGCCGAATAAAGCGCTTTTGAACAAGACTTTTGCCCGGGGCATAATGATATTGATCATTACCATAATGAACAGGGTGATAAGAAAAGGGATCAGACGGTTATAGGTAAAGCTCATAAAGGCATTTTTCTGGATCATCATATCCAGAAAACCGCCCGGCGGCATCAGAAAGTTCTTAACATAGGTATTCCCAAGTATCAGTAGCGGCGTGATGGTAAAAAAGATCCAGAATCCGGTTAATTTGCGGAAATAATTACCGCCTTTTTTTACACGCCAGATCACATTGAAAACACGTTCGGAGATAACAAGAATGGCGGTTCCGGCCATTAAGAGTCCCCCGATAGCAACAAGATTGACAACCCCCGTGGTTCCAAGTGCGCGAAAAGCATCACGGGAAATATTTGTATCAAGCCAGTCGGCCAGCTGTTCGTGAAATTCCGGAATAAGATAGGGAAAGACATTGTTCTCGACAAAATCAATGACCAATTCACCCAGCCCGTACAGACCGGCAATACTTACGATCAGTACCAGCATGGGGATCAGGGACAGGATCGTAATATAGGCCAGGCTGCCGGAATGGACAAAGCACATATTCTTTGAAAAATCCTTCAATGTAAGGAACATTAACCATCCGCTTTTTTGAAGAAATCGCCGGAAGGGTGTCGTTTTCCCGAGGTCGCGCACAAAGAAGAACCGGATGATCTTATTAAAAATATTATCTCTTTTGCTTTTTGAAATCATGGTTAATTAGCACATTATATAATACATGAATATAGAGATAAAAATCCCGATGTTCAAGAAAATAGCTTCCGATGTTTTTCTGTAAAAATAACACGTTCCAACACTGATAATTCTTTCAATTAAAAAATCCTCTCTGCAATGACAAAGAGGATCTTTATTGATAGTTCGCTACTTGAGCGTATTATTATTTTTCTTCCGCGGGTTCATCCGCTTTTTTCGCTTCACCGCTTGCATCCGGAACTGCTGCTTCTGTTAGCGTTTCTTCGCTTGCAACTTCCTTCACTTCAGGCACCGCTTCAGTTGGTGTTTCAACTGTTTCCCCGGTGTCAACAGCATCTTCTGCCGCTTCTTCTACAGGTTCTTCGCTTACGGCTTCGGGTTCGTTTTTTTTCGGTGCCGGTTTGACAGCCGCTTTTTTATCCGTGGATTTCTTTTTGTCTTTTTTTGTTTCTTCACTGAAGAAATCGACCAGTTGCAGTAAAACGACCTTTGCGGTATCGTTCGGACGAAAACCCAGTTTGATCAGTCGCGTATAACCGCCCTGGCGATTTGCATAGACCGGTGCAACTTCTTCAAACAGGATCTTTGTTGCTTTTTTATCCCGGAGAATTGCAAATGCAAGACGTCGTGCGTGGGTCGTATCCTTTTTCCCGTAAGTGATCAAACGTTCTACGAGACGACGTGCTTCTTTTGCTTTTGCTTCGGTTGTTTTGATCTGCTTATGGATAAGAAGCGATGCAGCCATGTTGGATAACATCGCCTTGCGGTGGCTGGCGGAGCGGCCGAGTTTCTTACCTCGTTTTTGATGTCTCATTTATCAGCATTCCTTATTTATTTCGTATCTTTCATGAAAGGTGTAATATCCATTCCAAAGCGCAAACCCAGATCATCCAGTTTTGCTACCAGTTCATTAAGAGATTTGCGTCCGAAATTCTTATAACGCAGCATCTCCTGCTCTTCTTTGACCACCAGATCTGAGATCGTGCGGATGTCTGCAGCCTGTAAACAGTTATAAGAACGTACGGAAAGCTCGAGTTCATCAATACTGCGCTGGAGTTGTTTGCGGACCCGGAGAATTTCTTCATCGATCTGTTCTTCCGGTTCAATGATATTCTTGGATTTGAGTTCCGAGAAAGGTTTCAAATGGTTTACCATCATGTCCGCAGCATAAGACAGCGCGTTATCCGGTGTCATGGAACTGTCCGTAACGACCTCGATCATTAATTTCTCGAGATCTTCCTTGACGCCCGACTGAAGTTTTTCAACATCGAATTTGACTTTCAGGATAGGTGAAAAGATCGAATCGACCGGAATGGTATCGACCGGAGCATCGGGTGTCCGATTCTTCTCAGCGGGCGAATATCCACGTCCGCGTCCAAACCAGATGGTCATATTGATCTCTTTTTCTTCCTGAATATTCATAATATGAAAATTCGGGTTCATGATCTTGACATTGGGATTATCGGCATTCAGATCCTTTGCTTTAATCTCTTTCGGGCCCTGAAGCTTGACATTGACCTTTACCGGTTTCGAATCGACCAGGTCCAGTTTGACCTGCTTCAGATTCAAAATGATACTTGTCACGTCTTCCAGGATACCTTCGATGGCGGAAAATTCATGCAGGACACCTTCAATTCGAATTGCCGTTATTGCACAGCCCGGAATAGCTGACAGCAAAATTCGACGTAAGGAGTTCCCCAGAGTGGTACCGAAACCCCGTTCCAGCGGTTCAATGGTAAACTTCCCGTAATTATCGGAATAGGAATCCCGATCGACTTTGATCTTATCCGGAATTTGAAAGTTAGGCATTATTTCAATTCCTTTTCTTTAAATTATTTTGAATACAACTCAACGACCAGCTGTTCATTGAACTCTTCCGGAACTTCGTTCCGTTCGGGGGTTCGCATGAACACACCTACCAGTTTCGCTTTATCGATCGAAAGCCATGGTAGCGTGTGGTCTCCTTTAATACGTTTTACGGAATCCAGAATGAGGGGGATCCGTTTGCTTTTTTCGCGTACCTTTATCTCGGTATCATTCTTTAACAGGAATGACGGGATATTTACTTTGCGGTTATTGACCAGAAAGTGACCATGGGTCACCAACTGACGGGCCGCGCGGCGGGTCGGGGCAAAGCCCATGCGATACACAACATTATCCAGACGTGATTCCAGCATTTGGATCAGAATATGTCCTGTAATGCCTTCCTTAAGGTCTGCTTTTTTGAAATAGTTCCTGAATTGTCTTTCCAGGATACCATAAGTATATTTTATGCGTTGTTTCTCACGCATCTGAATACCGTAGTCTGATAAACGCCGGTGGGATGAGGGACCGTGTTCACCCGGCGGATAATTATTGTTCATCCGTGTGAATTTCGGAGATTCGAAACACGGATAGTCCAAACGACGACAGACTTTGCCTCTGGGGCCTTTAAATCTTGCCATGAATATTCTCCTAAACTCTACGACGCTTGGGTGGTCTGCACCCGTTATGCGGAATCGGTGTTACATCTTTAATTGCCGTTACCTGAAGCCCGGCCAGTGCGAGGGAGCGTATCGCCATTTCGCGACCGCCGCCCGGACCTTTTACTCTGACTTCGACACGAGCTAAACCGGCATCCATCGCTTCACGTGCTGCAATTTCGGCAGCTTGTCCGGCCGCAAAAGGTGTGCTTTTACGGGAACCTTTAAAACCGACCCGGCCTGCAGTTGCCCATGCGATGGTATTTCCGTATTGATCCGCGAGTGTGATCACTGTATTATTGTAAGTTGCCTTGATAAAAGCGATCCCGTCAGGATCTACTTTGACCTTTCTTTTCTTACGTTTAACTTGTTGTTTTTTAGCCAATTCAACCTCCCGGGACTTAGCTCTTATGATTTACGTTTTTTCTTTACAGCGGCTTTTTTCTTGCCTTTACGCGTGCGTGCATTGTTCTTTGTGTTCTGACCGCGAACCGGTAATCCGCGACGATGCCGAAAACCACGGTAACAACCGATATCCATCAAACGTTTGATGTTCATGGTCGTTTCTGTACGCAACGCACCTTCAACCTTAAATTCATCAGCGATAACTTTTCGAATTGAAGCAACCTGATCATCGGATAAATCTTTTACTCTGATCTCCGGATCAACCTTGGCATCATTCAAGATCTGCATCGCGACTGTACGTCCGATACCAAAAATATAGGTTAAGCCAACTTTGACTTTCTTATCCTTTGGTAAATCTACACCTGCTATACGAGCCAATGTTTACCTCCTGATCAACCTTGTCGTTGTTTATGTTTACTGTTTGGACAAATTACCCGGACAACGCCTTTCCGGCGAATGATCTTGCATTTATCACACATCTTTTTTACCGATGCTCTTACTTTCACGATATTATCCTTTCTTTATCCATTGTCTCATGTATCATTTACTTGTAACGGTAAACGATCCGTCCGCGGGACAAATCGTAGGGCGACAATTCCAGTGATACTTTATCGCCGGGTAAAATCTTGATGTAATGCATCCGCATTTTACCGGAAATATGCGCCAATACTTCATGTCCGTTCTCGAGTTCAACCCGGAAGGAAGCATTGGGCAGCGTCTCCAGTATTTTACCGTCGACTTTTATCGATTTCTGTTTTGCCATATCACTCGTCGCCTGTTAAAATGACCGGACCTTTGCTTGTGATTGCTATCGTATGTTCAAAATGCGCAGAGGGCATACCGTCACGCGTCACAATGGTCCATCCATCGGATAGCGTACGTACACCGGCTTTGCCCATATTCACCATCGGTTCGATAGCGATCACCAGTCCTTCTTTCAATATGATCCCGTGTCCCTTTTTACCGTAATTCGGAACCTGGGGATCCTCATGCAGCCGCTGACCGATACCATGTCCGACCAGTTCGCGCACCACGGAATAACCCTGTGATTCGGCATAGGTCTGAATGGCATGGCCAATATCGGAAAGATGATTACCGGGATACGCTTTACGTATTCCCAGATCCAAACATTGCCGTGTTGCATCCATCAGCTTCTGTTTGTCCGGCGATACATTTCCTACTGCGTAACTGCGGGCATGATCGCCGTGATAACCATGTATAAACGCGCCGCAATCGATACTGACGATATCACCGTCCTGCAGGAACACCTTCTTGCTTGGTATTCCGTGTACAACCTCTTCATTGCGTGAGATACAGAGAGTTGCCGGAAAACCGTTGTACCCTTTGAACGAGGGTTCCGCATGATGGTCGCGTATATACCTTTCGGCCAGTTCATCAAGTTGATATGTGCTCACACCGGGTTTGATCATGGACTCCAGCATACGCAGTGTACCATGAACGATCTTACCGGCAGCGCGTATCAATTCGATCTGTTCGGCCGTTTTATAGTAAATCATCGTTTCCTTCTTTTCAATAAACTCAGAAGCGTCTTCTGCCTTTGATCTTGCCTTTTTTCATGAAGCCGTCATAATGGCGGGAGATCAGATGCGATTCGATCTGCTGAAGCGTATCGAGGGCAACTCCGACCAAAATGATAATGGACGTTCCGCCGAAAAAGCTGGCAAGGTTGTAATCTATGGCAAAGACCTTCATCAGTATATAAGGCATAATAGCTACCGCAGCCAACATAATGGCACCCGGCAGTGTTATGCGGGTAAGAATATTGTCGAGGTATTCGGCCGTTTTTTTGCCGGGCCGGATACCGGGAATGAATCCACCGTTCTTTTTCATATTATCCGCTACTTCCGTGGGATTGAACGCAATGGCCGTGTAAAAGTAAGCGAACAGAATGATAATGATCGAATAGATCACCCAGTAAGGCCAGTTATCGACCGTGAACCAACCGCGGTTCATCCACTCCACATCCTTAAAAAGCATACCGATCGAGTTCGGGATGAAAACGATGGTCTGCGCAAAAATGATGGGCATTACGCCGGAGCTGTTCACGCGAAGAGGAATATGGGTGGACTGTCCGCCATATATTTTGCGGCCGACAACCTTCTTGGCGTACTGGACCGGTATCTTGCGTGTTCCTTGTGTCAGGAAGACGACAAAGCCGATCACGATAACCAGAATGATGATCAGTATGATCTCAACCAGCAGGTCGCGTGCGCCTGCCTGGAGCATGGTGATCTCATTGCTGATGGTTGCGGGGAGTCTGGATATGATACCGATCATAATGATCAATGATATACCGTTTCCGATACCCCGGTCGGTGATCTGTTCACCCAGCCACATTAAAAGCATGGTTCCGGTGACCAGCGAGATCATCGTCATCAGGACGAAGCCGACACCCGGATAAGCTACGACGGATTGATAGTTGAAGTTCAGATTCATCAGATACTGTGCTACCGCCCATGACTGAACAGCGGCGAGCAGTACGGTTCCGTAACGTGTGATCTGAGTTATCTTACGTCTGCCTGCTTCTCCTTCATTCCGAAGGCGCTGGAAATAAGGAAACACGCTGCCGAGAAGCGTAATAATAATGCTGGTGGTAATGTACGGCATAATGCCCAGAGCAAAGACCGTGGCCCTGCTGAACGCACCTCCGGCAAACATATCCCATAAACCCAGTAATGTATTGTCCATTCCTGCTGCTGCCAATGCCAGTAATTTTGCATCAATTCCCGGAAGAGGAATATGTGCGCCGACACGACAAAGAAACAAGACAAATAAGGTAAAGAACAGACGTTGTCTTAATTCCTGGATCTTAAACATGGAACGAACACTTTGCATCATAATACTAACGCCTTTCCACCTGCTTTTTCGATCTTTTCCTTTGCGGTCTCGCTAAATACATCGGCTGTAATTTCCATTGCTTTTGTCATCTCACCGTAACCCAGGATCTTAACAGGTTTATTTCGTTTTTTGATCAAACCGTATTCAAAAAGTTTATCTGCATTTACCTTCGTTACATCTTCAAGAAGGCTCAGTTCCTGAACATTAACGATCTGAAATTCCTGACGAAACCGTTTGTTGCTGAATCCGCGCTTCGGCACACGGCGTTGAAGGGGCATCTGTCCACCTTCGAACCATGGACGGCGTTTGGAACCGGTACGTGATTTTTGACCGTTCATACCGCGGCCGGCAGTTGTTCCCTGGCCGGATGCGGGTCCGCGTCCAAGGCGTTTCGTTTTTTGTTTAACGGATCCCTTTGCAGGGGTTAATTTTGACAGACTCATACTACCTCCTCGACATGTAAAAGATGAGGAACCTTGTCGATCATACCGCGCACGGAAGGATTATCGGGAAGTATAACGGTTTTCCGGATCTTTCCCAATCCAAGTGATTCAATGATCAAACGTGTCTTTTTGCGGTATCCGATCGTACTTTTAATTTGTGTGATCTTAAGTTGTTTTTGCTGTGTCATTTTAATTAAAAACCTCCTGAACCGTCACATCGCGGCGTTTTGCTACCATATAGGCATCTTCAAGCTGTTCCAGCGCTGCCATGGTCGCTTTGACGACATTATGTGAATTCGCACTGCCGATGGATTTGGCAAGAATGTCATGCACTCCAACCTGTTCCATGATCGCACGGACGGGTCCGCCTGCAATAATCCCGGTACCGGGAGAAGCGGGTTTGAGCATGACCTTTGCAGCACCGAACTTAGCGGTAACTTCAAAAGGAATGGTTCCGTGTAAAATGGGCACGCGAATAATGTTCTTTTTGGCGTCTTCCCGCCCTTTATTGATAGCATCCGTTACCTGGTTTGATTTACCCAGACCGATCCCGACGTGACCTTTACCATCGCCGATAGCAACAATGGCATTAAAGCGAAAACGACGACCACCGGTAACCACTTTGGCAACGCGATTCAGTTTTATTAATTTCCCTTCGCTCAGTTCGAGCTCTGACGGATTGATTGATCTCAAAGCCTTACTCCTTTGTTAGAATTCCAAACCATGTTCACGACATGCATCTGCCAGGGCTTTTACCCTACCGTGATAAATGAATCCGTTACGGTCGAACACGACCGACGTGATCCCTTTGGCTTTTGCTTTTTCCGCGATGGCTTTACCCACGACAATACTGTATTCCGTCTTGTTCTTATTCTTTAATAACGCGCGAACATCTTTGCTGAAGGAGTTTACGGAACACAAGACTTCGTGGTTTTCATCGTTTACGATCTGCGCGCTGATATGCATATTACTGCGATATACGACCAGCCGGGGATGCTCGGCGGTTCCGGATATGCGTTTTCTTATCCGGACCTTTTTCCTGATCCGTGCTTCGCGTTTTTGTTTGCTTTTATCTTTCATTGTTGATCCTTTTATCACATGTTTTCGCTACACTGCAGATTTACTTACCGGCTGTTTTTCCGGCTTTGCGTTTAACCTGCTCACCTACATAACGAATACCTTTTCCCTTATAGGGTTCGGGTTTCCGCAGTTTGCGAATTTGTGCCGCCACTTCACCGACCTTCTGCTTGTCAATTCCCGATATTTTAATAATATCGCGTGTCGCATTGAAGCTGATACCCTCCGGAGCATCCATCAATATCTGATGGGAGTATCCGAGAGAGAGCAGAAGCCGATCATTGCTTTTAACTTCGGCCTGATAACCGACACCAATGATCTGAAGGGCAATTTCATATCCTTCGGATACGCCGATGATCATATTATTGATGAGCGCACGTGTCAGACCATGCAGTGCACGGACCTTCTTTTCATCCGAAGAACGCTCAACGACCAGGCTACCGCTATCCGTACTCACGCTTACATCAGCGTGAACGGATGTTGTGAGTTCACCTTTGGGACCTTTGACGCGAACAACATTATCTTTAATGTCCACCGTTACGCCGTTGGGTATCGGAATGGGTTTTTTACCGACTCTCGACATATTATTCCTCTCTTACCAAATCTTACATAAATATTCGCCGCCAACCTGCATCTTACGTGCGTCCTTATCGGTGACAACACCGTGGGACGTAGAAAGGATGCCGATACCTAATCCGTTGTTAACACGGGGAATATCTGTATTTTTTACATAGATTCTTCGACCGGGTTTACTGACACGCTCCAGGCTGTATATAACGGGACGACCGTCTTCCTGATATTTCAGATACAGGCGCAGCATGCCTTGTTTTCCATCTTCGATCAAGATGAAATCTTTAATGTAACCCTTTTCTCTGAGCACAAGAGATATCCTGGCCTTTAATTTGCTGGCCGGGATCTCTACCCAGGGATGTCCTGCCTGACACGCGTTTCGAATGCGTGTTAAAAAATCTGCAATAGGATCTGTTACCATCTGTTACCTCTTTTTACCAACTTGCCTTTGTTACACCGGGAATCTCACCCTTTAAAGCCAGTTCACGAAAACAAATACGGCACAGTCCGAACTTACGGTAAACGGATCTCGGACGGCCACAACGTGCGCAACGTGAGTATTGCCTCGTTGAAAATTTCGGTTCGCGCTTAGCTTTTGCTATTAATGATTTTTTTGCCATAATAGATCTAATCCTTATTTTCATTACGACGAACAAAGGGAAAACCGAAACCTTTTAGTAATTCATAGGCTTCTTTGTCGGTTTTCGCAGTCGTAGTTAATGTGATATTCATTCCACGGACAACATCCACCTTATCGTAATCGATCTCCGGGAAAATGATCTGCTCGGTAATTCCCACCGAATAATTTCCCTGCCCGTCAAAAGCTTTGTCGGGCAGACCGTTGAAATCGCGTACGCGCGGCAATGCAATATTGATGAGCCTGTTCAGGAATTCATACATGTTCACGTCACGTAAGGTAACCATAACGCCGACGGGATCACCTTTGCGGATCTTGAAATTACTGATGGCCTTTTTGGCGTAAGTAACAACAGGTTTCTGTCCGGCGATCGTTGTCATATCATTCAGCGCATGTTCCAGTTTGCTCTTATCATCCTTCGCATTTCCAATCCCCAAACTGAGGGTTATCTTCTCAAGTTTCGGAACCTGCATTACATTCTTGTATGCGAATGTTTTTGTCAGAGCCGGAATGATCTCTTTTTTATAGCGTTCTTGTAGTGTCGGAATACTTTTTTTCATTTCGCTCACTTCCCTTCCGCCACGGTTTCACCGGTCTTCTTCGCAAAGCGTTCTTTGGAACCGTCTTTGAGAATACGTGTTCCGACACGGGTCGGTGTTCCATTTACAACCAGCATGGTATTGGATGCATGTACCGCAGCTTCTTTTTCTATAATACCGCCCTTGGGGTTCTGCTGACTCGGGCGGGTGTGCCGTTTAACCAGATTCACGCCTTCTATGATCACACGATTTGTTTTGGGAAACACTTTTAATACTTTACCGCTTTTCCCTTTATACTTTCCTGCGATCACTTTTACTATGTCATTTTTTTTGATGTGCACAGTTCTTCTCCTTACAGTACTTCAGGCGCCATTGATACGATCTTCATGTATTGCTTCTCGCGCAGTTCGCGGGCGACAGGTCCGAAAATACGGGTACCGATCGGTTCGCCCTGCGCGTTGATCAACACAACCGCATTATCGTCAAAACGAATATAGGAGCCATCGGGACGGCCCACTTCTTTATTGGTGCGAACAATGACAGCCTTGGAAACATCACTCTTCTTTGCCGTTCCACCCGGTATCGCCTGTTTGACAGCCACAACGATCACATCGCCGAGACTGGCATATCGCCGACCGGTTCCGCCCAATACTTTAATGCATTGTACAACTTTTGCACCTGTGTTGTCAGCAACCTTTAATTTACTTTCAACTTGAATCATCGCTTATCTGCCTTTCAACTTTGATGCTTATTCAGCGTCATGTGCATGGTTAATGATTTCCTTTACACGCCAACGCTTTTTACGGCTCATCGGTCTTGTTTCAACGATGGAAATGGTATCACCTATGCGGCATGCATTTGCCTCATCATGCGCCATGAATTTCCGGCTGCGGTTAATGTACTTTCCGTACACCGGATGTTTGATCCGCTGGCTGACGAGCACAGTGACCGTTTTATCCATCTTGTTGCTTACAACAACACCTGTTTTTTCTTTACGATTCGTATACGTCATTTCTGAACTTCCTGTTCTTTACGCAATCCGAGTTCATATTCATGAAGAATTGTTTTCAACTGTGACACTTCCCTTTTCAGATATTTCAACTGTCCGGGATTATCCAGTTGCTGCAGCGCATGCTGAAAGCGCAAATTCATTAAGGCTTCCTCATTGTCACGCAGTTTGACAATCGCTTCATCTTTTGTTAATTCTTTCAGTTCGGCCTTCGATAACATTCGTTTATCCTCCAATTTCGCGGCGCGCGACCAATTTTGCTTTTATGGGTAATTTGTGCGCAGCCAGACGGAATGCCTCTTTTGCCATTTCTTCCGATATCCCTTCCACTTCAAAGAGGATCCTGCCGGGTTTGATAACAGCGACCCAGAACTCGGGTCCACCCTTACCTTTTCCCTGACGGGTCTCGGCCGGTTTTTTGGATACGGGTTTATCCGGGAAGATACGGATCCACATTTTTCCATGTTTACGAACAACACGTGATATAGCGATACGGGCGGATTCGATCTGACGGCTGGTGATCCACGCTTCTTCCATGGCCTTCAATCCAAAATCTCCAAAACTGACCGTTGATCCGCGATAGGCTAATCCTTGTCTGCGTCCGCGATGCTGTTTTCTGTATTTTACCTTTCTCGGCACTAACATAAGGTTACTCCATTCCTGTTAGATTGTAGATACTTCACCGTTACAGATCCAAACCTTGATCCCGATACAACCGTATGTCGTAAAAGCGGTCACTTCGGCATAATCAATATCAGAACGCAGGGTATGGAGCGGTACGCGCCCCTCCCGGATGGTCTCTTTCCGTGCCATCTCGGCACCACCGAGACGTCCGGACAGTTGGATCCGGATACCCTCGGCTCCCTGACGCATGGTATTCTGAACACTCCGTTTCAAAATACGGCGAAAGGGCATTTTCTTAACCAGTTGCTGAGCGATGTTCTCGCCAACCAAATATGCGTTCAATTCCGGTTTTTTAATCTCTACAACATTTACGTTTACGTCAAACTGTGTCAGTTTCCTGATCTCTTCACGTAACTGATCAACCTCTTTGCCTTTGGCACCGATCACAACACCCGGACGTGATGTATGGATGGTAATAGAGATCGCTTTTGACGTTCTTTCAATTTCAATTTTTGCAATACCGGCATTTGATAAACGTTTGTTCAAATATTTCCGCAACATCAGATCTTCACTGAGTTTTACGGCATAATTCCGTTCATCATACCAGTTTGATAGCCATTCTCTTGTAATACCAAGACGAAAACCGTAAGGATGTGTTTTTTGACCCAACGTTTACTCCTTCTCTTTCGTATCTTTTGCAACGTCCTCTGCCGGTGTTCCGACAACGATCGTTAGATGGCAGGTGCGTTTCCGGATGAGATAGGCACGCCCCATGGCGCGGGGACGGATACGCTTCATGACGGGACCCTGATTCACATATGCTTCCAGAATCACCAGTTCATTCGTATTGATCTTTGCTCCTTCATCCGTGTTCAGCAAATTTGAAACGGCGGAACGCGTTGTCAATTCGACGATCTTAGCCGATTTTTTCGGCATGTAGGCAAGCATATTCAGGATCTGATCGACTTGTTTTCCCCGAACCATATCCAGCATCGGTTTCATCTTTTTGGCACTGTGCCGTATGTACTTGTTTACTGCGCGAGCTTTCATTATAATCCTACTCTTATTTATTTCTTATGTCCGCGGTATGTGCGTGTCGGTGAAAACTCTCCCAATTTATGTCCCACCATATTCTCGGTAACATAAATGGGGATGAACTTCGTACCGTTGTGTACTGCGAAGGTAAAACCCACAAAGTCGGGAACAATGGTTGATTGGCGAGACCATGTTTTGATCACTTTCTTTTTACCGGACGCCATCATCTCGTTCACTTTCTTTTGGAGTGACGGATTAATATAAGGACCTTTTTTTAATGACCTAGGCATATGTATTCACCTTTACTTTTTCTTCCTGCGGGCAACAATGTATTTGCTGCTCGAATTGTTCTTTTTACGGGTCTTATACCCTTTTGTCGGTTTACCCCAAGGCGTTGTCGGATGACCGCCGCCGGAGGTTTTACCTTCTCCACCACCCATCGGGTGATCGACCGGGTTCATTGCAACACCACGTACTTTCGGACGTTTTCCCTTCCAGCGGTTGCGACCCGCTTTCCCTATGGTGACATTGACATGGTCTTTATTACCCACTTCGCCGATCGTGGCCAAACAGGTTTCAAGGATCATGCGCATTTCACCCGAAGGAAGCTTGATGGTCACATATTTGCCTTCTTTTGCCATGATCTGGGCACCGGCGCCGGCACCGCGAGCGATCTGGGCGCCTTTCCCGGGTTTCATCTCAATGTTGTGAACCTGAGTACCGGCCGGAATGGCTTCCAGGGGTAATGCATTCCCGCGTTTGACGGGCGCATCGGGACCGGAAAGCAACTCATCGCCGACCTTAATACCGTTCGGACAAATGATATAGTTCTTTTCACCGTCCGCATAAGTCAGCAATGCAATATTAGCTGAACGGTTCGGATCGTATTCGATCGCAGTAACCCGTGCCGGAATGCCGAATTTGCTCCGTTTGAAATCGATCATACGGTATTGGCGCTTGTGACCGCCGCCGCGTCTGCGGGAAGTAATACGTCCCTTATTGTTGCGACCGCCACTTTTCGGGTTCGGTTTCAATAATGATTTTTCCGGATCCTTATTCGTCAATTCGTCGAAAACCAATGTGGTTTTATAACGCTGGCCCGGAGTATACGGTTTGTAGCTTTTTAAAGCCATATCTTTCCTATTCCTTAAACAGCAGTTTCACCTTCAAAGAAATCGATCCGGTTTCCTTCCGCGAGGGTTACGATCGCCTTTTTCCAATTTGATCGTCTGCCTGCGGTGCGGATAACCCGTCCGCCACTGCGAACGGTCATCGATTTCTCTTTTCCTTTTCTGTTCATCGTCGTAACATCAATAACTTTGACCTTAAAACGATCTTCTATTGCCTTTTTGATCTCGATCTTGTTCGCGGAAGGAGCTACGACAAAAGCGTACTTGCCCATCTCTTCTCCCATAACGCTGATCTTCTCTGTCAAAATCGGCCGAATTATGATATCCTTTTTCATAAGCTCATCATATCCTTATTTAAGTGCCTCGTGGATAACCCCGACGGCAGATTTTTCAATGACAAGAACTTCGCAATCCAGGATCTCATAGGTTGAGGCGCGTTCTGCAGGCACGATATATACATTGGGAATATTCCGTGCTGCAAGATATACGTTTTCCGTAATGTCGCTGACAAGAATGGTTAATTTTTTCTCTGTCAGTCCCAGATTCTCGAGTATAGCCGTAAATAATTTCGTCTTCGGTTCTTTGAGTTCCATATCGTCGATAATAATGACGGCTTTCTCTTTCAGTTTTTGCGATAAGGCGCTTTTACGTGCAAGACGTTTGACCTTCTTCGGCAACTTTGTTGTATAAAGATGCGGTTCCGGTCCGAAAGCCCGTCCTCCACCAACCCACACGGGCGAGCGACGGGATCCGGAACGTGCCGTTCCGCGACCTTTCTGCTTCCATGGCTTGGCACCGCCACCTCTGGTCTCCGCGCGGGTCTTTGTTTTATGCGTTCCCTGACGCATATTTGCAAGTTCCGCCTTTACCGCGAGATAAATGGTATGTTCATTGGGCTCAATACCAAAGATCTCGGGAACCAGATCGATCTTTTTTTCCAGTTTTTCACCGTTGGTTTTAAAGACATCTATTTTCATGACTCTTCTCCCGCCTTAACGATTTGAACGATCCCGTTCCGGGACCCGGGGACACTGCCTTTGACCAACAGAATGTTTTTGTCGGGACGAATCTCAACAACTTCGATGTTTCGTACGGTAACCGTATCATTTCCCATCTGACCGGACATCTTCATGCCTTTCCAAACACGGGAAGGAGATGAACTGGCACCGATGGAACCGGGTGCACGAAGCCGGTCTTTTTGACCGTGGGACTTGGGTCCTCCGGAAAAATTATGGCGTTTTACCGTTCCCTGGAAACCTTTACCTTTGGACGTGCCCGTCACGGCGATGATGTCGCCCTTCTTGAAGATATCGACATGGATCTCGTCGCCAACCTTCAGACCGTTCAATTCGGCCATACGGAACTCTTTCAGGTTCCGTAAAACCTTTCCGGCGCCTTTAAGGTGTCCGAGTTCGGGTTTTGTCACAAGTTTTTCCCGGACTTCCTCAAAACCGATCTGCACCGCGGTATATCCGTCGGTCTCATCCGTTTTGATCTGTGTGACATAACACGGGCCCGCTTCGATGACCGTCACGGGAATATTCCTCCCGCGTTCATCGAAAATACGTGTCATGCCAATTTTTTTTCCTATGATTCCGTTCACAGTTTTAACCTTTTCTATTCATAAGGATCGCCTTGAAACACATCAAAGCCATCCGAGATGTTAATGGTTCTTAAACCTTTATTTCAATATCCACGCCGGCAGGTAAATCTAACTTCATGAGTTCATCGATCGTTTTCGTCGTGGTATTCAAAATCTCAACAATGCGCTTGTGAACCTTGATCTGAAATTGTTCCCTGGACTTTTTGTCCACGTGCGGGGAGCGGTTCACCGTTACTACCGAACGTTTTGTCGGTAAGGGAATGGGACCCGATATAACGGCTCCGGTCGCTTTTGCACGCTGAACGATCTTCTCGGTTGATTTATCAAGAAGATTATGATCATAGGATTTCAGCGCAATGCGTATTTTTTGTCCTGCCATAATGCTCTATGCCTTTATTCAATGATCTCTGTTACAACACCGGCGCCGACCGTACGTCCGCCTTCGCGGATCGCAAAGCGCAGTTCCTTGTCCATCGCGATCGGTACGATCAACTCTACCAGGGCTTCAATATTGTCCCCAGGCATCACCATCTCTACACCGTCGGGAAGCTTGATCGATCCGGTTACGTCCGTCGTACGGAAGTAAAACTGTGGACGGTATCCATCCATGAACGGCGTGTGACGACCACCTTCTTCTTTCTTCAATACGTAAAACTTCGCCTTGAATTTCGTGTGCGGCGTGATCGACTTCGGCGCAGCTACTACCATCCCGCGGCGCAGCCATTCCTTGTCAATTCCCCGTAGCAATAATCCTGCGTTGTCTCCCGCTTCGCCCTGATCCAGCAGCTTGCGGAACATCTCTACTCCCGTCACTACCGTCTTCTTGCTTTCTTTCTCTATACCTACGATCTCTACTTCGTCGCCAACGTGGATCACTCCGCGTTCTATACGACCCGTACCGACCGTGCCACGGCCTGTGATCGAAAATACATCCTCTACCGGCATCAAAAACGGCTTGTCGATCGCACGTTCCGGCTCCGGTATGTACGAATCAACCGCATCCATCAATTCAAGTATGCTCTTGATCTTCGTCTCATCATCCGGATTGTTCAGGGCCTCAAGCGCTGAACCGCGGATGATCGGTGTGTCATCGCCCGGAAATTCGTATTCGTTGAGCAATTCCCGCAATTCCATCTCTACCAGGTCCAGAAGCTCCGGATCGTCTACCATATCAACCTTGTTCATATATACGACGATCGACGGAACGTTCACCTGACGCGCAAGCAATACGTGCTCGCGTGTTTGAGGCATCGGACCGTCCGCTGCACTTACCACCAGGATCGCACCGTCCATCTGGGCCGCACCCGTGATCATGTTCTTAATGTAATCCGCGTGACCCGGACAGTCTACGTGCGCATAGTGACGCTTCTCCGTCTCGTACTCTACGTGTGCCGTGGCAATCGTAATTCCGCGCTCGCGCTCTTCCGGCGCATTGTCAATACTGTCAAATGAACGAAATTCCGCTCCCCCGCGTTTCGACAATACCAGCGTGATCGCTGCCGTCAACGTCGTCTTACCGTGATCCACGTGACCGATCGTTCCTACGTTCACGTGCGGTTTCGTGCGTTCATATTTTGCTTTTGCCATGTGAAATACTCCTTTGTTTCACTTAATTAACTTTTTCCGCAACACTTGCGGGGGCAGGTGAATAATGATCAAATTGCATTGAGAACACCGCCCTTCCCTGGGTGATCGATCGCAAGTCTGTGGCATAACCGAACATTCCGATCAACGGAACATCGGCATTCAAGACCTGGGCATCGTTACGCGGGACCATACCTTTTATCTGGCCCCTTCTTGAGGTGATGTCACCCATTACATCACCTAAATATTCTTCCGGCAGGATCACTTCGAGCGACATGATCGGTTCGAGCAAAATGGCGCCAGCTTTTTTAACTGCATTCCTGAACGCCAAACTACCGGCTACTTTAAACGCCATCTCCGATGAGTCCACCGGGTGGTACGCACCGTCAATGAGCGTGACTTTAACATCTTCGATCGGATACCCCTTTAACACACCTGTTTTGGAGGCATCCTGTATACCGCGGGATACCGCGGGAATATATTCTTTGGGGATCACACCGCCAACGATCTTATTGACAAAAGTAAAACCCTGTCCTTTTTCAGCCGGCTCAACTTCAATGACCACACGGGCATATTGACCCTTACCTCCGGTCTGTTTCTTAAATATCTCGTCAATACGTGCAGATTTGGTAATGGTCTCTTTATAGGCAACCTGCGGTTTGCCGACATGCGCATTTACCTTGAATTCACGGCGAAGTCGGTCAACAATTATATCCAGATGCAGTTCGCCCATTCCCCAGATGATCGTTTGTCCTGTCGATTCATCGTATTTGACCTGGAAGGTCGGATCTTCATCTGCCAGTTTTACCAGACCATCGGTCAGGGCATCCTGGTCGGCCTTACTGGCCGGTTCGATCGATACATTGATCACCGGGCTCGGGAAATGCATTTCTTCAAGAAGGATCTGGTGTTTTTCATCGCAAAGCGTATGCCCCGTACGTGTATTCTTGAATCCGACGACCGCAATGATATCTCCCGCATGTGCTTCCTGAAGATCTTCACGTTTGTTCGCGTGCATTTTCAGAATGCGCCCGAATCGCTCACGCTTTCCGGTTTCCGGGTTCATCATATACTGCCCCGATAAGACCTGTCCGCTATAAATACGCAGATAGGTTAAACGACCGACATAAGGATCGGTCATGATCTTGAACGCCAGTGCACTGAACGGGGCGTTTTCATCCGATTTGCGGACTTCTTCTTTTCCGCTTTTCGGCGATGTACCGGTAATGTCGGGAATATCGAGCGGGGAAGGAAGATAATCGACAACCGCATTCAGCAATTCCTGAATACCCTTGTTCTTAAATGCCGAACCGGCAAGAATGGGAATAATGTCACCCTTGATCGTTCCGATGCGGATAGCCCGCTTGAGCTCTTTCTCTGTCAGCTCTTTCCCTTCGAGATACTTTTCCAGCAGACTGTCATCATAGGAAGCGATCTCTTCAATAAGATGATAACGGTATTCTTCGACCTTTTCGGCCATATCTTTCGGGATGGGTCCGTATTCGAATTCCATACCCAGGGTTTCATCTTTATACAAAATAGATCGGTTGTTTATGAGATCAATAATACCGGTGAACATGTCGCCGGCACCGATGGGAATAAAAACAGGCAGCGGATTGGCACCGAGACGCTTGCGAATCATATCAAGCACATGATAGAAATCCGCACCGGAACGGTCCATCTTATTGACAAATGCGATACGCGGAACATGATAGGTGTTTGCCTGCTTCCAGACCGTTTCCGATTGGGGCTCAACCCCACCGACACCACAAAACAATGCAACGGCTCCGTCAAGGACGCGCAGTGAACGTTCGACTTCGGCCGTAAAATCAACATGGCCGGGGGTATCAATGATATTGATCCTGTGCTTTGCCCAGTTGCAGGTGGTGGCGGCCGATGTGATCGTAATACCGCGTTCCTTTTCCTGTTCCATCCAATCCATGACCGCAGTGCCTTCATGCACTTCTCCCAAACGGTGCGAAGTTCCGGTATAATAAATAATACGCTCCGTTGTCGTCGTTTTACCGGCGTCAATATGAGCCATAATTCCGATATTCCGCAATTTTGAGAGATCTACAGCCACGTATTACTCTTCCTGTTCTTAACGGCCAAAGTGAGCAAATGCTCTGTTCGCTTCCGCCATTCTGTGCATATCTTCTTTCTTCTTAATGGACGACCCTTCGTTCTTCGATGCGGCCATCAATTCAGAAGCCAATTTGTTTGCCATCGTATTGCCTGAGCGTGTCTTCGAATATGCAATGATCCAGCGCATTGCAAGAGCGTATCGACGGTCACGACGGACTTCAACGGGTACCTGATAGGTCGCACCGCCAATCCGCTTGGATTTGATCTCCAGCACGGGCGCTACGTTATCCAATGCTTTTTGAAAAACCTCAAGGCCTTTTCCGCCGGATTGTTCGTCAAGCACCTGGATCGCATCATACATGATCTGTTCGGCAATACCTTTTTTACCCTCTTCCATCAGATTGTTGATGAATTTCGTCACAACTTTCGATTTGAACTTCGGATCGGGTAATACGTCGCGTTTGGGTGGCTTATTCCTTCTAGACATAAATCATTCTCTCCACGATTAAGATTTCGGCCGCTTCGCGCCGTAACGTGATCGACTCTGCCGTCTACCTTCCACACCGGCGGTATCCAGTGTGCCTCTGATGATATGGTAGCGGACGCCGGGAAGGTCCTTTACACGACCCCCTTCAATAAGCACGATCGAGTGCTCCTGAAGGTTATGACCCTCTCCCGGGATGTATGCGGTAACTTCCGTGCCTGTTGTCAGGCGAACACGCGCAACTTTCCGTAACGCTGAGTTCGGTTTCTTTGGCGTCGTTGTATAGACGCGGGTGCATACTCCGCGCTTTTGCGGATTTGCGTTCAGGGCAGGTACTTTGTTCTTCTTTACGATTTTTTTTCTACCTTGCCGCACTAACTGATTGATCGTAGGCATAAATATTCTTCTCCAATTTTCACAAAAGCTCAGTAAGATAATGTTTGTTCATCTCCAATGCAAGTTTTTGTTTGATTTTTCAAGCGTTTTTTTTACTTATTTCCACTGTCCGGTGTGACTGCTGTTCAGCCTTTCCCGCCGATCCTTCCCGAACAAAAAAACGCCCCGATAAATCAGGGCGTTTCGGGTCATAATTAACGGACCATTATTCGGCAGGTGTGCTCATCAGTTCTTCGATCTCTGGGATCTCGGCGACTTCGTTTTCCTTTTCTTCGGGGAGCTTATCATATTCAGGGTCTTTGACCTTCAATCTTTCGTATTTGCTCATTCCGGTCCCTGCCGGGATCATTCTGCCGATAATGATATTCTCTTTCAAGCCGCTTAAGGTATCGACTTTCCCGGATATGGCCGCATCGGTCAGGACGCGAGTCGTTTCCTGGAAAGAAGCTGCGGAAAGGAAGCTTTCCGTATTCAAAGAAGCACGTGTAATACCCAGAAGCAAGGGGTCATAGGTTGCAGGACGTGCGGGTTTCGTCTTTGCGGGACGCTTATCCGCCGCTTTATGGCGCGCATTGTCATCTTTGACCATTTGTTTCGGGTAGACATTCCCTTCGACCAGGGCCGTATCGCCGGCATCGCTGATCACGACCATATCAAAGAGCTTATCATTCTCAGCCTGTACTTCCTGGCGGCTGACGCGGTCTCCAACAAGGAATTCCGTATCACCGGGATCATTGATCTCAACCTTTTGCAGCATCTGACGTACGATGACCTCAATGTGCTTATCGTTGATACGCACTCCCTGGAGACGGTACACATGCTGTATCTCGTTAAGCAGATGTTTCTGTACTTCTTTGACTCCGAGGATCTTCAGGATCTTGCGTGGCGGGATAGCCCCGTCACAGATCGGATCACCCGAACGAATATAATCGCCTTCGTGTACCAATATGTGCTTCCCCTTCGGGATCTTATATGTGTACACTTCTCCAAGTTCGTTGGTAATACGGATCGTCTGGATACCATGCTGCAATTTATCAAAGCGTACATGTCCGTCAACTTCCGATACCACCGCCTCATTACTCGGATCACGGGCTTCAAAAAGTTCGGATACCCGGGGGAGACCACCGGTAATATCGTTGCTTCGCGCACTCTCCTTTGAACGTTTGGCCATTGCCTGTCCCTGAATGACCTTATCGCCGCGTTTGACCAGCAAAGAACTGTTCTCGGGCAATGCAATGGGTTTACCGATCATTTCACCGGCGTCATTCAGAATTGCGATACGTGCGGTCTTTTCACGGTCTTTGGAAGCAATGATCTGCCATTCCATATAACCGGAAGTATCGGTAACCTCGTCATAGGTAACACCTTCGATCAGATCGATAAATTCGACCTTACCGTCGTAACGCGAGATGATATGTTCATTGTAGGCATCCCAGTCATAGAGGATCGTATCGGGATCGACACGGTCGCCTTCTTTGACATTGACCTTCGCTCCCTGCGGCACGGTATAGGAGATCAGATTCCGGTTATCATCGTCGATAATGGATATCTTCCCATTCCGGACCAGTGCGATCCTGAGGTCATTTTCGGATATCTGCAGATTTTCAGAAAATTCCACACGGCCATCAAAACGGGCAGTCTGATGGGATTCCTGAATGATACGGCTGGCCGTTCCACCAATGTGGAAAGTCCGCAGGGTTAACTGCGTACCGGGTTCACCAATGGACTGTGCGGCCATGATACCGACCGCTTCTCCGAGGTTGACCAGTTTATCGGTCGCCAGATTTCTGCCGTAGCATTTGGCACAAACCCCGGTCCTGGCTTCACATGTCAGAACCGAACGGATATAAACGGATTCAACATTACTGTTGGATATTCTTTCCGCAAGGGTTTCATCTACGAATTGTCCGACTTCAGCGATGACCTCATCGGTCAGCGGGTCGATCACGTCTTCCTGCAGAACACGTCCGACAATTCGTTCCTTAAGGAATTCGATAATGTTCTCGCCTTCTTTCAGCGAGGCAACACGAATACCGTTGATCGTAAAACAATCTTCTTCATTGATGACCACATCCTGTGCCACATCAACCAGACGACGGGTCAGGTAACCTGCATCCGCGGTTTTAAGCGCGGTATCGGAAAGTCCTTTTCTTGCCCCGTGTGTGGAAATAAAATATTCCAGTACGGTCAGACCTTCTTTAAAGTTCGAAGTGATCGGGGTTTCGATAATATCACCGGTACCGCCGGCCACATTTTTCTGGGGTTTGTTCATCAACCCGCGCATACCCGCCAACTGTTTGATCTGGTCTTTGGATCCACGGGCACCGGAATCGGACATCATGAACAAGGGATTGAACCCTTCGTTGTCATCAACCAGTTTTTTATTCATAACGGACTGAACGGCATCGGTTGTTTTTGACCATGCGTCAATAACCTTATTGTAGCGTTCATTTTCCGTTATGATACCACGGTTACGTTTACTATTGATATCAATGATGCTCTTTTCAGTAGCTTCAATGATCTTGAATTTTTCATCGGGGATAATAACATCGGACAGACCGATCGACAGACCGGAGCGGGTTGCCATTGAGAAACCGAGATCCTTAAGGTTGTCAAGGAATTCGACCGTTTTGTTTATCCCGGCCAGACGGTTACATTCACCGACAATGCTTTCAATCCGCTTTTTGGTGATCAGTTCGTTATAGAACGGTAGTTCCCGGGGAACGATGGAATTGAAAAGAATACGTCCGATGGTCGTATCAATCAGTTTCCCGTCCACCTGCAACTTAACCTTCGCATGCAGGGCGACACATTCATTATCCAGTGCAAGCAGGGCTTCGTCCGAACTGTAATAGACGGAATTTTCACCTTTCTGATTGGATTTTGCGCGGGTGATGTAATATGCGCCCAATACCATATCCTGCGAAGGGATAGAGATGGGATTACCATGTGCGGGATGCAGAATGTTGTTGCTTGCGAGCATCAGCATACGTGATTCGATCTGCGCTTCAAAGGAAAGCGGGACATGCACTGCCATCTGGTCCCCGTCAAAGTCGGCGTTGAATGCCGAACATACCAGGGGATGGATACGGATGGCCTTGCCGTCGATCAAAATAGGCTGAAAAGCCTGAATGCCTAGACGGTGAAGGGTCGGTGCACGGTTTAGAAGCACCGGATGGTCTTTGACCACATATTCGAGCAGATTCATGACTTCCGGATCATACTGTTCGACCATGCTCTTGGCAACCTTTGCCGTTCCGGCAAGACCGCGGACCAGCAATTCATGGATCAGGTGCGGTTTGAACAGTTCCGTTGCCATCATCTTGGGAATACCGCATTCATACATTTTTAATTCCGGACCCACTACGATCACCGAACGCGCAGAATAATCGACGCGTTTGCCCAGCAGGTTCTGGCGGAAACGACCTTCTTTTCCGTTGAGCATATCGGAAAGTGATTTCAGCGGGCGACGCGTACCCGAACGTACGGCGGCATGTTTTCTGCCGTTATCGAACAGGGAGTCGACAGCTTCCTGGAGCATGCGTTTTTCGTTACGCAGAATGACTTCCGGAGCCTTGATATCGATCAGCTGTTTTAAACGGTTATTGCGGATAATGACCCTGCGGTACAGATCGTTCAGGTCCGAAGCCGCAAAACGGCCGCCTTCAAGCGGTACCAGAGGACGTAATTCGGGAGGAATGACGGGCAGAACCTTTAAGATCATGTATTCCGGACGGTTGGTCGGTTCTTCATCTTCAATCGTAACGAAGGATTTCAGGATCTTCAGACGTTTGACGATATCATCCCGTTCCGCTATGGAATTGGTTTTTTTCAATTGTGTTTTAAGACTGCTGACCAGTTCCGGAATATCCAGGTCCACCAACAGTTCATATACCGCCTCTGCGCCAGTCTTGGCGATGAAAAGATCTTTTTCATCAATAGGACCTTCTGCCTCTTCACCGTAGGTGTATAAAAGCTCAAAATAGGTATCTTCATCCAACAGTTCCATCTGTTTCAGCGAACGGACCTTTCCGTTCTCCTCAACTTGTGCTTTCCCGGGCTGGATCACAACATAGGATTCATAGTATATGATCTGTTCAAGTTCCTTTGCCGCAATACCCAGAACGTTCGCAAGTTTGGAAGGAATGGATTTCAGGAACCAGATGTGAACGACCGGAACGGCAAGATTAATGTGCCCCATCCGTTCACGACGGACGCTTTTACGGGTTACTTCCACACCGCAGCGGTCACAAACGATCCCTTTATAGCGAATGCGTTTGTATTTTCCGCAGTGACATTCCCAATCCTTGACGGGACCAAATATCTTCTCACAGAACAAACCGTCTTTTTCCGGTTTGTAGGAGCGATAATTGATAGTCTCGGGTTTGAGCACCTCACCGCGGGATTTGCTTAAGATCGACTCGGGCGAAGACAGACGTATCTGTATCTTTTCAAAGTCTTTTTTCGCCGTCTTTTGTTGTAATGTACTTAATGACAATGTATCATCCTCCTATTGAAGGAAATTTTTAGATCAAATCCATTTCGATACCCAGACCTTCAAGTTCTTTTAATAGAACATTGAAAGATTCCGGCGTTCCGTATTCGGGAAGGTTCTCTCCTTTTACAATCGCGTTGTATATACGGGTACGGCCTTCCACATCATCGGATTTGACCGTGAGAACTTCCTGAAGCGTATGTGCGGCACCGTAGGCTTCCAGTGCCCAGACTTCCATTTCACCGAAGCGCTGACCGCCGAACTGGGCTTTCCCGCCAAGCGGCTGCTGGGTAATAAGGGAGTACGGACCGGTGGAACGCGCGTGCATTTTATCTTCGATCATGTGTGCGAGTTTCATCATGTAGATGTAACCGCAGGTCACAGGATTGTCGATCCTATCGCCGCTGCGTCCGTCATACAGGTCCACTTTCCCGTTCTCGGGCAGATTTGCCTTTTTCATGAGTTCCGAGATCTCTTCATAGTTTGCACCGTCAAAGACCGGCGATTCAAAATACACGCCCAGCTCTTTGGCTGCCCAACCCAGCATGGTCTCGTAGAGCTGTCCAAGGTTCATTCGGGAAGGAACGCCCAGTGGGTTAAGGATAATATCGACCGGTGTGCCATCGGGAAGGAAAGGCATGTCTTCTTCCGGCACGATAATGGATACAACACCCTTGTTACCGTGCCGTCCTGCCATTTTATCTCCCACTGAGATCTTGCGCTTGCTTGCAATATAAGCTTTCGACAGTTTCAAAACCCCGGGCTGCATGTCATCGCCTGCCTGGACCTTGAATTGTTCGTTGCTGATCTCTTCAATGATGCCTTCTGAGATCGTCTGGTAATTATCGACGAGTTTTTCAATGCGTGCAAATATTTTCTCGTCTTCGACCCAGGGCTTTCCCATATCAATGTGATCAAAGTCACATGTTTCGAAAAATTCCCAGTTCCATGTCTTACGTTTGCCATGGATCAGGTTACCGCCCATGTCATAAATTCCCAGACAGGAACTATCCTGTATAAGGTTCTTCAATTTATCGATGAACTTCATACGAAGGGCCGCAATGCGCTGGGCAAGCTGAGCCTCCAGTTTCTGAAGTTTTTCTTTTTCGTCGCGACGGGATTCTTTTCCTTTACGTTCGAAAAGGCGTGTATCGATAACAACACCCCGCGTACTTGGATCTGCGCGTTTGGATGCATCTTTAACATCGCCGGCTTTTTCACCGAAGATCGCCCGCAGCAATTTCTCTTCCGGTGTGGGATCCGTCTCTCCTTTTGGAGTGACCTTTCCGATGATGATATCGCCATGTTCCACAGGGGCCCCGATACGGATCATACCGTTTGTGTCAATGTTCTTCGTAGCTTCTTCGGAAACATTGGGGATCTCCCGGGTCAGTTCTTCACTGCCGCGTTTTGTGTCGCGCACTTCGAGTTCAACTTCTTTTACGTGCACCGATGTAAATACATCATCTTTGACGAGCCGCTCACTGATAATGATGGCATCTTCATAGTTATAGCCGCGCCAGGGCATAAAGGCCACAAGCACATTCCGACCGAGTGCCAGTTCCCCCTGGTCCGTCGAGGTCCCGTCAGCAATGGGATCGCCGGCCTTGACCTTGGCTCCCTTGCGTACAATGGGTCGCTGGTTAATACTGGTATCCTGATTGGTCCTCTGGAACTTTATCAGATCGAACACAACCCGACCTTCATTTTCATCAAGGGACACATCGGCGTCAAAATCCTCAAGCGGACGCAGAATGATCTTCCGTGCATCCACATATTCGACCACCGCATCAATGGGTGAAACAAGTACGGCCCTGCTGTCGCGTGCGACATTGGGTTCCATGCCGGTTCCGACCAATGCGGCTTTGGGTGTCAGCAATGGTACGGACTGACGCTGCATGTTCGAGCCCATCAGCGCGCGGTTCGCATCATCGTGTTCAAGGAAGGGGATCAAACTGGCTGCCGCCGAGACCATCTGTATCGGTGACACGTCCATATAATTGATCTTTTCCGGATCGACAACCGGGTAGTCCGCCTGATGGCGGCAACGGATAAAATCATTTTCGAATTCACTCTTTTCATTCAGGAGCGCATTTGCCTGAGCAATGATGTTCCTGTCTTCATCGTCCGCTGAAAGAAATTCAACAGTTGAACTGACGCGGGTATGATCTTTATTATGCGTTACCTGTCTGTAAGGTGTTTCAATAAAACCAAGCCGGTTTACGACCGCATAGTTCGCAAGCGATGATATCAATCCGATATTGGGACCTTCCGGGGTTTCGATGGGACAGAGGCGTCCATAATGCGTATAGTGCACATCACGGACCTCAAACCCTGCACGTTCACGTGTCAAACCACCCGGACCGAGTGCGGATAAACGCCGTTTGTGCGTTAGTTCCGCAAGCGGGTTGGTCTGATCCATGAACTGAGACATCTGGGACGTCCCGAAGAATGTATTGATCACGGAGGTCAGAATACGGCTGTTGATCAGGTCCTGCGGCGTCAGCGTTTCGGCGTTATGGATATTCATCCTGTCGCGAATGGTACGTGACATGCGGGTAAAAGCAAGCGAGAACTGGTTGGCCAGTTGTTCGCCGACCGTCTTTACACGGCGATTGCCAAGATGATCGATATCATCCGATGCCTTTTCTCCGCGCCGCATGCTGATAAGCTGTTCCACGATCATAACAAAATCGTCAGGGGTAATGACCGTATTCTCAAGCGGGATCTTCAGGTTGAACTTTTTGTTCATCCGGTAACGTCCGACCTGTCCGAGATCGTATTTTTTCGGACTGAAGAACAGTTTTTCAAAAAACTTCTGTGCCGTTTCTATATTGGGCGGTTCGCCGTTCCGCAGATTACGGTAAAGGTAGATCAATGCGTCTTCCATCGTCGGTTCGGTACCGTCTTCCTCGCTCAGACCCAATTTATCGCGTTCTCGGCGGATCGAGTTGACAAGTAACTTGAAGTCAACTTCCCGGTTGGGATCTACCGCTTCAATATATTTTACTTTTTTCTTTTTCAGTTCACCGATCAGCTTGCTGTCCAGCCTTACCCAGCGGTCTTCCTGAACACCGGCTTCGAGAAGGACCTCCCCGGTCTTTCCGTCGATCACGGGTGTGACGATAAGACGATCTTCCAGTTCCCCGGTGATGGGCAGCGTTTCCAGCACATTGAATTTTTGAAGTATGTCATAGTCTGACCCGAAGCCGATCGCACGTAAAAAGATCGTGACCGGGAATTTTTTACGCCGGTCGATCGTTACGTAGATCGCATCAAAAATATCGGTGGTTAGATCAACCCAGGAACCGCGCATGGGTATAATGCGTGCGTTGTATAACACGGTTCCGTTCGGATGGCGGGCATCGTTGAAGAATACACCCGGTGAACGCTGGAGCTGACTTACGATGATACGCTCGGCACCATTAATGATAAAGGTACCGCGCGGTGTCATGTAAGGAATATTCCCGAAGAATACATCCTGCTCTACCGTATCGACCAGGGCGCTGGTATTGGAATCCTCTTCCGCGACCTTAAGGACCAGTCTGGCCTTGAGCGGAATGGAATAGGTAATGCCACGTTCGACACATTCCTGTTCTTCGTAACGCGGTTTTCCGATCGTGTAATACTTATATTCAAGAATAAAAGTATCGTGATTGTCTTCGATCGGAAAAATGGTGCGGAAAACGTTTTCAAGTCCGATGTCCTGCCGTTTGTTGGGCCGGACTTTTGTCTGCAGAAAATCCTCGAAGGAATTTAACTGTACATCCAGAAGGTCCGGTGTGTCCAGGACATGTTTTATCTTTGAAAACGAGGTCCGTTTGATCTTTCTTTTTATACTTGCCAAGAGAATATCCTCCCTTGTGAAAAATTATTAAAACAAATAGAGCCATCGTTGCATTGACGGCTCATTTTGAACTATCTGAGCGTTAAGCGTACAACCATTACTTTAGTTCTACTGTTGCTCCGGCTTCTTCAAGTTTTGTTTTAATTTCTTCTGCACTGTCTTTCGCCAGTCCTTCTTTGACGGCTACGGGTGCACTTTCGACGAGGTCTTTGGCTTCTTTTAAGCCCAGACCGGTCAATTCACGGACAACCTTGATGACATTGATCTTCTTTTCGCCAAAGCTCTGAAGCATGACATCAAAATCGGTCTTTTCTTCAGCAGCTTCTGCAGCAGGAGCTGCAGCGGCAGCTGCTACCGCAACGGGGGCGGCGGCTGTGACACCGAATTTTTCTTCGATGTCTTTGATGAGTTGTGAGATCTCCAGCATGTTTGCTGTCTCTAAGTATGCTAATACATCGGCTCGTTTAATCTCGGCCATTTTAATCCTCCTTCAAATTCTCTTGAGGTTTTATATGTTATTGTGTTATTGCTTTTTACCTTCTAATGCTTTCAGCACGCCAAGCAGATCACGCATCGGTGACTGCAGACATCCCAGGATCTTTTGCATCGGTGACTGCAGTGCACCCAGGAATGTTGCCAACAGTACTTCAACGGGCGGTAAAGCTGCAATCTCAGCTATTTTTTCTTTTCCGCACATCTGACCTTCGAATATCAGCGCTTTAACGTCCGGTTTTTTCAGTTCTTTCATTTTCTTCTGGTATTCGGTAATGACCTTTGCGGGTGCGACCGGATCATTGCTGTAGATCAGCGCCGTGGACCCTTTGAGAAAATCTTCTTTACTGACATCGTAACCGGCATTTTTAAGTGCTAGCAGGACCAGAGTATTTTTCACAACCTGCATACTGACATTCTTCTTGTACAGTTCGGAACGCAGTTCATTGATCTGCGCCACATTCAATCCCAGGTAATCGGAAAAATAAATGGCTCCCGCACCCTGGATCTTTTCGGTTATTTCCTGTACTTTTTCAATTTTTTTCGGGGTCGGCATGAACAAACCTCCTAAGCTAATGCAGATTGTTTATCGATTTTCACTCCGGGACCCTGGGTGGATGAGAGTGTTACTTTTCGCAGATAGGTCCCTTTTAATGCAGCGGGTTTTAACCTTAGAACGGTTCCCATGATCCCTTTTACATTTTCCGCCAGTTGCTCGACCGAAAAGGAAGCCTTTCCGACAACAACATGCAGAATACCGTATTTATCTACACGGAAACTGATCTTTCCTGCTTTTGCTTCTTTTACCGCCTGTTCGATATCGTTTGTAACCGTACCGGTTTTGGGATTCGGCATCAAGCCGCGGGTGCCAAGCGCACGTCCGAGTTTTCCGACATGTCGCATAACATCGGGGGTCGCGATACAAACTTCAAATTCGAACCAGCCTTCCTCGATCTTCTTTACGTAGTCTTCCAGACCGGCATAATCTGCGCCGGCTTCGAGGGCTTCTTTTACTTTTTCACCTTGTGTCAATACCAATACACGTACTTTTTTACCCGTGCCGTGGGGAAGAATAACCGTGCCACGTATATTCTGATCGGCATACCGCGGGTCCACGCCTAAATTCAGCGTTAATTCGATCGATTCGTCGAATTTGGCATTCGCGGCTTTTTTGACCAGCTCAACACCCTCGAGAAGAGGATATTCGATTGCCTTGTCAATGAGTTTTGTATTTGCCGAATATCGCCTGCTATGATTCATTAATTCTAGCCTCCAGTTAACCTTCTACCTTTAGTCCCATGCTTCTGGCGGTTCCGGCGATCATGCGCATCGCCTGCTCCACAGTATGGGCGTTTAAATCATCCATTTTCAATTTGGCAATCTCTTCAAGATCTTTGGCACTTACCTTACCCACTTTGTCTTTGTTGGATACCGCAGACCCTTTTTCGACCTTGGCGGCTTTTTTCAATAAAACGGCAGCGGGGGGTGTTTTAGTGACAAAGGAAAATGATCGGTCCGCATACACCGTGATCACGGCAGGAATGATCAATCCCATCTGATCCTGCGTTTTTGCGTTATATGCTTTGCAGAATTCCATAATATTGACACCGTGCTGACCCAGCGCGGGACCAACGGGCGGAGAGGGGTTTGCTTTCCCGGCGGGAAGCTGTAATTTGATGATTGCTTCTACTTTCTTTGCCATAATTCTCTTCTTACCTGTTTGAGGTTAATACTTTATTTTTCTTTTTCTACCTGCAGAAAATCGAGTTCTACCGGTGTCGATCTTCCGAAAATACTGACCATGACCTTCAGCTTGCGTTTTTCTTCATTGATCTCTTCCACAATACCCGAAAAATCAACAAAAGGACCGTCAACGACCTTTACCGGATCTCCGGCACGGAAATGGGTTGCCATGACTTCCCGGCCGTCTTTCTTTTCGACTTCACCGAGAATACGCGAGACTTCTTTATCCGTTAAGACCTGGGGAACGCCTTTGGAACCGACGAAGCTGATAACACCGGAAATGTTTTCGACAAAAAATTTTGTCTCGGGCGTCATCTGCATTTTGATCATGATGTATCCGGGATAGAATACTTTTACCCGGGTGCGTTTTTTACCGTCGCGCATTTCGACAACATTCTCGATCGGAACAAGAACATTCTCAATGAAATCCGAATATCCCGATAATTCGGCTTCGCTTTTGATACGGTCCGCAACCATTCGTTCTTTTCCGGATAAGGCTTTTAAGGTATACCACTTCATTGTATTATAACCAATCAATTATTTTACGTACCAATGTGCCCACCCCAAGATCGACCAGGGCGATAAAAATGGTAATAAAGGCGGAAAAGACAAGAACCACGCCGGTCGAGGACTTTAATTCATCAAAAGAGGGCCAGTTGACCTTCTTCAATTCGTAGCGGACACCACTGAAGAACTCTTTTATCTTTTTGAACATTTTCATTTTCTTGTTCCTCTTTTTTCCTTAGCAGGTCTGGAGGGATTCGAACCCCCAACTTGCGGTTTTGGAGACCGCTGCTCTGCCAATTGAACTACAGACCTGTCACGCTTTAACGTGTTTCTTTGTGTATTGTATGTTTTTGGCACCATGGACAGTACTTCTTATATTCCACGCGTTCCGGATGCTTACGTTTGTTCTTGCTCGTCGTATAATTGCGACGTTTGCAATCGGAACATGCCAAAATGATATTGTTACGTATTTTTTGTCCTGCCATAATGCTCTATGCCTTTATTCAATGATCTCTGTTACAACACCGGCGCCGACCGTACGTCCGCCTTCGCGGATCGCAAAGCGCAGTTCCCTGTCCATCGCGATCGGTACGATCAACTCTACCAGGGCTTCAATATTGTCCCCCGGCATCACCATCTCTACTCCGTCGGGAAGCTTGATCGATCCGGTGACGTCCGTCGTACGGAAGTAAAACTGAGGACGGTATCCATCCATGAACGGCGTGTGACGACCGCCTTCTTCTTTCTTCAGTACGTAAAACTTCGCCTTGAATTTCGTGTGCGGCGTGATCGACTTCGGAGCTGCAACTACCATTCCGCGGCGCAGCCATTCCTTGTCAATTCCCCGCAGCAACAATCCCGCGTTGTCTCCCGCTTCGCCCTGATCCAGTAGCTTGCGGAACATCTCTACTCCCGTTACGACCGTCTTCTTGCTTTCTTTCTCTATACCTACGATCTCCACTTCGTCGCCAACGTGGATCACTCCGCGTTCTATACGACCCGTACCGACCGTGCCACGGCCAGTGATCGAAAATACATCCTCTACCGGCATCAAAAACGGCTTGTCGATCGCACGTTCCGGCTCCGGTATGTACGAATCAACCGCATCCATCAATTCAAGTATGCTCTTGATCTTCGTCTCATCATCCGGATTGTTCAGTGCCTCAAGCGCTGATCCGCGGATGATCGGTGTGTCGTCGCCGGGGAATTCGTATTCGTTGAGCAATTCCCGCAATTCCATCTCCACCAGGTCCAGCAACTCCGGATCGTCTACCATATCAACCTTGTTCATATATACGACGATCGACGGAACGTTTACCTGACGCGCAAGCAAAACGTGCTCACGTGTCTGAGGCATCGGACCGTCCGCCGCACTTACCACCAGGATCGCACCGTCCATCTGGGCCGCGCCCGTGATCATGTTCTTAATGTAATCCGCGTGACCCGGACAGTCTACGTGCGCATAGTGACGCTTCTCCGTCTCGTACTCGACGTGGGCCGTGGCGATCGTAATCCCGCGCTCGCGCTCTTCCGGCGCATTGTCAATACTGTCAAATGAACGAAATTCCGCTCCCCCGCGTTTCGACAATACCAGCGTGATCGCTGCCGTCAACGTCGTCTTACCGTGATCCACGTGACCGATCGTTCCTACGTTCACGTGCGGTTTCGTGCGTTCATATTTTGCTTTTGCCATTGTACTCTGTCTCCTATACAGTTTTACAAATCTCTTCGATGAGCCCATGACCGGATTTGAACCGGTGACCTCTTCCTTACCAAGGAAGCGCGACTACCGACTGTGCTACATGGGCATAAAAAAAGCCCATAACCGAAAACATGCGATTACAGGCTGATTAAGCTTGCGGCGTGTTTTCTGGTTCATCCGAACTTTCCTTATAAGCTCTCCCAGGTATGATGCCAAAAATCCTAGAGCGAGTGATGAGAATCGAACTCACGTAATCAGCTTGGAAGGCTGATGTTCTGCCACTGAACTACACTCGCATGACTATCAAATAACACGAGTGCGAAGTTACCGTGCGCTCAACACCCGTAAAAGTGGGCCAGGATGGATTTGAACCACCGTAGACTTCCGTCGTCAGATTTACAGTCTGATGCCATTGACCGCTCGGCCACTGACCCGTTTTATGGAGCCACTAGCCGGAATCGAACCAGCGACCAACGGTTTACAAAACCGCCGCTCTACCAGCTGAGCTATAGTGGCGCGAAAAGTCAAAAAGCCCAGAAATATAACAATTTATTTAAGCTCTGCAAATAAATTTTCGAGAAAATACATTATTTTAGAAAGGAGACTTTGTTTCTATCTGAAACGAAAGGATCCTCATTGCTTTTTTTGCGCTTTTCTCTATAAAATATTTTGCGTATTATCCGCCATGAAAGACCTGCAAAACATTCTTGAACGATCCCGGCTCGCCAAGGACGATATCGTGTATCTTCTGTCCCTGGAAAATGAGGGCGACCAAAAACTCCTTTTTCAAACGGCGGACCGCATTACCCGGTCCGTTTTCGGTGGGGGTGTCTATCTCCGTGGGATCATAGAATTCTCAAATGTCTGCAGACGGAATTGTAATTATTGCGGTATCCGGGCCGCCAACCATACATTACAGCACTATCGGATGCCGCTCGAAGAGATCGTTGAAACAGCCGTACAAATAAAAGCTGCCGGGATCAATACGGTCGTATTACAGTCCGGCGAGGACCCGGCATATACGCCGGAGATCATTGAAAAACTTATCCGGGAAATAAAGGCAAATGCAGATATTGCCATTACATTGTCGGTGGGAGAAACCGACCGTGACACCTACCGGCGATGGAAAGCAGCGGGGGCGGATCGCTTTCTGTTGAAATTCGAGACAGCCAACCGTGCGCTTTATACAAAGCTGCATCCGGATTGTGATTTTGATGAACGCTGGCGCTGCCTGAAAGATATTCGCGAAACGGGATACCAGTTGGGATCCGGGTTTATGACCGGTTTGCCCGGGCAAAATGTGGAAATGCTGGCGGACGATCTGCTGGCACTAGCTTCCCTGGAACCCGACATGGCGGGAATCGGTCCCTTTATTTCACATCCGCAGACCCCCTTGCACGATACGGAGGCCGGCAACCCGCTGATGACGCTTAAGGTGCTTGCCGTCGCGCGGATCCTTCTGAAAGATACCTATCTTCCGACAACCACAGCACTTGAAACGCTGGAACATAATTCCAGGATACGCGGACTGACCTCGGGAGCAAATGTGATCATGCCGAATTTTACGCCTTTGAAATATAAGCAGTATTACGACATTTATCCCAATAAAGCGGGTACGACCAACGACACGGAAGATATCTTGAAGACCATTGGCGAACAGATATGCGCAGCCGGTAAATATATCGAAACCGGTTATGGGCATTCGCTGAAGAAGAGGTTTAGAAGTTTAGAGGTTTAGGAATAATTTCGACTGCATATAGGGAATACCCCGAACTTACATACCGCCATATCGCTTCCGCAGTATCCAGTCAGCACATAGCATAACAAACATCAGAACATAGAGCAATAGAGTATGCCGGGCAATGAACATACTTGAAACATTAGCCCATACTTTTTCGGTAGAAATGTATTTTGTCAGACTGTCGATCTCGTCCAGATGGACATAGCGGCCATGATGATGGTTGCTTAGCTGCCTGAGAATGTCCGCATCGCATCCCGGGTTGCGTGTCTCAAGTTCGTTTGCGGCGATGAACAGGTTTGCCGTATCCCGTTCGATCTCTTTGCCTTCCGAGAAAATGGCCGCGATGAGATAATATGTACCGCTATCCGCAAGGGTCACTTCAGCAGCGATCCGCGGCCCCATCTCCGGATATACTCTTCGGACCTCGGAGTAATTCGTGTCCAGTACGGAAATACTTACCTGTGCTGCGCCGAGGAGTTCGGGATTCGGTAATCGGACCGAAAGAGCGACCGGTGCATAACGGGTACCCGTATACTGTTCCTTATCCAGTGAGATAAAACTGCGTTTTCCCGATCGCATGACCTGTTCGCTCAAGCCCTCGATCAGATGCCGGTAGATCCCGTCCCATGCTTTTTGATAACCGGCAAGCTGCCATCGCCAAAGTCCGGCGCCGTTAATAATAATGGCCTGCTGCGAAGGGTCTTCAAGAATGAGGGCATGTCCGGAAGCGCTTTCCATGACCGTTGTTGCATTCCCGGGATAGGGAGAAACAAGCACCGGTGGCAGCTGTGTCCAATACAGTGCGTTTTGTTCAATATCGGGGGCGAAAAGCAGATACGGGCGGTAATACCGGATACTAAAATGCATTTCCGAGCGGTATGCATCCTCTGAATGACGGTAAAAAAGGATCGCGGGTACATCTTCGACCAATCGCGGTTGATGGACCGGGTGCCATGTCTGGACAAGAAGATCCGGTTTCTCTCCGGGATAGAGACGGTCCCAGGCATCGCTACGGAACAGTTCATAGCGCGGCAGGGGTGACAGGACCGTTGAAACCATTGCAATATCACGGTCCGGAGGATCGGCGTGACATAATACGCGTATCCGGGAAGCGGCAACAGGAAAGCGATGCGTAGCAAATACTTGTTCTCCATCTTCATCACGCAGGGACCAGTCCCATGTCCGGACTCCCTGACTTTCCGCAATATAGGTAAAGGGAAATTCCCGCATATGCCGCGGTGCGATATCAATCTGTTCCCGCTGAAGGACAGAATCATCTTCCTTAAGGATCATTTCAGATATTAGCGGTTTCCCTGATGGATTATAGATCACCCAGCGAACGTCAACCGTATCTCCGGCACTGATATGTTCGGGAATATTAAGGTATTGCAGCACCGGGACCTCACCGGCAAGCGTATCTCCGACCCCGATCGTATGTACGGTCATTTCTTTTGACAGGCGGATCTGGTCCAGGGCTTCTCCAAGATAACTTCGGCCGTCCGAGATAAGGATCACCTGACGGTAGGCAGCCTGCGCCTCGGAAAAACGCAACAGTTTGCTGCAATCGGTGAAGGGCTCATCACATGATCTCCGGCGCAGCTGAACTTCACTGACCATCTCCGGGTCACTCATGTTGACGATATGATGCACCTCCGTTTCCGCGCGAAGATTTCTGTAAAAACGGGATTGCAATATATCTGCGGGAGAAAAGGGTGTATTCCCCGCATATACCATGCTGAGCGAACAATCCCATAACATCGCAAGGGACTGCGGTTTTCGCACATATCGCACCCGTTCAACGCGCAGATCGGCAAGGATCATCAGCATAAGAAGCAAGGCCGATACGCGAAGTATAAGTAAGATAAAACGGATATTGCGTGAATAATAGTGATGCCGGATATGCCGGACCAACAGGATCGCCGCGAATAGAACGATCACGGCGCAGAACACCCATACAAACCAGGAATGTGTTATCTCGATATGTGTCATGATGTTCTGTCAGCGAGTACCGCGTTCGCCGTGAAGACGGCTGATACGGATAATCTGCCGGAACAGTTCTTCCAGTTCCTCATCCCGGATGGTCTCTTTAGGCAGTGTACGTAATCTTTCAAAAATTTCCTTCTCTCGCTCGGGAACATAGACCGGCATGTTCTTTTCTTTTTTGATCTTCCCTATTTCAAAGCTCAATCCCATGCGCTCATCAAGAAGCCTGGTCAGTTGTTCATCGATCTTATCGATCTTTTTTCGGTACTTTTCCATTAAAACTCACTTAAAGGTTCTGATAATTGATAATCGCCGAAACCAGTATAATCTATAAAAATAAAGCGGCGGTTGACCGAATAATAATACCATATTATATAAGGTTTCGTATCCATTTGCATAAAATGTTCTTCAACGGCATCCGGTTCGCCGTAAATCACATAGATCATTCCGCGATCGCTGCGCCATCCTTCCCGCTGACCGGAAAAGCGTTGATTGGCGGTTTGGATGCGAAAATAATATTCGTTCATCAGTTCATTCCGTTCCGTATCGGGTGTGGGATCTACACTGTCCCAAAATTCGGTAAAAAAGGTCTTCTGCTCTTCTTTATCCGCTGTTTGCATTCGCCGGTAGGTCCGCATCGGGAAAAAACCGGTATGTGAAAGATAACGCATCTGCTCGATCGCTTCGGGCAGGTTGGGGATCAGGGCGCTGCTTCCGCTCCAACTGATGCGAATGGGGATCGCCCGCTCATAATCATGTCCGTCTATCGAGGTTTTTAGGATCAAGCGGTATTGATTATAGTTCAGATCACGCGTAAGTACGGGAAAATAATACTCATGTCTTTGCGCAATGAGATCAATATCGAATTTTGCATGCTTCACGGGGTCCCTTCCGGAAAAGATCGTGTATGTAAAAGGATATGTCCCTTCAACACCGGACGCGGTAAACCCAATATAGATCGACTCGGGAAAGGATCCGTCTTTTGTTTCGATCACCCCGTCATCAATAATATAGAGATCACCGATCATCCATGGTCCGGTACGCAGCGTCTGCATATCGATCTCTTTTTCGATCTTACGCCGGTTCTGGGTCCTCAGGTCCGTGATGACCACCTCCATGCGATATGCCGCCGGTTCGAGAGAATAACGGCGCTCCATGATGTGGGATTCTTTCCGTGAGTTCGTCATTCTGAACTCATTTAGTTCAAGACGTTCGATCCAGTTCTCGCCAAGATGCTTCTTCTTGCCCTCAAAGAGCATGATAGAAATATCAAAATGTCCCTTGTAATTTGCATTCTTTTTAACGAACAAGATCTCATCATAGGGGATGCTGATACGGACTTCCAGTTCTCCCTTCCCGACTTCCTGACCCGGTTTTATAACATAATCGACCTTATACTCAGGTCCGGATTTCCACCTTGGTCCGAATAACTGTCCCGCTGCCGGTGCTGCGGAGAGAACAAGGATCAGGGACAATATGCAATATATGCGTGTTTTCATTTTCATCTGCTTCAAATTACTGGCAATTCATCAAAAAAACAATCCAAAAAAAGAAAGGTTCCTGGAAGAAATGTTCAGCGCTGAAAGTTATACACTCAGGCGGTCCTTCACGATCTTAAAAATCAATATCCGGTATTTCGTTACCGTAAAATCTTTTACGCATCATGTTTTGCAAGAAACAGCTGATGCATCCCCCACACGGTAACAACACCCATTGCAATGGCCAGAATGATCCGAATGAGTCCATCGGGAACGGACAGCACCGCCGGTGCGGCCAACATAGTACGGACTGCGCCAAGGACCAGAATCACAACCGCTATAATGGGAATATATAAGAAATTATAGCGTAGTACATAGTAATAGAGAAGCATCAGCACAGCACCTGCAACCGCACCGCTGAGCAGCCACCATCCGGGTTCAAATCTGCCCGCAAACATAAAGCCGGAAAGGAAAAGCAGAATAAGCGCGCCTGCCTTGCTTTTTTTCCATAAGAGAAATGCGATCGCCATTGGTGCGATGAGCCGGACCAACAATACAAAATAATCCTCTATCCCGGAGAGGGCCGTCGACAGCAGAGGCATAAGGGAATCAAGCTGACCCGGTGAAAGTACGACAGGTGCCTGTTTCAATAGATCGCCCTTGGCCAATGCGATCACCGCGGCAAATCCCACTCCCAATCCGATACCCTTCAATGTAAAATAACTTTCATTTCGTTCATACGGCAAGGGCAGGCGGCTCAGGTACCCCGTACTGATGCCGTAGATAAAACCGCCGAACAAACTCGCAAGGATCACACCGATCACTGAGATCAGCACAAGATGCAACAACGGTTCGGAGGTGGGAAACTGATTGAACATGGCATTCATCATCAACGCGCTGCCAGAAAGGGAAATAAGCATAAAACCGGCCAGAAAAAGGATAAATACATTTACATTGAATTGACGGCGCGTCCAGGCAATTATACCCATAACCAGGATCGCCACAAGCATCCCGAAACGGATAACACCGGAAATACCGCTCAGCACCGTTCGTAGGATATTTTTCTTTTTATGATCTCTTTCCCATGATTCCGTTAAATGTACTTCGGTCCCCAGTCCGCTGAGCGCATCTCCGGAAATACGTACGGTGTATCGCACATCGCCTTCGCTCAAACCCGTATTGACATCACGATAGATGAATTTCCAGTCCATCCGGGCTGTTTGTTTTTCGGGCAGCACCTGTACGGGTTCCAGGTCCGCGATCTTCATTTTATAATGCCGTTCGATCGCATGTTCCGCCAGGGCACGTGCCTCGACTTCCTGCAGCGTAGCGCCCGGCCGGGCTTCCGGAACATGATGATACCAGCCGAGGATATCTCCTTTTCGCCCTATCATTACCGTAACGGTCTCCGACCGCCTCTCCACATCACCTTCAAAAGTTTTATATGCCACTTCGTAATAATTTGCCGCCAGGGTCTTCTCATAAAGATCATAAAAGGATTGACGATCACTGTGTTCCCAGATGAACAGTCCGCTGCGGCCGGTGCCTGACACAAGCCGCACATAGGGTTTGAGACCGAGGGTATCGGTCTCCGGATAGCGCTGTTCAATAAAAGCGTCTGCGATCAGAAGGGCTTTATCACGCTTGATCTCCAGTTTGGGTATATCCTGTTCAAAAGAGGTAAATACAAACCAGAGACCTCCTCCGATGATCAGGGCTGCAACAGCTGCGAGCACCGGGAACGAGCGGCTTTGTTGCAGCGGTGTTTCCGGAATGATTGTTCTTTCTTTCTCCGGGGTTTCTTTTATTTCCGTCTCAAAGGAAGCGTTCAGGTCTCCGGACTGAATCTCATACCAGGTCCCCGCTCTGATCCGCCGGTAAACCGGAATAAGCATGGGGATCAACGCTGCAACAACAAGCAGGATCCGATGGAACCACATTCCGGGAGCGGACAGCAGGAATAGCGGCATACCCATCAGAACGATATCATAGACAAAGTGCGACACCACCACCGGGAGCAATCCCCATTTTATATAGATCAATCCGTAAAGCATGAACGGGATCAGCATTTCCACAATGCGTGCATATGCCGGTTGCTGCGCGTAGTTGGCATGCAAAGAACCAAAAATGACGGCTTGAAAGATCAGCGCGATCGCGATCCAGATTCTTTTTTTCCGGAAATGCTTTCCGATCAGGATCGCACCGGCCAAGGGCACCGCGCGAAAAAGACATTCTTCCCAGAAACCGGCATTCAGCGAAATAGCCGAAGGCAGCAGCCACGGGAAAGGTAGCGCAAGGATATTCGGGTCCATCATATTTTCCGCGGGACTCCACCACTGAAATACATTATTCGTGATCCAGTAAAAGAAGGTCACAAAACCGATCATAAAGAATGCCCACAGATATCCGAATGCCGTTTGACGCGTTATCTCGCGGGAAGCTCCCACAGTAGGCGACCAGGATCTCCAGAAACGAATATGTTCCGGAAATGCCTGCCGGTCCAGGCCTTCAGCCGCCATGGCAGACAGAAAGAACAGGACGGCAGTCAATAAACCATTCAGCAGGGCAACCAGTGTTTGTTGAAAGATGAACTGGTTCGCGGAAAGCGATGTATCGTATTGGAACCATGACAGCGAGATCGTTGTCAGGTAAGCCAGGAACATTGAAACTCCGATCAATATGCTCCATTTCAGGGGCGGACGCCAGATAAGTGTTCGCCGGCGCAACATGAAAAAGAGAGAGACGCCGACCCCGAGCAATCCGTAAAGAATAGCCATCACAGCCATTCCTATAAACGATATGGTATTGTTCGCCGAGCGCATTTCTTCGTAGCGGCGTTCAAACGCTTCGGGGATCTTCACCTCGTGCCGGATCATCGTGAGCACATCTCCGCTGACACCGATCTTTATCCTGTACTGGGCATCTCCCGGTCCTCCCTCGCTTCGCTCAAAGGTAAAAACATGATCACGCCGGCCACCCTCTTTCAGTTCCGAACTTCTTTCGATAAGTTCATACCCGGACATATCCGGAAGCATTCCGGAACGGGCGTCGGATCGCAGGAATATCTCACGGACATCGAACTCCGCTACATCCTTTCCGGATAAGGTATCCGGAAGAACCTTCCTGAACCCAAGAAAGACACCGCCGGGAGAAAAGATATAGCTTATTTCCGGGACCTCATTGACATTGAACTGGCGTACGACCCACGTATAAGGATAATAGGTCTCTTCTTCGATAATACTCTGAAAAACTTCAATGCCGCCACCCTCCAGTTCGACATAATTCTTGAACGCTTCGTCGGTATCAAAACGTACCACACTGCGGTATTCCCCTTCCATTAGACCCAGCGCTTGTGTCAGGGAATCCGCTTTATTAAGGATATTCTGTTTATCGGCAGTGATCTGCACATTTACGATCGGAAATGCCTTATCGAACATCCGGATACTGTATAAGATCCCCGCGATTGCAAGTACGATCATGATATACAATAAAGTGTTCTTTTTCATAAGATCTCCTTCGCTTTCCGGTCTATTTTATATTAAAGTGTAATATAACATGGTTTTTGAAAATAAAATAGGATATTTGCACGTATAAGAATATTGCTTGACTTTACTAATTTAAACATATATATTAAATTTCACGTAAAGCAAAGAAAGGGAACTTAAAATGCCAGATAAAAAAGATTTAGAAAGACTTGAGCAAAAAGCTGATATTCTGAAAGCCATCGCTCATCCGGTCCGCCTCTGTATCCTTCGGGGTCTGTCAAAGACCGGTCCGTCCAATGTGGGAAGAATGCAGACCTGCCTTGAGATCCCGCAGGCGACCGTTTCGCAGCATCTTGCCAAAATGAAAGCCGTTGGGATCATTCGCGGAAAACGCAAAGGCACACAAGTTGTTTACTCCCTGACAAGTGTCGGAGATGTTGACAAACTGGTCGAACATTTTTTGTCAGAATAATTTCCGGGAAAAATCATGGTAAGAAAGATCCTCATTATCGGAGGTGTTGCCGGAGGCGCATCTGCGGCAGCACGTATTCGTCGTCTTGACGAAAAAGCAAATATCATCATGTTCGAGCGGGGAAATAATATTTCCTTTGCAAATTGTGGTCTGCCCTATTACATCGGGAATGTGATCAAAGAGCGTGAAAACCTTTTATTGCAGACCCCCGAATCCATGGGTCGGCGTTTTGACCTGGATATTCGTGTACAGCATGAAGTCAAGCGTATCGATCGCGAAAAGAAGACCGTTACCGTCCACGATATCATAAAGAATAAAGATTATACCGAAAGTTATGATGTTCTGATCATAGCAACCGGTTCTTCCCCGCTGCGGCCCAAATCCATTCCGGGCATTGATGCACCCAACATTTTCACTCTTTGGAATATTCCCGATACCGATGCGGTGAAATCCTATATGGATATACATCAACCGCAGCGCGCGGTAGTGGTCGGCAGCGGTTTCATCGGTATAGAAATGGCGGAAAATCTTCGCGAATCGGGGATGGAAGTAACATTGGTGGATATCGCGGATCAGATCATGCCGCCCATTGATTTTGAGATGGCACAATATTTGCATCGTCATCTTGAGGGCAAGGGGGTTGCGCTCAATCTGAAAGACGCTGTAGAGCGCTTTGTTTATGATGATAATACCACTACTGTCATAACCAAATCCGGGAAGGCCATTCCCGCCGATATCGTCATGCTTTCCATCGGTGTACGTCCGAACAGTGAACTGGCAAAAGAAGCCGGCCTGGAACTCAATGAGCGCGGCGGGATCCGGGTGTCTCCGGAGATGCTGACCTCCGATCCGCACATTTATGCAGTGGGCGATGTTGTTGGTGTGATCAATGCCGTGAACGGAAAAGAAAGTATGATCCCTCTGGCGGGACCGGCCAACAAGCAGGGCCGGATCGCAGCAAACAATATTTGCGGAATGAACGAGACATATGACGGCACGCTGGGTACGAACGTTGCAAAAGTTTTTGATATGAATGTGGCCTCTACCGGACTGAACGAGAAAAACCTGCGGAATGAAGGTAAAATTCCCGGAAAGGACTATGCGGCCATTCATCTTCACCCTTCAAATCATGCAGGTTATTATCCCGGATCATCCACTATTCATATGAAACTGATTTTTTCCATCCCGGATGGCAGGATCCTCGGCGCACAGGCGGTTGGCAATGAAGGTACGGAAAAACGCATTGACGTTATTTCAACCGTGATGCAGATGAAGGGGACGGTACATGATCTTAAAAAACTCGAACTGGCATACGCTCCCCCGTTCTCTTCTGCCAAAGATCCGGTGAACATGGCGGGATTCCTGGCATGTAATATACTGGAAGGCAATGAAACTATCCGGCAGTGGTACGAGCTCGAAAAGATCGATCCCGAAAAAGAAGTGATACTGGATGTGCGCACACCAATTGAAAGGGTGATGGGTTATATTCCCGGATCGATCAATATTCCCGTAGATGATCTGCGGGAGCGGATCGGTGAACTGGATAAATCCAAACATTATGTCGTCACCTGCGCTGTCGGGATACGGGCATGGATCGCTGTACGTATCTTGTTACAGAACGGATTCAAGGCATCCAATCTTACCGGTGGGTTTACCACCTACGGAGCGGCTTATTACGACCGTCAGGATAAGATCGACTATGAAAGCGATTCGCTTATACAGGGAGAAGATTTAATGAAAAAAGAAACGACCCCGGATGCCAGGACGGTCTATGTGGATGCGTGCGGATTGCAGTGTCCCGGTCCGGTCATGAAACTTTATGCGGCCATCAATGAAGCTAAAGACGGTGATGTGGTCGAGATCAAATCCACCGACATGGGTTTTGCAGCAGACCTGGAGGCCTGGTGCCGCCGGACCGGCAATACGTTACTCAGTGCGATCGAGGGAGAAGGGTTTATAAGCGCACGCGTCCTGAAAGGTCAGGATGCTTCCACAGTACCGGACGCAGAAAAAATGTCCGCTGCGACAAGTCACAACAAATCCATGGTGGTCTTCAGTGGCGATCTCGATAAGGCGATCGCGGCCTTTATTATCGCGAACGGCGCGGCGGCCATGGGCAGAAAAGTAACCCTGTTCTTCACATTCTGGGGCCTGAATATTTTACGCAAAGGCAAGCGTATCCGTGTAAAGAAGAATTTCATGGAACGCATGTTTGGCATGATGATGCCGCGCGGCAGCAAAAAACTCGGGCTCAGCAATATGAACATGGCCGGCATGGGTGCGCGTATGATCCGCATGGTCATGAAACAGAAGAATGTCACTTCCCTGGAAGAGCTCATCAAACAGGCCATGGCAAGCGGCGTGGAGATCATCGCCTGTACTATGTCCATGGATATCATGGGTATAAAAAAGGAAGAATTGCTAGACGGGATCAAGTTCGCCGGCGTTGCCAATTTCCTGGGCGCCGCGGAAGAATCCGATACAACTTTGTTTATTTAAGATAAAATATATCTCCGGGGGCGAATGACGATTCGCCCGAAAAATGGATAAAAACAATGAATACGCTTTGTTATCTCCGGACACAGGCTGCGATGATGTGTCGGCAGTGTTTTTTTGTGCATGGTTCGTAGTTAATTCTTATCTGACTTGGTCTATGTCCGTCTATTCTTTCTGAAGAGCAAGCCCCACACGATCAGCCATAATAAAATGGCAAATATGGAAATAATTAAAACCACATAGGGTCCGCTGAGAATACAGAGCGGAATGGCAAGGGAGGTCCATATCCCGCCGCCCATAATGGGTTCATGCAATAACTGCTTATATCCGAACGCGGAATACGCGGGTGTTTTCTGTTCCGGGTCCACCACGCGCAGGAGCAGAAGTCCGGTCGCGGTCACACCCATGGACTGACCCATTTCGGCGATCGCGCGTTCGAACCAGGCGTCCGGAAGCAGACGTTTTGCCAGGAACATCACGCAAAAGATATTCCATGCGATCCCTGCGGCAACTATGATCAGGAGCGGGATAATGTTTTTTGATATCAGAGAGAGGTTGATCATCGCGATGGCGGAGACCACCAGAAAATCCAGTGCCGTTCCCGATATGCGGTGCAGGGTCTCACGGTCAAGAATGGTCTTGATCTTCAGTACACGGGATAAGAACAACTGAACGACCAACCCTCCGATCATGGAAAGCGGAAAAAGCGGGAACGCACTGAGAATACCGTTTTCCCGCATGGCAGGAAAAATTGATTCGATACCGGTCAGTCCAAGTTTGATCAGATATCCGATGAACACCGCCATTCCCACGATCGCAATATGCAGAGCAAAACTATCAACCGAAGAGGATGCGACTGTCTGTTTGCCCGCGGAGGGTTGTTCCTCGGGATCGTAGACTCCGATCACATTTGATTCCGGGATCTCCTCGATACGCTTCAACTGCCGGGTATGTCCCTTGCGTACCGCGCGATTGATGAGCCAGGTCCCGGTAATGATCGCCGAAATAATCCCCAGCGTGGCCGAAGTTAGTGCGTAATCTGTGCCTTCCGGCCATCCGTATGCGACAAACAGGTCCGCCAGTCCCGCTGCAGTACCGTGACCGCCTTCAAAACCGACCGGTATGATCAGTCCGAAATGCGCCGGCAGCCGGAACAACGGCGTGATCAGCAATAATGCCAGTCCGATTCCGACCACATATTGCCCCCAGGCCACGATCTGGCCGTAAGCCAGCTGCGGTCCGCTTTGTTTCCAGATTTTTGACATTTTCGGGATCTTCACGCCAAGGAAAAGACAGGCAAAGCATATATTGATAAGGAATCCGGGGAGTCTTGTCCATCCGGCAGTGACGGCTTCCGGTAAAATATCTCCACTGATCTGGATGATCAGCAAACCCGCCACTCCCCCGATGACAGCCGCGGGCAGATATAATTTCTGCAGAAGGCGGACCTTTACACGGAGGACCTTTCCGATGATCAAAAGGATACAAAGGGATGTAAACGAAAGCACGATTGCCATGATCTAATTTACGTTATATTTATCTGAGACACAGTAATATTTTAAAAAATGGACACAGCATTTTCCCCTCGGCTCGTGTCCGAAAAAAAACATGCAGATCGTCTGTGATCGGAAAGCATATTTTTTTTTCAAAAAATGCGGACATATCCGAAAAATAATAATATATTCTCACGTTGTGTTAAACAGCGGGATCTCATTATACGTCATCCCGCATTTATTAAGGAGAGAAAAAAACATGAGTGTTTTTCAGATCACTGTCGCAATTCTGATCATATCCATAATCGTTTCGTTCTTATACGGTTTGTTCACTCGCAATTATTCGACCGTTGACCGGCTCTGGTCGATCCTTCCTCCGGTCTACGTTCTGGTCTGGATGAGCGAATACATGCACAATACCCGTTTTGTTATTGCAGGCATTCTGGTGATCGCCTGGGGTGTGCGTCTTTCACTTAACTTTGCTCGACGCGGCGGATATACCTTTAAGTGGGGCAAAGGTTTCACCGGAGAAGATTATCGCTGGGAGATCATGCGGGAAAAGATCCCCGGACGGTTTATGTTCGAACTCTTCAACCTGTTCTTTATCTCTATTTTCCAGCTCGTACTTGTCTTTATTATTACACTTCCCTTGTATTTTGTAGCACAGAACAACGCTCCTTTGAACCGGATCGATATTGTATTATTTGTACTGCATTTCCTTTTCCTGCTCGGTGAAACTATTTCCGATAACCAGCAATACCGTTTCCAGTCCGATAAACGGCGCGCAGAGTTCCAAAACAGCACCCGGCATCAGTTGGGTTATAATACCTTCGGGTTATGGAAGTTCTCCCGGCATCCCAATTACTTTTTTGAGATCGGTCAGTGGGTCATTGTTGCCTGTTACGCACTCAACACCGGTGTTCCCCTTTCCCGTAGTGTTCCGGGCGCTTTACTCCTGATCCTGTTGTTTATCGGCAGTACCAATTTGACCGAATCCATTACTGCGGCAAAATATCCGAGCTATGCACAGTGGCGTAAAGCCAGTGCGGCATGGCTGCCGCTTCCGGTGCTTAAGGGAAAGAAACGTCAAAAATTCTTAAATATCTGACCCGGTATTTATAAACTGTTTTATTTGTCACGTAGGTGATGTTTGCCTTTATCTGATTGATTATCAATTATCAATATTATTATTTCAGCTCAGATCCCCGGGAGTGCTGTTTCTTTCATCAAACGAAATACTTTCTTTAAAAAGCGTATAAATTTTTATATATTTTACTTTATTTTAAGGGGATGAATATGAATCGAAACATACCGTTATCTACCGTGCGCAGCTTCAAGATCAATGAAGAGGTTCGCGCCTACCTGCTTTTAAAAGAAAAACATCTGCGGATCACGCGGGAAGGAAAGCCCTTTCTGGATGTGATCCTCTCGGACCGCTCCGGCAGCATCACGGGTAAGATCTGGGACAATGCCGGAGAGATCGAACCCATGATCGAGACCGGTTCCCCGGTAGGAGTGCGCGCCATCGTGGAGGAATTCCATGGACGGCCGCAACTGAATATCACGCGTATTGTGCCCGTGAACGAAGAGGATTTCGCTTCGAAGGGTTTTTCCTGGGAACTGATCCTTCCGCACACAGAAAAGAATACCGAGCGTTTGTGGAAATTTATTGAAAAATCCGTTCAGAACGTCAGTGACCCGTATCTCAATGCATTACTGCAAGCACTGATCATCAAGAACCGTGATAAACTCATAAAGCATCCCGGAAGTCTGCGTCTGCACCATGCCACTATCGGGGGACTACTGGAGCATCTTGTGTATATGCTGAACCTCGGAACGCATGCCGCCAAGCAGTACGAACTGGATACGGAACTTGTGGTATGCGGTATCCTGCTGCATGATATCGGCAAACTATCCGAACTCAGCGGATATCCGAACAATATTTTCACCGATGCGGGAAATTTTATCGGACATGTTGTCCTCGGCTACAATATGGTGGAAAAGAGCATTGCGGACATTCCGGACTTTCCTGAGGAACTGGCTTTCAAGATAAAACATATTATTCTCTCACATCAGGGGGACTTTGAATATCAGTCACCCAAAAAACCCGTTCTGCCCGAAGCGCTTCTGATCCACTATCTGGATGAGATGGACGCCCGCATGGATATGATGAAGACCGCTATCGGTCAGGAACTCGATGACGGCGACTGGACATCCATCAAAAATTATTTCAGGACGCCATTATATAAAGCAAAAAAGGACCTTTCTCCGGATGGAGCAAAACAGAACACATCAGCTTCTGATAAAAAACCGTAAGATCGCCGAAACGGGTATTTTCCTGGCGCTGTTCCTGGGACTCGCCTATGCTTTCAGTTACATCCCAAATCTGGAATTTGCTTCGGCGATCGCATTCATTGGCGGATTGCTCCTTGGATGGAAGCGCGGTCTGTTCGTCGCAATTATCGGAGAAAGTATCTTCAGTATCGCCAATCCCTTCGGTTCGAGCCTGGCCTTCCCAACCTTACTTCTGGCACAGCTGCTGGCTTTTGCCCTTATTGCCTTATCGGGTTCGTTATCCCGTCTCTTTGTTCCGAAGCTGGTTGCCGAAAAACCTTTGGCAGCAGGTATAATCCTGGGTTCGGGAGGTTTGGTACTGAGCTTGTTCTACAATGTCATTACAACCGTTTTTTATGCTTTACCGTCGGGTTTTAACATGGAACAGACGATGGCACTTATCATCAGCGGTATCCCGTTTTATCTGATTCATATTATCTCCAATACCCTCATTTTTTCTTTGCTTATCACCCTTATTGTGCACTATGTCAACACCCATTATCCGCATTACTTCGGGAAGGTATCATGAAAAAACCGTTTTGCATAATAACGTGTTTTCTGATGGTGTCCGTATTGTTCGCTTATGAGCTTGGTACGGAAAGTTACGATCGCTATCTGATCATGGACCCCGGAAGCCGTGCAAAGGGTCTGACCTATCCCCGGTCATGGTTAGAGCCGGATAATTTTCTGATGGAGATACAATATATGGACTCATCGCTGACCTATGCACGATGGGACCAATTGTTTTCAATAGACCGTACGGCCAATTGGTATTATAACCTTTCAGCTGATATAACCGTAAAATACATACCCTATTCTTTCCCCCACCGCTGGGGTGTTGCTCTGGAATTCCTGGATTACCGGGGACCGGGTTCAAGTAAACGTTCCGATGCGGTCATCCATTACCGTCATAAGAATGGAAATATCCGTTACTATCATACAAATAATGACCAACTATTGACCATGCGGACCTCAGAGAACCGGTATCTTATCCGTTCGCACGGACTGACCTTTGATCATAATCCCGCTAAGATGTTAAAGCTCCTGGGTGGGATCAGCTACAATCGTATCGATCAGAGCGGTGGTTCGATACGTAAAGACGATACTTACCATGCTTTTGTTGAGCTCCGATATCGGCTTGCAGAATCAATATTGACCTCTTTAGCGCTGGAAAACCGCTACTTCCACAACAATGGACAAGAAAGTGCTTATACCGCTGTCCGGCCGGGTATCCGTTATACCTCAGGTTTGTTCAGTACCCATCTCGGATACCGGATTGCAGCAAAACAATCGTTACCTATCGCCCATATCCGCTTTGATCCGGAACCCTTCCATCTGGAAGCTTATGCAAAGGTACGTGAACCCCTTGTCCGGCTGCAGCAACCCGGTCACTCCTATCTGGGCATAAAGGGGGGAGTTAATCTGGATAAAAACAACCACCGGATACTGGCTGATGCTGATCTTTACTATGACATTATTCGTCGCGATGCGGGCGGGGATCCGGTCAACAGGGATTTTTACGGTATTCATGCCAAAACCGAATACCGCTTCAAGCTTAAGGCCATGGAAGTTTACGGCCGCGGATCCTATCACCGCAATATCGATCCGCAGCCCGGATATTACTATCCCGAGATATCCACGCTTACTGCAGGATATACATTCCGGGCCGGTCTTGTGGAAGGCAAGCTGGTACTTTTCGGAGACCTGAATGCCCAGTTGATCATCCATGATGATCCGCTAAAGGTTCGTTTTGATCCTTCTAAATTGATCTATATGCCCGAAGACGACGTCCAGGCCGTTGCCGACTGGCGCATCAACCTAAAACTGACAGCGCAAGTGCAAACCTTTCGAATCGGTGTGGATCTTTCCACTCCGCTTCACGCCGGAAAGGATCTCACCTATTATCTTTACGAAGGAATATATACGTCTTCCGACTTCTTTTACGGTAATACCTTTTATGCCGCGATCACGATCGACTGGTTATGGTGGAAGTAAACAATGGGTTCACATAGAAGCTTTACCCTTCTGCTCATATTTTTTCAGGCGCTGATCGTTGGGTTCACCAATATTACCGCCAAACAGGCGGCATTGGAAATGGATCCTTTTGTGGTCAGTTTTTTCCGCTATATGATCGGGATCGTCGCGCTTGGCAGTATTGTCCTTTTACGCGGAAGTCGCATACGGGTGGACTGGTCCGATCTCAAAACACTTTTTTTTCTTATGTTCTTCGGCATGTTCTGCAATCAGATCCTTTTCGCGCAGGCGTTGCGATTTACCGTACCAAGCCATCCGCCGCTTATCTATGCCCTGACCCCCATCGTGATCATTTTTATCGATATGCTGCGAAAACAAAGATCAGCGTCGAAGCAGGTCCTTTTTGCCTCACTTTTAAGTATCATCGGGGTCGGTATCGTGCTTGGAAAGAACATTCTGATCTTTAATTCGGCGATCCTGCTGGGGGACGGACTGGTCTTCCTGGCCATGATCTGCTGGTCACTGTATACTGCTTTCAGCAAACCACTGGTCCATAAATACGGGTCGCTTGAACTTGCCTTCATTCTTATTTGTATGGCTGCCCTGCTGTATGCACCGTGGGGAGTATATCGTTTTATTCAGGCTGATCTACAGATCGTGACCTGGAAAGGCTGGGGCAGTATTGTCTTTTTAGGTATTTTCAGCAGTGGTTTTTCCTATCTGAATTATTTTGCCATCCTGAAAAGGATCAACCCCACGCAGACGGGATTGATCATTTCCACGCATCCCCCGGCGACCATCGTACTGTCAGTGCTTTTCGGTTTTGAAGTTCTGGAGTGGAATCTGCTTGCCGGTACATTACTGATCATTCTTGCTTTGTGGATCGCACAGCGAAAACCTCTGCAAAACATAAAACTTCCGGGAAACTGACGATCGGTCCGGAAGATCATTCCACAATGACTGTAAATATTTATTCCATTAGATCTATAAGCGTTCAGGACGGGGACGTGCGGGACTGGGTAACTTCCGGCGGATAGGATGTTGTCTTCGTCTGTCGGCATGTTGATCTCCGTCTTCATCCGTTATTATGCCGGTCCCCGTAACATCAACCCGGCTTGTATCGGTAATATCCTCATAGCGGGTCTCGATAGCGGCTATCCGCAGGACTGTTCGGCTTGTAAAGGGGGAATCCGGATGACGGTCCCTGACAAGATGATAATAAACCAAGGTACTGTCTTTTACCTGCCGGGTCTTACTGAGCTCATGATCATAAAGCCATGCGATCTTATATGCTATATGCGCATGGTTTTTATCATCCATATTCTCATCCTGTAAAAGTATCTTCAATGTATCGATGGCTTCGGCATATTTACCTTGGTCAATGTATTGCGTTTCGATATCATAAATTTTTCTCTGGTTCTCAAGATAGACCAGGGAATCTCTCGGGATGCGGTTAATAATATGAAAACTGATGTCCGATTCCGGAAAATGGTCGGTAATATATGATTTAATGGAATCGGCTTTCGTCTTATTGTTCAGTTCGTGCTCCCAAAGATATGCCTGGGAATAAAGTGCCTGGGGAATAAAAGGTGTAAAGGTGAATTCCCGGCTTACACGTTCATAGATACGCAGGGTAGAATCGGGCATATGCAGATCGAACAACAATATCCCTGCCAGTGAAAAAAGACTTTGCGTATAACCGTTAGCGGCTTCTTTATATTGAGATAATGTTTGTCTGTGACGTTTGTACTCCGGCTTTGCTATTGAACGCAGCAAGGAGTCGGTCCGCGTGCTGTCAAGGGCGAGAGTATCCGTCAGCAGCAAAGCTTCTTTGTTCAACTCTGCTAGTGCGGAATCGGAAAGAACATGATAAAAAGCAAGAGCGGTATCGGCAAGCGCAGGAAATTTATTCTTGAAATTATTCATGGTATTATAAACATTCTTCAACTGATTGATCGTAAGTATAAATTCATTTGCCAATACTCCTTCCCGGACCTGTCTGCGCCGTGTCTGCGCACGACCGAAATAAAATTCCGCTGAATCGATCATGGCATTTTCATAGAGATAGTATCGCCCAAGACGATAAGCCGCGCGCGCCCATGCATGCGAATCTCTGTTATTCCGATAGGCGTTTTCGGGGTCATCTACAATATAACGAAGCCGTGTGACCGCTTTTCCGGTCTGACCGGTTTTAAAATAGATCGTTGCCTCTTCATTGATCACATCGCCCCAGTATTTCGCGATACGGGCATCTTTGAGGGCAGTGTCAACATATTCTTCCGATTTATCGTATTCACCCCGGTGATGATACACACGGATATATGCCAGATATGTACGTGCACGTTGCTCGTCAAACCTGATATTTCTCATTGCACGGTCTGTATAACGCAAAGCCTCATCATATCTGCCTTTGGTCAACAGAATATTGATAGCTTCCAGGAACATGTTGCAACGCATGCCTTTTTCGGACGCATAGTCCGCTGCAAGCAGGAAAGCGTCCAGCGCTTTTGCGGAATCGCTTTCCTGAAGCGCCAGCTGCCCCATCAGGTTATATGCATCGCTGAAATAAGCGCTGTTGCGCGGGTTGGTCATGAACTGTTCAAGCAGATCATAAGCGATCGCCTTTTGGTTCATTTCAAAATAACAGCGGGATATCCACAAACGGGCTTCATAATAATAAGGACTGTCCGGATACCGCAGGGTCAGCGTTTGAAGTTGCTGCAAGGCATTCTCAAAACGTCCCAGTTGGAAATGACAGATACTGTAATAGAACATTGCGTCGTCCACAAAGGAAGAATTGGGAAATTTGTCAATGACCAGTTCCGCCTGACGGGCCGCTTTATTCAGCATGGTACGCGTGCGGGCGATCATCTGACTTTTATCTTCTTCCGCATTATACATTTCCTGCGCTTCTTTAAAATAGACCTTTGCATTATAAAAAGTATTGAAATAGGCATTAATATCATTCCATGCGCGAACAAAGATATTGTTTTGCGCAAAGAGTGTTCCGCTTAAAAGCAAGAGTGCAACAAAGATAGAAAAACGTGTCCGGTTCATGCGTATTGATCGTCCGATATTAACAAAAGTTCCGTCAACGGGCTTAAATTAAGCAGGAAGCGGGAAGATAAACAGAATTTTTTTATTTTTTGATGTTCGATCAGATTCGATCATGATAAATGGCTCTCAACCGGGAAGGAATAGCGGAACCGCGCTTTCTTTGATATCTTTTATGAACTGTGCTTTTTACAGTCCGCACAGACACCAAAGATCTTCATCGTATGTTGCGTGGGGGTAAATTGATGCGTCAGACAAATATGATCCTGCAGCGCTTCCAGTTCGGGATCATGGAATTCAATGATCTTTCCGCAGGATTCACAGATCATATGATCATGATGTTCCTTCACCACCTCATAGATCTTTTCGTCACGGATCGTCCGGATCGACTTTATCAGTCCCGCCTGTTCAAAGGTATTCATTGTGCGGTATATGGTTGCCCGCGATACCGGCTGTTTTCCCTCGCTTTTTTTCCGGATGATATCTTCAATACTGAAATGTGTTTTCTGGCGCAGCACTTCATCCAGGATATCCAGGCGTTCACGGGTAACGTTCATTCCCTCCACATGAAGGAAATCGATCAATTGACGAACGGCAGGTCGTTTATCCATCGTTCCCTCCTTCTTATAATCCCATGAGAACGGCAGTCTGATAGACCAGGAAAGATGCGATCCACGCAACGATCAGGGTATAGGCAACGAATGCGACGGTCCATAGCGCTGAATGACTTTCCCTCGAAAAGACGGCCACGGAAGCGATACATGGAACATACAGCAGAACAAAGATCATAAAGGAGAGACCAACTGCTTGTGAATATCCGGGATCGTTGCGTAAGGACTCTGCCAGTGAACGCGCGTCGCTGTCGGTGTCACCTATCGCATAAATGGTACCCATGGTGGAAACCACGATCTCTTTGGCTGCCAGTCCGTTCACCAATGCGATATTCAGCCGCCAGTCAAAACCCAGCGGACGCGACAGCGGTTCGAAAAATTTCCCGATCCTGCCGGCGAGACTGTATGGAAGCTGTTCGGCTTTCTCCAGTCGTTCCAGCTTATTGATATCGGCATTTTCAGCCTGACGCAATAGGATATATTTTTGATATATTTGAGGATCCTTCGGAAAGCTTCCTGCAAACCAAATGATCACACTGGCCAGCAGGATAACCGTTCCGGCCTTTCTGATATACATCATGGCGCGGATCCATGTCTGGTTCAGCATACTGCGACCGGAGGGTTTACGGTAGGGCGGCAGTTCCATTACAAAGGGTTCGGATTCATCCTTGAACAATGTGGATTTCAACAATTTTGCACTGATCAGCGCGATCAGGATACCGAAAAGATAGACGGCGAAAAGGACATTTCCCGCTGAACCCGGTGAAAAGAAAGCGGATATGATCACCGTGTACAGCGGGAGTTTTGCTCCGCAACTGAAAAACGGTGTAACCATCATGGTTGTAATCCGATCCCCGCGGTTCCTCAGAGTTCGTGCCGCCATCAGGGCGGGAACGGTGCATCCGAATCCGGTGATCATAGGAATGAAGGACTTGCCGTGCAAACCGATACGATGCATTAATTTATCCATGACGAAAGCTACCCGCGCCATATAACCCGTTGCCTCAAGTATGGAGATACAGAAGAAGAGGATCAGGATATTCGGAAGAAAAACGAGAACCCCGCCCACGCCGGCAATAACACCGTCCAGCAGAATGGATTTGAGCATCGAGTCGGGGATCATGCCGTCCAGCGATCGGGTAATAAAGCGGAACAGTTCGTCTATCCAGAGCATCGGATATTCTCCGAGACGGAAGGTCAACTGAAATATGCCGTACATGATCAATAAAAACAAAGGTAGTCCCAACAGACGATGCAGCAAAACATTATCGATCTTTTCACTGAGGGTTTCTGCCTGTTCTTCGGGACTGTGGACCGTTTCCTGAAGAGCACCGCGAATAAAGGCAGCACGCTCTTCGGCAAGATAGACATCGCTGTCCGTCTGATGATATTTTTGTATCTCTTCCTTCGCCGTATTCAGGATATCGTTAATCTCCGACCACAGCGTGGTCGGTTCCAGCATGGAGAGCACATCCGGGTCCCGCTCCACTGCCTTGATCGCCATCCAGCGGGCCGGCAGGTGTTCCCATAATGACTGCTGCTCAATAAGTCCGGTCAGTTTTTCAATATACGCTTCCGTTTGCTGTGAATAGCGATGTTTGTATTTCTTTGTTTCGATCTTTCCGGATTTAATATCAACAATATGATCCAACAGATCGCTGATACCGAATTTCGTGACCGCAGAAACAGGGATGACATGCGTACCGAAAAGCAACTCGAATTGATCAAGATCGATCGAGATCTTCTGCTTTTCAACTTCATCATACATGTTCATGACCAGCAGAAGTTCGACCTGAAGATCCATCAACTGTGTTGTCAGCACAAGATTCCGTTCCAGATTAGTGGCATCGACAACATTGATGACCATATCGGGCTTTTGGAAAAGAATGAAGTCACGCGCGACCTTTTCTTCGGGACTGTAGGGAGACAGGCTGTAAGTCCCCGGAAGATCCACCAGGCGGATGGTATATCCCCGGTGTTTGAAAATGCCCTCGACTTTTTCAACTGTCACACCGCTGAAATTGCCGACTTTCTGATTCGCACCTGCAAGACAGTTGAAAACCGATGTCTTTCCGGAATTCGGATTACCGGCAAGGGCAACAAAAATGGTCTTGTTATCTGCCATAAAAAAACCTTCCGAAACGACCATGGCCCCGATGATGAGCATGACAATGACCTGCAGGCTCAATATGGATGTGACCAGCTTCTTCCTTGCGCAGACTCATAAAAAAGCGGTTGATGCGGATCTCGATCGGATCCCCGAGCGGCGCAAAGCGAACCACCATAAGACGGACACCGGGTACCAGCCCCATATCCAGCATACGTTGGCGGATCACTCCCTGTGCGCTGATACGTACAACGCGGTATGGGACCCCGATCCGGGCCTCACTTAGCAACAATGTTTCCGATTCCGGTCTTTCATGCATCATGACACATTATAAAGAAAATCATTTCCTCTTACAAGCAAATAATTGAGAATTAATCTCAATTATTTATTCGCCGCTTCCGGGAGTGGAGACGAACGCAGATTATCTCCGCGTGTTATTTAAATATGAATTAATTTACGGGAAAAAGCCGGGAAGCGTTGCAGCAGGCTAATTGCCGGTGCAAGCTATCGGGTCGATGCAGAAAACGGGAGTTTGAACATTTCACGGAAAACATAGAACCGGAACAGTAATTTTTTTGGATGACTGCATGGTTCCGCTCCCGTAAAAAACCTGTTTTATTTTGATATAAATAGATGTATTTTCCGATGCTTTTTGAAAAACAGGGAGGAGAATACGTCGAAAGGTTATGATTATGAACGAACAAACTCCGCTTCTGCAACTCGACCATATAAAAGCAAAAAAGAAAGACCAGGTTCTTGAGATCTATAGTGCCACCCTTTTTCCGGGATTGGTTTATCAGATACAGGGTCCCAACGGATCCGGCAAAACAATGTTGCTTGATGTCTTTGCGCATACGCTGCCGGTCCGGGAAGGAACGATCTATTTTGAAGGGAAATCCGGTGCGAAAAAACAGTATTCAGCAAAGATCGTAAAACAACAGATCTGCTACATCGCGCAGGACACGGCGAACTATAAGAAAACACCCCTGGCAACCTTATTAGATGCCGCCAAGGCGCAAAAACTTTCTTCCGCGCAATCGTATCGCGCGGCAATGGGGGTCCTTGAAGAATACGGTTTGCAATCGATCGCAAACCGGAAAATGCTTGACCTGTCAAGCGGAACCCGCAAAAAAATTGAATTATTGAAAGTATTTTTGCAAAAACCCCGATTGATCATCCTTGATGATCCGGGTTTTGAATCGCTGGATGATCATTTTGTTCAGAACTATGTTAAAATGTTGAAAAAGGATGTTAAGCAGGAAAACCGGACACTGGTGATCGCTTCCGCGCAATCTCTGCTCCGTTACCGCTTGATCGATATTACGCTCAACATGAATAAAGGACATATTATCCGGGTTGAAAAAACCTACCAGCGAAAACCGGATACCCGTAAAAAATCCGTTAAGAAATCTTAAAAATAAAAAAGGTTCTCCTCCCCTATTTTTTTATAATGAAACGTATCAATACATCCCGTTACGCAGAATTCGGCAAATACACTAAACGCGAAAAAATGGTTAAACTCCTAAAGGATTACGGCATTCGCAACCAATCCGTTTTAAATGCCTTTCTGACCATTCCCCGGCACTGCTTCATTCCCGAGAGCGAGCAGGAAAAAGCATACCGTGATCAGGCCGTACAAATCGGGTACGGGCAAACTATTTCCCAGCCTTATGTGGTTGCGCTTATGCTCGAAAATCTACACTTGACACCCGGCGATCATGTCCTGGAGATCGGATCGGGTTCCGGTTATGTGCTGGCCTTACTATCCTTGCTTGTTAAACGGGTTACGGGGATCGAACTGGAAAAAGCACTGGTAACGCAAAGCCGTGATATGCTCAAAAAACTGAAGATCGAAAATGCCGAAGTGATAAACGGGAACGGTTACCTTGGTTATCGCTCCAAAGCGCCCTACAATGCCATTCTGTTATCGGCGGCACCCGATGCGCTTCCCGAGAATCTTTTGTCACAGTTAAAACCCGGCGGGAAACTTATTTTACCTGTTGGAAGAAGCCAGCAATTATTAGTATTATATGAGTCGGTAAACGGAGAATGGAAAGGAAAGGTCATTACGGATGTACAATTTGTCCCTTTGAGAGATGAGAAACCGGTATGAAAGCGTATGTTTCACAACTTGACCTGCGTGTGTTCATGGCGATCTTCAACTATCGCCGGGAGAGCATACTCCCGCATTTTTTCCGTATTACTTCCTTTATCGGGGACGGTTATTTCTATTTCTTATTTCTGGTATATATGTACTTCATGCGGCAAGATGCCTTTAAACCTGCTCTATTGGTCATGATCATCGGATTTGGCCTGCATTTTCCCCTTTACCTTTTGTTAAAGAATAAAATACGCCGTATTCGTCCTTTTAACGCGCACGAAGAGATCGAGAACATGGTTCTTCCTATTGACGAATTCAGTTTTCCGTCGGGGCACACCTCCTCCGCTTTTCTGTTCGCCCTGATCGTCAGCCATTTTATTCCGGCTGCCGCAGTATTTCTTTTTCTATTTGCCACTTTGGTGGGACTTTCACGCATATATGTGGGTGTGCATTATCCAAGTGATATCCTTGCGGGGGCGTTTATCGGATCAATGATCGGGGTCGGAGCGGTTTTATTGGTCAATCATGTTATTTTCTGATACATGTATCTTTCATCGAACTAAGCAATCACGGGGTCAGAATATTCGTTAAAGGAACGGGAGTAAAGGATGAGCAAACAAAAACAGGTCCGTCATAAGCAATCCAAAAAGAAAAAGACGGAAAAGGCACGGGACGACGGGCAGGACAAATCAACTCTGAAACAAAGCCGCAAGCAGATCAGCAGTAAGCAACCCTGGTTAAAGCAATACGCAAAGGGCGTTCCGGCAACGATCACGATACGTGATGAATCGATGTACGAAGCCCTTCGCCGCTCGGCATATAACAACCCCAAGATCACGGCCTGGGAATTTATCGGGGAAAAGTGCAATTATAAGAATTTTTTAAAGGAAGTTGACCGCTGTGCAGACGCCTTTTGGGCAAGAGGTATCCGCAAAGGAGATCGTATAACCATTTGTCTGCCCAATTGTCCGCAGGCAATGATCACCTTTTATGCACTGAATAAGATCGGTGCTGTCGTCAGTGAGATACACCCGCTTTCAACTTCAGATGAGATCGAATATTTTCTGACCATCAGTAAAAGCAAATGGGCGATCGCACTCGATGCATTTTACGGACGCTTTGCACCCGTAATGAAAAAGGTCAAGACCGAAACCCTGCTGCTGACCCGCATCCCGGACTACCTGAATGAAGTCAAGGCAGGTGTTTTTATTCTGACGACCGGACGCAAGATACCGCGCGTCCCTGCGAACGATCGCTATGTGCTCTGGTGGAATGATTTCATGAACACCAAAACACCGCCCGCGCCGGAAGTCAGCGTTGATCCCGATGAATTGTCGGTGATCCTGTATAGCGGCGGAACGACCGGGATATCCAAGGGCATCATGCTCTCCAGTCGAAATTTCAATGCATTGGGAGAACAGATCATTGTCCAGCTGGAGGAACCCTGGCAGCCCGGTTTTGTCATGCTCGCGATCCTTCCGCTTTTTCACGGTTTCGGACTGGGGGTCTGTGTTCACGCCATGATGATGAATGGCGGTACCAGTCGTTTGGTACCGAAATTCGACGGTACGATCATTGCCAAACAGCTGCAACGTAACTGCCCCAACATTATTGCCGGCGTACCGACCCTGTATGAAGCCATTCTTCGAAATAAACGTTTGTACCGCGCCGACCTTTCCAATTTAAAAGGCGTATTCGTTGGAGCGGATAAAATGCCAAAACCCATTCTTGATCGTTTCAATAAGATGTTAAAAGAATGTGGTGCAAAGGTAAAGATGCGTGAAGGCTACGGTCTGACGGAAACGGTAAGTGTGAACTGCCTGCTTCCCGCACGCAACTCCCGCGACGGATCTGTGGGCGTACCGCTTCCCGGTATGTCCATGAAGATCGTTGAACCCGGCACCGTTCACGAACTGGCACCCGGTGAAGACGGCGAGATCTGTGTTACGGGTCCGAGTATGATGCTCGGTTATCTGAACGAACCGGAAGAGACCGCACAGGCTTTACGCGAACATGAAGACGGCCGCATATGGCTGCATACGGGCGATATGGGTTCCATGGACCGTGACGGTTTCCTGTATTTCCGCCTCCGTATGAAACGTATGGTCAAGGTTTCCGGGATCGGGGTTTTCCCGCCGGAGATCGAACATTGCATTGATTCCCATACCGCCGTAAAACGCTCCTGCGCGATCGGCGTTCCCGACCCCTATAAGATCAATGTGATCAAAGCCTTCGTGGTACTCAAAGAAGGTTTCGAGCCCTCTCCCGAGCTTGAAGAGGAGATCATGGAGTACTGCAAGGGTAAGATCAATACCTGGAGTTGTCCTAAATATATTGAATTCCGGAAGGACCTACCGTTGACCAAGGTCGGAAAGATCGCATTTATCCAGTTGGAAGCGGAAGAACTTGCCAAATGGAAAGATCGCGAAGAGTTTTCACGTCAGGTCGAGGATGATATCATCCGCCGTGGCCAGGACGGTCTGAAACGCCTTGAAAAAATGCGTAAAACAGAAGAATGACAGGTAAGCGGCACAGAGTTCTCATACCTTAAAAATTCAGGTAACATCCTATTGTAACTTTATTGCCTCATGGATCGTCTGGGGATCAGTTCGTATTATTTTATAAGTGTGAGCTTTCTGTTCACAGCATGTTTTCCCGATCGCATCGAATAAATATAAACACCCGAACTGAGTCCGGAAGCGTCGAACCGTATCCGGTATGAACCGGCCATCTGATATCCTTCATACAGTGTCTGCACCATTCTTCCGTTCAGATCATAGATCACGATACTTATGTCGCACCCTTTATCAAGTGTATACGGAATGGTCGTGACCGGATTAAAGGGATTCGGGAGATTCGCTTCAAGACGGAAATGCATCGCATCGGGAGCGGCAGCAACATTGACCATAGCGGAAGCCGCATCGAAACGGTAAGCACCCAAACCGTTCCGGTCGCCCAGTACAAAAAGGGAAATGCTGCCGTCCGCATTATCGACCATGGCAAGATCACCCGTGGCATGCAAATTTTCGCGTATGCCAAGCCGATATGTGGAACCTGCCGGTAAAGCATTGGCCAAACCATTACTGACTTCAATGATATGCGCGGATTCCGTATCGGCGCAATAGGCCGCGACAAAGTGTTTGTCCTGATAGGAGAAAGCAAGCGTAGCATTCGCATTGACCGGTAAATGGGTATTCCCGCTCATCCAGCTGCGGAGCATGCCCGCATTTGAATAACGGATCAGATATTCGCCGGTGGAATTAATATAAAAATCATCACTTCCGGGTATGAATGCCATGCTTGCAGCAGACTTATTCGTACGCATGAGATTGATCTGTTCGGAATCAAAACACTGACTGACGACATTCCACTGCAGTTTGAGCATTCTTTTCGATCCCGAACCGGGGGCATAGAGCATGACCGAACCGTTGTAGTAGCGACCGCTGACGGTAATACGATCCCCGACACGGTAGGCGATCTGATCGGCCCGGTAAACGCAAACCGGCGGCTGTGAGTGATCGGTCCATTGGTATATTTTAAAATCTTCACCCGGCAGCGCACAATTTGAAGCATATATAACACCATCTTCCGTGATCGCAATATCCCGCAGCAGATAGGTACCTCCGCTGATACCGGTGAGGTTGAGCGTCATGTCGAACATTGCGCCATTTGCCGGATCAAGCACGGTCACGGCGGCATAAGACGAATCTGAAGCGATGAGGAACAAAATGTCCGAATTGTTGACCTTTCCCACTGCCAGACCGGAGACCCCGCCCTCCTCCGGAAAGAACAGAGGTAAACTGTCCGTAATTGAGGCATACTGCCACATGGGTTCAATGTAGGGATCGCGCGTTTTAAAATACTGCGCTGCGTTCCAGCGATCATATTTGTCGGAACGTACCTGCCAGTAATATCCGCTTGAAGATTCCAATCCGCCGACAATATGGGTCGTATCCTGAATATTGCTCTGTTGCACGATCAGGTCCTGCATATCCGCATCGCTTGCTATGCGCAAATGGTAGGAATCGGCATCCTCATAAGAACGCCACCGGAGCGTAGCATCCAGATCTGTTCCTTCGTAAAATGCCAGCGGCCATAAGGTTCGAACGGGCGGAGGCAATTCGGTCAGAAATTTCCAGACCGGTGAAAAATAAACCGCGTTGTCCGCCTTCACCTGCCAGTGATATTCCGTATCATATTCAAGCGACATGTTTTTTAAAGTGTCCGTTAAATCTATTGAGAATAAAGATGAGGACATATCCTCCTTGTCGGATATCCTCAGATGATATTCGCCGGCGCCGCTGTAATTCCGCCATAGGAATTCGATATGTTTGCTGATGCGGTCGGCGGCATAAGGCGGACTTTGTAAATGTACGAATGGATAATCAATGTGACCTGCCGTGCTTTCCAGTTTATTGCGGTCCAGTGCAGTAACCATATAATAATACATAGCAGGATCACTGTCGCCAAAATGACGGTTGTGATGAAATTGTATATCCCAGACTTTGGACATGTCTTCGGGCTGCGCCTGCAGAAAAGGCGAACGGTAAACAACATAAGCAAAGGCAGAATCGGCCGGATCACTGTAGAGCGGCGGGTCCCATGTGACAGTTTTGGAACCGTCTCCCGCGATCTGAAGCTGTACATTCCGTGGTGCATCCGGAGGGACACTATCCTTCCAGGTCATTACCGGCCATAAAGCCGGATAGCGGTAGAGATCCAGTCTCAGACTGTCGATCGAGTTCTTGTGATTATCATAAAAATCATTGGCGGTAAAAAAGACGCTGCCGTCGCAATTCGCTGTATTGCGGTTCAGGCGGATCTGCCGCGGGATCTCTCCACGGGGAAAATTATCCGCTCCCGCGCGGTACATGGCTTGTCCGGGATAAAAATGTTTTCCGTAGCGGGCCGTCTGCTGCGCCCACCAGGGCATAAGCAGTCCGTAATCCTGTCCCCCGCCGAAAGGCCAATACAACTGCGGTGTAATATAATCCACCGTACCGGCTTCCAGCCAGGCGATCGGATCGCAGTACAGAACATTATACGCATCAAGACCCGTGATGCCGGACGGCACTCCGGGTCGGTAGATGCCGAAAGGACTGATCCCCCATTTAACCCAGGGCTTGATCTTATTGATGCTGTCCATAACGGCTTCCACGAGCAAATTGATGTTATCGCGGCGCCAGTCCTGTATATCCGTAAAACCGCGATGATGCTCGGCGAATGTTGCGTGATCTTCGTCCGTGATCACGCTGTAGGGATAAAAATAATCATCCATATGCAGACCGTCGATATCATAACGGGATACAATATCCATCAGGACATCTCTGATGTAATCACGCACCTCGGGCAGGCCGGGATCCAGAATATGGACATCCGAGAATTTCAGGATCCAGCCGGGCTGCCGTTTGGTAATATGTTCGTCACTGATATAATTACTGCTACTGAGATTGCTTGATGTTGGCGCAACAACCGCCCGGTAGGGGTTGACCCAGGCATGGAGTTCCAAACCCAGTTTTCGTGCTTCTTCAACCGCAAATTCCAGCGGATCCCAGTCAAGCGACGGACCTTGTCCCTGTTTTCCGCTGAACCAATACGACCATGGCTCGATCTCGGATTTATACATGGCATCGCAGGCACACCGCACCTGAAATAAGACCGCATTACATCCGCTGTCCTTTAATTTGATGAAGTAATTCCGCAGATCATTCTGTTTCTTAACATCGGTATCTGATCTTGATTTCGGCCAGTCGATATTTGTTACCGTTGACAGCCATACCCCGCGAAATTCATGTTTGGGAGAATGCAGCTGTCCCGGCAATACAGATAATATTATTGTCACTAATAGTAAAATTTTGACGATCTTTTTCACGATCTGCCTTTCATGCTAAGATGTATCTTCGATTCATCGGTTAAAGGTCCAGACGGGCGACCAGACATCATTATTGCTCGCTTTTATACGCCAGTAATAAGTATGTCCGCTTTGCAGGTCTTTCCGTAAACGTGTACCTGTAAGAAAACGTTCCTGATAAACAATAAGATCGAAATCCCTGTCCGTGGAGACCTGAATATGGTAATCTTCGGCACCGGGATAGTCTTTCCATCTAAACAGGACCCGGAAAAGTTTTCCGGCCGTACTGTTATATTCCGGACGAAGAGGAACGACAAAGTCATAAGCTGCCAATCCGGCGCTGCTTTCCGCTTTATACTCGTTGAGTGCGGTAACGGCATAGAACCATTCTTCGTCGGTATGGTCCTTATGCATCGTAACAGGATCCTTGACAATCTCCAGGATGGAAGCGGCATCTTTGGTCAATTCCGATTTTACGGGCGAGCGATAGATAACATATCCCCAGGCTCCCGGAACCTGATTCCAGAAAACATGAACGAAACCGTCGTTCTTTTCACTGTACACCGCGGGTGTCTGCAGACTGCGTCCCTTTTTATGTTCAAAAACCGGCCAAAGGGCTTTTTGACTGTAAAGGTCAAGCCGCATGGAATCGATGCTGCCCTTGGGATTGGAAAAGAAATTGTTTGCCGTAAAGAACACACTTCCCTGACAACCGCGGGTTTCGCGGTTCAGACGGATCTGCCGCGGGATCTCTCCCTCGGGAAAACGATCGGAGGCGGCACGATACATGGCTTGTCCGGGATAAAAATGCCGTTTGTGTTTGTCGGACAATTTTGCCCACCATGGCATGAGCGTGCCGTAATCCTGTCCCCCGCCGAAGGGCCAGTACAACTGCGGTGTAATATAATCCACCGTACCCGCCTCGAGCCAGGCGAGGGGATCGCAATATAATACGGCCCAGGCGTTAAAACCTTCGATACCCGCCGGGGTGCCCGGTTTGTAAATACCAAAAGGACTGATGCCCCATTTGACCCAGGGTTTGACCTTATTGATACTGTCCGCGACCATTTCCACCAGCTGGTTGATATTATCACGGCGCCAGTCGTGGACATCCGTAAAACCGCGGTTCTCTTCTACAAAGGTCAGGGTATCTTCGTTCTGTATCGGACTGTAGGGATAAAAATAATCATCCATATGCAGTCCGTCAATATCGTAACGATTTACAATATCCATGAATATCTTTGTAATGTAATCGCGCACTTCCGCCTTTCCGGGATCCAGGATATACACACTGTTGAACTTCAGCAGCCAGTCGGGTCGCTTCCTGGAAATATGCTGATCTGAAATATAACCGGCACTGTCGATCATCGCGGGATGTACCACCACACGATAGGGGTTGACCCATGCATGCAGTTCCATACCGCGCTTATGGGCTTCTTCAACCGCGAAGGCCAGCGGGTCCCAGAGTGAATCGGCGGGTGGACCGTCTCCCTGGCTGCCGCTGAACCAGTACGACCAGGGTTCAAAGGGTGAATTATACATGGCATCGCAGGAAGGGCGAACCTGAAAAAGGACCGCATTGATACCCGTTTCCTGCATTTTATCGAGATAACGGATAAGATCGGCCTGTTTCTTTGCTTCGGAGTCCGTCCGCTTGACCGGCCAATCGATATTTGCCACCGTTGACAGCCACACGCCACGAAATTCATGCTTCGGCGATCCGGCAGTCGCGGCAAAGGCCGTTGATATAAGTAATAACAGTATCAGAATACTCGTAATACGTTTCATGCTTTCTCCTTGGATGTTTTACTGAGTTCCTGCAGACAGGCTATGACCGGTTCAAGCCTTGCCGGATCATAATGATCCACATCCCGCAGGATCTCCTCTTTCTCTTTCTCATCTTTGATCATCTTATCCAGCATTTTAAACAAAAATTTGTCTTTTTTGTTCATCTCGGCCAGGATCTTTCTTCCTCCCAGACCGAAAATGTATTTCTCCTTCGGTTCCAGAAAGTTATAATTCTTTTTTACCGTTTCATCAAAGTAGGCTTTGTTCTCGGGCGGAGCACCGGCAACGGCAAGAAAGATACACGTTTTGTTCCTGAGAACGGCTTTGTTTTTTTTTGCCCATGCAGCCGTTTTCATTCTGCCGGCGCGAACATTGGAGGCCAGCACCACGGTGTCTGCAGCCAGAACATCAGACTTTGCGGCTTTCTTATACGGAATTGCCTTCCATCCCGTTTTCAAAGCAAGCGTTTCCGCATAATCGCGGGTAGTTCCGTATGTACTGTAATATACAATTAGACCCTGCATATTTATCTCCCTTTTTCTGCCCTATTTGGCAAGAGTTTCGAATCCCTGTTTTTTCATGTTGAAATAGATTATGACACCCGCCAGAATCGCTAAAGCAAAGTAGAGCACCATCAAGCCCCATTCCAGGAAGAAAAGCTTACCGAGTCCGAACAGGAAAGCATAGATCAGTACAACTCCCGCGCCCCAGGACAGGAACATGCGGCCAAATCCGCTGTCGCTCTTAACTTCCGGCATTTGCGCGGATATCTTCTTCCAGCCCCAGCCGCCGGGATGAACTTTCTTATAAAAAGCCTTTAACGTTTTCTCATCGGAGGGTTTGGTCAGCAAGGTCACAATTACCCAAACCAGGGTCGTCCCGAAAATGGTCGGATAAAGCGTGATCGGCGACTCCAGTCCGGCTGCCCGCGCGATAGGATAAATGATCAGCGGTGCTATCATGGCAGCGATCTCGGACCATGCGTTCACACGCCACCACCACCATCTGAGGATAAGGACCAAACCCAGACCGGCACTGGCATTGATAATGAATTCCCATGCACCGGAGATCGTTGTCAGAAAATATCTCGTAACGACAAGTGAAATAATGATCATCAGCATCATCGTGATGCGGGATGCTTTCACATAGTGCCGCTCATCGGCCTTCTTTCGGATAAATCGACGATAAAAATCATTTATCATATACGATGTGCCCCAATTTAGCTGTGAGGCAATTGTGGACATGTATGCTGCAAGAAATACGGCAATGAGTAAACCCAGCAGACCTATGGGCAGATAGCGCACCATTAGTTTGGGGTACATACGACCCGGATCCACCGTATTTTCATATTCTTCATAATAGGCCTTGAATTCCTCGCTCTGGTATACCGCGTCATCCGATTTCAATAGGGCGGGTGAATTAAATGCCCTTTCGGCTACAATATACATTTCGGGGTTTTTCTGCTGCAGGATCTCCGGACTCTCCGAACGCGGCAAGAGGACCAACGCGGACAGGGCAACCAGGATCCAGGGCCAGGGACGGATACAATAATGCGCGATCGTAAACCAAAGTGTTGCAAACAGACTGTGTTTCTCATCTTTTGCGGACATCATGCGCTGCGCGATATAGCCTCCGCCGCCGGGATCGGCGCCGGGATACCAGGTTCCCCACCATTGCAATGCAATATGCGCAATGAACGCTCCCACACTCAGCGCCATTGCTCCTCCGGCAATTCCTTTAACCCCCACACTTCCGATACGAGGTACGAATTCGATCAATTCGGGTCTTAATTGCGTCTTCAGCATCGCCAGACCGCCTATTTGCGGCAACCTGATAACAATGATCGCTAAAACGATACATCCGCTGATGGCAAAAAGGAACTGAAAACTGTCCGTTCTGGAAGTTCCGATCAAACCCGATGCCGAAGCGTAGATGCCGATAATAATGGCTGTGATCACGACCAAAATGAATGCGTCGATCTGAGGCACAGTAACAACAAAGATCTTTTCCATGGCCTTATGGACCCAGCCGAGAATGATCACGTTCATGAACAAACCCAGATAGATAGCACGAAAGCCCCGCAAGAACGCGGCTGTTTTACCCGAATAGCGGAATTCAACAAATTCTACATCGGTCATGACACCGGAACGCCGCCAGAGGCGCGCGAAGAAAAACACCGTAAGCATGGCACCGATAGCCATATTCCACCATAGCCAGTTCCCGGCGATCCCGTTCTTTGCCACCAATTCCGTCACGGCAAGCGGCGTATCGGCCGCAAAGGTCGTTGCGACCATCGCTGTTCCCGCCAGCCACCAGGGTAAATTCCTGCCGGATAGAAAGAACTGATCCGTTCCCTGACTTGCTTTACGCGAATAGTAACCCGCTATCCCGAATATGACCGCGAAAAACAAGAGAATGACACTGAAATCCAACCAATGTAAATTCATGTTTTAGCTCCTTACATGATTACCCGTATTTTACTCTGAATTCTAAACAAATTTTCCATAAATACCAAAAAACAAATAAGAATTTTCCGTGCATTTTTAATGATAACCCTTTGGATTGCAAATACGCGGAAATTGCCGGTTTTTTTATTTTCTATATGCCCGTAAAATCGCTACATTTTAAAAAATATAACGCGAGGAAAACAAAATGCGATCTGTTATTACATATCCGGAAGCGCTTGAACTTTTCGATAAGCACATGAACACACCTTATCTGCGGCATCATTGCCGTGAAACCGAGGTCATCATGCGTGCTCTCGCCGCCGCACGGGGTGAAGACGCGACCTTCTGGGGCATTTGCGGTCTTTTACACGACCTGGATCTCGATGATCTGGGCGAAGATCTGCGCCGGCACGGAGAAAGAAGCGTTGAATTGCTGCGCGAGGCGGGTTACGAGATCCCTGTATTGTTCAACGCGATCCTTGCACATGTTGAAGGAATGGAAGGATCCGATCATAAACGAAAAACGGATCTGGAATTCATTCTTGCCGGCGCCGAAAACATCACCGGACTGATCACGGCATACGTCATTCTGAAGCCCGATAAAAAGATCGAGGGAACCAAGGTCAAATCCATCAGAAAAAAATTCACTTCACCCGCTTTTGCCGCAAAGGTAAAGCGAGACTATATTCTGGATGCCGCAGAGCACGCGGGAATGGAACTGAGTGATTTTATACAGGTATCGATCACGGCAATGTCCTCCATTGCCGATGAGACAGGCATGTAAAAACACGCGTTAACACGATATGGTGTTTTACTTTTTATATCTTACAGATGTTCTTCGATGATCTCATTTAAATATCTGATATTGATCGGTTTATTCAGATAACCGTCATATCCTTCCTGCGCCGGAGGTGTTTTTTCCCCACTGCTCACCCCGGAGCGGATACCGATCAGGGGAATACCTTCCCGAACGGATCTGATCTTTGTAATGGCAGATCTCTTCGGCACACCCGGCAGTTCTGTTTCCATCAGCACAATATCAGGTTTATAGGATTTAATATATTCCAGCGTTTCATTGAAGGTCTTTGTGCGTATGATCCGGTAGTTATTGCTCAGGAGAACATTCAGGAGCACAAAGTTGCTTTCATCATGTTCCGCTATCAATACGACCTTAGGGGACATCTCTTTTCTTTCGCGGACAGACGTGGGAAGGACATCCTGCTCGACCTCCCGAATACCAAGCTCAGCTTTTTTATAGGTGAATGTAAAATGGACAACCGTGCCTTTCCCCTCAACGGATTCGATCCAGATCTTCCCGCCGATCTTATCAATGATCGCCTTCGATATTGCCAGTCCGAGTCCCGTTCCCTTTGAAAAAGGATCTACCTGAACAAAGCGTTCAAAGACCGCATCCAGCATGTCCTCGGGAATACCGATCCCGGTGTCTTCCACAAAAAACTCGATCGTATTGGCATGAACGGTATATCCGAGCGTAATAATGCCTTTCGGTGTAAATTTCTTTGCATTTGAAAGCAGACTCTTCAGAACCTGGATCAATTTCAGTTTATCAAGACGGACAGTGACTTCCTGCACTTCCGCAAGACGGATCTGGAGGGTCGGAGGCAGATCGATGTTCTCCTGCAAAACAACATCCCGGCATAGTTCCCTCACATTGCATTGCTCGAGTTTGACCGGAAGGGTGTCCGTTTCAATTTTGGATATTTCCAGAATGTCATTGATCAATTTCAGAAGCATATCATTGTTTTCATTAATAAAAGTCAGATATTTCCTCTTGTCGTCAATACTGAGGTTTTCTCTGCCGAGAAGATTTGAAAAACCTACAATACCGTTGAGCGGGGTCCGGATCTCATGACTGATATTTGAAATGAAGGCCGATTTGAGTCGGTCGGATTCTTCCGCGCGTTCTTTTGCATGGATCAGCTCTTCTTCCTGTCTTTTCCGCTGATCGATATTCATCATGAATCCGCTGATCCGGCAGACTTTTCCCTTTTCATCACGACCCGATACCGAAGCCCGGATCTCTACCCAGATCTCCTGGCCAAAGAAACACATTCGGCATTCGGTATGAAAGGCATCGTTTTTCCCCAGCATTACTTTTTTGATCTCTTTTTTCAATACTTTGACTTCATCGGGATGAACATGGTCCAAATAATAGTCCGCATCGTCCGGGTCCGATGTCAGCATGGCCGGATCAATATCCAGTGCATACCAGAATGTATCGTCTTTTCTGATCTTCTTATTTACAGTGTCCCATTCCACATATGCATTCTTGCTGAACAGCAGCGATTTATTAAAGCGATCAATTCCTTCGGCGATCTTTGTCTCCTGTTCCTTTCGGGCAGAAATATCACTGATCAATGCATGGATAAGAACATCATCCTCTTCGGATACTGTGTGCAGAAGCACCTGTGCGTAGAACGGTTCTCCCCCATAACGCCATAACTGTCGCTCAAATGGCTCGGCCAGCAAGGTGCCGACCCGATCTTTCAATTGATCATAATTACTGAAATAATCCCTCAGGCAATATGAAAGAAAAATATCCCGGGGCATTCTGAACAACTCGGAAGCCTTGTCATTAATTTCCCTTATTCGGCCGGATTCCATTTCAAATATTACGATCCCGTAGGATGCCTGATTAAAAAGGATACTGTATCGTTCGGCCAGACGTTTGGTCTCATGGGCCAATAGTGTCCGGAGATCCTCATTCCTGCGATAGCGAAAATGATAGATCAGAGTTAACCACAGCAGAACAAATAATGCAATGATCAATCCAAGCGTGATCCAGAAAAAAAAACGCATATTCACGATAAACAGCCATCGGACGGTTAAAGACGATCGCTCCGGAAGGCAGTGAAGGTCTGGCGATCTTCCAGCGCCTTAACTCCTTCCAGTTAAAATACCATTGATTATTATCGTCATATATTAATTTGTCCGGTTGATATCCCCGATAAAGGATCTTTAAACCCAGTTCCGCAGCAAGTTCTCCCTGATTCTCTGATACCGATATGTGTCCGCCCAGAAAACCCTCCCGAAGGCCCACGTCCGTAACTATAAAAACGGGGACGTCACAGGCTTCTGCGTAGAGTCGGTAATATTTTTCCGGATCCCAGTAATTGCCATCACCGTCGATCTGCCAGATCGAAAAAAGGACCAATGTCTTCTCGGGAAGCGTTTTCAATTGTCTTACCATCTCCGGCGTTGTCAGTCCGGTTGTCCCATCCAGCAATATCACACGGATATTTTCCGGAAGAACTTCATCGATCGCTTTTTCAGCCGCAATACGGTGCGATATACCGGTTTCGGAATTATCGGTAATGACCACGATGTTTTCCGTTTCCGGGAATAAGCGCATACCCAATTCAAGATTTTCTTTATGCGGAAGATATTCCTTCACACCGACGAAACTGTGACATATCTCAGTTATCTTTTCGGGTGCATGACTTATACCGCAGAAAACGATGGGGATACTGTGGTACTTGTGTCCGATATCTATCAGTGCGTTCAGCGCATTATCGTCCGACACAATGATCAGATCAAGATATTCGGCAGGATATGATTCCAGTTTTTGGATCAGGATCGTATTCCATAACTCGGGATTGACAATACGTTTACTGTCAAGGTTCTCGATATGGATCTCCACATGTGCGTTACGTTTGCTAAACGTTCTGAGCACACCTCGGGTGATACCGTCCGTCCACGGATGTCCCTGATGATAGGAATTTATGACCAGGACACTTTTACGCAGGTTATAGTCAAATTCATTGAAATTAAGAACGACCTCAGCACGCGGTGTATTGACTGAAGCTGTCTGAGCCGCAAGGATTCGCGGAATGAAGATGGAAAAGCACAGACACAAAAATAAAAGTACACGATATGTGCCGATAACAAGCGGATCTCTTTTTTTATTCGTGTAATGCATAATATTCGATCTTATTAGCACCGGGGTTACCGTTTATTATCAATTATAACAAATCTTATCCTAAAAAAACAGTTTTTTATCGATCGGAATAAATAACCAAAGATTTTCAAGAGCATCCTGCACGCATATTGAACAGACGCGTCTCCAGTTCTGTCCGATAGTCTGCCAGACAGATCTCTTTTCGTGCAACCCCGCTTTCGATCGCGGCACGTGCCACCGCATAAGATTCCCGGACAAAAACGCGCGGGTCAAAGGGTTTCGGAATAACGTAATCGGGACCGAATGCGAATGTTTGACCTCCATAGGCTTTCGAGACCTCGGGAATACAGGGTTCTTTTGCCAGTTCCGCCAGCGCCATGGTAGCCGCAATTTTCATCTCCTCATTGATCGCGGAAGCGTGCACATCCAGAGCGCCCCGGAATATAAACGGGAAACCCAGGACATTATTGACCTGGTTCGGATAATCGGAACGGCCGGTACCTGCAAGGGCATCCGGGCGGACCTCACGGATCAGTTCATAGGATATCTCGGGAACCGGGTTCGCCATCGGGAAAAGAATGGGGCGTGCGGACATGTTATTGATCATATCACCTGTAACAAGACCTCCAACCGACAGTCCGACAAAAATATCGGCTCCGCCCAAAGCATCCGAAAGCGATCTTTCGCTGCAATCCTGTATAAACAGGGATTTATACTTGTCAAGTTCATGTGAACGGTTACTATGCAACACCCCTTTCCGGTCACACATGAAAATATTTTCATGTTTTGCACCCAGTCGTTCATAATGCAGAGCGCACGAAACCGCCGCAGCACCGGCACCGGAAATAACGATCCTGCATTCGGACAATTTCTTCCCCTGTATCTCACAAGCGTTAAGCAGGGCCGCGCCGGAAATGATGGCCGTGCCGTGCTGGTCATCGTGAAAGACCGGAATATTCATCTCTCGCTTCAGTGTTTCTTCAATATAAAAGCACTCGGGAGCTTTGATGTCTTCCAGATTGATCCCGCCAAAAGTCGGTTCCATCGCCTTTATGATACGGATCAGTTCATCCGGATCCCGGTTGTCCAGTTCGATATCATACACATCCACATCCGCGAAGCGTTTGAATAGAACGCCCTTCCCTTCCATCACCGGTTTACCCGCAGCCGCGCCGATGTCCCCAAGTCCAAGCACGGCGGTCCCGTTCGATATGACCGCGACAAGATTACCTTTATTGGTGTACTTGTAAACATCATCGGGATGTTTTTCAATTTCCAGGCAGGGCTCCGCCACACCGGGTGTATATGCCATGCTCAGTTCTTCCTGGGTTTCACAGGGTTTTGTACTGTGGACAGCCAGTTTCCCGGGTACCGGACCGGCATGATAAGCGAGTGCTTTTTCTTTGCTTCTCATTCTTGCTCCAGATCAAAAATAAAATATTAATTTCACGGGCTAAACTAATATAATCCGGCAAATTTAACAAGATGATTAGACACGGAACAAATTTTAATACCGCATCATAAAAGTAATATGTTTAATTTACTCCGGGTAATATGATTTGTTTTTAAAAAGTATTATATGAACAATGGTATTGGAAATATTTTCCTTTTGATCTTTGTGGTTTTATATTAAAATCGTTTATCGTTCCATAAAAGGAGTTTATTATGAAAAGACTGTATAAATGCTGGAATACTATCCTGATCCTGATAATGGGAATTTTAGGTGCTTCCTGCATACATGAACCGGAACCGGAATACGGGGTATACCCCATGTATGGTGTGCCTGCGGCATTTCGCCCGGCAATCAATCCTTCAGAACAGAACAATACCAAAGATGAGCTGATAGTAAAACCCGTCAGCGATCTTCAGCTAAAAGCAAACGAGTTCGGTATAAAATAACATCCTTTTCCCCTTCGTTTTAATGAAACTTAAAAAACGTTTATTTTTTGATCTTTTCACGCTGTACAAACGGAATCAGGCGCGCTTGCATCCCTTAACTTATTTATTCTGGGAATGTACCCTGCGCTGCAATTTGAATTGCATGCATTGCGGCAGTGATTGTTCCAAAGAAATGCAAACCCCGGATATGCCGCTTGCCGATTTCCTGAATGTGCTCGATACGATCACCCCGCATGTGGATCCGCCGAATACGACAATCGTATTGACCGGCGGGGAGCCGACCATGCGCGCGGACCTTGCCGAGATAGGTCGAGAGATCACCCGTCGCGGATTTCCCTGGGGTATGGTCAGCAACGGTTTTGCCCTTAACGAAAATCTTTTTTCACATTTAATGCAGGCGGGTCTTCGTTCTTTAACGATAAGTTTGGACGGACTGGAAGAGGCGCATGACTGGTTCCGGGGTCAAAAAGGTTCCTTTGACCGCGCCATTAATGCGATCCGGCTTGCAACTTCGGAACCCGGACTGACCTTTGATGTCGTTACCTGTGTCCACCAGCGGAATATCAATACTTTGCATAATTTGCGTGATCTTCTGATCGCAACCGGTGTCAAAAGATGGCGAATATTCATTATTTTTCCCAAAGGCCGTGCAAAGGATAATCCGGAACTTGATATGGATAACGCGCAGTTCCGCGCGGTGTATGACTTTATAACGGAAACCCGCAAATCCGGGAAGATCCGCGTCAATGCCGGCTGTGAGGGTTTTTTGGGAGATTACGAACTGCTAGCCCGCGATCATCCTTTCTTCTGTCACGCGGGTATCCATATCGGATCCGTCCTGGTCGACGGTTCGATCTCGGCCTGCCCCAGTCTGAGAGCGGATTATATTCAGGGTAATATCTATAAAGATGATTTTTGGGATGTCTGGGAAAACCGTTTTCAGATCATGCGGGACCGCAGATGGACAAAGACCGGAAAATGCGCAAGTTGCAAGGTCTATAAGTGGTGCGAGGGGAACGGACTGCATTTACGGGACGAAAAAACCGGCGATCTGCTGCAGTGTCATTATGAGAAGTTATCGTAATTAAAAATTTTACTGTTATTAGAAAAACCCCTTAAAAGGTCAAAGCATAAAAGGCGAATATTTTTGAGCGCAAGACATTAGGACAAGATCTGAAATCACCATTTATAGGTCAGTCCGGCTGATGCTCCAATACGATCGATCTTAAATTCGTCCCGGGTCCAGGAAACCACGGCACCCATCAGGATGTGATCGCTTAGCGGGACAGAAGTGCTGAGAGCAAATGAAATGCTTTGCACCCACTCATTGCCATACAGGCTCATATCGGTTCCAATAACATTCATCAACTGAATATAGGTGTCTACATTTTCAAACAGATAGCGAATTGTCAGCTGGTTTTGCCAGCTGATACCATCATTAATGATCAAGCTGACTTTATCCCGAAGATACCAGTTATCCGGATATGCCGCCCAGGCAACCGAGGGAATATGCGCAGCCGTACTGTCAAAATGCATTAGACGATATGCAAATGCCGGCTCGTTCCGTGTACCTGCAGGCACGAACATTTCCAACGTAAGGTCCACTGCCGGCATAAAGGCACCCGTCATGCCGGCCTGTATGCGGCTGTTAAGATAGGACTTCTTCCCAATTTCAATATATGCATCGATAACCGCCGAATAATCATCTGCTCCATAACGCTGATACCGGTTGATCTCGGAACGCACCAGGACCTTACCGAAATCATGTGTGAGATGTGCCTGAAGCTGCTGCCAGTTTGATCTGCTTGTATCAAGGAAAACGTACTCATATTGAACGCCGGCAGACCATCGTGTTTCTGTGTTGGGCGTATTTATAATGCGCAGAAGCGATTCTATCCTTTCTTGTTGGGCCCCGTAATAAGCGGCTTCTTCCAGAAAAGTACGTGCTGCCGCATAGCGTCTGCCTTCGATTGCAAGTTGGGCGGACATGACATAAACCTCGGGATTCTCAAGATCCAATTTCATCCATCTGCTTAGAATGATCCTCGCCTGTTCCGGATCCCCCCGCCAAAAATAAACGGATGCAAGCGCATGATAAGCATCCAGATAATCGGGAGCCAGTTCGATGACCCGTAATAGATCATTTTCCGCGGCATCGTATAATTTGAGTCTTGCATACAACCTGCCGCGAAACAACAGGGCATCCGCATCATCCGGATAAGTATCCAGTATTTGCATGTAGATCTTCAAAGCATCCAGATCCTGATTGCTCCTATAAAGCACCTTGCCTTGTTCATGTAATGCTTCATATGTGTCCTGAGCCAAAAGGCAACCCGGTAAAAACATCATGATACAGGCAAAAGCAAATACAAATCGTTTAAAGGATAAAATTGAGGGATTTTTCATAATTTAATACCAGTTTTGTTTTTTCTTCATAAACGACCATGTCCCTTTTATTCGCCACCAGCTATTCAATTGCCGGTAACCAATATTTTCTATGATAGCAACGGCGATCAATTGCAGAAGATGCCGGAACTTTGGGTATCGGTGGAAGCTGAGTTCTTCCAAAATAATGGAAAACACCGACAAACAAACACCCAGTATAACCGCAACCAATAGAAAAGCCAGAACATAGGTCCAGGTAGCATAGCCGATAATGATCAAGAAAAAGAAGATCAGATACCCCATTATTTCTATTAAGGGTCCGATCATTTCATATATAAAGAAATACGGCATAGCCAGCAAGCCCACGGCGCCATATCGCGGTTTAAACAGCATATTGATATGCGTTAAAATCGAATCTAACAAGCCTCTTTGCCAGCGATCACGTTGCCGGCCAAGGGTTTTCAATGTTTCGGGACCTTCGGTCCATGCGATGGGATCCGGTATGAACCTTATTTTATAGGGTATTTTATTGTCTGCACAATATTTGTGTAAGCGGACGATCAGTTCCATATCTTCACCGATGGTCTTGTGCAAATAGCCGCCCGCGGCCACTACCACGGAATGCCGGAACAGACCGAAAGCCCCGGAAATAATGAGAGAAGCGTTCAGGATATCCCAAGCCAGACGTCCGCTGTAAAATGCCCGCAAATATTCCATGACCTGAAATTTGGCCAGAAGGTTCTTTGGGATATCTACCTTCGTGATATGCCCGTTCTCAAAAGTACAGTCGTTCGCAATGCGGATAATACCTCCGCTCACAACCGTTCGGGTATCTTCAATAAAAGGAATGACTACACGCGCTATCGAATCCTGTTCCAGCATGGAATCATTATCGATCGCGCAGAATAATGGTGTCTGGCAATAATTGATCCCGACATTCAGAGCGTCCGCCTTTTTCCCGTTTTCCTTATCAATAAGCCACAGGTCCGGATGCGTTTTACTGCGGTATATTTCTTTGACCGGTTTCGTTTCAAGATTGGATGTTTGAGGGAGAAAGGCTTTTTCCATCTGAAACGTGTCGATCATTTTTTCCAGGGTATCGTCCGTGCTTCCGTCGTTGATAAATAAAATACGCATATCCGGATATTGAATTTTAAGCAAGCTCTGAATGGATGTAATGCAATTTTCCGATTCATTAAAGGCTGGAGTTAATAGCGTTACCGGCGGCGCACTTTTCATCAGAAGCTGATCATCGGATTTGGTTATCTTCAGACGCAACATGTGTTTTTTTAGTCCCCTGTATGCAATGATATTTAAAACAAAATACCATAAATTCAGGGTGATAAAGTAAATGAATACGATATAATTAAAAACGGTAATAGAACGAAAAATGAATTCAGTCATTAATATACCATCCTTCTGAATATTTCCTGCCACCTGTAGTCGTTTATATCATCTATTGGAATATGTGGAAGTATAATATTTGAACGTATCTTTTTCGATGCCTGTACGGCCACCATAACATAAGGATCATTAAAGAATGCCGCTACTTCGCCCGGGGTAAGTATATCAGATATTTCTATATATGCCTGTACGGCAGCAAGTCGCACCATCGGACTAGGATGACCTATAAAAGGATAAACAGCATTCATGAAATTTTTATCTCCCATAACTTCGATAAATCTTAACCAAGCTGAAAGGATGACAGGATCCTTCCGCGTATTCAATATATCATCAGTGACCTTAAGACTTCCGGCATCATGCAAACGGCGAAGCGTTTCGATCGTGATTAAATGGATGTAAGAACCATATTGCTTGTTTCTAAGTACCTTGCGCAGCCAGGGAATAATATCTGTCCCCATATCCGCAAGAATATTAGAGATATAAACGGGACTCACAAAAGGGAATGAAAAAAGTGCATTGAAGATCCGGTTCTTCCCCTTCAGATCTTTAATAAAACGCATTTCCCTCAAATGAATGAGACTTGGTTTTTTTTTGTCATCCTTTGATCTAATAAATTCTTCCTCGCTGTGCAACAGACTGATCATATGCATGGCAACGATACGTTTTTCCCGGCTTAGACAGTTCAGCAGTTTTCGAAGTTTCTTTATCGATAAGCGTCCGAGCGCGATTAGGCGATCTTTCTCCTTCCCTTTAAGCAAGTCGATATAATGTTCAAGGTATAGCAAATATGATAATGAATGCTTTTCTTTTATTTGAGAGAAAGCATCCCGGGGATTCAGACTGCCATCCATAACCCCAAGAATAATGGGCGACCATATTGAGTGTTTCTTATTTTCCCATTGCTTTCTGGATCTGTTTAGTATCCTTAAGTAAACGGCAATAATGAATAGGATCACCGTTATAAGGAAAAAAAAGGTGATCATTATGATCAGTATGAATAAAATAATCCGGTCGTCACCCTGACCCAGGAACTCCTTAATAAATATGTTGATGCTTTCAAACATGTTCACTACTGTGCAAATCGTTTAACCCGTGCAGACAATTCCACCAAAGAGATCGGTTTCATAAGATAATCTTCGGCTCCGGCCTCGAATGCCTCGGCGATCTCGTCTTCATGACCATAACGACTTAAGAGTATGGCAGGAA
>Ga0334882_1000294_pt1 | contig 84467 bp, 75 predicted proteins | sample GraSluR1_MG_5_FD_207226 | JGI IMG/M metagenome (GOLD analysis project Ga0334882, IMG submission 207226) | Sludge microbial communities from methane-producing bioreactor in Wageningen University, Netherlands - Granular Sludge_15_04-R1 | ecosystem: Engineered > Bioreactor > Anaerobic >... | reverse complement strand
AAAAAACCTTCAGAACAACAAAAGGATTCCTAAGAAGAATAAAACTACAAAAATTAAGATGGACCAAAAGAAACGTACTAAATATAAAATAAATAATTATCCATCAGCAGGATTTTAGACAGTGCCAAGTAATACAAGCAAATATTATTACAGTAACAGGAAAACCTTCTTGCTCATCTTGTGCTAAAGAAATTAAAAATGGAATAAAAAAATATATTGATTACACAAGAACTTTTATAAACCATTGTCCACTTTGTAATCATGATGGAACATTAATAATAAATCTAAAAGGAGTTTATGAAGGAGAAATAACTTGTAGAAATTGTGATGCTGATTATTGTATTGTTTCAGGTCACGAAAAAATGTATAATAATCGTGGTACTTTAACATCAATATAAAATAATAAATAATACTTATTTCCATATAAAAGTTTAAGGAAGTAATTTTATGGAAAAAGTAAGAACAAGAGATTTCATCCATACGGTAGATGATTTATTTTTTGCATCTACAAATTATATACATCCTGAAGACAGGTATATATCATTTTTAAGATATATACCTGATTCTAATGGTGACCGAGAAAATAATGGTCAAAAATATTCGAAAGTTAACTCTGATGAAGCTTATACTTATTTAAGAAAAAAGTTTCCTGAATATCTCTATTTTTGTGAAATTTCCCAAATTGAAATGATGGGTGTACCTTTAAATAAAGTTAAAAAAATCATTAAGCCTGAAGATAAATTAAAAAAAATAAGAAATTCTTTTAATATAAATTCTAAAAATGATGATATTAACAGGAAAATAATAGATTTAAGTGACTTTTTTCATACAAAAGCAAAAATTCCTTATGAAAATTTAGGAATTTCTGGATCAGTACTACCTGGACTTCAAAAAAAAGATATTTCTGACATTGATTTTGTAATATATGGTCTTGAAAATCATAAACAAGCTATAAATACTTTTAAAAAATACAATAACCAAAAAATAGCTATTAATGATAGAATTATTATCTTAAATAAACTTAATGATGATTTTTGGGAAAAAGTTTATAATAAAAGAATAAGTGATTCTAGTTTATCAAAAAAAGAATTTTTTTGGTATGAAAAAAGAAAATACAATCGTGGATTAATAAGAGGAACACTTTTCGATATTTTAGCTACTAAAAATTATAATGAAATTACTGGATCTTGGGGAGATATAAAATATGAACCTATATGCATTTGTAAGATTACATGTAAAGTAGAAAATGCAATTGGTGCATATGACAATCCCGCTTCTTATAAAATTAATAATTTAAAAGTTATTGAAGGCCCTAAAATTAATATTAGCGAAGTTGTATCTTATACTCATACTTATGCAGGTCAAGCTATTGAAAACGAAGAAATAGTATGTAAAGGAAAAGTAGAAAAAGTTAAAAAGAAAGAAGGAGAAAATAGCTATCGTTTAGTTGTTGGTACAACAAGGGAATCTATAGATGAATATATAAAACTAAAAAATTCACCTATAGAATAAATAATTTTGATAAAAATAATAATTTACTTATTTTCATTATTTAAATTTAAACATGATAATTTACTTATTCTTACTTAATTAAAGATTGATTAATAAATTACAGGGAAAAATAACCTCTATTTATTTATATTAACAAATTTTAAAATAAAAATACAAAATAGAGGTTTAAAAATGATAAATATCTCAACAATAAAACAGTATATGTTCTGCCCATTAAAACTATATTATCAATACACACTTGATGAAAAAGATGAAAAGGAATTTTTAGTAAACAATGAAATAAAGAGATTAAGAGTTGATATAAACGACTTAATACAAAAAAATATTCGTAAAATTACTCAAGATATGAGTTTAAAAGAAATTGAAAATAAGTTACTAGAAAATATTGAAAGCTATATAGATGTAACATTAATTAATTTGAAAAAAACAATAGATGAAGAATATTGTGAAAAAATAGAATATACAAAAGAAGAGCTATTATCAGAAGTTTATTTTAATATAAAAATTCTATCATTAAAATCTAGAAAAGCTATGAAAACATTAAAAAAGGATGGAAACCAAATAATGGAAATGTTCTTCCCAAATTCTATGATTACATACACTTTAAAAGATTCAGAGCTAGAAATCATAGGAATATGTGATAAAATAGAAATAATAGATGGAAAATATTATCCCATACAAATTAGAACTAGTAAACCGCCAATAAAAGGAGTTTGGGATGGTGATGCAGTAGATTTAGCAGCAAATGCATTATTAATAGAACAAGAATTTGATACAGAAGTATTTGTTGGTTTTATAGAATACACCCAAATAAAAGATAGAAGACCTGTTGTTATGGATGTTCATTTAAGAAAAGCTTTATTCAAAGTATTAAAAGAAATTAAAATAATACAAAAAGAAGGTAAAATTCCAAAAGTAAAAAGAAATGAATACAAATGTTCAAAATGTAATTATAATGAAATATGTAATAATTAATAATAAAAAAGTTTAAATAAAGAATTTAAATTAAAAATTAATTTAAAACTTTATTTTAATTATTTAGCTATTTTTTAAATCAGCATGTGCCCTCTTATATAATTTCAAAAAATTATCCTTATGACCAACAGGAATAATTTCAAGCCCTAAATCCCTATGTTCTTGGATCCAATTTTCATAGAATACAGGAATTTCAACCTTTATTGGTTCATCTGTTTTATTAACAACAATGATATTCCTATATGGGAAATTTCTCTCAACAATATATCCTGCTAAACTGATAATATGGTGAGCATCAACAACGAATTTCAAATAAATCACCTTCAACTATAATAAACCTAATGCAATAGCCAAAACTCCAAGTACAGAGACACCAATAACTGCAGGGAAAAATTGCCTATTAGTAAATATTGGTGAGAATGCACTAAAAATACCCATTAAAATAACGAAAATTAATGCAACTACAATGTTTACAATAATTCCAACAGAGAAAATATTAGGTGGAACACCAATAAAGAGTACTGAAAACAATACTCCTAAAGTAAACATTAAAAATCCTCTTGTAATGAATACAAAAGCTCTATATTTAGAAGCATATTCCATATAAGGCCCTTCAATAACATCTGCTTTAGTTTTCAATATAGCAAATGGATAATCATTTAATAAAATCATATATCCTACAAAGAAAACAACTGCAGCTATAATACCAGATAATGTAAATAAAAATGGACCATGAATATGTTGGTATGCTACAATATCTCCTAAAAATATACTTCCACTAGCAGCAACAGGTGCAAAGATAGCAAGATACATTGGAAATGATCCATAAGAAATTAATCTTAAAGCTCTTTTAGCACTTAAATCTTCCATATAAGATCTTTCTACATCTAAATGAGCTCCACCTTTAATAACATCAGGAAATGGCATTGCCAAAGACATAATAGATTTAGACAAAGCTCCCATAAAAACATAACACACTTCTTCAATTTTTAATAGTCCAACAATTGTTATTATACTAGCAAAAGCAGGAAAAATATAACTACTAGGAACTAATGCAGCTAATATACATAATACTACAATAAAACATATAATTGGCAATGATTTATACAAACCAGGCACAGAAGCTCTTGGTTTAATATTTTCCTTAAAACAAAATTTAATAGGAGCCATTACCCCTGGACTTAAAACCATAGGACCAATTCTTTGTTGAATCCTAGCATGAATATATTTTCTTTCAATACCTGGAAGTAGTGTACTAATAATAAAACAAACTAATACTGTCAAAGCAACAGTAATTAAAATATTTAACATTTTTCCACCTTAATTATCTCCTAATTATTTCAACAGCCCTATCTGTACAAGTAAAACAAGGATCACATTGAACAATACATAATTGCGCATCAGTAACATGATCTCCAATACATGCATATTGCATAGCACCAATATTACTCATAGAAGGAGTTCTAATAATAGATCCTCTGATCCTACCATCTTCAAGAGCATAGGAATGATACAAAGTTCCTCTTGGAACTTCAATATAACTGTGAACTGTATCACAATCCACCATTTCCCAAGATCTATCAACAACAGGTCCTTTTGGAAGGTTATCAAGAGCTTGACGAATAATTTTAATAGATTCAAATATTTCCAAAACCCTCATCATTAAATTAGCTTTGACATCCCCATCTTGTTGAGTAATAACATTAAAATCAAAAGGTTCATAGTCTGGCATAATGGTTCTAAAATCCTTAGGAACTCCAGTAGCACGAAGAGTTGGACCAGTAACTTCTAATTTTAAAGCTTGTTTTTGAGGAATAACCCCAACACCTTCAATTCTTGAGATAAAAACTGTATCAGAAGTAACTCTATCTGCAAAATCAGCAGCTCCTTTTTCAACAGCATCTAATTTTTCACGAAGAGTTCTTATCCTTTCATCGGTTAATTCACATCTTGGACGAACACCACCTATTATTGAACAGCCATATTGAACACGATTTCCTCCAATCATGAATAGCAAGTCCATAATAGATTCTCTTAAGTAAAAAGCCCTCATTGAAAAAGTTTCATGAGCTAATACTTCACAACCATGACCTAGGTATAAAAAATGGCTATGTAATCTTTCAAGTTCGCCCATGATAATTCTAATGTAACTAGCTCTTTCAGGTATTTCAATACCTAATCCTAGTTCTGCAGTTCTAACAGAATTCCAGATATGTGCATTAGAACAAATACCACAAACTTTTTCTGTTAAAGCATTAGCTTTTTCAACAGGAAGCCCCTCCATAATTCTTTCAATTCCTCTGTGGTTAACACCAATAGTAATCTCTGCTTCTTGTACAATTTCATCTTCTACAAATAATCTAACCCTATAAGGCTCTAAAGCAGCAGGATGAACAGTTCCCAAAGGAATTTCCGTTTCAATTGTTTCCCTAGGTTTTTTCTCATCTAACATTCTTATCCTCACATCTTAATTAATTTAATTAATAATCCTCATTTATCCAGTAAAACAGGTAAACTAGCTACTACTCCAGATAAAATATCTTTTGGCCTAACAGCACAACCTGGTATTTTTGCATCTACTGGAATAACATTATCAACTGGACCCATAATTTCTTCAGAAGGAATATCCCCATGAATATTCTTATACACTCCACCCATAACAGCACAAGCTCCTGCAGCAACAACAAGCTTAGGATCTGGAATAGATTCATAAATTTTTATTAATGGATCTTCATTAAACCTAGTAACTGGACCAGTAACAACTAAAATATCTGCTTCCCGAGGATTCCATGTCAAAAATACGTTATATTGCTCTATATCATATTTAGGTGAAAGAACTGCATTGACAATCTCAATATCGCAGCCATTACACCCTCCAGTATAAACTAGCATAATATGAATAGCTCTTTTTCTTGAAAATGATTTAATTCCCATAAAATACCTCTTTAATATTATTTAGATTTTTTATTTTTCAACACAGTCTTATCAGATAAATATTGGGAAATATAATTAATTTTATCCTCAGATATTTTAATTGGCTCCTCAATAAGATCATTGACATTAACTTCTAATTCTCCAACATCGTTTGGATGAATAGTAGCTGGTTCTCCGAATAATGCATAAACTGGACAAAAATCATGACAATGATAACAGTTTACACATTTTAAACTATTAAGTTCTGGTATTTCGGTTTTTGCCCAACCAACAGCTAACCATTCAGATGAATTTAATTTTTTCATTTCAATAGCACCAGTAGGACAGACATTTGCGCAACCACCACATCCAATACATGCTTTTTCAGCTACTTTTGGATCAGGTACAACTTCTCCATTCAAAATAGCATTTCTAAGTTCCATATCAGTAACTCTATCCTTTGCAAAAAATATTCTTTTGAAATTACTAAAAGCACCTTCAAGAACTATTCTAATTAAATTCCTCATTTAAACACCATCAACTGAATCTTTAAAATTTCTTTCGAATATGAAAGCATTTGATGGACATGCATTCTTACATGCACCACAATAAATACATTTATCTTCATTAACAGTATATTTATCCCCATCTTTATCTATAGCATCAACTGGACAAATTTTATGACATAATCCACAAGAAATACATAATATATCATCTATTTGATTAAATCCACCATCAATGATTTTTTTAGCCATAGATGTCTTAACAATAGCATCTGTTGGACAATGAATAGCACAGTTTTCGCATAAAATACATTTATTTAAATCAACTACCACTTTGCCCCGATATAATGTGATAGCATCTTTTGGACATACTTCACAGCAGATTCCACAAGAAATACAATCATCTGAAACAGAACCATCCCATTTAAATGTTTCTAATTTCCTAGCATTATAAATATCACAAGAAGAAACACATTTTCCACAAGAAACACAATAACCAGATAGTGTAGCATCACTACCTTCATCACTTTCAACAATAAAATCTTCTGATTCATGTAAAGTTGAAACAGGACAAGCTTCAATAGCTGCTAAGTGATTATTTTCACTACTTGTAACATCTTTTATTGGATCATATCTTAATTTTCCGTTTTCAAATGTCATGGATTCATTGTCTAAAACATCAGCACATAATCCACAATTCAAACAAGAAACAATACTTCCATTTATTTTTTGATCTAGTCTGTTAAGCTCTACTTTAAAGTCATCGACAAGAATAGCATTACGTGGACAAGATTTTACACACTCAAAACATAAAGTACATGTATCATGATTAACAGTGAACTGTTTAATAGAGTTTGTTGGACAAACATCTTCACAAATTCTACATTCCGTACAAATACCCATATCTTGATCAAAATGAACATTTATTGCATTAGTAGGGCATTGAACATCACAACGACCACATAAAATACATTTATCCATATCAGTAATATATCCAGTTCTTTCTACAAACCTCTTATCTGATTTTTCAGGGAATTCAACATCAGTAGTAGAAAATCCTAGAGAATTAATATATTTATCTTGTTTTTCCTTGACTAATGAATATCCATCTACTCTAGAATTAGTAGGACATGCGTCTTCGCATACACCACAACGAGAACAAATCCCATATACAACACCATCCTCGATAGTGATATTATGAGTAGGACAATTAAACATACAGATTCCACATCCATTACATTTTGCCCGATCTACTACATACCCCCCATATTTATTTTTAAAAATTGCATTGTTTGGACAACTATCATAACACATCCCACAAGTGATACAACTAAAAGCTTTATCATCGACCATCCTAATAGCTTTTGTTGGACACGCTTTAATACAATCTCCAAGTCCTTCACAATTATTTGTTGATATATACATAATTATAACATCCTTCAATAACTTACCTATCACATATCAATTTTCCAATTATTAAACCAACAGCGGCGGATATAAAAGATGTTGATATGTTAATACCTGTATAAAATGGAACTTGACCATTCATATAAGCAAAAATTATTACTACTATAAAAATGCACACAAATGATGAAAGTGTAAAATAACTATAATTCTTAAATCTTGTTCCAATTACTAAACCCATTAAAAATGCCATAAGCATTGGCCCCCACATTAACATCATAATAACACCTAGTGATCCTCTCGAATTTTATCGAATCCCTGAAATGCAATAGCAACAGTAGCTAATCCAACTAATACTTTTAAGCCAACAAAAATGTTTAAATAAGGAACAATTCCTGCATTAGTAGTATCTGGATAATGGAAAATAGTAGCGATAATTGAAGGAACTAAACTATAAATGTCAGCTCCAATATTATATAAATAAAATCCAGAAAATGCTAATCCAACAAGACCTAATCCAACATATCCTAATGCACTTATATTTTCAACAGCAATAACATATTCATGAGATAAATGAAATGGATTTTTTTCTAATCCATAAACAAGTAAAGTTAGAACTATGCCTGCAGCAATCATTGCTCCTCCCTGGAAACCTCCTCCAGGAGTTATGTGTCCACCTAAAATTGTTAATATACCTAAACATATTATTATAAATGAGATAGATAAAGCACTTACCTTAAGAATCATAGACGGTTTATTACTCATTTTTGTTTACCTCCTAACTGACCAGAACCAAATATCACTAAAACTACCAAAACTGCAGCTAATAATACTAATGATTCTCCTAATGTATCATATCCTCTCCAATCAAAAATTACTATAGTAATCATGTTTGGTGCGACTTTAGTACCTATTTCATTATAAATAGTACTAACTCCTGGAATAATCATATCATTTATTCTATATAAAGCTGAAAGCATTGTTGCAGAAAACAATAATGATGATATAGCTGCAACAGCTGTTTTAATATTATTAGACAAAGTTTCCACCCCAATAAACAGCAGCAAATAAAACACCAAGTGTTACTAAAACATAATATAACATTTGACCTAAAGAATCTTCCTGCTCTTTTTTTAATTTAGGCATAAGTGGTAAATTTGTAATTAATATTAAAAGTAAACCTAATAATATTACAATAGATAAGAAGATACTTACATGTCTTACCACAATACCTAACATTAATAATGTTGAAATTAAAGTTAATTCAGCAACTAAATCACCAGAAATACTATCATTAGTTGTAGAACCTTTCATTCCCTCTATAATATTAATTAATTTATCATAAAGTCTCATAATAAACCACCTACAAATCCACTAATAGTATCAGTTGCAATTGAAGGGAATAATCCTAAAGTAATACAAATTATCAAAAATACTGCTAAAGTAATAATAGTAGATTTTGGAATTTTTTCACCAGAAACTTCTAATGCCTTAGGTTTTGTTTTCAAGAACATTAAATAGAATACTTTAACAAAAACAACAAAAGTTGCAATACTTATTAATACAATAATAATAGCAAATTCAGGATAACCTGCATTTAAAGCAGATTGAACAAGCATTAATTTACTTTGAAAACCGTTTAATGGTGGAACACCTGCCATTGCAAATCCTCCAATCAAAACCATAATCGCAGTCTTAGGATAATCTGATATTAAACCACCTAATTTATTAATGTCTGTTGTTTTACAAACAACAGCAATAGCCCCAAAACCAATAAATAATAAAGCTGTTATTACCATCTCATTAACCGCTTGGAAAAGTCCAGCAGTCATAGAAAGTTCAGTACCTATTCCCATACCTAAACCAATAAATCCTAGTTCACCAACAGCTAAAAATGCAATCATACGTTTAAAGTCTGTTTGTACTAAAGCCATTGTAATACTTAAAATCATTGCAAGTAGTGAAAATGCTACAAGAATAACATTAAATATTTCTAATCCTGAAAATATTCTAACCATAGCTATTAAAATAGACACCATTGTTATTACAGAAAATGCTTGAAGTAATGCAGCACCCTGAGGTTCAGCACCACTATAAATTCCTGATTTTGCAGTATGGAATGGTGGAAGACCAGCAGTATATAGCCATCCAAAGAATATTAATGCTAAAGAAGCGAAAAATACAGGAGATGAAGCAGCAGGGAATCCTGCATTAATCATATTAACTATATCTGTTATATTTACATTTCCGAAAATAGCTAATAAAAATGCAATACCTAAAAGAATAATAGGACTTCCAATAGAACCTACAATCATGTATTTCAATGCAATTTCATAACGATCTTTAATAGTAGAAGCTGCAACAATACCTACTTGGACAATAGCTGCAATTTCGAAAAATACAAACATATGGAAAATATCATCTGACAATATTAAAGCTGAAACAGCTGCAATACCCATAAACAATAAAAACAAATAAGGTCCTGAAGCCTTTTTATAACTATTAACATATATTAAAACAACAAAAAAGCCTAATATCCCTAAAATAAATATAAATAACTGTTCAAATGCAGTAAAGGAATATGTAATTGCTGTATGATACAATATACCAGATAGACTACTTTCCAAAGGAGCATGACCTCCAAAATAATGAAGACCAAAATTAGAAGCCAATGGTATAATTGGAATAATAAAAGCTACAATAATACTAATATATTTTACAAAAGTACTTTTAAAACCAAATAAATTGATTAATAAAGCAGCTGCAATAGGAAAAATAACCATAAGAGGTATCAATTCATTCATCAGCAACAGCCTCCTTTGACCTATCTTTTAATAATTCTTTAGCACTTAAAGTACCATATTTTTTATATAAAATCATTATAAGAGCAAGCATAATTGCCAGAGTACTTGCACCAATAACTATACTAGTTAAAACTAATCCAAAAGGCAATGGATAAGCTGCATTAGATGCAAACCAACTGGGATCCATCTCTGGAAGAATAATAGGAACAACACCACCTGCTTTATAACCTATAGTTACGATGAATAAATTTACTCCTTCTTCTATGAAAGCTATACCAATAACTTTTTTAATCACATTATCAATAAAAATAGCTGCAAACATTCCAATAATCATTAAAAAACCACAGGTTAATAATGAAGCTAATTGTAGATCCATAATCATACATCCTCCCTTGTTGTTTTCTTAACAGTCAAAGCTATGAATGCAGGTTCAATAGCTGCTACAATAATAGCTTGAGTTAAAGCTACATCAGGAGCTAGAAGAATTTGAAAAATAAAAGCAACAGATGCTCCAGAAACACCAGTTAAAATAACTGCTTTAAGTAAGTCTCTCTGAACAAGAGCTAAAATAGCACTTACAACAGCAAAAATCATAAATAAATATCCTAACATGCTATTCATCCTCTTTTATTTCTAGTTTTGAAACTGTAAAATTCTCAGAAAACTTTTTTTCTGACTCTTTATCACGAATATCTTCAGTTTTTAATTCTTTTAATTTAGAAATAGGATGAACAAAAGGATTTTTCTCAGTTGATTCTTCTTCTACTTCTTCATCCTCCCCCTCAGGAATTTCTAAATTCACATTATTTACTATATCCTCATTTTTATAATACGCATTAGCCATAGCATGTGCAGTTACAGGTGCTAAAAAGAAATAGATTATTGCTAATAAAATTTCATCTAAGCCTATAAAGGCAATAATAGCTGCTATATCCAAAAGACCAAAAGTATGAATTCTTGCATAAACTACATTTTTCATATCTTTATTAAGTCTTGTTAATCCAATAGCAGTAATTAAAAACATTATTGCTGCAATAATTATTAAAATAGATTGAACTATCTCTATAATTTCCAACATCAATCATCTCCCCCTACAACGTACGCAAAGACGACTGTGCCTATAAAACCAAACAACATCAATGCTAAAGCTATATCAAAATTAAACTCTATATACTGCATCTTATCAAAGATGACTAAAGCCAAAGCAGCCCCCAGAGTTAAAACAGAAGCTCCAATTAATCCCATAGTAACAGAACTATGAGCAGAAACCCTTAAAGCCACTAACATCAATATTACTAATGCTATTATCAAAATGATTTTTGAAAAATATATTAATTCCATTCTCATCACATTTTGTTTAGCTATTCCAACATCTTCTTAATATAAGGTTCAAAAGGAATAACATCTTTTTTATCTCTTGGAGCTATAATAGCTACTTTAATAATTTTATTATCCGAATCTAAATCGACAGACAGTGTTCCTGGAGTCAGAGTAATACTATTTGCCAAAATTGTTTGCGAAATTGGTCTTGCAAGAACAGTTTCGATATCAACAACAATTGGCTTAATTTCATCCCCCCCTACAGCACGAACAGACATATCCCAACTTGATTTAATTATCTCTGAAATTAAAACAAGGACATATAAAATTCCATAATAAATTCTACTTAAAAACATTAAACAAGCTCCACTCAACATTTATAAAAAACCTAAAAACCTCAAAAAATTTTTAGATTATAATTAAAAAATTATTTTTATTACTTATTAAACCTTTCGTTTACAAAGTTGTTTGAAAATAACCTTATTTAAATTTGATAAATTTCAAATATTCTTTTATAATAAATAATTAGATATTTTCTTTATAAATTGTTTAGATTAATATAATTTATTTCATTAAAAAAACATTTTAAATCAGTAAAATATAGATTATTAAACCATTGAAAAATTCATCTATATTACAATAGGCAAATTTATGGAAAAATTGAAAAAAATATATATTAAAAGCTACAAATTAATTAAATAATAATTTTGGTGGTAAAATGAGTAATGAAGAATTAATGAAAAAATGTGATAATTGTGAATTAAATTCCAATAATGAATTAAATGAAAGTTGTAAAACATTTCTTAATTCCTTAAAAAAGTGTGATGAGGATATAGGAGTCGATAAAAAAGAAATTAACAATTATATAGGGATGGTAGAAAGTTTAAAAGGAAAAGACCTTAGAAAAGTTCTTCAACTTGCTATGAATATAAATTCTAATAACTCTATTAAAGATACTGAATTAAAAAGAGATGCAAGTAGATTAATCAGAGCTATTCAAATGAGTTAAAATTTATTACTATTAAGTTTTTTTATATCAAAAGCAGCTGTATCTGAGATAGACATAACTGCCATAACCCCTGCCTGAATTGGATCAGTAACAACCAAATCAACAATTTCAGTAATTCCACCAGGCATGTTTAAACTAATTATAATGATTTCATCATCTTTTTTTACTTTTTCAACAGCTTTTTTAATTTCCCCACCCATTAGGGAACCTGCAAGAACTAAAGCTTTAACTCTTGGAAGCCTAGATAAGGCTTTAACTGCCTCAGCAATATTTTTTTCACCTACAAGAGGAATAGTATCGACACTAATTCTTTCTCCCCTTATATTATGCCTATCTGCTTCAGTAATAGCCCCATTAGCTACTTGAGAAACCTGAGCACCACCACCAAAGATAATAATACGCTTTCCATAAATATCATTTAAAGAATCATGAACTTCAACAGATTGTACAGGTTTAATGGATTCAATATCTTTTATTAATTGGTTAACATTATTAACATGCTCTAATTCAAAATAAATAGAACCTAAATCATTATTTTCAAGAAATATATTAGCATAGCTAATATTAATATTATGGTCTGAAATCATTTTAGTAATTTTATCTAAAACACCTTTTTTTTCAAAGGATTTAATTGTTAATGCAATGTTTCTCATAATAATACCAATTATAAAATCTATTATTATATTGATGTTTATTTAATAAAAATCTTTATAACCATTATTTAAAATAAATTGTTTAATCTATCTCCAATTATAGAAATAATATTATTGAAATCATTTAAATTAAAATAAATGTTTAAAAATCCTAAAAATAAAATTATAATTAACACAATAATTCCAAATTTTTTAAAAAACTTTTTATTTGAAATTGGACTGAATAATTTAATACCTGCTGGAGAAAATGAATCTAAAACAATATGGCTTAAATATCCTAAAAATAAACTTAAAATGATTTTTGTAAAATTAATATCTTTTATTCCAAACAAAAATAAGCTGATTAAAAAGAAAGGTATGAAAATCAAATATAATTTTTTATTTAATGAAAAAGCACTAGTTAATAAAATTAAAATTACAAAAATTAATTCTTTATTTGAAATATTGAAAAAATCATTTATTAATTGAAAAGAACATATTAAAAATCCAGATATTAAAATTGTTAATAATATTACTCCCCAAATTGAGTGTGTAAAACCTCTATGATTTGAAAAATAAAATATAAAACCTGTAAGTGTTATAATTATTCCAATATAAAAAGGAAGTTTCAGCGTATATAATACTATAAATATTATAAGTCCTATTATAATTATTTTATAAACATTATCTTTTTTTATTTTATGATCAAAATCTGGTAGATTAGCACCAATAATACTAATAGCTATCAATAATGGATTTTGAAAAAATAAAATTGATAAAAATAATGCAAAAATTGTATGTCCTTTATAAGATGAAATTATACCACCTAAATAAAGTATAATTTAATTTAATAAAAAATTAACGATAGCTTATGATTAATAATTAAAATAAGATATAAAACTCTTCATCTGTAGAAGTGATCTTTCAACACTACCTTTTTTTAAAGATCCAAAAGGAGATAAAACCTCACAAGTAATAGCTGGAATACCTCTTAAATTAGATTCATCTTCAACAGCTCCTTTAAATGGAAAACCCGCCTTTTCATGCTCAATAATCTTAGATCCAACATGTTCATTAATGTATTCTGCTATTTCACAGCTTTTCGGAGACGGTTTCCTACTACAAAATATAGATTCAATTCCAGGATTACTATTTCGACCAGTTGTGTGAAAATCAGCTATTGATATAACATTACAGTCCAAAAGTTTATCTAAAATAATATTACTAAGTGATCCTTCAATACAAGAAGATCTATTTAAATCTTTAGAATTAAATCTTCGAGTATTATTCATAGTAGCATTTGGAGCAGCAAAAGGAATTAAATAAATTGTATTATCCAATTTAGAATTTAATAATTCTTCTAATAAAAACAAACTAGCTATTTGAGAAGAAAGTTCATTACCATGAATTCCTGAAATTAAAGCAATCTTTTCATTAGAGTCTCCAATTTTATAAATTACAGTTCCTTTAACAGCATTTTTTAGAATTAATTTATTTAAGTTATTTAAAGAGATTGAATTTAAAATATCCTGATTTTTAGAAATATAACCTCCAGAATTATTAGAAATAAAACTCATTTCTAAAGGATTTTCATAAGAATCCATTATTTGTTTATTTTCAATCTTTTTAAAAATCATTAATATAAGTTTTTAAAATTTAAATATTTAAATTATTTGTAAAATATTAATTAATAAACAAATTATACATAATACTAAGAGGGAATAATTTGAAAAATTATATTAATTATCTGATAAAACTTCTAAAATTTGAAAGAGAAGCTGAAATCAATTTAATGGTTAAAGAAATAAAAAATCTATCACCTCAAAAAAGAGAAAAATTAGGAAGAGCTGTAAATAATCTTAAAGGGAAAATCATTGGAAGAGAATTAGGTTTTACAATTATACAGTATGGTAGGAAAGAAATTATAAATACTGAAATAGGTGTTGGAGATCTAGTTTTAATAAGTCTTAATAATCCTTTAAAAAGTGATTTAACAGGAACAGTAACAGAAAAAGGAAACCGTTTTATAAAAGTTGCTTTAGATAATATTCCAAAATGGGCTTTAAAAAAAAATATACGTCTTGACTTATATGTAAGTGATATAAATTTTAAAAGAATGGAAGAAAATCTTAAAAATCTATCAGATGAAGGAATAAAAGCTTTAAAATATTTAAAAAATGAGAATTCTTTTAAAAAAATTCACAGAATTGATTTAAATTTTAAAGACTCCATATTAAATGATTCTCAAAAAGAAGCTGTTAAAAATAGTTTAAAAACCAATGATTTCTTTTTAGTTCATGGCCCTTTTGGAACAGGAAAAACTAGAACCTTAATTGAATTAATTTATCAAGAATATCTGAAAGGTTCAAAGATTTTAGCATGCGCAGATAGTAATGGAGCAATAGACAATATACTAGAAAGATTGAATTTTAAAAACTTAAATTGCACACGATTAGGCCATCCACAAAGAGTTTTAAAAGAAAATATTCAATATAGTTTATTTTATAAAGTTGAAAATCACGAATTAAGCAAAGAAATTGAAAAAATCCAGAATATAATCAGCAAAAAAATAGAGTTAAGAGATATACATACAAAACCTCGACCACAGAATAGGAGAGGTTTTAGTAATAAAGAAATTTTACGTAATGCTTGTAAAAAAAGAGGTGGTCGTGGTATAAATCCTGATAAAATGGTTTCAATGAGTAAATGGCTTGAAATAAATGAAGAAATTGAAGAATTAAATGTAAAATTAAAAAAGATTGAAGATAATATTATAAAAGATATTATTGATAAAAGTGATGTTATTTTATCTACAAATTCTTCTGCAGCACTTGAATTTATACAAGGTATTGTTTTTGATGTAGCTATTATAGATGAAGCATCCCAAGCAACAATACCTTCTGTTTTAATACCAATAGCTAAAGCAAAAAAATTCATCCTATCTGGAGATCATAAACAATTACCACCAACAGTTATAAGTTCAAAAGCTTTAGAACTTGAAGAAACATTATTTGAAGGACTTATTAAAAAATATGAAAATAGATCTAAGCTATTAAACATACAATATAGAATGAATGAAAAATTAATGGAGTTTCCAAATAAAGAATTTTACGATAATAAACTAAAAAGTTCAAATAATGTTAAAAATATTTCTATTAGTGATTTGATTAAAACAAATAAAGATAATCCTTTATTATTTATTGATACATCGTTAGTTTCTAATAATAATGAAACTAGATTAAAAGATTCTAAATCTATAATAAATAAAACTGAAGCAGATATTGTAATTAAAATAACTGATGACATTTTAAAATCTGGAATTAAATCAAAAGATATTGGTATTATAAGTCCTTATTTAGATCAGGTCAATTTAATAAACTCTAAGATTGATGTTGATGTTAAAACAATTGATGGTTTTCAAGGTAGAGAAAAAGAAATAATCATAATCTCCCTTGTTCGAAGTAATAATAAAGGAAACATTGGATTTTTAGAAGATCTAAGAAGATTAAATGTTTCACTTACAAGAACTAAAAGAAAATTAATTATAGTTGGAAACAGTCATACATTAGAAGGAAATGATACATATAAAAGATTAATAGGATTTTTCAAAACAAAAAAATCTTTTTATGAGTATGAAAAAAATTTAGTTTGACCTAAACTTTATATACTATGAAGTTCAACTATTAATTGTGAGTTGGAAAAAATATAAAACACATTTAATATCTCACAAACAAAAGCCTTTCAATTGATGCAATTTTCTCGCAATATGTTAAATATGTCATCTCAACGTTTATTATTTATTTTTATGCATCAATTGAAGGTTTTCTTCTGCAAACTTATTTTATTAAATTTAACTAATTTTAGAAACTTTAAATATAATCATTAATAAATATATCATTAATATAATGGTGATTAAATGGAAAAAGTAGTTTTAGCTTTTAGTGGTGGACTTGATACTACTGTATGTGTTAAATTATTAGAAGAAAAATATAATTTAGAAGTTATAACAGCATGCGTAGATGTCGGTCAAGGTGAAGAAGAAATCAGAAAAGCAGAAGTAATGGCTGAAGAAATTGGAAGTCAAAAACATTATACTATCGATGCACGTGAAGAATTTGCAAATGATTATATTTCAAAAGGCATAAAAGCAAATGCAGAATATGAAGGATACCCATTAAGTACTGCTCTTGCAAGACCTTTAATAGCCCAAAAAATAATAGAAATAGCTGAAAAAGAAAATGCAAAAGCTATTGCACATGGGTGTACAGGAAAAGGAAATGATCAATTTAGATTTGAAGCTGTAATTTTAGCTATGTCTGATTTTGAAATTGTTGCACCAATAAGAGAATTAAATCTAACAAGAAGTGAAGAAATAGAATATGCTAAAAATCATAACATTCCATTATCTTCAGATAAAACATACAGTATTGATGAAAATATTTGGGGTAGATCTATAGAAGGTGGAAAATTAGAAGATCCATCTAATGAAGCTCCAGAAGAAATCTATGAATGGACAGAGTCTTATGAAAATGCAAAAGACACACCTCAAAAAGTAGCTATAGAATTTGAAGAAGGAATACCAATAGCTATTGATGAAGAAATGATGGGTTTAATAGACTTAATTAATAAAGCGAATAAAATTGCTGGATCCAATGGTGTCGGAAGAATAGATATGATTGAAAACAGAATCATTGGTCTTAAAAGTCGTGAAATCTATGAAGTTCCAGGTGCTAAATTATTAATAGCTGCTCATAAAGCTTTAGAAGAATTAGTACTAACAAAAGATGAAATAAGATTTAAAGAATACGTAAGTACCCTTTATTCTGATTTAGTCTATAATGCAATGTGGCAAGAGCCTTTAAGAGAAGATTTAGACCAAGCTATTGATAATATGCAGCAAAGAGTAAGTGGAAAAGTAGAATTAAAATTATTTAAAGGATCTATTATACCATTAACTAGAGAATCTGACTTTAGTTTACATGATATGGAAGAGATAAGTTTTGAAGATAAAGAAACTGATCAAAGAGAAGTTGAAGGTATGATAAAGCACCACGGATTACAAGCTGGAAAATATCAAAAATTAAAAAGATAATTTAAAAAAAATCTATTTAATAAGTTTTTGAATATATTATACTTCTTTAATTCATTTTTCTTATTTTAAAATTTTTCTTATTTTAAAAAATTATTTAATATGTTTATTTAACATATGCATAATTTTAATATACTGTTTCAGATATATTTTGATTATTTTTTATATAATACTAATAGTTTTTTTTAAAAAGATTTTTCAATAAAATTTTATTTTAACAATAATATTTTTATTCATTTATAAATAAATCAATCCAATAATCAGTATAGTTATTATTTTCTATTAATTCATAGAAATTTTCTTTAAAAGTTTCTTCTAAGAGTATTGAATCATTTTATTGGTAATTTTGCGGTTTCTCTTTTATTATCTTTCCAGGAATATTCTATGAAATTGTATTCTGGACAGCGTGGAGGTAATGGTATTATTTTAATACCACAAAATTCAGCAATATTTAATACATGTTTAGCAATGTGAACTCTAGCATTATCCCCCTTATGTTTATTTGTGAGAATTTATTTTTTAAATTGCTTTTAAAGATAAGTTCTAATTAATTTTTTCTTTTCCGATAATCTATTTTGTTTTTAGAAACATATATTTTGTTCATTATAGTGTGTTACCAAACTTTCATATAAATGCATATTTTATTTATATATAGATATTAAATTAATTAAAAAATATTAGGTAATCAACTATAATCTTTGGAATTTATCTATTTTTTTCTGGAACACTATATTTCTAATTTGTTAATATTGGTTATTTTATCTTCGAAACTTGTTTCTGAGATTATTTCCATTTTTGATTTGATTTTCTAAATAATCTTCTTGAAGATTTTTTGAGCTTAAAATTTGATTAATTTCCTTTTTATAATCTTTATTGTTTGTATTTTCTTTTGATAATTCTAATAAGAATTCTGTTAATGGTGAATGCATTGGTTTTTTCTGGAAAATCTATGAATGAATTGCTATTTATTGTTAATGCTCCTATTGCATTTAAATTAATTCTTTTTGAAGGAACAGCTCTTAAATTTTTTTCTCTTTTGGGATGAAATTGGCGGACATTCCATAAAATTTTCGCTGCTGTTTCATCAAGAAAAACTATAGTGTCCTTTTCTAAATCAAGATTATTTAGTTCCTTCTTTTAAGATATTCCATTCATTTAATGGTTTATCGAAGTAGTATGGCAATGGTTTTCCATAGTTAAATTGAAGTTTTTTTTAACATATTCATTTAAGTATTTTAGTGAAAAATCAACCTGATAATTCTCTAATATGAATTTATGAATCTTGGAATATGAATTAAGCTCATGATTTTTAATATTTTCATATAATTCATTGTTCTGTTTTTTTGTTAATGAAGGTTTTCTACCTTCACCCCATTCGATTGATAATCCATTAATTTTTTGATTATTCCATGCTTTTAAAACTCTGATATTTGTTGAATAAGAAAAATTTACAATTAATCCTGCTTCTTTTAATTTTAAACCTTTATTTAAAGCATTTATGAAAATATATCTTTTCAAGAGCTTATCATTCTTTTCTTTTTTAATTAATTCATCCAATTGTTTTATTTCATCATATTTTAAAAGAAAATGTTTCTTGCTAACCATTACAAATTCAATAGATTTTCCATCAATATTTTTCTTTTTAATATTCTGATTTTTTGATTTATCTATTTTTATATTTGTATTTCTTTTCATATATTTTTTTATTCCTGCTTTTTTCTTAAAATTTGATATCCATGCATCAGACATTTTAATATTAAAATTAAATTTAATAAAATCCTTAATTTCATTAGCAGAAACTATATTTCCATTAACAATTTCTTTTTTCAATACTTTTTCCTGATCTTTGTTTAATTTAGATGGTCGTCCATCACCATAATTTGGAATTAAACCAACAACACCCTTCTCCCTCCATACTTTTACATATTTATACCCAGTTTCCAGACTAATATCATGTTTTTCACAAGCTTCAGGAACAGTCAAATAACCATATAAATCTTTTAAAAAAAATAAAACTTTTAAAACATGTAAATTCTTCTGACTCTGAATTAAACCATTCAAATAATCCAAATCAGGCGCACCATCTAAAACTTTCAATTTTCCAGATAACATAAACAATATGTTTATAAAAACTAATATAAATACTTTATTAAAAAATAATAATCAAACTATATCTGAAACACTATATTAAACATAATTAATAAATATCATATTATTTTGATAAAAAATAAAAATCGATTGACTTAAATATTATTGAATACATATATTATTAGTGAAATTAAACGTGAGAATATTGTAAAAACAGAGGTGACATAATGTCAGAACTATATGAAAAAATGATAGAAGAAGCAATGGCTGCTCAAAAAGCAGATGTGGAAACTATCAAGAAAAATCGTGGAAGTGAATTTAAAATAAAAGATAGTGAAAACTATGTTAAGGCAGCTGGAAATATGAAGGCAATAGATAATCAATGCCAGTCTGTCTTTGATTTACATGTAAATTCCATAAACACACATTACAATACACTATCTAATTTGACTGATACTGTTCGACCAGAAGATGATCCTTTTGTTGAGCATTATCAAACATCACCTATTCTTGAAATACTTTGTGAAGAAGATGAAAGTTTTGAAAAAAGCTTGAAAACCTTTATTTCAACAATAGATGATTGTGAAGCATTAATCGGAAAAGAAGTAATTAGAAGGTATGGTGGTTTTTATGGGCCAACTTGTGTAGTAGATTTTGCACTTATTCCTGGAAGCACCAGTAACATAGTTAATCAGATTTTAATAGAAACTAAAATCCCTGAAGACCATAAACAAGCAATTCTTGCTGCTAAATCATGGGGAATGAATACATCCTATGGCTTTGGAGAAGTCTTTGCAAATGAAATTGAAAATGGAATGACCGCTGCAGATGCAGTTAAAAAAGAAATTGAGATGATAAAAAAAATATATTCATCACCTACTAAAGCTCAAGCTGAATTAATGGATGATCTTGGACAAAAATCTTTTGATGTTCGAAAATATATGGAAACATATAAAAAAGATATGCAAAACACAGTTATTGAAGCAATTGAAAATGATGTTCATTATGGAAATATTTTAACAATACCTGCATATTGTGTTGGGGATATTTCACATCACATATCTCAATCAACTTATAACATGTGCAAAGATGATGTAATTATGGGAATTATTGATGCTACAACAGATGTTATTGATAGTACATTAAATAATAACCTTGGAAACTATAAATCAGAACATGATTTATTACAATTAGCTACTGGTTCTTCAGCATCATCAGTAGAATACATACTTGAATTAGATGGATTTAATGCTCCAATGATTGTTGATCTTTTAACTAAAAGATTCCATAATTTTGTCCAACAATTCCCTACTAGAGGCGCAGCAGCTGAACTTCATAATTGTGATTTCATGGACACAATATATAGAGGATGGGGATATCTTGATAAAGCAAGACGAATGAGAAGTAGTGAAAAAGAAAAACTAACTCCAATTGTCAATGGATTTAAAGTAGATCTTGACCCAATTAGAAATAATGAAGTAATAATGAATCCACAAAGATATACTTACCCTGCTTGTGCAATTTCTGTAAGATTCTCTTCACTTATGAGATTATCTGATTATCCTTGTCTTTTAACAAGTGAACCGATTACTGCAACAATGATGACAAATATCATAGCATTAGATAAAGAAAATCCAGCAGCTCCAGTTAGAGGATGCAAAAATTGTGCAGCAGCAAGTCTTGTAGACTTTAGACACCATTATTGTCAATGGAAAGAATCCGTATAATAAAATAAATTTATAAAAATTTTTATAAATTTTTCTTATTAAAAGGTGTTAAAATGTCTTGTAGTATAGAGAAAAAACTATTAGCAGAATTAATTGGAACTTTTCTCATAGTACTATTTGGTACAGGTTCTGCAGTAGTTACATTATTGTTAACTAAAAGTATTGACCCAAATAATGTTGGAATTGGAATTCTTGGAGGACTTGGAGATTGGATAGCTATTTCTTTAGTCTTTGGTCTTACTGTAATGGCCTGTATTTATTTATTTGGTAAAATTTCAGGAGCACACTTTAATCCTGCAGTAACGATTGCTTTGTTAATAACAAAAAATATTTCGTTTAAAGATTCATGTTATTATTTCCTAGGACAATTTATAGGAGGAATACTTGGAAGTTTAGCTCTTTTAATTATGTTAGGTATGCCTGCTATAACAATCGGAGGACTCGGTGCAACAACACCAGGAATGGAAGTTGACTACTTACAAGCTATTTTTGCTGAGTTCATTGGTACGTTTTTCTTAATGCTTGTAATCATGGGAGTAGCAGTAGATAGGAAAGCAGACCCTGGTTTTGCAGGAATTTCAATAGGTTTTACAGTAACCGCAGTAATTACAGTATTGGGTGCTATAACAGGTGCAGCAATTAATCCTGCACGTGCTTTTGGACCATATTTAGTTGATTTTATAGCAGGTGGAGTGAATTTATGGAATTTTTACCCAATTTATTTAATAGGACCTATTTTAGGAGCAATAGCTGCAGCATTATTATATGAATTTATAGCTAAAGGTAGTGATGTTTGTGAATTACCACAACCATTTCAAAAATAGGATTTAATCCTATTTTTATTTTTTTATCAAAAAAAAGAGAATTCAACTATTATTAAATTATTTCAAGGATTTTTAAACCTTATCTTTACAATAATTTAATTTTTTAAATCAAACTCCATAGATTTAGGAATTAATTTAATCTCTTCAAGTGAATTATCACATTTATAAACTAAAATTTCAACCCCATCATTATAAGCTTCATTTAAAACTTTAGAAAATTCTGGATCATTTTCCCAGTTAGGTTTAAATGATTTCGCTATTGGATGTTGTATTAAAAAAAATACAACTGCCTTAAAACCTTCTTTTTTTAATTTAATTAATTCTTTTAAATGTTTTACTCCTCTTGTAGTTGGTGCATCCGGAAACATTGCAACATCTCCTTTTACAAGAGTTACACCTTTAACTTCAAGAAAACATTCTTCATTATCATTTGCTAGATATATATCAATTCTAGAATCATCAATCTGTTTTTCACGTTTTATAAGAGAATATCCTAATAAATTTTTAATATCATTATTTAAAATAGCTTTGAATACAATATCATTAGCTTCTTGAGAATATATTGAAACTAATCTTCCCCTATTTTCAACAAAGTGAAGAGTGAATTTAGTTTTTCTTTTTGGATTATTAGATGGAATAAGATAGACTATAGCGTTTGGAACTAAAAGTTCCTTACATCTACCAGTATTTGGAACATGTACCTCTTCAAGTACACCCTCAATTTCAACTTCAGCTATAAATCTATTAGGTCTATTTTTAAAAATCCCTTTTACATGTTTTAACATAAATCTATTCCATTAATATACCAAAGTATTCTATGATATCACTAGCTAAAAATCCATATCCTTTCTCTAATTTTGCAATATCTCCAGCTTTCCCATTTAAATAGCTAGCTATTACTCCACTATCAAAAACATTTAATCCTTGTGAAATTAAACTTAAAACTAAGCCTGATAAAACATCACCTGTTCCACCAACAGTCATTCCAGAATTACCTGTTTTATTAATTTTAAATTTATCATTTTTTAAAATTAAATCATCTTTTCCCTTAATTAAAACTGTTCCATTAATAGAACTTACAATTTCTTGAAAAACAGAGATGTTTTCATTAACTTTATTAAAATCAACCATATCTAATTTTAAATCATCTAAATTAAAATTAGAAAAAAATTCCTTAAATTCATATAAATGAGGAGTTAAAATAATATCTTCTTTTTTAGAAATTAAAGAAATATCAACTAATTTTAAAGCATCTGCATCTAAAACAATAGGTTTTTTAATTTTAGAAACTAATATATTAAATAATTTACCAGTATCTTCATTTAAACCAGCACCAGGCCCAATTAAAATTGCATCTACTTTTTTAACAAATTCTAAAATATCATCTAAATGATTTAAATTTAAATAATCACCTTTAAGTGAATGTACAATTAAATCTGGTGATGAAAATTTAATAGCTAAGCTTGCAGATTCTGGAGACAAAACATAAACTAAATCAGACCCCGATGAAATTGCAGAAAGTCCAGATAAAGTTGGTGCACCTGAATAATCAATACTTCCACCAATGATTAATACTTTACCATTATCCCCCTTATGTGATGATTTTTTACGATTTTGAAGTTTTATTAAATCACCATGTCCTGTAAAATATTCTGCTTCTAATGGAATTCCAATATCACAAGTTACTATCCCTCCAACTAAATCTTCTCCTGCTTTTTTAACTCCAGTTTTTACTTTATGAAATGAAACAGTATACTCTGGTCTAATAGCTAAATCTTTAATTTCACCAGTTAATGGATCCATTCCTGATGGAACATCAACAGAAACAGTAAAAGCATTTGAATTGTTTATATTTTCAATAATATTTTTAAATTTAGTTTTTAATTTTCCTTTAATTCCAGTACCTAAAATCGCATCTACTATAATATATTCACTAAAGCTATCTGATTTAAATAATTCCAAATCATTATTTTCTAAAACTTCTATTTTTAATCTAGAAAGGCGAGGTTTTAAATTTTTTAATATTTCTAAATTAATTTTAGCATTTTCAGATTTTATATCACTTGATACCATATAAATTTCTATTTCATAACCTCTATTTAACAAATATCTAGCTGCAACAAATCCATCACCAGCATTTCCACCAGAACCCGTAAAAATAGCTATTTTAACTGGTTTTGAAAAGGTAAATGTAGCTATTTTTGCAACTTCATCAGATAAAGATTTTCCTGCAGATTCCATTAAGCATAATCTTGAAAGTCCTAAGTTTTCACAATTTAAGTCTGTAATCATCATATCAATAGGATCCATTTTATCACCAAAAAATAATTAAAAAAAGATTTGTAATTTATCTTAGTTAAAATTTAAGAAAGAATTTCATGAAATTCCTTTTTAATATAAATTAACATTATCTATAATAAATCAATTTATTTATTTTAAATAAAAATCAATGTTATTTTGAATGTTTAAATACTTAATAAAATTTTATAATATGTTAATTAAAGTTATTAAGATAAATAAGGAAAGTTATATGTTTGAAATTCTAAATTAATTAATATTTTAAAATCAGAAAAAAATTAAAAATAATAGAATAGGTACAAAATTAACAAAAAACGAATAAAATAAAATCAATACACTTATAGCTAATGCAAGAAAAATATATAAACCAAAAACTATTAATAAATCCTGACGATATAAAACTCAAAGAATTATATTAAAAGACAATGTTAAATGTGTAATTGAGAGAAAATAGAAAATATATCTAAAAAAAGTTTTATAAAAATTTAATGATTAAATTTCATTAAATTCATATTTTATAAAAATAATTAAAATAGATCATGTAATTGAATTTTATATTCACCAAGGTCTCCACCAAAGTTACCAGCGTTAATTTCAAGAACACCTTCAACAGTACATGCAGCAGCAATTCCTTGTTTCATAGCTTCCTTAACAGCTTCTTCATCTACACCATCAATAACAATTTCAAAAACTCCACCAACATCTTTTCTAATTTGTGTTTCAGCTACCTTTTCTTTAAGAGAAACACACATTTTTTCATTAGTAGATGCATTTAAGAACTCATAACTATTACAACCTACCTTTGAACCAGAAGCAACCATTCCTCCAGGGAAAGGAGTTATCACACCTGAAATATCATCAATGGCATCAACCGCTACTTCTGCTGCAGTAAGTCCTGCCATTTTGTTTTCAGCCATTATGAAAAAGTTTCCACCAGCAACAGCTTTTTTATATCCAAATAAGGATTCAACTAAAAAATCTCCAGACATTATAGGGATTGAATGAATTTTTCTACCTTGAATTTCAAGTTCATCTTCATATCCATCACCAAAGAACTTTAATTTAAAACCTGTTTTAAATTTATCATCTGGATCTTCTAAAACATCAAAAACAGCAGTTGTAGGTGCAGTTAAAATACACATACCAATTCTCTCAAGTAGTTCATTATCTAAATCTTTTTTAGAAGGATTACAAATCATTATTACATAACCTGGCCTACCATCTGGAGTTTCAGTTGGAGGCATATAAGAGTCTATGCCTGCTTCAGCAGGACAACCAATAACAGAAGTTCCATAACCAGTTGCTTCAGTAGCTGCAATTTTAGCTAATCTTTCTGTAGTCGCAGTTATAAGCAATCTAGAAGCTTTAATACCAAAAGCTTCAGCATAAGTATCTTTTATTTCAACACCATTAATTTCCATAATTTCACCATCACATTATAATAATTAATATTAATAAAAATAAATCTTTCTATTTGATTTTTTTAGAAAAAGTTGATTTATTTATCATCATCTTCATGTGAAATATAAGATAATTCTTCTACAAAGTCATCAACAGGTTTTTCTTCTTGATTACTAATAGATGAAATTTTTTTGATAACTGAAGACCCATAATGAGGTAAAATTAAAAATCCAATAAAAGTAACCAACCAAAAAGAAATTAATCTCTCAACCACAGTAGCTGCTGCACTAATAGATGCAGAAATTCCAGCATTTGAATATAATAAAATCATAACTCCATCAATAGCTCCAATACCTCCAGGTAAAAGCGGAATCATACCAATTAAAGAAGCTATAATAAAAATTTCCCCTATAAGTAATGGAGAAACAGATACCCCAAAAGCTAAAAATACTACATAAACTCTTAAAATTTCTATAAACCATATGAAAAATGATAATGGTAGTCCATAATATAAAATATTTTTATGAGAAATCATCAATTTCATGGTGTCTTGAAAACCTGAAATAACTTCTCTAATCTTATTTTCAGTTTTTTCAGGATTTTTTTTATAAAATCTATGAACTAAACAAATAATCCAATTAGTTATTTTTTCCCCAAATTTCTCATTAATAGATATGTAAACAAGTAAAACTAATACTAAAACTATAGCTATTATTGCAAGTATCATTATTAAAATAATCCATAATGGGAGTGGAAAATATAAAGTAACAGAGATGATTGTAATAATAGCTAAAATAATAAAAGGGAATGTATCTAATAATTTATCAGAAATAACTGTAGCAAAAGCTTCCTCAGTAGGTACACCTATTTCTTTTGCTAAAATATAAGCCCTTACAGGTTCTCCGCCCCCTCTACCACTAGGTGTAATATTATTAACAGCTAATCCAACCAAAACCATTGGAAGCAAACTTTTCACCCCAAGATTAATATCATCTATTTTATTAATAATTTTCCACCTAAGAGCATAAAGATAATAAGTTGCAATTTGGATAATTATAGCAATAAGTATAATCCAAATATTAGCTAATTTTAAAGATGATATGATTTGATCTATACCTATAAACCATAACATAACAGCCATTATTAGAAGACCAAAAAGTAAAAAAATAACTGATTTATATTTCATAAAACGCCTTTTTATAATTATTACATTTAATATGTTTAATCTTACTTAAATATTTAAATAATTTTAATTTATTGAAAAATAGATATCTTTATATAATTAAAAAGTTTAATTTATAAGTAATGCATAATTCATAAACATATTATTATTACTTTTAATTAAAAGATACATTATAATTTATTATTTATATTAACTAAATACTTTTTTATATGATTTTTTTAATTTCTTAGATTAATTGTTTTATGATATTCCTTATGCATTAAACTATAGTCTAAGAATTTAATCCATTTAAATTTTTTTGATTATTATAGGATATGAAATAATGTTTGAAGACAATATGAATCAAGAAAATTTTTCCTGCCCTGTTGAAGTAGGAAATGAATATGATGTTAAAATTGAAGATAAAGGGAAAACTGGTGATGGAATCGCTAGAATCGAAGGTTTTGTCGTATTTATTCCTGAAGTTGAAGTAGGTCAAGAAGTAAAAATTAAAATTAATGCTGCACGTAGAAAATTCGCTTTTGGCGAAGTAGTAGAATAATTTTATCAAAATTAAAAGCTATATTAACTTATAGCTACCTTTTTTCTTTTTAAACTTTAATCATACTGTTTATACATTACTAACTTTTTTTGAAAATAATTTATGCTTATTTTTTTTACATACAACTAAATTCAAAGGTACAAAAAAAATTATTATCATATATAATTAAAATACTATTTATTATATAAAATTCATCTTAAAAAAGTGAATTAACTCTAAAAAATTTAATATAAGTAGTTAGCCTCTATACTAATAATTGATTTGAGAAAAGAAAAGGATTTAATAGTAAGTTCTTATTAAAAAGTATAAATGAGAATATGTTTATTTAAAATATTTTTAAATAATCTTTACATTCTCAAATAAAATATATGGAGGAAAAATAAATGGTTAAAAAATACCTAAAAATATTATTAGTGGCTTCATTAATATTACTATCAATTAGTGCAGTTTCAGCAGACAATATAACTATCGATGATGTAAATTATGAAGTAAATACTGAAAATGAAATTATAACAAATACCCACAATGATTTACAAAATACAATTAGTAATACAAATAACGAAAATAACAACAATGATGACACATACACTGATTTACAAAATAAAATTAATAATGCTAGTGAATCTAGTCAAGTAGAATTAAATAAAAATGTTATTTATACACAAGGTGAAGATGAAAGTCTAATTGGAGGTATACAAATAAACAAATCTATTACTTTAGATGGTAAAGATTTCACAATAAACGGAAATAATACTGCAAGAATCTTTAATATCACTGCAGACAATGTAGTTATTAAAAATATTAATTTAATAAATGGAAATACAGATTTAGGTGGAATAGTCTATAATTCAGGAAAATTATCCTTAGAAAATTCTACACTCAATGGTACAGGTCATTTATTATATAATAATGGAGAATTATCCTTAGATAACAATATAATTATATCTGATTTAGCTCCAATTTTTAATAATAAAACTATAACTAGTCAAACCTACTTAACTATTTCTGATTATAATAACGTTATACAGAATCAAACTATTGATTTAAAAGCTATTTTAACCGATGATAACAATAATGCTATTGTTGGTCAAAATATTACATTAACAATTAATGGTATAACTACAAATATTAATAATCTTATAAATAACAAAACCTATTATGCAAAATACAATGCAACTACTAAAGGTAAATTCAATATTACAGGTAATGCAACTGGTGTTAATAACTTAACTGTTAATAATGGAACTATTACTGTTAAAGATGACCCTAATTTAGATGTTAATGTTACAAGTGGAGATTTAAATTTAAATATTAAAGTTATTGTTGATTCCGATGCTACAGGTAATGTTACAATCAAGATAGGAGATAAAACTTACTATGGAACATTGGTTAATAGAGTATTTGAAGGTACTTATAATGTAAGTGCTGGAGATTATAATGTAACCGTAATTTATGATGGAGACGAAATTTTTGGAGCAGCTTACTATAATGAAACAATTACTATTCCTAAACTAAATACTACTTTAGTTGGAAATAATGTTGTAATGTATTATAAGAATGGTACAAGATACTATGTTAAATTAACAGACATTAATGGAAATCCAATAGCTAATACCAATGTAACTATCAATATCAATGGCCAAAATTACACTAGAACTACTGATGAAAATGGTATTGCAAGTATAGCTCTTAATTTAAACCAAGGAATCTATAATGTAACTGTTTTATTTAATGGTACAGATAATTATAATCCATCAGAAACCAATAATACTATTGAAATTAAAACAACTATAACTAGTGAAAATATTGTAAAGTTTTATAATAACGGTACAAAACTTATTATAGTCGTTGTAGATGGCCAAGGTAATCCTTTAAACAATATTACTGTAGTTTTAAATATCAATGGTCAATTTTATACTTTAACTACTGACGAAAATGGAACTGCATTCTTTGATTCAAATTTATTACCTGGAAATTATGTTGTTACCATTAATAATACTTATAATGGTGAATTAAAATCCAATAATATTAGTGTTATTTCTACTATTAACAGTAGCGATATAGTCATGTATTATAACAATGGTACAAAATATACTGCAACTATCTTAGATGGACAAGGTAATCCTTTAAACAATACTAATGTAACAATCGTAATAGATGGTAAAACTTACAACTTAACTACTGATGAAAACGGAACCGTAACTTTAGATTTAGATTTCCAACCAGGAAACTACACTTTACAAATTACAAACCACAACGACAACTTAACAATAAACAACACAATCACAATAAAAGCAACTATAAAAAGTGAAGATATAGTCATGTATTATAACAATGGTACAAAATATACTGCAACTATCTTAGATGGACAAGGTAATCCTTTAAACAATACTAATGTAACAATCGTAATAGATGGTAAAACTTACAACTTAACTACTGATGAAAACGGAACCGTAACTTTAGATTTAGATTTCCAACCAGGAAACTACACTTTACAAATTACAAACCACAACGACAACTTAACAATAAACAACACAATCACAATAAAAACAACAATAATTACTAAAAATATTGTTAAATATTACAGAAATGGTACACAATACATCATCACTATTTTAGATGGACAAGGTAATCCTTTAAACAATACTAATGTAACTATCAACATCAATGGTCAAAATTACACTAGAACCACTGATGAAAATGGTACTATTGTATTTAGTATTAATTTAAATCCAGGAAACTACACAATAACTGTAACTAATCTTAATGATAATTTAACAGTAACCAACAATATAACTGTATTATCCACTATTAATGGTAGTGATATTGTTAAATTCTTTAGAAATGGTACTCAATATTATGTTACTATTTTAGATGGTGAAGGAAAACCTATTATTGGTCACAACGTAACTATGAACATTAACGGTGTTTTCTATAATCGTACTACAGATGAAAACGGTACTGCTATGTTAGCTATTAATTTAAATCCTGGTAACTATACTATTACTGTTACTAATCCTAATGATGGATTACAAATGAGTAATAATATTCTTGTTAAACCTACTGTCGAGGGTAATGATATTGTTAAATTCTTTAGAAATGGTACTCAATATTATGTTACTATTTTAGATGGTGAAGGAAAACCTATTATTGGTCACAACGTAACTATGAACATTAACGGTGTTTTCTATAATCGTACTACAGATGAAAACGGTACTGCAAAATTAAATATTAATTTAAATCCAGGAAACTACACAATAACTGTAACAAATCCAGAAAATGGATTACAAATGAGTAATAATATCGAAGTATTGCAAACTTTAATCGGTGAAGATTTAGAAAAAACATTTGGTGGAGATGAAACCTATGACATTCTTGTTTTAGATGGTCAAGGTAACCCACTAGCTAATCAAAATATTACTATTAATATTCATGGTGTTTTCTATTATAAAACAACTGATAGCAATGGTATAGCTAAATTAAATATTAATCTAAATCCTGGAGATTATATTGCAACTGCTTACTGGAACGATTATGCAACTTCAAATAATGTTGTAGTTAAAAACGCTTAATAAAACAATTTTTTATTTTTTTTCTTCTAATTTTTTAGAAGAAAAAAACTTTTTTTATTTTTAAGTTACCTAAAATCAATATTTTTAAAATTAATTATATATTTCAATATTAATTCCTATTTTAAGCTTATTTTAAAAGTTTAATAGCTATTTATTCTTTTTATTAAAAATTAAAAGATTTAGAAAAACTAAATATTTATATATTCAATAATATAACATTATATAATGAAATATTTTAATAGAACTGATGTTTATACTATACTTCATTATCTTGGTATGATAATGCAGGGTATAGGATTAATGTTTATTTTACCTTTAGTTATTTCATTAATTTATAGAGAAGATAATTACTTAGGGTTCATAATTGCATTAATCATATCTATAATCGTGGGAAAACTATTAAATATTTTTTTTAAAGATCATAAAAAAATGCGTTTAAAGCATGGCATGATTATATCATCTCTCGTTTGGATATGGGCTGGTTTAATGGGTGCAATAGCTATGATTATTTCCATAGATATTAGCTTTTTAAATGCTTTTTTTGAAAACATGTCAGGTTGGACATGTACAGGCTTTACAATTTTTCCAAATATTAATTCATTACCCAAATCAATATTATTTTTAAGATGTTTAGAACAATGGTTAGGTGGTTTAGGAGTTGTTGTTGTTGTACTTGGAATAAGTGTCAGATCTGGAACTGTAGCTAAAAAGTTATATCAATCTGAAGCTCGAGAAGAAAAAATCAAACCAAGTATACATAACACATTACATAAAACTCTTAAAATCTATTTATTATACACAGCTATTGGAATAATCTTATATATTTTAGCAGGAATGCCTATTTTTGATTCCATTTGTACTACTTTTACTTCAATATCTACAGGAGGAATGGCTATTAAAAATAATAGTCTTGCATATTACCACAATGATTATATAAACATTATAACAATGATTTTAATGATTTTAGGTGCAACTAGTTTTGTAGTTCACTACAATGTTATCAAAAGCCGAGGAAAATCTTTAATAAATGATTTACAATTTAAAACTTTAATCTTAATAATAATTTCAGCAAGTTTAATAGTTTATATATTTTCAAATTTAATGCCAATGAATATTGTATTCCATATGATTTCAGCATTAACATCTACAGGAGCAACAATAACATCTATAAATACTATGAATAATTGGCCATCATTTATATTAATAATTACCATAATATTAATGTTAATTGGAGGATCAAGTGGTTCTACAGTTGGTGCAATTAAATTAAATAGAGTTATCATTTTTTTAAAAGGTATTATAAGTAATATTAAAAGTATAATCTCACCAGAAGGTAGAGTTATTATTATGAAGATTTCTGGACAAAGTATATCTGATAAAGCAATACAAGAATCAACAGGATATATATGTTTATATATTTCTTTTATATTTATAAGTTGGATTGTTTTTACAGGTTATGGGTTTGATTCATTTAATAGTCTTTTTGAAATAGTATCTGCCCAAGGTAATGTTGGGCTTAGTACAGGGATAGTAGATGAAAGTTTAGATCCCTTGTTGAAAATATTATTAATATTTAATATGTGGATTGGAAGACTTGAAATAATTCCAGTTATTGTAACTGTTAGAAGTATGTTTGAAATATTTAAAAAAGCTAGTTTAGAAAAATTTATTAACAAATTATAAGAATATTAATTAATACAATTATATATAGGCGATGAAATGTATGTTATAATAATGGGAGCAGGAAGAGTAGGCCTATCCCTTGCAAATTTATTAATAGAAGATGGATATGACATAACTATTATTGAAAGTGATGGAAATTTATGCTCTCATGCTTCATTAGAATTAGATGCTCTAGTTATATGTGGAAATGGAACTGATACAAAAATTTTAGAAGAAGCAAATATAGAGGATGCAGATTATTTTGTTGCTACAACAGGATATGATGAATCAAATTTATTATCATGTATACTAGTTAAAAATTATGAAGTTCCAAAAATAATTGCTCGTGTAAGTAATCCTGATCACGAAGAAGCTTTTACTAAAGTTGGAATAGATGATGTAATAAATCCAGAGAGAACAGCTGCAGGATTTCTAGAAAAGGTTATAACAAGACCCAACGTAGCGAATTTAATTACTTTAGGTGAAGGAAATGCTGAAATATTAGATATGACTATAAGTAATGATAAAATAGTTGGAAAAAAAGTAAAAGATGTTTCCCCTACTAAAGATTATATTATAATAGCAAAGTATGAAGGTAGTAACTTAGTAATACCTCAACAAGATGATGTTTTAACTAGAGGTCAAAAGATTTCAATACTCGTAAAAAGAGATTCATTTAAAAATGCAACAAAAAAATTTGAAAGATAATATCTTTATAAATTAGAAGCAGAAAGAGCTATATGCTCCCTTCCTTTATCAGTCCATGAACCATGACCTGGAAGTAAATATTTAATATCTAAACTTTTTAATTTGTCTATTGACTTTTTCATATCCTCATAATTTCCACCAATATCCATTCTCCCAATACCCCCATTAGCAAAAACAGTATCACCAGAAATTAGAGTTTCACCATCCCATAAACAAATTCCCCCAGGAGTGTGACCTGGAGTATGAATTACTTTAAAATTACCTATTTTATCATTTTCTTTAAGTTCAATATCAACATCATGTCTTTTAATACTTTGTGAAAACATATCCACTGCAGTACCATAATTATAATCATCCCTCAAAGTATTTGCATCATCTTTATGGATTGCAACTTTTGCATTAGGGAACAGATAATTTCCACCTACATGGTCAAAATGACAGTGCGTATTTACGATTAAAGATATATCACCAGGTTCTATATCATTCTCTTTTAATTTTCTATATAAAAAATCCTGATTAATACCAGTTCCAGTATCAACTAGAATATCATCAAAAAAATAGCTATTAGAATCATATCCTAAACCTTCAATACATACAACATTTTCTAAATCAAACATAAAATACCTTTTAATACTTTATTTTTAAAAAAATATAATAAATAGGGTCAAAGGGATTTAAACCCCAATCTGAGATTTCTCTTGTCCCAGTACTCCAATTGATCATCACAACGAATACTGTTCAGTTACGCGTATTTTTCTTCAAAGACAACTGGAGTCCCAGATGATGCCAGGTTACACTATAACCCCAAATAAAATGAAGAATATAAGTAGCGTTAATTCCCAAACGATTTAATTTTTACCTTTTTTAGAACCTACAACCATACACAATCTCTAATAATATATTGAATAATAAAGAATATAAAATTTACTGAAATGTATGAGTACTGATTATTTATGTTAAAAAATTTTAACATTAAATATTATAAAAAGCTGTATAAAATAATTACTACCCGATAAAAAAAAGAAATTATAAAATTTAATATATTAGGTTATAAGTTATTTTTATTAATAAAAACTATGCCCATAGAAGAAAAATTTCAAGTTTTTATTTTTATTTTAGATCCTATTATTGAAAATACAATAGCTATTAAACATAATATTGTGGAAATTATACATACTATTTGAGAACTTTGTATGAGTAATGGGTAATATTTTGGAATGATAGAAACGGAACCCATGACTACTGCAAAAACAACAGTCAAAATACCTAAACTCATAGTCTGACCAACAACTCTAACTGTTGAAATAGTAGCAGAAGCAAGAGATGGATATTCTTTTGGTGCCGAATTCATTATTGTATTTGTATTTGGAGATAAAAATAAGCCATAACCAATTCCTTGTATCACCATGGATAATATAATTATAAATAAAGGAGTATCCTTATTTAAAAATATCAAAATAAAAATTGAAACCGCCACTAGTGCCATTCCTATTGCAGACAACTTTTCGGGATTAATTTTATCTGAAAGAGTCCCTGAAAATGGTGCAACAATCCCCATTAAAGCAGGGGCAACAATTAAAATAATACCACTTGTTTGCGGATTCATATTTTCAATATACTGAAAATGATAGTTTAGAATATAAGTTACAACAAATGTAGCTAGATAACTAATAAGCGATGCTATTGTTGATGATGTAAATTCAATATTTTTAAAAGCTTCAACATGAAATACTGGGAATTTATGTTTTAATTCCCAAATACCAAAACCTATTAAAAGACCTAATCCTATAACAGCTAACAAAACTCCTGTTAATTCATTCAATATTGTAAATCCATACATAAATAGCAATATACCAAATGAATATATTATTGATCCTAAATAATCAAATGGATCATTTTTACCAATAACCCATTCTTCTTTAATTTTAAAGAATATCACTATAGCTGTTATTATAATTATAGGAATTACAATGTAAAATATACTCTGCCAACCTAAATTATGGGTTAATATACCTCCTAAAACAGGGGCTAAAGTTAATCCAACATATGCACTAGCAACAGCTATTCCTATTGCTTTTCCTCTTTCATGAGATCTTAAATCTTCTGTTATCATTGCAAATCCAGCAACATTCAACATTGCTCCTGCTATCCCTTGAATAACTCTTGAAATAATTAATATGGTTGCTGAAAATGAGATAGATGCAAATATAGAACCTATTATAAATAGTATTAACCCTATAACGTAAAACTTTTTCAAACCAATTTTACCTGATAAAGTTCCAAAAGGTAATGAAAAAATAGCTATGGAAAGTAAAAAAGATGTAGCTAACCAATTTTGAGTTATAGCATTGATTGCAAAATCACTACTTATAGAAGGTAATGCAACCGCAATAACCGATGCAGAAAAACCAGTTAAAAATGAAGCAAATGATGCTAAAAAAATAATAAGGTTTTTTGAAGAATAATTTTTATCAATTTTCTTCTTATTAAGACTGTTCTTGGGTTTTATTTTTTTATTACTATTTGTGCTAGAAACTTTCTTATTATTAATTTTAAGCCTCTCCCTAATCTAAGTTATGTTTATTTCGATTAATATCCCATTTTTAGCCAATAATATTGATTTTAGAATTTTATTTTTATTTTTTATGCTATTCTCATCTTTTAAGATATTTCGTATTTTTAACAGTATTACATTAATTAATTATCCTTAGTTTTATTTAAATTTATCTAATTTATGAGACTGTAAATTTTTGGTGGGTTTTTGAGAAATCTTTGAAAATCAATTTTTTTGAAAATCCAACAATAAATGCATAAAATAGACTATAATTTTGTATTTATGAGTAATAGAGTTGTATTTATGAGTAATAGAGTCCTAGACTTTTGGGAAAAATCGAAGGTATTTAATATCTTATTTCACATGTTTAGAGTCTATTGAGCTTTTATCCTATAAAAGTACAAATTGTATTACACTTTTGAGTACAAATTCTAAAATCTAAAGCTTTGATTTTAATAATAAAGAAAATTCACATACTTTAAAATCAGATGAAAATCAACTTTATGGAAAATGCTTTAAATTATAGTTATAATTGTAAAGTTTATCAATAATGATTTTTAAATATTAATTTATGAATTCTATTGATAATAATTCTTGTGAAGATTATGAAACTATTAAAGTTCCTAATAGTCAGAGAAAATTAATTAAATATTTAAGTATTGATGAAATTACTAAAATAATTCATAAGAGCATGGAACCGGAAGTAATTAAAATCATGATTTTTATAAAAAGTCTTTATGAGTCTAAAACTATTAAAAAATCAGCAGATATTGTAGGATATAGGTATGAAAGTGGATTAAGTAATTGAGATTAAAAAAAAATTAAAAGATAAAAATATTGATTTTAATGATATTGTTTTTATTTTTATGGATAAAGGGTCTTTTAATAACACAGATAAATTCACAAAGAGTATGGTACTTTGAAAATAATCTCATAGAAAAAAATTCTAATAGGGAAAGAGCAAATACAATTATTTATTACAGTCAAATGGGGAAAATCATATAGAATTCTTAGAAAAATCCATAAAAGAGCATATTACATGGCCTATTATTTAATTTTATAAAAAAACTCAAGAAAACAGATAATAATGCTTTTAAATAACTTCCCATCCCATCATCCATATTATTTTACCATTAATGCTAAATATCATGACGTTTATTTGCTTTTTGTTTCAAAATATATGCCTAAATTAAATCCCACTGAAACTCCTATGAAAAAGATAAAAAGATAATTATCACCTTTATTTCTTGAAAATACAGAAAAAATTAAAGAAAAAGTAATTGAAAGATTTGAAGAATTTAAAAACACAACTAACTGTGATATAATTGGATAAATATAAATTAATAATGATAAACTTTACCATATTGACTATATTATATAAAAGTTGATATGAGTTAACCTTTCTTTCAGATAAGTATAATATTTGAGGATTTCCTTTTTCATTAGTAAATGATTGTTCTTTTTTTTTTGTTTCAGCTATTAACTGTGAAGGTGTTTTTCCAGTTAGTTCATATATTTCTCTAAAAACAATATTATATTTTCTAATGCTTATTTTACCTACATTTCTTCTTTGCATTAGTTGCATTAGTTTTATATATGTTTCTGAAAATTTCATCGTATTTACACAATCCTTTTATGTTTTTGAGATTGTAAAAAGTTGTAAGTAACAATTAAAAATAGATATTAAAATGTATTAATTAATTATTAAAATATTTAAAAATAGTAAATATCTAAAAACGAATATTAAAATGGGGTCACAGGGATTTGAACCCCGATCCTGGGATTTCTCTTGTCTCAGTACTCCAATTGATCATCACAACGGATACTGTTCAGTTACGCGTATTTTTCTTCAAAGACAACTGGAGTCCCAGATGATGCCAGGTTACACTATAACCCCATACGAGTTAAACAGAAAAAATGATTAACTAAAAGCCAAGAGAGAGATTTGAACTCCCGTGTAATGGATCTGCAGTCCACCGCTTCGCCGCTAAGCTATCTTGGCATATAAAGATATGTTTGTTTACAATATTATTTAAATGTTTTCATATTAAAATTTCAGTTGTTTATCCACACCTACAATTTCATCAATCTCTAAGGCTTTTTCTAAAGCAATATCTTTTTCAATTTTAAAATTATTACTTTTAGTGCGTTCGATATCCTCAGGTTTTAAAAATAACCATTTAGTATATTTAAACTTAACACCAATGTAAGGTAAAGCTCCGAAAGTATCAGAAAATTCACATAGTCCATCAACTTGCAAAGAATCAATATAAATTTTTTCTTTAGTTGTGGTTTTAACTTCAATAGCTAAATATATTTCACCATTTCCTGCAATAATATCTGGAAGAGGCCTTTTAGTTGCTCCACCAGAAGCTGGAGCTCTCATAGCTGCAAAATTATGTTCCCACAATTTAAGCACTAAATCTCTTTCTTCACTATATCCTTTTCTAACCATAATATCATTGAAAAAATAAGAGAATCTTCAAAATAAGAATATTAATCATAGGGCCGGGGCCGAGATTCGAACCCGAGTCGCAGGATCCACAGTCCCGTAGGATAACCGCCTACCCCACCCCGGCATTATAAAATATTTTACAAAAATTTAAGATTAGTGCGGGAGCAGGGATTCGAACCCTGGTAGACCTGCGTCAACAGGTCCTAAGCCTGTCCCCTTTGGCCTCTCGGGCACCCCCGCTATAAAAAGGAGTCAAGAAACCATATTGAGAAATCTTAATTTTTTAATGCTCCGGCCGGGATTCGAACCCGAGTCTTCGGCTCGAAAGGCCAAAATGATTGGCCGGACTACACCACCGGAGCAATATAAACAATGAAAATAACATGGGCCCAATGGGAGTCGAACCCATGGCCTCCCGGTTATGAGCCGGGCGCTCTACCTGGCTAAGCTATGGGCCCAAAAACGCCATCGACAGGGCTCGAACCTGTGACCAATCGGTTAACAGCCGAACGCTCTACCTACTGAGCTACGATGGCATATGATAACCCATGTTTCTTAACCATTTATAAAACATGCCCATGTTTAAAATTCGAAAGAATTTAAACAGTAATAATAAGTTGATTATTATAATATATAAAGGTATTGTAAATACACCTTAAAAAAGTATTTTTAAGTATATATAATAATTTTTTGTCTATAGTATATAAATTTAATTATAATAAAAAAAATAATTTTATAAATGAATAATATTGATAGCTTTGAAGTAATGAAATTAATAGAAAAAGCAAACAAAACAAGTTTAAAGTATCATTCTAATAAAATTACATTAGAAAGAGCTATTTTTTTATCATGGTGGTGTGATAAAGGAGATTGTAGTTTCTGTTATATGACAACACAAAAAAATAAAATTAAAGATCCTAAAAAAGCTAAAAGACAAATAAACAATATTTTTGCTGAAGCTGAAATGTGTAAACGTTTAGATTGGGAAATAGAATTTTTATCAGGAGGCTATGATTCATTTTCAAATGAAGAAATTAAAAAAATAGCTCAAAAAATACATGAAATTACAGGTCATGGTGTTTGGTTAAATACAGGAATTACATATGAATTAAGCTCTTTTTCTGAAGAGATTATTGGAATTACTGGTGCTTTAGAAATAGCTAATCCAAAACTTCATGAAAAAATATGTCCAAGTAAACCTATTAATCAGATTAGTGAAATGTTAGATCGTGCAGGAGATTTAGGTTTTAAAAAAGCTATTACAATAATATTAGGTCTTGGTGAAACATTAGATGATTTAGATTATTTAATTAAATATATCCAAGATAATAAAATTGATAGGATTATTTTTTATTCATTAAATCCCCATAAAGGAACAGAATTTGAAAATAGGTCTCAGCCAGCATCATTATATTATTCACAAATTGTAGCAAGTATTAGACTAAGATTTCCAAAAATCGAAATAATATGTGGTACATGGGTAGATAATTTAGCAAATATTGGTTTATTAATATTAAGTGGAGCTAATGGTATTACTAAATTTCCTTTATTTAAAATGTTTGGAACAAGATATGGTAAAAGAGTTGAAGAAGAAGTTAAATGGACTGGTCGAAAACTTAAAGGGACATTTACAGATTTCAAAAAACTTGGAGAAGAAAAAAGCGAATTTAGTAGAGATTTAGATAAGTTTATAAAAAGATATATTGAAGAATCTAAAAAAGATAAATACTAATTTATAGACATTTCAATAGAATTATAATTGATTTTATGAATTTTTCATTTTAATTTAAGAATTAATATTTTTTAAATATGTTCATCTAATATAAATTTTTTTTATACTATAAATTTAAATAATAAAAATACTTTATTAAAATTAAAATAGAAATTATCAAAAATAAATAAAATATTAAAAATTAAAGATAGCTATTTAAAAAATATTTATATTAAAAATAATAGATATAAATATAAGATAAAAATCTTCAAATTTAATATTCCATAAGGAGGAATTAATATTAGTGTTAATATGAAATGTGGGCTTGAAATCCATGTACAACTAGAAACAAATTCAAAATTATTTTGTGAATGTAAAACAAATTATCAAGAAGCTCCTGCAAATACAAATATTTGTCCAGTTTGTTTAAATCAACCAGGTGCAAAACCTTATCCAACAAATGAAAAAGCTATAGAAAATGCATTAATGATTTCTTTAATGCTTAACTGTAAAATTGACAAAAATTTAACATATTTCATGAGAAAACATTATGATTATCCTGATTTACCATCTGGTTTTCAGAGAACATCAGTTCCAATTGGATATGAAGGGGAATTAAATGGAGTTGGAATTACAGAAATTCATATGGAGGAAGATCCAGGTCAGTTTAAACCAGATAGAGGTATTGTTGATTTTAATCGTTCAGGGATTCCTTTAATTGAAATTGTAACAGAACCAGAAATGTATTCTCCAGAAGAAGCTAGATCTTTTTTAAAAGAATTAATAAGAGTATTACAATACAGTGGAGGAGCTCGTGGAGAGGGAACTATGAGAGCCGATGTTAATATTTCTATTGAAGGTGGAAATAGAGTAGAAATGAAAAATATTAATTCTATTAAAGGAGCTTATAAAGCTTTAAAATTTGAAATTGTTAGACAAAAAAATCTTATGAAAAGAGGAGTTGAAGTTAAACAAGAAACAAGAGCTTTTCTAGAATCTCAAATGATTACAGTAGGTATGAGATTAAAAGAAGATGCTGATGATTATAGATTCATTCCTGATCCAGATCTTCCACCTATGAAAGTAAGTGATGAAGATATTGCTGAAGTGGAAGAAACAATGCCTGAAGCTCCACATAATAAAGTAAAAAGATTTATAGAATCATATAATATTGATGAAGAATCTGCTAAAGTTTTAACTTCAGAATTAGATTTAGCTGTAGCTTATGAAGAGATAGTTAAAGAAATTGATCCTAAATTTGCAGCAATGTGGATGAAAGATGAATTACAAAGAGTATTGACCTATAATAAATTAAGTTTTGAAGATAGTGGAATTGTTGTAGATGATTTAATTGAATTATTCAGTTTACTTCAGAATAAAGAAATAACAACTAAAGCAGGGCAGCGTATTATAGAAAATATGCCTAATAATAAACAAACACCAAAAGCAATAGCTGAAGAACTTGGTTTAATTGGTATTGTTAAAGATGATGAAATAATAGAAGCTGTAAAAAAAACTATTAAAGAAAATCCTAAAGCTATTGAAGATTATAATAATGGACAAAAAGCATCTTTAAACTTTTTAGTTGGACAAGTAATGAAGTTAACACGTGGAAAAGCAGACCCTGGAGAAACTGTTAAATTAATTAAAGATAATATTAATTAAGAGAGGATCCAATGAGTGAAAAATCATTTGTCAAAGATTACATGACAAAAAGTGTAATTAGTGTTACCCCTGAAACTCCTACAGATACTATTATAAAAATAATGAAAAAAAGTAACCATAATAGCTATCCAGTAGTTGATGAAAATGGAATATTAGTTGGAATGGTAACAGCTTTTGATTTAATATTAACAGACTGGGTTTATTATGTCAAAGATTTAATGAGTACTGATTTAATAGTTGCTAATGAAGAAATGTCTATTGATGATGCATCAAGGGTTATGTTTAGAAAAGGAGTATCACGATTACCAGTAGTAAATAAAGAAGGCTTTTTGAAAGGAATAATTACAAACACAGATATGGTTAGATCTCATATTGAAAGAACAACCCCCAATAAAGTGGAATATTTTAAAAGTACATTACAACAACTATATAATATAAAACCTAAAATAAAACATGAAAAAGTTAGAACTTCTGATTTAAGACCAACACAGGATAGGGTTTATGCTGATGAGTTAGAAGGTAGAATTTATGAATTAGAAAGAGGTTTAGCTGAACCAGTAGTTGTAGTTAAAACTGGAAATCGTTGGATGTTAGTAGATGGGCATCACAGGGCAATAGCTGCTAAACAAATAGGTGAAAAAGAAATTGATGCATATGTTATTGATTTAGGTAAAGATATTAGATTAGGTCTTGAAAACACTGCGGATGAATTAGGTGTTAAAACATTCAATGATGTAAATATTATCGATGATGCACAACACCCATTAATAGCTATAACAGAAAGTATTCAAAAAAATAAAGGTAAAAATGACTAATGAAAAAATAATTAAAGAAGTATATGAAGTATTAAAAAGTAGGAGAGACAATCCTATTGATTCATACACCTCTAACCTAATGAAAAATAGCTCCAAAAAGGCTGAAGATAAAATTCTTGAAAAAATTGCAGAAGAAGCTGGTGAAGTCCTCATTGCTTCAAAAAATGATGAAGATTTAGTTAGTGAGTCTGCTGACTTGATATTTCACACATTAATGATATTAGTTTATAAAAATATTGAATTAGAAGAATTATATGATGAATTTGAAAAACGTAGAAAATAAAAAGTTTAAAGTATAAATTCCATATTATACATTCCTCTTTCAAAATTTAAAATCTTAAATCGTTTTTTATTAAATTCTTTAAAACCTATTTTTTCATAAAGTAATTTAGCTTTTGTATTTCTAAAATCAACATCTAATATTATTTTTTCAAACCCTTCTTGCCTAAAATTATTAATACATTTTTCTAAAACATCACTACCTAAGCCCTGACCTCTTTTAGATGGATTAATAGCTAGTTGTGAAATATATACATCTCCTTTTTTAAAATCAGCTAAAACAAAACTATCTAAAATATCTATTAATAAAAATTTAATAGCTTCTATTACACCTAAATTTTTAAATAAACCAATTATATTATTTAAAAGTTCCTTTTTATTTTCTGTATAATAACTAATAACTCCTAAAATTTTATTATCATCACTTAAAATTATTTTCATTTTATAATAATTATTATTTTTAGGAAATTCAGCTATTAATTCTTTTTCAATAACTTTAACAGCTTTATTTTTATTTTTAAAAAAAAGATTATATATTCTAAAGTCAACATCATATACTAAAATAGCTATTTTATAGGAATCATGAATTTCAGGATTAAAATCTTCAAAAATCATTTTAAAATCTACAAATTATTAAGTATAGAAAGTGCAAATACACCTGCACCAAAACCATTATCAATATTAACAACAGCTATTCCTGGAGCACATGATTGGAGCATTGCATACAATGCTACTTTTCCCCCAGCACCCACCCCATAACCTATAGAAGTTGGAACTCCAATAACAGGAATATCTACAAGACCTGCAACAACAGAAGGTAATGTTCCTTCCATTCCTGCACAAACAATAATTGTTTTAACATCTTCTTCAATCATTTTAGATATTTGAGGGAATAATCTATGTATTCCTGCAACACCTACATCATAAGAAAATATCGTTTCATGTCCTTCTTCTTCAATTATAACCCTTGCTTCTTCAGCTATAGGAATATCTGATGTTCCTGCAGTTAATATACCTATCTTATATTCTTTTTTTTCAGGATTTTTAAATCTAATAATTAATATTCTAGCTTTTTTATTGTAATCTAATTTAAAATTATTTTTTTTATTAGAAAAATGTTTTTCAATAGTTTCAAATCTATTAATAGCTAATCTTGTTATAATTAGATTTTCTTCTAAGTTTTCAATATGAGAATTAATTATTCTTATTAAATCTTCATTGGATTTACTTTCTGCAAAAATAGCTTCAGGAAAACCAGTTCGACCTTTTCTTTTTAGGTCTAATTTAATATTATCCCCTATTTCTTCAATGTTTTTAGCTTTTAATAGAGTTTCACATTGTTCTAATGTAATTTTACCTTCTACTAACTTTTTTAATAATTCTTTCATTAAATCACAAAATTTAATTATTTATTAATAATAATATTATATCAAATCATATAAAAATTTTCATGGAAAAAATAAGATGAATTTAACAACTATTAAAAGTGGAAATACTAATTGTTATTTAATTAAAAGTGATAAAGGCCATGTTCTAGTTGATTCAAGAATATCATCTAATGAAAATGACTTTATAAAAAAACTTGAAAAAAGTGGTGTTAATAAAAGTGATGATAATTATCTAATATTAACCCATGGACACTATGATCATATTGTAACTCTCAAATAATTAAAGAAAGATTCAATTTTAAAATTGCAAGTAGTGAAGAAGATTTAAACTTGATAAAAAACAAAGTAGATAAGACTCCAAAGTCAAATAAACTTTTAGGAAAAATTATATTAATATTTGGATTATTGATGATAAAAAAAAATAAATGGAAAGCATTCGAAGTAGATATTATATTAGATGAAAATTATGATTTGTCTAAATTTGGAATAAGTGGAAAAATAATAAAAAGCCCAGGACATACTGCTGGATCGATTTCTTTATTATTAAATAATGGTTATTTATTTTGTGGAGATTTATTTATGAATATTTTAGGTCCTGAAGTATCATTACTTGCTGATGATTTTAAAGAACTAAATAAAAGTTCTAAAAAAATTTTAAATGAAAATATTAAACTTATTTATCCTGGTCATGGCTCTTCATTTAAAGTAGATAAAGTAAGGTAAATTAATGAAAACAAAAAAAATATTAACAGAAGGAATCGTCCAAGGAGTAGGATTTAGGCCATTTATATATAGATTAGCTTATGAATTTGATTTAAAAGGTTATGTTAGGAATTTGGGAAATGTTGTTGAAATTATTTTACAAGGAAAAGAAGATGATTTTAATAATTTTTTAAAAAAACTAAAGAATAATCCTCCACCAATCGCTAGAATTGATTCTATAAAAATAGAAGAAATAGATTGTAAAAAGTTTAATGAATTCAAGATTCTTGAAAGTAAGTCAAAATATTCTGGAGTATCTACTATTCCCCCAGATATATCAATATGTGATAACTGTCTAAGTGAAATCCAAGATCCAAATAACAGGAGATATAAACATCCTTTTAATGCTTGTACTGATTGTGGTCCACGATTTACATTAATTGAAAGTGTTCCATATGATAGAGATAAAACATCAATGAATGATTTTCCATTATGCGATAAATGTTTAGAAGAATATGAAAATCCCCAAGATAGACGTTATCATGGTGAAGCTATTTGTTGTAGTGATTGTGGTCCTCAAATGGAACTTTATAACAATGAAAAAGAAAAGATAAAATGTGAAAACCCTATAGAAATAGCTAGAGAGTATTTAAAAAAAGGAAAAATAATAGTTATTAAAGGAATTGGTGGAACACATTTAGTTGTTGATGCTGGTAATGATGATTCAATAAAAACTTTAAGAAATAGATTAAATAGACCTAATCAACCATTTGCTGTTATGAGTAAAGATTTAAAAACTATTAAAAATTTTTGTGAAATATCTAAAAAAGAAGAAAACACATTGATTTCTAATAAAAGACCTATAGTAGTTTTAAATAAAAGTAAAGATTATTCTTTTTCAAACTATTTAGCTCCAGAATTACATAATATTGGTGTAATGTTACCTTATTCACCTATGCATTATTTGATGTTTGATGATGATTTAAAAACTGTTGTTATGACATCAGCTAATGTTCCTGGAGAACCGATGATGATTGAAAATTCAGAGATTTTAGAATTAAATAATATAGCTGATTTTTTTTTAATACATAATAGGAGAATTATAAATAGATGTGATGATTCTGTTATAAGGTTTAGAAATAATGAACTTTCATTTATTAGAAGATCAAGAAGTTACACCCCAGAACCTTATAAAATTACTTCTAAATTTTCAATTAATGATTTGAATGTTTTATCTCTAGGACCAGAACTTGATGTTACATTTGCAATTAAAAAAGAAAACTTAATTTATCCTTCACAGCATATTGGAAATACAAATAAATATAAAACTTTAGAGTTTTTAAAAGAAGCTATTAATCATATGATGAGAATAACAAAAACAAGTGATTTTGATATAATAGCTCATGATATGCATCCTCAATTTTTCACAACAAGATTAGCTAAAGAATTAGCTAGTGAATTTAATGCAGATTTATTAGAAGTTCAACATCATCATGCCCATACTGCATCTCTTGGAAATGATAATGACATTGAAAAATTCGTGGCAATTTGTGCAGATGGTACAGGTTATGGTGCAGATAACACAAGTTGGGGAGGAGAAATATTATATACTGATATAAAAAGTTTTAAAAGATTAGGCTCTTTAAGTACACAAATAATGCCTGGTGGAGATATTTCAACGAAATATCCAGCAAGAATGCTTGAGTCTATTTTATATAAAAATTTTGAAAAAGAAGATTTAGAAAATTTAATGATAAATAACTATAAAAATTACTTTAAACATGATGAGAAAGAAATTAAAAATGTTTTAAAACAAATTGATTCTAATTTAAATGTTTCTCTAACAACTAGTACTGGAAGAATACTTGACAGTGTATCTGTTGCTTTAAATATTTGTGGTATGAGAACTTATGAAGGAGAATGTTCTATGAAATTAGAATCATTTGCTAAAAAAGCTTATGGGAATTTAGAAATACCACCAATAATCAAGAATGAGAATAAGCGTTTAGTTTTAGATACATCAGATTTATTGTATAATGTTATTAAGTTAATTGAAAAAGGAGAAAATAAAAAAGAAATAGCTGCAGCTAGTCAAAATACTATAAGTGATGGTTTAAGTGAAATAGCTATTAAGTCTGCTTCTAAAAGTAAAGTAGATACTATTGGTATTACAGGTGGTGTTTTCTATAATGAAGCTATTACAAAAAAATGTAGAGAAAATATTGAAGATAATGGTTTTAATTTTATAGAACATAAAAATACATGTCCAGGAGATGGATCAGTATCTTTAGGTCAATCTATTATTGCAAGTTTAAAATAGAATTATTTATTTTTATATGTTCTCTCTAAAATATATTCAGCTCTTTCTTTAAGATTATCATATAATCTTACTTGATTTTTCAACTCTTCAATAGCCTCTGATTGACCATTATCGATTCTTTTTTCAATATCTAATAATTTAGACCATTCATCACCTGATGGAAGTTGTAATTTATCTAATAATCCTTCAGTAATATCTATAGAAAAACTATTCTTTGTAATAGATATATTAATATTTACCTCATGAGGCATATCATAATATTTACGAGGTCTACCTCTTACAATTTTTTTATAAGAGGAGTTTAATATCCCAATTGCTTCCATAGCTCTCAAATGTTCAATAATAGCTTTTTGGCCAATATTTAATTCTGTAGATATTTCACTGACAAATTTAGGTTCTTCTTTTAAAAGATTTATAATATCTCTTCGTGTTTTACAACCCATAACATCTAAAATATCTTCCATATTTAGGTTAGAAAAACTATTATCAAAATCACCTCTTATTTCAAGCCTATTATCTTTTTCATAGATATTTGAATCAATATAAAAACCAAAGTCATTATTTGAAGAATTTTGATTTTTTTTGTTTTTATCTATATTATTCATAAATATACTTTTATATCGAAACCTTTATATAACTTTTTGTTACTATAATAATATGAGAAAGATAACTTTTTGTTACTTTAATATTTGGTATAAAAATAGACTTAATATTTAGCTATTGTTTAACCCATTTCCTATATGTCCATAAATTTCCCCAATTAAGAATATTAAAGTTCAAAAAGCGAAGACTCATAAACAATAGCTATTTTATTAAGTTTTAATCTACTCAACATTAATAAAAAAACCTAAAAGGTGAACTGATGGCTAATGAGAAAAAAAAAATAGATCTTGAGAATGAAATTGAAGAATTAAAATCTCAAGTAAAAGAAGCTAGTGAAAAAATAGCTTCACAAAATGAAGAATTAGCTAAACTTAAAGAAAGTCTTGAAGAAGAAACAAAACAAAAAGAAGAATATATTTCTCATAGTCAAAGACTTCAAGCAGACTTTGAAAACTTTAAAAAACAAACTGAAAAAAGAAATAAAGAAATCATTGCATATGCAAATGAATCATTAATTATGAATATTTTAGATAGTTATGAAGACCTTGGAAGAGCATTAAATAATTCTAAAAATGAAAAAGAATTAAAAGAAGGTGTTGAACTAATATATTCAAAATTAAAAAATGAATTAAAAAAAGAAGGCTTAGAAGAGATTAAAGCAACAGGTGAACAATTTGATCCATTTAAGCATGAAGCTCTTATGGCTGAAGAAAATGATGACTTTAAAAATAATGAGATTATTGAAGAATTAATCAAAGGATATTCTCTAAAAGACAAAGTAATCAAATATTCAAAAGTTAAAGTTTGTAAAAAATAAGTTTAAGTTAAAAAAATCAAATTTATAAAAAATCATTCAAAAAAAGTGATAATTATGGCAGATAATAATACAAAAAAAGAAAAAATTATTGGAATTGACCTTGGAACAAGTAATTCAGCAGCTTCTGTACTTATAGGTGGAAAACCTACTGTAATACCAAGTGCAGAAGGTGCAAGTCAATATGGAAAAGCATTTCCAAGTTATGTTGCTTTTACAGAAGATGGTCAAAAATTAGTTGGTGAACCTGCTAAAAGACAAGCAGTAACTAATCCTGAAAACACAATTAGTGCAATTAAAAGAAGTATGGGTACTGATCGCAAAGTAAAAGCACAAGGAAAAGAATATAGTCCTCAAGAAATATCTGCATTTATTTTACAAAAAATTAAAAAAGATGCAGAATCTTTCCTTGGAGAATCAGTTGAAAAAGCTGTTATTACAGTACCAGCATACTTTGATGATAATCAAAGAACTGCAACAAAAGATGCAGGAACTATTGCAGGACTCGATGTTGTAAGACTTGTTAACGAACCAACTGCAGCAAGTTTAGCATATGGTATCGATAAACAAAGCGATGATGATGTTAATATTCTTGTATTTGATTTAGGTGGAGGTACCTTAGATGTAACCATTATGGAATTTGGTGGAGGAGTATTTGAAGTAAAATCCACAAGTGGTGATACAAAACTTGGTGGAACAGATATGGATGATATTATTTTAAAATATTTATCTGATGAATTCCAAAAAGAAAACAATATTAACCTTATGGATGATGATCAAGCTATTCAAAGAATTAGAGAAGCTGCAGAAAAAGCAAAAATCGAATTATCTACAACTTTAACAACTGAAATCAATTTACCATTTATTACTATGGGTAGTGATGGATCTCCAAAAAATTTAATTTCAACATTAACACGAGCAAAACTTGAAGAGTTAGTTGATCCAGTAGTGAAAAGATGTAGTAATCCAATGGATCAATCATTAAAAGATGCTAAAATGAGTAAAAATGACATTGGAAAAATTATTCTTGTAGGTGGACCAACAAGAATGCCTATTGTTCAAGAATTTGTTGAAAAATTCATTGGTAAACCAGTAGAAAGAGGTATTGACCCAATGGAATGTGTAGCTATGGGAGCTGCAATTCAAGGAGGAGTATTAGCTGGTGAAATTAAAGATTTAGTTTTACTTGATGTAACTCCATTATCTCTTGGAATTGAAACATTAGGTTCTGTTTCAACAAAACTTATTGATAGAAATACAACAATTCCTGCTAAAAAAAGCCAAGTATTTTCAACAGCAGCAGATAATCAAACTTCTGTTGATATTCATGTATTACAAGGTGAACGTCCAATGGCAAATGATAATACAACACTCGGCAGATTCCAATTAGTAGGAATAGCACCAGCTCCAAGAGGAATGCCTCAAATTGAAGTAACCTTTGATATTGATGCAAATGGTATATTAAATGTTTCTGCAAAAGATCAGGGAACTGGTAAAGAACAAGCAATTACAATTACAGCACCAAATAAATTATCTGAAGATGAAATAGACCAAAAAGTAAAAGAAGCAGAAGTGCATGCTGAAGAAGATAAGAAAAAACAAGAAGAAATTGAAGTTAGAAACAATGCAGACTCAATGATTTATACTGCTGAGAAGACTTTAGAGGACTTAAAAGACAAAATTTCTGATGATGAAAAATCAAAAATAGAAAAATTAGTTGGTGAACTTAGAGAAATCATTAGTGGAGATGATATTGCAGCTATTAAAGATAAAACTGAAGAATTAACAAATATTGTCCAAGAAGTTGGTGCAAAAATTTATCAAGAAGCAGCACAAGCACAACAAGAAGCAGCACAAAGTCAAGAACAATCAGATGATTCTTCTAACGATGATGACACCATTGATGCAGACTATAAAGTAAAAGATGAATAAATAAAAAATAATTTTTTTAATTTTTTAATTTATGACTTAAAATAAGCTATATATAACAATAATTAGAATCAAAAATCAAATTAAGTCAAAAATTTTAAAATAATTAAAATTATTTTTTTTAAATAAATTTTTTAAGGTGAACAAATGGCAGAAAAACGTGATTACTATGATGTCCTTGGAGTAGATAAAGATGCTAGTGAAAAAGAAATTAAAAAAGCTTATCGTGATTTAGCTATTAAATACCACCCAGATGTTAGTGAAGAAGAAGAAGCTTCAGAAAAATTTAAAGAAATAAGTGAAGCTTATGCTGTTTTATCAGATAATGATAAAAAACAAAAATATGACCAATTTGGACATGCTGGAATGGATGGATTTTCTGCTGAAGACATGTATCAGAATATAAACTTTGAAGATATTTTCCAAGGCTTTGATGTAGGAAATATATTTGAAATGTTTGGTTTTGGAGGAGGTGGATTTGGTAGAAGTAATGCTAATCAACCTCAAAGAGGCTCAGACATATACACTGAAGTTTCAATAAGCTTAGAAGAAGCTTTCTCAGGTGTTGAAAAAGAAATAAAAATTAATTTAGATAAATTATGTCCAGTATGTGATGGATCTAAATCAAAACCTGGATCTAATCCTAAAACATGTGAAACTTGTCAAGGTACTGGACAAGTAAAACAAGTAACCAACACTCTTCTTGGACAAATGATGAATGTTCGCCCATGTAGAGATTGTGGTGGAACTGGAAAAATTATTACAGATCCCTGCACAGAATGTAATGGAAAAGGAAAAGTTCGTGGAACTAAATTAATATCTCTAGATATCCCTCAAGGAATTGATGATGGAGATAGGATGAGAGTTTCTGGTGAAGGAAATAGTGGTGATAGTCCTGGTTTAAAGGGAGATTTAATTGTTTCAATTCATGTTGAAAAGAATAAAACATTTGAAAGAGAAGGACAACATTTATACTACGAAAAACAGATCAGTTTTGTTCAAGCAAGTTTAGGAGACAAACTAAATATACCAACGATTGATGGAAAAACATTAGAAATTAAAGTTGCATCTGGAACTCAAAGTGGAACAGTAGTAAAACTTAGAAATCAAGGAATGCCCACTACAAGAAGTAAAATAAGAGGTAATCTTTTTGTTGAACTTGTTGTTGTAATTCCTCAAAAATTAAATAAAAAACAAACAGAACTTTTAGAAGAATTTGCAGAAATTAGTGGTGAAGAAATTCATAAATATGAAAAAGGATTCTTCGATAAAGTTAAAGATGCAATGAACTCAAAATAAATGCTTAAAAACATTCTCTTTTTTTAATTTTTTAAAATTTATTTGTATACATCTATATACATACAAACACATAATACAATTTTTCTATTAATACTTATTTTAAAAGAAAGTTCAACTTATCAAATATTAAATCTATGAAAAAATAGCAATTTAATTAATCGAATTTTTAATTTAATCGATAGAAATTTTGAAAAAGAAAATAAAAAAATAGCTATTTAAAATAGCTATTTAATTAATATTAAATTTGAAGTTTTATAACCTTCATACTCTGCTGTTGCAATATAAGCATTAGGACTTAAATTAATGTTTAATTTAGCAACACCATCAGAACCAGTTGTTCTAACATAGAAAACACCATTAATATTAATAGTAACATTCTTACCAGGTAAAAGTTTACCAGATGTATCACGAAGTGTAACTTCATAAGGTTTACGATCACTAGTAGTCATGTTAACATTTTTACCATACAAAGTAGGATAAACAGTGATATCATTACTTATTAAAAGACCACTTTGAGGATGTTCTACAGTAATAACATATTGACCTGGGTTTAAATTAATAGACAAACTAGCTATTCCTTTATCATCAGTAGTTCTTTTATAAAATACACCATTGATATTCATACTTACTTCAGTATTTTTTAAAGGATTACCTTGATAATCAAGAACCTCTACTGAGAATTTTTCAGGACCTTTATAGAATTTTTCTAAATCAGAAGATTTAAGAGTAGTTAAAACATTAATAAGATTAGAATGTTTTTCTAAAGTTAATGGATTTGTAGCAGTTATAGTGTATTTTTTAGGATTTAAATTAATAGATAATTTAGCAACACCATTTTCATCAGTAGTTCTTTTATAGAAAACACCATTAATATTAAATTCAACATCAGTATTCTTTAAAATATTACCTTGTTTATCATAAAAAGTAGCATAATATTGACTATCGTTTCTAAAGTATTTTACTAAATCTTTTCCAGTAACAGTTGGTTTAATTAAAACTGTATTTTCAACAGTGACACTAGAATAATTTTCATCTCCATCAAACTTAACCGTAGCTTTGTATTCACCAGAATCTAAATTAAGAGCAATACTAGCCTGACCTTTGCTATCAGTAGTTTTTTCATAAGATACTCCATTAATAGTGAAAATAACAACTTTATTTACAAAAGGATTATGATTACTATCAAGTAATGTTGCAGAATATCTAGAATCATCTTTATAAAACATGGTTACATTATTAGCACTTAAATAAACTGGATTTGCATTACCTAAATACAAATTAGCTGATGTAGAGTTAGCCAAATAATTTTTACTTTCAGAAATATTTACAGAAATTGGATACTTACCATATGTTAATGTACTAGGTAATTTCCAATTGAAGATAGCTACACCATTAGCACCAGTAGTATTTTTACCAATATATCTATTCCCATCCCTATAAAATTCAACAGTTATTCCAGAAATAGGGTTATTAAGTTTATCTTTAACAGTAGTAGTTAAAAGAACTGTTTGCCCAGGTAAAGATTTTATATCTTTATATTCAGCTATTAATACTCCTTTATTAATAGTTAGATTTGAAGTAGCTTCTTCAGTCCTATAATTAAATTCACTAATAATAGCTTTGATTTCATAACTACCAATACCATAAGTTTCATTTAATTTATATTTATATGATGCAACACCATTAACAGCTTTTGACTGGCCAACATAAGTTTTACCTATATAAAATTTAACATTAGAATTTCCACCATCATTAACTTTAACATTAAAAACAATTTCCTCATCAAAAATAGTTACAATTGGATCAAAAACAATACCTCCAAAGTAATAAAAGTAATTATCATGAACTTGATTATTAGAGGATCCATTTACAGAACTATCTCCAATTTTATCTTTAGATTTAAGATAATTATTACTTACATTATTATTTGCTCCATTTGCAATATTTACAGAATAATTTCCTAAGGTAGTAATCCAATTATCTTGTATTTCATTACCATTAGATTGGTTTAAAAATATTCCAGAATTTCCTTGTTTTATAGCATCATGATTTGTGAAATTTAAAATTCCATTATTACCTAATGCAGAAATATTATTTTTGTAAATTGTATTATTTGACATCTTATATCCTGCAATACCATAAACATATTTTCCAACACCATACAAGTGATTAGATTCAATTACATTATTAGTTGAATCAAATGCTTCAATAAGATAATTAATATCAGCAGAAGTATTAACTTTATTATCAATGATATTCATATCTTGAGCTATTTCAAGAGTGATACCATAAGCAAGTCTTTCAGAAACTATATTAATCTCATTTCCAATAACATCATTGGCTGTTGAATGATATCCTGAAATAAAACCAGTAGCAAAATTATATCCTTTTACATTAACTTTGTTATATGCAAATGTGTTATTTCTAGCATATTTCCCTTCTCCAGAGTTTGTTGGAGCACCAATTACACCAAAACCATAAACATAATTATCTTTACCTTCAACAGTAATGTTATTGTATTCAATAACATTATCATATGAATCAAAGTACAAATCAATACCAACAATAGAATTAGTATATAAAGTACCATTTACATTTTTTTCATATGCATTATTTACTAAAGAGCTAACTTTAACACTATTATTAGATATTATATTACTTGAAGAGTATATTGTAAGAATACCATAAGTTTTATAAAGTTCAGGAACATTATTTCCACCACCAATAGATTGTTCACCCTCATAACTATAAAGAGAACCTGTACCAATAGTTGTTACTTTATTATTTATAAATTTAGAATTTTCTACACCATAAGCTAAAAGAGTGTAAGTTAAATTACCACCAGATGAAATTAAATTATTATTATAAACATTAACATTACCAGATTGGAAAACATATATTGCATATGCAGCACGTTTATCAGTTACATTAATAGTATTATTTCGTATAACAACTTTATAAACTCCATCAATAAAGATACCCCACTGATTACTTAGATTATGATTATTATTCAAAATATTTAAGTTTTCAATTAGAACTGAACCAGATTGAACTTTTATTGTTGAATTATAAAAATTTACTTTATTTCCAGTTAATTTTACACTTAAATCAATTATCATGTCTTTATTATAAAAATCACCAATAAAATTTAAGATATCACCATTTTTCAAACTTGTCTTATTTAAAGTTCCATCAACATTAAAATATTGATTATAATTACTATTAGTTATATTATAAGTTGTTCCATTAAAATTTATATCCTCAGAAGGATCAATAATTCCATCAGGCGTAACTATTTTTTTACCATGAACTTCATTATTCCTTATAATATATGAATTAGAATCTCCTTCAGCTGCATCAATAGCTATTGGATTATTAGTTATAACATTATTATCTATAATAGTGAAATTTTTTGGATAAATTGTATTAGATTGCTTTTTTAATAAAATTCCAATAGATGAACCAGAATTAATAGTGTTATTTTTAATAATTAATCCAGAATAGCCAGCACGATTAGCTCCACCCATCTGATAGACACCAATACCATTAGATTTAATTATATTATTATAAACATTAATATTATTTCCTTCAGCCTTTATACCAAGAGTATTATTTAATAATTCAATATTATTACCATACACTTTAGAATTAGAACTAACAGATATCCCAGCACCAGTAAGTTTAGAATTTACAATAGTATTATTAGCTATTATGGAATCAGGAGCTCCAAAAATACCATAATCTCCCCCTACCACATTTCCAGTAGAAAAATCTATTCCTCTTAAATTAGATAAAAGATTGCCTATAACAGAATTATTTTTTCCAGATCCAGAGATTCCTCTAAATACATCATATATTTTATTTTCTCTAGCAATATTATTAGAACCAATCATTTGAATAGCATAATTCCATGATGTAGGTCCTCCCTCTAAGTAACAGCTAATTGTATTATTAAAAATATTATTATTATTAGATTCCCCCCCTTTAAAAGCACCAGAACCATAACTAGATAAATAAATTCCATTAGAATCCCCAGTTTTAATTATATTATGTGCAATATAATTATTATGAGAATCACCTAATACAAAAGTAGCATGATATTTATTTTCAGAAGTTAAGCCATTGTGAATTTTATTTGAAGTAATTTTATTAAAATTTGATTTATCATCTAAAACTAAACCAAATGCTCCTGTACTATTTACAAAAATATCACAATTATTAACTGTACAATAAGAAGCACCAGTTAGAAAAATACCGTTCTTTCCATTTGCAGAATTAATTATAGAAATATCTGAAATATTAGATTCAGATCCCCCAGTATGTACAATTATACTTGAATCTTTTAATTTCGCATTAACTCCAACTAAATTAATAGCTTTATTAATATTAAAATTCTTATCACTAAATGCACCATTTAGTTTTAAAGTATCCCCCTCATTTACATTACTTTTTAATCCAGAACTATCAAAATAACTACCATAATTATCATTAGTTACATCATGAACTGAATTACTAATTGTATTTTCATAACTTATTACATCTAATAATTCATTAGAAAATACATCATTAACACTTTCTTGACTTTCAATATAATCATCTGATAAGTCATTAGAAAATACATCATTAATACTTTCTTGATTTTCTACATAAGTTTCATTATCTTCTGAAGCAGACACAGCACCAAAAGATAAACTTATAATAAAAAACAAGATAAATAAAAATTTAATTGATTTCATAATTTTTTACAACTCCAATTTAATATATATAAAATAATTTTTAAAAACTATTTTAATGAATTAAAATTTGTATTTTAAAATATTTAATTATATGTATAAAAAAAGATTGATAAAAAAATAAAAAAAGAATTATTCTAAATTAATAGAATAATTAAGCAATTACTGTCACTGTATTATAAATTGCAATATCTGAATAGAATGCATTTTGTTGTATTGCAGTAATAAGCTGATATGGACCAGGAGGTAAATTAACTCTTATAGAAGCAATACCATCTTTATCAGTATATGCAGCAAATGCAGTTTCTTCATATAAGAAGTAAACTAATAAATTAGGAACAGGTTTATTATCTTTTTCATTAATAATCTTAGCTTGGTAATAACTATTACGTTTTATAGTATTAGATACAATTGAAATCTTTGCAGACATTTTATTAACAGTAATTTTACTAGAATAGCTTAAACCACCATGCATTGCAGTAATGATATAATCACCAGGATTAAGGTTAATATTTAATACAGCATCACCAGTAGCATTAGTAGTTCTATTATAAAAGACACCATTAATATTTAAAGTAACAGTTTCATTTGCAATAGGGTTCCCTTGACCATCCACTAATTTAACTATGTATTTTCCACCACTCTGGAAATCAACTTTAATATCTTTAGCAACTAAAGTAGATAGAACAGAAATAGTATTAGCTTTAGTATAGTTATCATTAGGATTTAAAGAAGAAACAGTATAATTTCCAGGAGCAAGATTAATAGCTAATGAAACAGTACCATTTTCATCAGTAATCCTCTTATAAATGACACCATTAATATTGATACTTACTGTTTTATTTTTTAAAGGACTACCATTATCATCTAAAAATTTAGCAGTATACCTAGTTCCATTTTTATAATACATTTTAAAATCTTCTGATAAAATAGTAGATAATACTGTAATATTATAAGACATTTGAAGACCATCATTAGGATTTTCAGCTGTTAAAATATACTCATTAGGATTAAGATTAATATTTAATCTTGCAGTACCATTTTCATCAGTAATCCTCTTATAAAAAACACCATTAATATTAAAAGATACATTAGTATTAGCTATAGGAGTACCATTAGCATATATAAAAGTAGCAAAAAATTGAGAGCCATTTCTATAATATTTAATTAAATTGTCTCCAGAAATTGTTGGTAAAACTTTTAATGTTGAATTAGCTTCACTAGTTTCATAGCTAGTTGAACCTGCATAATAAACAGTAACATTATATAAACCAGGGTTTAAGTTAATACTCATTGAAAAAATACCATTTTCATCAGTAGTTCTAGTATAATTAACTCCATTTATATTAATAGTAACATTCTCATTAGCTATTGTAGTATTGTTACCTCCAATTAGGTTTCCAGAAAGTTTAGTACCATTTTTATAATACATTTCAATATCTTTTAATTCAATAGAACTATTAGTTTTATTTACATTATTAGATTCACTGATTTCCCCACTATAATCCATTTTTTCAAGATTAATTTCTTCATTATTATCATATGCTATTGAATCACCAATACCATTTTCACAATCGGGACTATTTTGATAATTATTTACATCTATTTGATTATCATCTTGATTTAAATCTATAGTATCATCATTTGCACTAACAAAACCTATAGATAAAAATATAATAAAAATAGACAAAAATAATGTTATTTTATTGAATTTAATATTTTCACCTCATTATAATTAAAGCCTTTTATATTTAAAATAAAAAGTGCTTATGTATTAATTTATAAATAATAATTTATAAGCTTTTATTAAAAAAAGTTATTTTATAAAAATTTAGTCGATATAAAAAAAATATTATTAAAATATTACTTTGTATAAAAAATTTAATGAAATAGATGTATTTATTTTTTAAAATTAAAAAACTAATTAACATTTAAAAATTTTATCAACTAAGAAATTGAAATTCTAAAAAAATAAAAAAAGTAAAAAAAATTAAATTTCATTGTTTTTATTTCTAAGATATCCTAAAGCAAATAGTATTATTAAAACAATAATAGCTATTATGAAATAAACAGGCATAGATGATTCATTACTTGCACTATTTTGAGAAGATGACTTAGAAATCTCATAAGCATCTCCAGTTTCTGAAGAATCTGAACTTTCAGAAGTTTCCTGAGAATCACTTTGATCAGCAGAACTTGAACTTGAAGATGAACTTGAACTTGAAGATGAACTAGATTGTGATGCAGTTAATGGATTTCCACTTTGACCAACAGATCCTGCACTAGCAGAACTAGATGATGATTTTGCAGTGGAAGTTGAATTTTGAACTTGTGTATTAGCATTAGAATTATTAGGATCAGTCGGACTAGTAGGGTCAGTAGGGTCAGTAGGATTGGTAGGATTATTAGGATCAGTATTTTCATATACTGCTTCAGCTAATGTAGCTGCTTGTAAAATATCAGAATATTGTTGTTTTAATGCACTAGATAATGTACTTAGTTGCATGAGCAATTTATTAAACTCTAAATTAGCACATGTATGGTGACAACATGCAACACCATATTGAATCACATTTTGAACATAAGTATCAACTATATCTTGAATCATTTTTGTATCTGCAGACCAATAACCTTGATGATATGAATAAACCATCCATCCTGCCATTGATTGCCAAGATACAGCTCTAGAAGTAGATGTAGCACCAGATGCTATATCTAATATATTTTGACCTAGCATATCATATACCTTATTATTAATAATATGAGATCCTGTAGAACTAGTTACTAATGTTTCAAAACCAAATACATTTTCATATCTAGATGAATATTCTAACCAACCAGCATCAGTAGATAAAAATGCATCTCTGAATTTAGGATTTAAAACATTTGACCTGATTTCAAAATCTAGTTGAGAAGCTAAATCTCTAGCAATATAATTATTTTTATTTCTAATATCAATAATAGCTGTTTCAGGTTTACCTCCTAAGACATTTGATGCAGTAAACATACCACCAAACCAGTCATAATAATCATCAGAATCTAAAAATCTCCAAGTACTGTCAATATTTTGAGTTATAACTTTAACATTTTTTAATAAATACTCATAAACACTTCTTTTTTGAGAAATAACTAGATTACCATTTTCATCAACATTCCATGAATAAGAAACTCTATCTAAATAAATATTAGATAAATATTCACCTAAATCTGCTTCATCTTTCCATCTATTAGTATTAGGTATAGTATCACTCATCCCTGTACCTTCAAGAATATTACCTGGAAGACCAAATAAACGATCTAAAGATGGATTTTCATTATAATGTTTTTTGACAAAATTCATTGATGGATCTTCACTAGTATTGAAAACCATATTAACAGCAGAAACCATTAATTTAATCCAATTAGAGTTACTTGTAACAATACTTGCAACTACATCAATACGTGGTCTATTAACAATATCTCCATTAGATAATTTTACAGTTAAATCTTCTAAAGGAATTAATTTCACACCATTAATAGTTCCAGTTCGACTCCATGTTGGCTCTACTCCTAAAAAGTATAAAAATTGTCCAATACCTATTCCTTCTGTACGGAGAATTTCAGTACCCCACATAATTAAACCCATAAGATCTGGCCATTCACCATTTTTTTCATAGTAATCCACAATAAGGATATCAACAAGTTTTTTAGCAGCTATAAATGCAGCTTGAGATGGCATTTTAGTACTATCTGTAGCATATCCATTAACACCAGTAGGTAAAGAATCACCATATGATGGATCAGCGAATAAACCTGCAGTAACATATCCTCCAGATAAAGCAACCAAAATAGAATCCCATTCCTTATTATTATGAATGCCCAAAATTGTATCGACACATACTAATGTATCATTATATAAAGAAGAATTAACCTCAATACCATATTTAATAGCTAAATCATAAGAAGAAACATTTTCATTAACTAAATCAGAAACGTATTTATAAAACCATGCTTTAATTTCCTCTACTTCTCCTTCGTATTTAGAATTTTTCATTAAATTATCATAGAAATCTAAATCAGAATATTCTGGGAATAAAAAATTAATTAATTCATTATATATTCCAGTTTTTGATCCTACAATAGTTATTACTTGTTGAATTAGATTTTCACCAGATAAAATATGACCTAAAGTATGCATACCTAATGCACTGAAATCATATTCTAATGATTCTAAATAAATATGTATCTCTTCTAACCAATTTTCTAAAGATTGATCATCATTTCTTTCATCTAAACCTAAAGAAATGATATATTCATTTATAATTTCTAAATAAGATTCTGCTAAATCAGAAGCATTTAATCTTACAGCATTTTCATATCTTGTAATTACATCTTTTAATTCAGTATAATTACCATATAATTCAGAAGCTACAATAGCTGGAGTCATATGAGTAACAATTAAACTAGCTAATCTATCTTTTGCAACCATTCCCTCACCAGGATTAGAAACGATATAAGGATATATAGTAGGATTTAAAGTTAATTCAAAGCTCCAATCATCTGCTTGAAGACCAATTGATCGTCCAGGTAAGAATTCTAAAGTTCCATGAGTACCCATATTAATAATAGCATCAGTTTTTAAAACTTCATCTAACCATTTATAGAAAGCAACATATTGTTGATGAGGCGGTAAATGCATATCATGGTAGTCTTTAACTTCTTCCCATCCCCTACTAGGTTGGAAAGTTATAAAAATATTACCAAATAATATTCCAGGAATAACAATATATCTATCTTTATAGACCATTATTTCTCCTAATCCATCACCCCATTTATCAATTAATAGCTTTTTTAAATCATTATTTAAAGATTCTCTGAAAATTTCAAATTGATCTAAATCTATAAGTTGATTATTTTTCATTAAAGTATCAAAATGCTTTTCAACATATTGATTTAAAAGACCTTTAGCCCAAGTACCTTTATTACCAAATTCTGAAATTATTTCATATAATTCTGTAGCATTTGGAATATCTTCTATTTCCATTCCAATATTATAACCTTCATTAGATAACTCTATTAAAAGATCATGAATACTTTGGAAAATATCTAAATAAGAAGCACCAATTTCTGATTTACCTGGTGGATAATTGTAAAGAACAATTGAAACAATTTTATCATGATTTGATTTTTCTTTAAGATTAACCCACCCTAGAGTTAATTTAACAAGTTTATCAACTCCAGATTGAATAACATGCTCAACAGATTGTTTATCAACATAAGAAACAACAACTGCACCAAAAATACCTTCAAAACTAGGTATTGTTACAGAATAAGTCCATTCCATTTGAGGTCCTAATTCACTACCATAACTAGCATTTGAAATTTGATTTACAGCATTTAAAATAGCTTTATCTAAATCAGATAAAGTAGAAATAGCTCCCCCTTCAGCTAAATTAGCATAATCAAGAGACCAACTAACTAATGAGTTTACAATTGAAAACCCATATTTAGAAGAATTACTTATACCAGCAAGTAATGATGCCATAGCTGGATTTGTAGAACTTTGGAATAAATTATAAGCTGCTCTTCCCTCTGCTTCATAAGCTCTAATTAATGAATCTACTAAAGGTCCACCAGCATAATAGCTAGCAACAATTACAAAAGGAGTTTTATATTGAAAATTTTTTTCATCATATAATTTTTCAAATTTTTCAATTAAAATCTTTGCATTAGAAAATTCCTCAGCCCATACTTTATAATCCTCTACCATCCAATTTAAACTACCATAACCATCAGCATTATAACCTGGATTTGAAATAATCCATTCATTAATCAATTTTTGTTCAGGTTGTGCTGAAATAGTACCAATATCTGGATGATATATACCGAAAGATGCAGCTAATAAAGGAGTTCTAGATGGATCTTTAGTTGGGTTTTCATACTTTACAGGATCAATTAAATATAATACATATCCTAAATAATTTCTCATATTCTCTTCCATAACACTATCGGTAGGAGTATCTTCTGCTTGGAAATATGATCCCAAATAAGTATTTTCAATAGTGTTTGGAGTATTATTTAATGGTGATGCACCAACAAAGTTCAAACCCATTGATTCAACCAATGAGTCATCATAAACACCAAACGTATAAGCAATATTAAATTTATTATATGCTGGAGTTCCTTTTAAAACATCTGTATTAAAAGAATAAGTTCCACCATCAGTGAACATATCTAAATGAATATAATTCGCATAATCAAAAAGCCATTCTTTTTGTTTGTCATAAACAGGATATGTATCAATATATGCAACACGTTTGCTTAAATTCATTAATGTATCCATTTTTTTAAGATGACTTGAATAACTCATGAATAAAATTATATCTGGATAAAAAATGTGATTAATCACTTTATGAGAATTAGGACTATTAAATTCAACAGTTGTAGATTTTGTCTCATATGTAAGAAAAGATATATTAACAATATATTTTCCATTATTTAAGTTACTAAAAGTAACTTGACCATTATTATTAGTATTATGAGAAAATATCAAACTTTTAGATGATGAATCTATAAGATCAACTTTAGCACCTGAGATTAAATAACCATTTTCATCCCATGTTTTTGAAGAATCATTATAAGAATCCTTAACATTAACAGTTATACTATTAGAATCACCATTAGTAATAGAACCTGAATAAGATACCGGATAAGATTCTAAATCCAAATCTTCAATGGTATTTAAACCGTCATTAACATTTAAATCCCCAATAATACTTAAACCAACATTAGAATTTGAATTTTCAATAACATTTAAATCGTTATTTTGTTGAACTGACTCTAATACTGAATCACTATTAAATTCTACATTATCTTCCATCACAATATTATCAGCAGAAACAGTTCCAGATGCTACTAATGCAATTGCGAAAAATAAAAGTATTACCCATAATTTATTAGTTTTGATATTTTCACCTCCGTTTATTTGAATATTGAAAACATAGCATAGCATCCGTTTTTAAAAAAACTAAACGATTGTTTACTATGATTAATAATTAATGTAATACTAATATATATAATTTAAAGAATGTGTTAATTAAAATAAATAAAGTATTACTTGTAATTTAATTTAAAAATCTACAAATAATTAAAATAAATGAATATTATTATAATATATTTAAAATAATTAAAATATATTAATTATATTATTAATTTTAAAAAATAATATAATTTTTTGTTTAAAAATAAATAAAAATTATCGTTAGCTATTATACGAATGATGAATTGTTTATAATTTAAAAATATCTTAAATAAATGTATAAAATAAGAAATAAAGCCTTATTTGAAAATTGATTAATATTTTTATTAAAAAAAAGAAATAAAGGATTTTTCTAAAAAATAATAGAAAATAAAAAATTTAAATTAAATTTTAAATATTATGGTCTATTAACAATTATCTTATTTGATGTTGCATATCCATTCCAGTAAGCTGTTGCAATATAATCACCAGGATTTAAATTAATATTTAACCTAGCTATTCCATCACTATCAGTAGTTCTCTTATAGAAAACACCATGTATATTAATTTCAACTTCTTGATTAGCAAGAGCTTTTCCTTGACCATCTAAAACAGTAACATCATAAGTTTCATTTCCACCAAATGTTTTAGTTACATCATTACCAGTCATTGTAGTTTTAACAATAATATCATTACTAACACTTAATCCATCTATTGGATTATATGCAGTAAGAGTGTAGTTACCTGGATTTAAATTAATAGCAAGTCTTGCAGTACCATTAGCATCAGTAGTACGATTATAAAAGACACCATTAATATTCATAGTAACATTACGACCAACAATAGCTTTTCCTTCACCATCTAAAACAGTAACATAATAATTAGTACCATTTTTATAATATTTTACAATATTTTCTCCAGTGATTGTAGGTTTAACAAGAATATTATTACTCATTTGTAATCCATCATTAGGATTAGTAACTGTAATAGTATAATTACCAGGATTTAAATTAATAGTTAATGTTGCAGTACCATTACTATCAGTAGTACGATTATAAAAGACACCATTAATATTCATAGTAACATTACGACCAACAATAGGATTACCCTGACCATCTAAAACAGTAACATAATATTGAGTACCATTACGGAAAAACTTAACAATATCATTACCACTAATAGTAGATAAAACACTAATATTATTTGTTAAAGTAGAATTATCAACAGGATTAATAACAGTAATATTATAAATACCAGGAATCAAATTAATAGTAACCTTTAAAGTACCATTTTCACCAACTTGACGTGTAGAATTAATACCATTAATAATAATACTAACATTAGTACCATTAGGCAAATAATTACCCTCACCATCAACTAAAACAGCAAAATACTCAGTACCATTACGATAATACTTAACAATATTATTACCAACAATAGTAGGATTAACAGTAATAATATTAGTGACAGAAGAGGAATTATATCCATCTACACCATTATAAAATGCAGTTATATTATAATAACCTTGTGGTAAATCAATAGCTAAAAAAGCACTACCGTTAACATCAGTAGTAGCAGTATAATTTTTACCGTCTATATTAAAAGTAATAGTTTGATTATTTAAAGGATTTCCATTAAAATCAGATAAAACAACAACATAATTACCATTACCTTTATAGTACATATTAAGATCAGTACCATTTAAAACAGTTCTAGTTGGCAAAATAGTAATTGTTTCATTAGTAGATACACTATTTAAATTTTCAGACACATTACCTGCAAAAGAGAATATAGCTTGATATTGACCAACAGGGAAATAAACTGTAAAATAAGCAGTACCATTAGTATCAGTGGTAGCATTTAAAATATTCCCATTATAAATTAGTAAGGTAATTGTTTTATTAGCTAGAACATTGCCAAATTCATCAGTCAAAACAGCAACAATTTGACCACCTTGATTATAATAATGAATTAAATTACTTATATTTAAATAAGTTTTAATTGTGTAAAAATTATTTTCAATTAAATTAGTTGAATTATTACCATTTACACTTGCATCACCATTTAAATTTTTAGAAAGTAAATTATTGTAAGTCACTGAATTATTAATTAAATCTTTATTAAGTATTACAGAATAATTTCCAGAAGTTCTAATTTTATTATTTTCAATAATATTATGATTAGATTTTGTACCTAACTTAATTCCAGTATTATCCATGTATAGAGAATCGCCATAATTAAAATCAGATTTATTTCCAGTACTTTTAGTGTAAATTTCATTATTCTTAATAACATTCCAATGAGCACCATTAATAAATCCAATACCCATAGAATAATTACCACTAACATTAATATAATTTCCATATATAATACTATTTTTTGAAGCAAAATTAGAAATACCAGTAGTAATATTAGCATTAGATATAATTGTATTATTTAGTAAATCAAATTTAGCATTCGCCATGAATGAATTTAATTGAACAGCATAGGCAATTTTATCAGCAAATGAAATAAATTTATTATTAGAAGCCATAGCAGTTGAGATATCTCCTGTACCTATCAAATCACCCAAAGAAAAACTACTTGCATAATTTTTAGAAATAGCTTCTACATAATTATTAGTTATAGTAATATTTTTTGAAGAGTAATGATTCCAATCATTATCAAAATATCCAGATACAAACAAACTATAAACATATTCAGAGCCATTAGAGCGAATATTATTAGAATCTATTAAAATATTATTAGATCCTTTAACATATACTCCATTTATTGTACCATAATTAACAGATAAGTTATTATGAGAAGTATAAATATTATTATTTAATATGTTTATGTTATCAGAATCACCCACATACAAGCTTAAAGAGTGATAATTTATAGTATAACTATTACTAAGGTCCCCATAAATAACAGCTAAATTAGGACCAATAGTAACAATTTTATTTAAAATTAAGAAAATATTTTCAGAACGAGTAATGTAAATCCCATTAGTTAAATTATTTTTACCATAAACACTTATATTATTTGAACTTATTGTTAAGTTAATAGAATCCATTGAATAAATACCAACAGCATAGCTATTATTACTATTATTTACTGTAATATCATTATCATAAATTCCAATATTATTAACTAAATCAAGATAAATAGGTATTTCTTCATCTGAATTAGAAACATTATTTATGATTTTAAGACCAAAAATATTTGTTCCAGAACTACCTGAAATTAATTTTATACCTGAATTTAACATAAAATCATTTGATGTTATAGAAGTAATGTTTAATACTTTATCAATATTGAATTGTTTATTTGTAACATTACCTATTTTAATAATATCCCCATTTTGAATATTGGTATCATTTAAAAAATTACCTGTACTTTTATTAAAATAAGTTTCATAGTTTTCATCAGTAATTTCAAATTCATGTGAAGCATTATTTGATATACTATCAGAATAACTAATTTCATAGTCATTTAAGTCAAAATCATTTGTATATGCATTGTCAATTTCCTCAATAGTCGAATTATTAATTTCTGAAACTGAAATTTCAGAATCTTCTTCAGCAGCGACAACACCAATTGTTAAAAATATTAATAGGCTTAATATAATTAATCTTTTCAAATTTCCACCTCTTTATAATTAAGTATCAAATATACTACATTTAAAATAAAAATAAAGTTAATAAAATATATTTGATAAATTATAATTTAAATTTTAATATTTATAAAGTTTATGTGAGTGTGTAAAGTTTTAGTGGGCTATATGATTCCAAATTTTCCTGTCCAGTAATCCATTTTATGGGTTAAATAAGCCAATATTCCTTCTTTTGTTTTGTATATTTTCTTTATATGTTCAGAATCTGTTTGTCTGTAATAATTTTCTACATTATTAGATGTTTTTGGAATTATTTTCATCTGTTCTATATTTTAAGTATTTATTTAGGTTTTTCTTTAAATGATTGTTGGTTATTTTTATGAATTCTTTCGGTAAATAGTCAGATAATCTATTAAACTTATTCATTATTTTCTCTATTTCATTGATCGTTGTATTATTGAATATTTGTTTTAATTCCTTTGCTTTTTCTTTTAAAAAGGTGTATTGTTCCTTTGTTAGTTTTCTTTTGAGATTATTGATTCTTATAATGTCATTAATGTTTTTCATGAAGTGAAAGTGGCATAGTTGATGTTTTACTTTTAATTTTCTTATTATTTTATGATAAGCTGGGTTTAAGTCTGTAATTTATTGATATTAATTTTTGATCTTTGGTTATTATTTCTATGAATTCTTGTATAGTTTCTGATTTCAAATTAGGTACTATTTGTTCGCCAAGTAGAATATTGTATACATGGTCGTATAATGTTAATCTGTAGTATTTTTTACCTTTTATTTTAAGATAATCCTCATCATAAACGTAATACCCACTATAAGAGACAGTATTATTTCTTATTAATGATTTATCTTCATTTATCTCAATATTTAGATCCTTTGCATATCCTACAATCCAATTACGAACGGATTGATGTTATATATTAATTCCAAGTGCTATTTGAATTTTTTTTAGATGTTTTTACGTAATGATTCATATCCTTCAGATAATAATGAAGGGATTAATGATCTTATTCCTTCTACAAAATGTTTATTTCCCGCCAATAATGTTTTTATTTCAGTAGTAAATTTACGATTACATTTTTTACATTTACATAATTATTTTACCATTAATGCTAAATATCATGACGTTTATTTGCTTTTTGTTCCAAAATATACGCCTAGATTAAATCTCGCTGAAACTCCTATGAAAGAGATAAAAAGATATTTATCACCTTTATTTCTTGAAAATGCAGAAAAAATTAAAGAAAAAGTAATTGAAGGATTTGAAGAATTTAAAAAAACAACTAAATGTGCTGTAAATTGGATGAATAATCATTGGATAAATATAAATTAATAATGATAAACTTTACCATAATGACTATAATTTGATAAAATTCAAATTTTATGCCTTATAAATATTATAAAAATAGTTGTATACAAAGTAATAAATTTATATTTTTAAGGTTTCTTATTCCTTTAATTTTGATAAAAAGTTAATTTGTTATAAAAATAAATTTAATTATTAAATTTATAGCATCTTAAAGTAACCCACCTTCTGTTTAACAGCATTCATCTTAGCGAACTACCTTGTCTCAAACAGGGGTCATCAACAAATTTTGTTCTTGCATCCTATGGATTGGCCGTTTCACCGTTCCTTTTAAATATCCTCAATTAAATATCATTGTCATCTATAAAAAAGACGCGTCGTTTCTGCTCCAGAGTCATACTTCTCAGCATATGTTTTAAACATCATAGTCTGTAATGATGGGTGGAGTTTCCTTAGTTTAAAAAAACCAGTAGCTGTCTTTAACTTGCTATAAACTTAATAAAAATAGCAGGGCCTAGATTTGAACTAGGGATCTCGGGGTTATGAGCCCCGCGGGATCACCAGACTACCCCACCCTGCTTTAAAAATAAATAAAATATAGCTATTCATAATAGCTATATAAAAGTTTATTAAAAGCAATATATAAAGCTTTGCTTTAATAAATTAATTTTCTTCTAATATTTTAATTCTTTTTTCAAAATCATCGAATTTATTATTAGAATCTTCCTTAAAATCATCGAATTTTTTTTCTAAATCATCAACAGATTTTGTAGTAGTTTTAAATTTATCTTCAAGATCTTTTAAATCAGTTTTAGTAGCTAATTCCCAATCTTGAATTAATTCATCACTTTTTTCATCTAAGAATGCATCAATTTTTTTAGAAAATGCATCAGTATTAAAACTAGACATATCAATATCACTTAATTTAACTTTAATTTTTTTACCCATAGATGTTTTATCTTCTAGTTCATCATCCTCGATATTATTCGAATTATAATGAATATTATTAGGAGTTAGAGCACCTACACTATGAGAAGATGGCATATAACTTTTGATTTTATCAGCAGCTAATGGGTTACTTTGTAAATAATAATATATTAAAATTAAAACAGCAAAAATTAGAATTAAAATAGCTATTAGTTCCATAATTCCCATTTTATCACCTTATTTTAACCTTTTTTCTTTACGTTCAATTTCTTTAAGCATTTTTTCTAGCTTTTTTTGCTCAGTTTGAGCTTCCAAACGTGCAAGTCTTTCATTAATCTCAGTGTGTAAAAATCCAACATCACTTCTTACTTGATTAGTAGATTCTCTTATAGCGGATAAATTTTCTTCTTGTTCTTTAGGAAGTTGAATTGGATTTTCCATTAATCTTTTGGATTCTAAATCTTTTTCAACCATTGACATTTTTTTAAGTTCAATTTCTTTTTCAAGTAATTCAACAGAGTTTTTAGATTGACTAACATTTCTCCACTGAATAAATATAATAATAAGAACAATAGCAATAATAACTACAAGCACAAGAATAAAAACTTGTTCCGGTATATTAAAGTCCATTTTAAATTTCCTCCTAACTGTTCACTAAAATATTATATAAGAAGAAGTATATAAAAATTATGAAAAATAGAGTAAAATTTAATAATAAAAGAAAAGGGAAAAAATGATTGAATCTTATATAAAATCAGGAAAAATTGTTTCTAAAATTCGAAGCGAAGCTTCAAAACTTATAAAAAATGGTTTACCAGTAATAGAACTTGTAGAATATGTTGAAAATGAAATTATAAAAAGTGGGGCAGGTATTGCGTTTCCTTGTAATGTTTCTATTAATGAAATAAGTGCTCATTATACTTCTCCTTTAGATGATAAAACTAAATTAGTTACAGGAGATTTAGTAAAATTAGACTTAGGTGCAGAAATTGATGGATATATAGCTGATTCTGCAGTAACTGTTATGGTGACTGGAGATAATTTAGAAGAATTATTTAGTGAAGAAGAAATAGAACTTAGAAATAATTTAATAACTGCTTCTGCAGATGGTTTAGAAGCTGCAATAAGCACTGTTAAAGACGGTGTTGAAATTGGAAAAATAGGTCATGCTGTTGAAGATGCTATTCGTAAACATAAATTTAATCCTATCACTAATCTTACAGGACACAGTTTAGAACAATGGAATTTGCATGCAGGTTTATCTATTCCAAATTATAATAATAATGATACAACTAAATTAAAAGAAGGTCAAGCAATAGCTATTGAACCATTTGCAACTAATGGAGTTGGATATGTAAATGATGTTCCAGGCACATATATTTATTCATTTATGAAGAATAAACCATTTAGAATGGCACAAACAACAAAAGTTTTAAAATATATACAAAAAAATCACCCAAGTCTCCCCTTCTCAGGTAGATGGCTTAGTAAAGAATTTAATGATGTTAGGTTACAGATGGCTATGAAACAGTTATCAGAAGCTATGGCAATATATCCCTATCATCCTTTAAAAGAAAAGTCTGGTGGATTAGTTTCACAAAAAGAACATACAATTATTGTTGAAAAAGATGGTTGTACTGTAACAACCTTATAAAATAAAAAAAAGAAAAGAAAATTAATAAATATTTGGAACTGCAAGTCCCAATGAAACTCTATTATTAATTTCTTCTTTAGCTTTATCTTTTTTACCTTTAGCTAATTTTTCAAGTAATTCAAGTCCTGGTTTTACTTCAGTGATTGGTTTTGTTTCAATAAGACCTTCATCAACAGCTGATTTAAATAATGAATCACCATCATCAGTTCTAAGTAAAACTGCAGACCATCCATCAGGAGCACCAACTGATCCTGTTGAAATATCAGCATATTCTGCTACATAATCAGTACAGATATTACATCCTGCTTGTTCATATCCATGAGTTTCTTTTAATGGAACACCTTTAGTACCATCATCAGTTTCAATCCAAAATTTACCTTTTCCAATATCCATTTTATTAGTTTTTCCAAGAGAAGAATCTAATTTAGCATCAGCAAAAGTATCCAAAGATGCAATTGGAAAATTTTCCATACAAAATATACCTAAAACTAATTTAAGTTTATCAGATATAAATCTAGTAGAAAATGGATATGTTTGCATTTTTCTAATTCCTAATACCTGACATGGAGTAGCTACAGTTCCTAATTTTTCTACTCCACACTGACGAGCCGCTTCTTTAATTGCGAACACATTTGGAGACATTGTATATTTTGTTCCTGCAGCTTCAATAATTTCTTCTGGAGTCATTGCAACAACAGGCTCTGGTTTCCATTTTTCATCACTATTCCCCGCAACAACTGCTCCCTCAATAATTTTTTCTTCTAAAGCATGAATAAACAATGAGGAAACAATTCCTCCATCTTGAGAAACATCTTGAATTTTTTTCTCAGTAGATCTTGCAGCAATAGCTTCTTTATAAGTACCTAATACCATGATTTAACCTCCCTATAAATTTAATTCTTTTTTAATTTGTTTTTCTGGTAACCATGATCTTGGACAACTAGCATAACAAGCACCACATTTAATACATCTATCTGTATTAATATGAGGTCTTCCTTCAATCATTTCAATAGCTCTAGTTTGGCATGCAAGACCACATGTTCCACATCCAGTACACAATCCTTTACTTATTATACCTGTAAGTAAATCACAACCGCAAGCAGTATTACAAGCTGCAATATCGATTGCAGGTTTTAAATAATCATTATCATTATTTATATAGGCAACAACTGATTTAGCTATCATTTCAGGAGACACTGGACAGCCTGGAAGAGCTAAATCTACTTTAACTAAACTATTAATAGGTGAGAAAGATTCTTGTTTAGGTTGAGCTTGTTGACCTCCACGAGAATAGGTTGTGAAACAACCATTCATTGCACAAGAACCAAAAGCACAAATTAATTTAGATTTTTCACGAGCTTCTTTAAGTTCATGTACACTATGTTCATCTTGAAGACATACAGAACCTTCGACCAAACATAAATCCATTTCAGGCATATCCCACTCATCTACTAATGTTTGACCATAAACAATGTCAACCATATCAGTAAGTAATGTAGCTAAAATATCATAATTTTCAGTAAGTGACATACCATCTCCAGTACATCCACTTAAATGGATATAGCCAATACGTGGTTTGTTTGTTTTATTAACTGGTTTAGATTTTTCAGAAGGAGCATTTTTTACTTGATTTTTGTTGTCCCCATTTGTGTCCAACATTTCTTTAATTTTTGAAAACATTATAAAACCCCAATTTCTTTTAATATTATATTAACGGCTTTAGGAATAGCTTCTTGAACAGGTTTCGAAAAACCCATTTCAACATCTGGTGCAGAAATTTCTCCTGGTTTACAACCAACAACAATAACTTCACAATTTTTTGCAAGGTCATGAAGTGGTTCTTCAACTGGCCATGTATGGACATTTTCATAGGATCCTTTTGGAATTTCATGTGGATCGAAAATTTTTACAGTTCCAGGTTCAGCATTGAATTCAACAACATCAACTACTATAATCTTTTTCCATCTTTCATCAGGAAGGGAAAAAATAAAATGAGTTGCACCTGTACCTGCATCAATAAACATAGTTTCATCAGGTATTTGTTTATCTTCAAAATATTCTTCAAGTTTTTTAATAACAGCTGGACCAAAACCATCATCTTTAAATAATATATTTCCACATCCAACTACTAATGTTTCTGCATCATATGGCATTAATATTCCTCAACCTTATATTTTCACCATTTCGTTTTTAACAACGCTTTTATCGTCATCATCTACAACCATAACATGAGTAGCACATGAAAGACATGGATCATATGCTCTAATAACATGAGGCCCTAATTCATGAGAAAACCCTTCTGTTGCAGGACCCATTGTTGGTATATTCCATGTAGTTGGTACAATAGCTGAATAATATTGGATTTGACCATTTTTTATTTGAGCCATATGAACATCAGTTCCTCTAGGACCTTCAATAACACCAACACCTAATTTATCAGTACCAGTAGGATTATAATCTGCACAAACTTCAGCAGAAGTATCAATTTGGTCAAGTATGTCTACTAACCAATTATAATTAACTATCATTTCATCTGCCCTTGCAACATGTTGAGCTATGACACCTTTATCTTTAAATCCACTAAATTCGTCCATTCTAGCTCTAGGTCCTGTTTCACCATTTTTACCATCCCATAATGGTATAACAGAACATGCTTTTTTACCAATTGCAGGATCATCATACCATTCTTCAGGTAAAACTTCTGAAAATTTATCAAAATCAAACCAATCGTTTTTACCATAATGTTTATCACTAGCTAAGATAGGTACATCAACAACTCCTAAATCTTTAGGTAAACCTTTTTCAAGAACTAAATTTTTAATTAATTCAACATGTTCTTCCAAAACAGGTTCTAAATTATTAATTCTCTCAGTTAATTTATCTTTAGCCAATGGAGAAATATTTCTCGCCATGCCTCCTATTCTAACATCGGAAGGATGTATACCCTCACCAGCTACCATATCAACAACATATTGGACGGTTTTTCTGATTTTAGAAACACTATCAACAGCTGTAGCAAATAAGTTTTCAGGTACAAAATCTTCTGCAATTAAAAATTGATGAATAGCTGCACTATTAATATTATGTGCTGCTAATGTTGCTTCCCTTAATAATCTACCATTTTTTGGTACATCAATACCCAAAGAACTATCTACAGCTTCTGCAGCAGCTAAAGTATGTGGAATAGGACATACACCACAAATTCTTTGACATAAAACAGGCGCGGTTTCAGGACTTTTCCCCACAACCATCTTTTCTAACCCCCTAACAGGAGTAATACTTAAATATTTTCCTTTTGTTACAATACCTTCATCATCGACTTCCATGACAAGCTCAGCATGCCCCTCTTGACGAGATGTAGGAGATATTACTATTGGATTATTCACATTTGTCACCTCATTGAAATTAGAAACTAACAATGATAATATATTTATTATGTTATTATAAAACGATTTTCACATAAAACAAAAGGAAAACTTTAAATAATAGAAAATTTTACTTAAAAATCTAAATTTTAATAAACTCATTATATATATTAAAATAAATTTATACTTAAATCAAAAATTAACAATTATATAAAATAAATTTTTATAAAAACAATCAAAATAAAAATAATCAAATAAAAAATTTTACAAATAAATTTAAGTATAATATAAACATAATATTATATATCAAAATAATTAGTGGAGATAAAAACAATGGATAAATCAAATATGATAATTTCTGTTATAATTGTTCTATGTATAGCTGTTGGTGTAACAGCTTATGGATTAAGTAATCCAGATAATGCACAATTCTCTGAGCTACCAGGCATTGAAGGAGAAAGTGGTGAATCAGGTGTTGATGGAAAAGGTAATAATACTACTGTTAATTCACCAAATTCTCAAGGTAGTGGAAGCTCAAGCGATAGTTCAAATAGTGGAAGTGGATCAGGTAGCGGAAGCTCAAGCGATAGTTCAAATAGTGGAAGTGGATCAGGTAGCGGAAGCTCAAGCGATAGTTCAAATAGTGGAAGTGGATCAGGTAGTGGAAGCTCAAGCGATAGTTCAAATAGTGGAAGAGGATCTTCTAATGTAAATAGAGAACCTTCAAATCCAAGCCCTCAACCAAACCCAAGTCCAACTATGAAGATTAATTCTGCTGATGCAAAATCAATTGTAAATTCCCTTATTTTAGAAGAAGGTAGTTATGCGGGAGAACCATCACTTTCTGGTAGCGGTTGGTATGTGCCAATTTATAATCTTAATGGAGAACAAGTAGACGGAATGTTTGTTGATGGTAACACTGGTATGACTAGTAGAGAATAATTAATTATCCTTTTTATAATTTTTTTTAAAAAAAAAGTTAAATTTATATACTAAAAATAATAAATTTAGTTATATCTATTTTTTAGGGCCCGTAGCCTAGCTGGATAGGGCGTCGGACTTCTAATCCGAAGACCCCGGGTTCAAATCCCGGCGGGTCCGTTACTTTCAACTTATTTTTTATAGGATAAAATTTGTAAATTTTTAAACATAGTAAAATATTATTAAAGAGAGAAAAAACTTTATTAATTAATTTACAAGAAAAATAACTAAATAAAATATTCCCAATCTAATTTTTAAATTTTATTAATAGTTATTTTAATTAAACAGAATTTTGGAATACCTAAAAATTTATATATTACTAATATATAATTTAATTTAGGCAATCCTAAATTTCCCATATTTACATAATAAAAGTTGTTTAAAACTATCTAAAACTAAATTAAAATTAAAAATTTATATAAATTTCATGTTTTAAACTAATTAAAAATAAGAAATAAGTTTGTCTACCTTGGAGGTAAAGAATGAATCTAAAAAAGATATTAATAACATTAACTGTTATTTTTCTAATAGCTATAAGTTTAAATGTATCTTCAGCCGAAACCCAAATAAATATTGATAATTCAATTAGTGGTGAAATAGTTGAAGATTATGATACAAATTATCTTGAAGCAGAAGTAAATTCTGAAGAAGATAAGAGTACAATCATTGATAATACAACTAGTGGTGGAATAAGTAATATAATCAATGATGAAGCCAATTACAATACAATTTATTTAAATCCAGGAGTGTATTCTGGAGAAGATAATACTGATATAACAATTGATAGAAATATAACAATTATTGGAAACAGCAAAAATAATTCTGATGTTGTAATAGACGGATCAAATACAAATAGAATATTTAATATTACACCTACTGGTTCTTTAACATTAAAAAATATTACATTAATTAATGGATTAGTTAATCAGATAGGTGACGAACGAGGAGGATCCATAAATCAAAATGGTGGAAATTTAACAATTGAAAATTGTGCTTTTAAAAATAATAGTGCAATAAACTTTGATTGGGATAAAAACTCTTTTGGTTTTGGTGGAGCAATTTCTAAATTAAATGGGACAACTATAATAAAAAATAGTTTTTTTGAAGATAATGTTGCTACTGGTGGTGGAGCAATATCTCAAGAAGGCGGAATATTAGAAATAGAAAATTGTGAATTTATATCAAATATAGGAAATTATGCTGGTGCATCAATAGCAAATGGTGAAATTGGAACAATAATCGTTAAAAATTCTCATTTTAAAGGGAATAAAATTAAAACAGAAGGAGGAGTTATAGCTATTGAAAATGGAGAATTAATAATAGAAAATTCAACATTTGAAAATAATGAGGGTATAATGGGTTCTTCTATATTTGCAAATGACGGTGATGTAAAAATTATTACTAGTAGTTTTATTAGAAATACAGCGAAAGATGGTGGAGCAATATATCAAATAGAAGGTTCTTTAACTATTGATAACTCTAGATTCATTCATAATGAAGTAGAAGATAATGGTGGAGCTATTTATTTAAAAAATGGAACATTAGAAATAAAAGACACATTTTTCCATGGAAATGAAGCATTAAATTATGGTGGTGCAGTATACCATGAAATTGGTGATTTAACAATTGAAGGTACAATTTTTGATGAAAGCTTTGTTGGACAAAACGACACACATAGAGGTTATGGTGGAGCAATATATAAACGTCAAAATGATATAAAAATAAATAATAGTACATTTATGGAAAATGGTGCTTATTATGGTGGAGCAATTAATGTTGGGAATAAAACAGATTTTGATAGTGGATTATATACTTCAACAATAACAATTTCAAATTCAATATTTGAAAATAATACTGGTCATTATGGTGGTGGAATATTCACATGGTATGGAGACTTAAATATATTAAATTCAAACTTCACTGAAAATAAAGGAATAGTTTCAGGTGCAATAGGAATATATTCTGATACATTATACATAAACAATAGTAATTTTATTAGTAACAATGCTATGATTGGTGGAGCAATAGGTACAGAACAAGGAGAAATAAAAATTGAAAATTCAAATTTCAGACTTAATAATGGAACATTAGGTGCTGCAGCATGTTTTGAAAGAGGAGATGTTGAAATAATAAATACTTTATTTTACCACAATGAAGCAAAAAACGGTGCTGCAATATACCAATTAGATGGAACCTTAAAAATTGAAAACACACAATTCATACATAATGAAGTAACAAATAACGGTGGAGCTATATATCTAGAAAATGGAACAATAACCATTACAGATTCAAGATTCCACGGAAACGAAGCATTAAATTACGGTGGAGCAATCTACCACAACATTGGCGATTTAACAATCGAAGGCACAACATTCGATGAAAACATGGTAAACCTAAATCAAGCAAATGATGGATATCATGGATACGGTGGAGCAATATCCAAACGCCAAGGCACAATCACAATCAACAACAGCACATTCATAGATAACCAAGCAATATTTGGTGGTTCAATAAATATGGGTGAATTAAAAGATGCTAAAAATGGAAATACAACAATAAAAGCCTTAATAAGCAATACCCAATTTGAAAACAACAATGCTTCAATAGGAGCAGGAATATTCACTTGGATAGGAGAAACAACAGTCAAAAAATCCAATTTCAACAATAACAAAGGCCAATTAGGATCTGCAATATGTACACAAAATGTAATATTCAATATATATGATTCAAACTTCACATCAAACAATGCAACTATTGGTGGAGCAATAGCTATAGAAGATACTGAATTATACATTGAAAACTCAATTTTCAAAAATAATTCTGCTACAGGTGAGGATAAAGCAACCATTGGTGGAGCTATAGCACTTGAAAGTGGAAAGTTAATCGTAAACAACTCCAATTTCCAATATAATACTGGTAAAAATGGAGGAGCAATAGGTAACTACGAAGCCGATGTAAAAATCATAAATTCATACTTCTACCATAACGAAGCAGAAAACGGTGGAGCAATCTACCAAGAAGAAGGCACAATAACAATAGAAAACTCCAGAATCATACACAACGAAGTAACAAATAACGGTGGAGCTATATATCTAGAAAATGGAACAATAACCATTACAGATTCAAGATTCCACGGAAACGAAGCATTAAATAATGGTGGAGGAGTATATCATGAGTCTGGTAAATTAAACATAAGTAATTCTATTTTTGATGAAAACATTGCTGTAGAAAAAGGAGGAGCTATGTATCATAATGATGATGATATTTCAATAGTTGATTCTAATTTATATAATAACACTGCTGAAAATAATATTGGTGGAGACTTATATAATAATGGAGATGTATACATTAAAAATTCTAACTTTACAATTAATTACATATTAGTTTCTAAAAATATTACTATGTATTATAAAAATGGTACTCACTATGTTATTTTATTAAAAAAAGTTGATGGTACTGTTGTAGCTAATTCAACTATCAACTTAATATTGAATGGTGTTAAAAGAAATGTAACAACTGATAAAAATGGAGAAGCAATTGTAACTATTAACTACATTCCTGGAAATTATAGTGTAATCGCATCTTATAATTCAACAGATGGAAACATCTCTTTAATTAATAAAATCACTGTATTAACCACAATTCATGGAAAAGATCTTCAAAAATTTTATAGAAATGATAGTCAGTTCTATGTGAAAATTTTAGATAAAAAAGGCAATCTTTTAGTTAATAAAAATGTTACTATGAATATTAATGGTGTATTCTATACTAGACAAACAGATGAAAATGGAATAGTAAAATTAAATATTAATTTAATTCCAGGTGAATATATTATTACTGTAAATAATACAAATGATGGTTTATTAGAATCATATAAGATATTAGTTCTTCCAAATATTATTGCAGAAAATTTAGTTAAATATTACCGTAATGGAAGTCAATTCCATGCTACTATTTTAGATGTTGAAGGAAAACCTATTGCTAATAAGAATGTTACTATGAATATTAATGGTGTATTCTATACTAGACAAACAGATGAAAAAGGAATAGTAAAATTAAATATTAATTTAAATCCGAAAAATTACACTATAACTATTGAACATCCTGAAAATGGATTGAAAATAAGTAAAAATATAGAAGTATTACCTACATTAATTAGTGAAGGTTTAAATAAAAAATTTGGTGGAGATGAAACATACGAAGTTAAAGTTTTAAATGATCTAGGTAAACCTTTAACTAATGCAAATGTTACTATAAATATCCATGGTGTATTTTACAAAAAAATTACAGATGATAAGGGTATTGCTAGATTAAATATTAATTTAAATCCAGGGATTTATATTGCAACTGCATATTACAATAATTATGCAACATCAAATAGAATAATAGTAACAAAAGATTAAAATTTTAATTTTTTCTTTTTATTTTTTTTTAAAAAGAATATAATAACTTAATAACTTATTTTTAAATTAAACTAAAAAACGGACATGAAGGGATTCGAACCCTCGCCTTCAAGATTAGGAGTCTTGTGTCATTCCAGGCTAGACCACATGCCCATAAACAAATTTTAAAAAAAGAAATTATAATATTAATTATAACTTATATTAAATAGTACATTCTAATTAAAAAGTTTTTTTATCAGAACTTAATTATTCATAAAATCTAAGTTCTTAAAATAAAAAAAGAAAGAAGCTATTTTGATTCTTGAGCTTCTTTAAAAGTTCTTTGAACAGGTCCTAATTTACTAATTTTATCTTGAAAGGATTCCATAGTTTTTTGAAATTTTTCACCTTCTGATGCAGAAATCCATTCAAAAATAAATCTTTCTCTGTCAATTCCTAATTGTTCAATTAAATCTCCAACCATTTCTGCTCGCTTTTTCCATTTATAGTTTCCAGCAGAATAATGACAATCTCCCATATGACATCCACCAACGAATACTCCATCAGCACCTTCTTTAAAAGCTTTTAAAACCATAGATGGGTTCATTCTCCCAGAACACATTACTCTGATGATACGAACATTAGGAGGATATTGCATTCTTGCAGTTCCAGCAGTATCTGCTCCACCATAAGAACACCAATTACAACAAAAACCTACAACTTTTATATTATCAGACATAAAATCACCTTTTTATTCCTCTTCAGGAATGAACATAGGAGGTTTTTCCTCACTAACTCCTGCAACATACCCATTTTTCTCACGATATATCTTTTGCATTTTATCATACATTCGTGCAACTGGAATTTCCATTGGACAAACATCAGCACATTGACCACAATTAACACAACTGAAACTCATATGTGATAACCTTATCCCTTGGAAAGTTAATGGATCTGGTGGAATCTCAGTGTTTTCATCTGCGAAATATTCTTTTTCAATATCACATTCTTTACACCAACAAATAGGACAAACATCACGACAAGCATAACATTCAATACATCTATTCCAATACTCATCCCATTTTTCTGGACTTGGATAGTTTGTTTCTAAATATTGTTTTTGGAATTTCTTTGCAAGTTTTATCATGATTTTTTCAAGCTTTGCTCTTCTTCCAATTAATTCTTCAGAAGGATTTTTAGATTCTAAATAACCTTTTGATATTGCATCTTCAACAAGTTTTTTTCCTTTTTCAGAATTCATTTCAACAAAAGTCCAATCTTCTTCTGAACCCCAATTACCACAAGCTATGTCTGTATTCCTTGGTATCATTACTTCACATTTTTGGCAATTTTCACGTCTACCATATCCTTCTTCTTCTAAATCATCGATTTTAATACCTTTTTCAGTGCCATCCTTAAGTTCAATGATGATTTGACCTTTATCAATTTCTTCTTTAACTACATCATTAGGATCAACTTCGTAAAATAGTTCAAACATTTTTTGAGCTGTTTTAGGCATAACAGTACCACCACAATTAAGGCCAATTGAATACAATTTATCTTTATCTATTTGGTGTCTTTTTTGAAGTTCATCAATAGCCATAGCATCGCAAGGTTTAGCTACAACTCCAATGGTTAAATCACTAAGATATTTAGAAATCAAATCTCCAGACATCGTAGGTGCACAATGCAATGAACCACAGGTATCCATAATTTCTTCAGAGTCTTCTATAAAAACAGGAACTCCATCATATATATCATCCCCTTTTTGTAAAGTTAAAACTCCATCAACTTTATTTTCATCTAATAAAAATTTTAGAATAGATGTTACAGCACCACCACAAGCACCATTTTCAACTAATTCATCATTTTTTGCTCTAATTAATAGGAAGTCTGAACTCATCTAATCACCTACATTTAAAGTAATGTCTAATTTTTCACCAATAAGTTTTAATAATTCAATTTCTTCTAAAACATTTTCAGGAGGGTTTTTGATTTTATAAAAATTCTGAGTTAATCCTTCTGTATTAGTAAAAGAACCTTCTTTTTCTAACCAAGAACAAATTGGTAAAACAATATCTGACTTTGAAGATGTTTCATTAAAATTGTCACCTATATATATCACTGATTCTAAATTATTATCTTCAAGACAAGAACTAATATCTTCATTAATTAGGATTAAATTTTTAATTTCACTCAATAATTTCTTTAAATCTTCTTCAGATAAAGGATCTAAATAATCCATAGATCCATAGGTATTACAATCTTTTAAAACTGGTAATATTTTTGAATTGTTCTCACTAGCTATTTTAGCTAAATCATTTAATTCTTCTTTACTTTCTAACTTATTAAAGACAATAACAGAATTTTCTTTAAATTTATTTTTTACTTCATCTGGAAAATTTTCAATTAAATCTGAAATGGATTCCAAAGTAAAATGTTTATTAGAATTTAAAGAACTTGTGGATAATTCTTTTGTATCACATGTAAAAATTTCTGCACCATTATCTTTAGCAATCATAATTCTACGACCAATTAAAGGATTTTCTTTTACAACATCACCTATAACAAAAATAAAATCAGCATTATTTAAATCATCATAAGAAGCAATATCCCCCTCATATTTAATAACATTACCTGATAAAAATCCTGACTTATTTATACCATAAGCTTTAGCAAATTCTGATATAATTTTATTTTCTTCATTAGTAGAATCACCAGAACTTATGATAGCTATATCTTCTGGAGAATTATTTTTAATAATTTCAACTATTTTATTAATAGCAGAATCTAAATCAGATTCTTCTAATTTACTATTTTCATTTATATATGGTGTTAAAATCCTATTTTCAATAGCTTTTTTATAGCTATCCCTTCCCCTTAAACAGTTCTTTCCTTCATTTATAGGATGTCTTTTATAAGGATATGTTCCAACAATTTCATCATTATTGCAAACTAAATTTATCCCACATCCAACACTACATGAAGGGCAGATGCTCTTTTTTACAAACATATTTTATACCTCAAATTTAAGATTTACCAAATAATATAATTTTTAATAAGATAGTATAGTTTTAAATCAAATAAAGAAAAAATTAACATAATTAATTCACATATTTCAAATAAAAACATCATAATTAATTTTTTCATATAATAATGTAAATTTGATGAAAAAATTAAAAATATTTTAAAAAAAGAATTATAAAGAAAGTGAATATAATATAAATTAATATTAAAAATACATATATTCCAAAATAGATTAAAATTTAATCTTTGCTCTTTATAATAAAATATGCTCATAAACATCTAATATTAAGATATATTAACATTCTATACTATCTTTGCTCAATAATATATTATTTAATAAATTACAATACATTGAAAATGCATATCGACACTAAGTAAAAATCTCGTTAAATATTAGAAATCTTAAACTTGTATCTATATTTGACTTTATTTTCATTCTTAATAAATATTTCTTAAGGAAAAGTTAACTTATACTAATTTTAAAATGAATCGTATAAATGATAAATAACTATTTTGAATAATATAAAAATAAAAATTTAAAAAAAATTAAGGTTTTAATTATTATATTTAAAGTAATAGCTAATTATTTTATTTTTAAGTATATATTTTTATAGACGATTTTGTAAAATAGTGTGGAGTTTTTTCTTCGTATAAATTTTTTATTTTTGTTGGATTTTGGGTCTTTTTTTATTAAGCCCTACCCTTTTTCGATTTTTACACTTGAAATGGTTAGTCGTGTATTTTAAGGATTTAAAAATAGTTAGTTTTATATATTATTGAGGG
>Ga0334882_1000292_pt1 | contig 84849 bp, 83 predicted proteins | sample GraSluR1_MG_5_FD_207226 | JGI IMG/M metagenome (GOLD analysis project Ga0334882, IMG submission 207226) | Sludge microbial communities from methane-producing bioreactor in Wageningen University, Netherlands - Granular Sludge_15_04-R1 | ecosystem: Engineered > Bioreactor > Anaerobic >... | reverse complement strand
ATGCAAAACAGGCAAACCATATTTTAAAATGAACTTTTATATTAAAAATATACCTAATTTAGCACAACAGTCACTGCACTATTGTTCCCGAAATTACTGCATAGACTGTTCCCGTTTCCACTGTAGTCCTTTTTCCCGAAATCACTGCACTTCTTGTTCCTGTTTACACCAGAACAGAGCGGTATTCGCTCCGCTCATGTTTCTTATCATGACACCCTGCTTGCAAAGCAGGTGGTCGTTCGTTCAGAATTTCCTCCGCTCATGATCCTTATCCCCGCCCAGCGAACTTCGTTCGCCTCCCACCCAAACCCAGCGGTGTTCGCTCCGCTCACTCGCCGTTGCAAATGAGCCCCCGCCCGGACCGGCACAACCTCCATCAAAACAATGAACCCATACCTGACAAATCCCTTCTCTGAACCTTCCCCGAACTTTCACCTCACTCCGGGCAAGCGCTTATTTCCACCCGGCTCCCTTTCCTTTTCGGGCTCCGCTTCGCTCTACCCTCAATAGAGGCCGCCCCTGATTTAACATAATCTGAGCTTAGTTATGTTCCTCGCTCCGCAAGCTTCGCTGCGAAACATAACCCAGATTATGTGCAAATAGGGCCGTCCCCCTTTTGTGTCAAGCGAATAAAATACGCAGCCCTCCGGACTGCTCCCCATTTTCTCCGCTTTCCCCAAAAGAGAGCGGAAACATCCCCACGCTGCTTCGCAGCGCCCCCTTGATCCACCCCAATGGGACCGGACAGGTTCCGCTCCGTATCCCAACGGTTCGCGCTCCAGCCACTCCATAGCTTCCGTGGCTTCCGCAACCTCCGGAACACTCCGCTGCACCTCTCCGCCTGCCTCTTCCTACCCACACTGCACTTAAACCCTCCCGCCCCAGGCTCCGCCTACGGCAAGAGTAGAGCGGAAGCCTTCCCACGCTGCTTCGCAGCTATCCGCTGATCCACCCCAAAGCGATCGGAACTGTTCCGCTTCGCATCCCTACGGTAGCCGCTCCGGCCACTTCGTTGCCTGCACGGCCTCCGGTCTACTCCGCTCCACACTTCCACAGTACTTCGATCACCGTCAGAACAGAAAAACCTTCCCTGATCCGGCTCCGCCGTCCCAGCGAAGAGAGCGGATGGCTTTGCCGGGTTTGTCATTCCACCGCATCCCGAGGTGCGTTCCATTCCAAACCCCGCATACGCCAAGTTTGCCGGCGGGAGAGCTCCTTTCGTTCCGTTCAGTACCTGAATTGCGGCATCACTTCACTCGCTCCCCCGCAAACGCCCTGATCCGGAATCTTTGAAGCGGAAATGCTCTATGAAGCCAGGGCGACTTCGCACCCTCAGCGCCTTGGCTTCTTGACGCATATCCGCCTTTTTCCAATCACATTTCGCAAAACAAGAGCACCTTCCCTGTGCCGGCTCCGCCTTCACAAGGAAGAGAGCGGAATCGTCTTCACGCTGCTTCGCAGCGGGAACACCGGGCCACCTCAGCGGAACGGAACTATTCCGCATCGCATCCCTCCGGTGAACGCTCCGGCCACTGCGTTGCCTGCGCGACCTCCGGTCTGCTCCGCTCCACACTTCCTCAATGCTCCGCTCACCAGCAGCACAAAAAAAGGCGAGCGTGCTCCTTCCGCTTCGCTCCCTCCGCACCCTCGCCCGCATCAATCCATTGATAGCATCCCGTATCATTCAAAAATTCATTTTCAGACCAGTCACGACAAATAAAAAAAATTGCAAAGGTAACCCCCGGTCCGTTCCTTGTAAAGGTCCTTCGGCCCGACGGGTTCGCCCGGTAAAAATCTCCACCGCCGGGAAAGATGAGCCGGCGGCACACCTTTCCCAAGAAGGGGGCGGTCGTATTTTTACCGTCTCAACCTTGACAAGCCCCGTCCCGGGGGCATGTAAAGCAGTCCTTTTTTATTTTTCTTTCTTTTTTCGGGTTTTTCTTTCTGTTTCTTTTTTCCGGAAACAATCATAAAAGGGGAGCGGTGCGCTGGTCCGACGCATTCCCGTTTGCCATCCTGATTTTGTAACTTTGTGCCTGCACGCAAGCAAACCTTGTGTTTAAGACTTGTAACTTGTAACCTGCGCCTGTGCCCATGCCCATTTATCCACCCAATATCAGATTCTCCGACTGCTGGTCTTCAGTGGGAGGGATCACGTTCTACCACCGGAACGGGAAATGCTACTGGCGGAGCAAGCCGGCCCCGGTGTTCCCCGGGACCCTGGGGCAGCTGGATCACCAGTCGGTGCACCTTCGCGCCCTGGCTGCCTGGCGGACCCTGGACCACCAAGTGCAATTGCAATGGGCGGGGTATGCCGAGGAGGTGGCAGCCCACCGGCCGCCGTTCCTGCATGAGAACCACATCAGCGGGTACAACCTGTTCGTGTCGGCGTACCACGGGTTCGCGACCCTGGGGAACGAGCACGTTCCGGCTCCGGCACGGTTCGTGGCGTTTCCTCCGTTTTATGCGGCATTCGTTTCCGCACAGGTTGCCGGGAATGCCGATATGGTGCTGCGGTTTTCGCTTTTCGTGGGTGGCACCGACGATCCGTTGAGGTACCGTGCCTTGGGAAAGATCCAGCTGGTTGCCCCCGGAAGGGGCTGCCATCCCGGGAAGTTGCGGAATTTTCTTTCGGTTGAGGCTTCCCCGGATCCGTCAAATCCCCGGACAATCCTGTTCAACATTCCCGACTACCGGTCCGTGTGGGGCCTGGATCTTCCCGGGTACACCTTGCACCTGCGTTACCTGCTGCTCGATACGGTGACCGGGTACCGCAATGTGTGTGAAAAGCTATCCTGTTCATTTTCTTTGTAAGGGTTTATTTACCTAAACCAATACTTCAAATAAATTATTATATTTGCAATAGATGAATTAGTTACTAATTTAACTGTTGCAAAATCATGAAGCTGCTTCCTTCCATAGCCTTTAACGACTTCTCCGGCTCAGCCGGCAATGTCACCGCCCGAAAAACAGGAGACAAGACAGTCCTTTCCACCCGGACCAAACATTCCAGGAAGAAAACACCTCCCCAGGCTACCACGCGTTGCCGGTTTTCCGATACGATCAGGGCTTATTCCCGCATTACCGAAGATCAGCGCCAGGGATGGGTCTTGTTGGCCAGGGTTTTCGGGATCTATTACTCTCCTTACGGGTACACGGTCATCAGTGCTCCCAATCTTTTTGTTATGGCAAATACCTATCGGAAAATGTGCGGAAGACCGCTGTTGGCCGATGCACCGTTTGAAATGATACGGTCACGGCAAGTGGCTTATGATGATTTGTGGCTTGATCCTGAACATATTCTCCTCACAAAAGTGGAACAAAGTGCGGATCCGGATGAAGTGCTTTATGTGGAAATGTCTCCGGTCTTTAGTCCCGGTGTTTCGGAATGTTCCAACAAGACCGTTTTTTTAAAGGCATGTTCCTCAACCGACTGGGGGGATGTTGACCTTACGGAGGCATACCTCAAAAGATTCGGAACTCCATTAAAACTCGGGCAAAAGGTTATTATCAAGATGTGCTGGCTGAACGCCGAGTGTGGTTTCGTGTCAAGGTGCAATTATGATGTATATAAAGTACGCGGAACGTCCCAGTATCATGGAGCTGTTTATTATCCTCGTGCCCAGGTAAACATGGAACAGATTACCCCGCTTACCGAACACGTGGAATGTGAAGGGTTCGATTATGAATTGTCTCCCGGTTCGAAATTCACATCCAATAGCGTCACCTTAAGGTATTTGAACTTACATTTATTAAGCTGTGATATCCCTCACAACGGATTGCCTGAAGCCTTTTATGATGAACAGTCTTTTCAGTACGCAAGGGTTACCTCAAGCATTGATTACTTGATTCAGTCTATCTGGATTCGGATACAGAACAGCACTTACAAAAGGATCCGGTTCGGACACACGACCTTCAGTTTAAGAATGCAACTTGAGACGTTTGGAACCTATTATGTATTCAATTAACGGCAGAACAGTATGATAACACTAAATACCAATAATTTCGGGGGTGGGAGCGTAACGCTCAAGGATTACCAGAGCAGCGGCCTCTGTATCCTCAATGGAAAAATAACCGTTGATCCCACCCAATCGGCTTATATGGCCGCCACCAGGCTGGAACTGGACCTTCCCGCGGACTTTGTGATGGGTAGAAGCGCCATGTCCACCGCCATCCTTGTTTCCAATGCCTCCATCTACCGTTTTGGGACCGTTTTGCATTGCTGGATCGAGAACAACACGCTATGCATTGAAAAGCTTACCGCATGGGATACGCATGGCACTTATGAGATCCATATCAATGCAGCCTTTGTCACCAGGGGCTACCGGGGGACATTCTCACAGACCCCGACCAATTCCCTGTCCATTCTCAACACCGCTACATTCCTTTTTAGTCAATACCGTTATGTGGAAAAGGATGATTTCGTATTTTTTGTAGCCACGTTCACGAAATTTCCCGACTACAATACCCAAGGCCAGGGTCCCTTTACCCTGGAACTTTCAGGATTTGCCTCCGATGTGCTGGTGGAGATCCCGTTGATCGTGAATGGATCCGAATATGTTTCCGGTCAGAAAGGGTCCATGCTTACCTTAGGCACGTTCGACAACGGCAACCTGATATTCAGTTACCCGGCCGGTGCAACCGATATGGGTGGGGAGGATTCCTTCTTCAACTTTTTTGCCGTCCGCGGGTAGCGTTTTTATATCAAGTAAAACTTTATATAACATTATTTAAATACTTAAATATTTGCATATTAAAAAATTTATTATATTTGTATCAAAATCAACCTTCTAATACCAACGCCTTATGAAATACACTCCTTCCATTGCCTTTGAAGAATTTGCAGGATCTGCAAAAGGCGTGACCGCAGCCAAGAGCCGCGGTCGCAAATACATCCGCAACAAGGGTTACGGCAACCCGTCCAACACGACTTTCCAAAGCGATACCAAAGCCATATTCAGCCAACTCACCAAGAGCTTCAAAGCCCTGACCTCGGAACAGATCATTGCCTGGAACGCACTTGCCCAGACACAGGAAGGCCGGTCCACCCTCGGATCCAAATCCAAGATTTCGGGACTGAACCTGTACCTCCGGTTGAACTATTGGGTTGTGGCTTGCGGCGGAACCGCCCAGGACACACCGCCTTCACTGTTGGGAGTGGATGCCCCTGCCGATGCCACGCTGTCCCTTACCGCCAGCGCTTTCACCCTGACCCTGGCGAGTGTTCCGCTTGATGTAACCAACCTCAAACTGATTGTCAAGGCATCCATGCCCCAGTCCAACGGAATCAGCGATGCCTACGCCAAGGCAACCGTCATCGGGGATCCGCAAATCCCTGTAGAAACGGCCATTGATCTTAAAGCCGATTACGATGCCAAGTATGAGGCACCCAACACAGCCAATCCGAAAGTATTCGTGAAATGGTTCTATGTCAACACCGTGACCGGTGAGAAATCGGGCGAGATGATGGCCCTGGCTACACTTTCCGCATAACATGAAATTTCCATTCTCTTTCTTCTCATAGCCTTTATCTGACCACTCCCTGCCTTGTAGTGATACAAAGCAGGGATTTCTTCTTAACCCTGAACGTCATGGCTCCTGAATTGATTATCCAACTGATTGCGACATTGATAGGCACCGGTGGCCTTGTCGCCTTGTTTCTGATCACGGAAAAGAAAGCCGCCGCCCAGCTGGCAAACACCGAAAAGGTCAACGAGCAATGGCAACTGATCGTGGCCCAGAAGGAGCGGGATTTCCTGGCACTCAATCAGAAGTATGAAGCGGCCACCGACAAGATCGACAAACTTTATGACATCAACACAGACCTGCGTACCCAGCTCGATGCGGTGAATACCAATTTCGCCGTATCCCAACTGATGCGCTGTTACGTCACCAAATGCACCAGACGGGTGCCCCCGTTCGGCAGTACCGAAGAAATAAAACAGTTTATGGACAAAAAGGAAAAACCATGAGCACACCCATATCCAATCACTTTTCATACGAGGAATTTGAACGCAGCAGCAAAGCCAAAGAACTCGCCATAGACAACCGCATTCCTTCCGACAAAATCCGTTTTGCCCTGCGGATCCTGGTTCTGAACCTGCTCCAACCGTTGAGGGATTGCCTGAAACGCCCCCTGGTGGTGGCAAGCGGGTACCGGTGCCCGGCATTGAACAGGGCAGTGGGGGGCTCCATGAGTTCCCAGCACATGAAAGGAGAAGCCGCCGACTTGTTTTGCAAAGATGCACTGGAAGCCTTGTTCCTGGCACAGGTGGTCCTCAGGCATTGCCTGCCTTTCGACCAGATGATCCTTTACCGGTCGCATTTGCATCTTTCGTTCAAGGCACACGGTCCCCAACGGCACCAGGTCTTGTACGACCCATCCTACAAGAAGGCCATCCTATGATCCCGGCAGAATACATCAAATTATACGCCCGTATCGGAGGCATTTTCATTGTATTCCTGTTGGCTATCATCGGCTTATTCAGCATTGACCGGTGCAACCGGAAAAAAGACCTCCTTCCGGAAACCGTCATTCAAGTGGACACAATATACCTTCGCGATACCATCCGCATCGCAACGCCCATCCCTCAACGCATCAAGACCGTGGACACGTTCCGGATAGTCCTAAAAGACACCATCCGCGAAAAAGACACCGTTTACCTCAACCTTCCCCGGGAACAGAAAATCTACCGCGAGGAAAACTACCATGCCTGGATCTCCGGCTACCGGCCCGCCCTGGACAGCATCCACATCTTCCGCAACACCCGCCAGGTCATCACCTCCACAACCATCCGCCAAAAACCCAACAAACCACGCCGCTGGGGTATCGGCATCCAGGCCGGCTACGGCCTCTCTTACCAGCAAAACACCATCCAACCGGTCCCGTACATCGGAATCGGCTTGAGTTATCATCTACTATCCTTTTAGGGTATGGAATAATTGATTAAATTTGCATTATCAGATGACGTGAGTCAGACGACAATTTTTAAGCAACGAAAGCGTTGAATTTTCAAATTCGGCGCTTTTTTCTTTTGCTTACCATGGCGTTTTTTTCTTTCTATTATTTTTTTTGCGGACATTTTGCGGACATTTTCTAACAAAGAAAAAACCAAATTACTGAAATTCAATAATTTGGCTTGAGTAAACGTGCCCAGGACAAGACTCGAACTTGCACACCGGAACCGGCACTACCCCCTCAAAGTAGCGTGTCTACCAATTTCACCACCTGGGCAATTTGAGCGACAAATATAAGACAAATTTCCTTATTCTTCCTATATTTGTTGGGTAAAATTTAAATTATGGATACTCATAACACGCTTCTGCGGAAGGCTGTTCAGATTGCGGCAAAGCTACGCAGCGAGGGAGCAGATAAGCCGGCTCCTGAAGAATCTTTTGGGTTGTTCAAGCACAAAGGAGATATGATCTATCTTGTAGGCGATACAGACTCCAAAGAGGTAAACCTGGACAATGATTACCGCATTCAGAAAGTTATGCTTTCTGCTATGCGCAAGAACCTGGTATCGTGTGTTCAGGAGATATCTGACGGAGGGCTTTTTGAAGCATTACTGAGAGCGGCCATGCCTGCAGGGCTGGGTTTTGATATCACAACAGATTCAGAGATCCCGGAAGAGCAGTTTCTTTTTGAGGATCCCGGGACCTGTGCCGTCGTTACAGTTCCCATTGAAAAGGAGGAGGAACTGGTGCAGTTCCTTTTTGACAACCATGTGACTGTAATGACACTGGGCCATGTAACCAAAGGGGATATTCGCATTGATGACCTTTCCTACGGAAATATCCGTCAGATATGATCTGAGCAACGGAATCTTCAATACCATAGCCAAAAGGTATGACCGGACAAACACGCTGGTTTCGTTTGGTTTTGACCGGCTGTGGCAACGGAAACTGATCCGTGAAGTACAGAAGATTCCCCATCAAAGGATCCTGGATCTTGCTTGCGGCACCGGAACGCTTACCAGTAAACTATCGGAGCTGGAAGGAGCGCTGGTCACCGGGCTGGATCCATCGGTCAATATGTTGGCTATGGCAAAAGGCAGGACTGCAGGCAGGGCAAATATTGTTTATTGTGAGGGGTATGCCGAGTCGCTTCCCTTTCCTGACAATTCCTTTCAGGTGGTAACCGTTTCTTATGGGGTCAGGAATTTTGCCGACAGGGACGCTTCTTTCGTCCAGATGCTGCGGGTGCTCAGGCCGGGGGGATGGATCTTCGTCCTGGAGTTCTCGCTGAAAACGGGGACTTCGGCAAAGTTCGCTTTCCAGCGGTTTTACGTTCACGACCTGCTGCCTCTGCTGGGATGGTTGAGTACTGGGGAAAAAAAAGCATATGAGTATCTCAGGGACTCTGTGGAATCGTTTCCTTCCCCGGGTGAGATTTGTCTGCAGATGGCCGGGGCGGGTTATATTAATGTGGAATATGAACGTCTTGTTCCTGGTGTGGCGGTATTGTTCACAGGTCAAAAAAGAGGATGATGACAGATCATAGTTTTGGATCGATAATCAGTCTGCTGCTCTATCTCTTTTATTTAGGGCTGGCTTTTTATTTCATCTATGATCTGATATTCAGAAAACACAATCCCGTAAAATCTCTTTCCTGGATAGTTGTGATGCTTCTGCTGCCCTATATTGGATTGATCCTTTATATCTATGTGGGACGGGATTTCAGAAAGAATAAAATGTACAGCCGTAAGGGACTGCACGACGAAAGACTGAAAAAAGAACTTACAGCCCGCCAGGTGGATCAGTTGAGCGAAGCCAGTGAAAAGCTTCCGGCAGATATTTTTTCTCATAAAAAGCTCATTTTTCTAGCACTAAACAACAGCCGGAGCATACTAACCGAACATAATAGCACGCAATTGTACTTCACCGGGAAGGAAGCGCTGGAAGCCATGTACGAAAGTGCTTTAAACGCACAGCATCACATACACCTGCAGTCGTTCATCATTGAAAACGATTCTGTAGGTACCCTATGGAAAAACCTGCTCATAAACAAAGCCAGGGAAGGAGTGGATGTTTGTGTCATTTATGACGATTTTGGCAGCTGGCATTTACCCCGGTCCTTTATCAGGGACATGCGCAATGCCGGAGTGCATGTTGAACCTTTTGGAAAAGTAGGATTCCCGGGGCTAAGGGCAATGATTAATTACCGGAACCACCGCAAGCTGCTGATCGTGGACGGGGTAGAAGGATTTCTGGGTGGAGTAAACATTGCAGACAGGTATTATGATGGGGGTGCAAGCCTGGAATGGCGGGATACCCAAATACGGATAAGGGGCGAGGCGGTCAGACAGCTCGAATCGAGTTTTTTGATGGACTGGTACTTCATCACCCATAAAAACCTCAGGCGGAGAAAACCATACAGTTACCGACTGCCTGACCTTGAAGAAGACCCCGTAACCGAAACTTGCTACATGCAGATAGTAAGTTCGGGTCCGGACAGCGATTGGGCCGATATCATGCAGTTGTACCTTACGACGATCACCGAGGCCCGTAAGCGAATAAGTATCACCACGCCATACTTTATCCCCAATGAGACTATTCTAAATGCCCTCAGAACGGCCGCATTGGGAGGGGTGGAAGTGCGCATCATGCTTCCCGAAGAGGCTGACAGCAGATTTGTTCATTATGCCAGCCTTTCCTATATCAGCGAACTGCTCGATGCCGGTGTTAAAGTATATCTTTATACCAAAGGCTTTATCCATTCCAAGACCATCAGTATAGATGGTACCTGTTGCGTGATAGGTTCTGCCAATCTGGATAACAGGAGTCTGGAACACCATTTTGAAGTGGGCGCTATCATTTATAATCCCCGTGTAAGCATGGAAGTGGAAAATCAGTTTGATAAATACCTAAACGATTCACGCCTGATAGTCCGCAGAACCTGGAACAAAAGACCATTCCGTCAGAAGGTCAATGAGCAGCTCACTCGTTTGCTGAGTCCGTTGTTGTAATCTTCTGGATCATGGAATTTCAGAGATATTTTGTACAAAACCGGCAAGATTTGTATATTTGTAACAGCATTTACTATATGATATGTTACTAAGTAAGAAGATAGGAGTATACCTGAACCAGGCACATTTCCTGTTTAAGCAGTGTTTTCTGACAGAGTTGGTAGCCAACAATGTTGATCTTACTCCGGAACAATACCTGTTAATAGACCTGCTTTGGGATGAAGGTCCCCTGACACAACAGGAAATCGCAAATCAGATGCAAAAAGATAAGAATTCCATTACCAAACTTATTGACGGGCTGGAGAAAAAGGGCTATGTTTTCCGGGAAACGGATACAGAAGACCGCAGGAAGAATCTGGTAGTGGTAACTAAAATGGGACAGGCGAAAAAACAGGAAATAACACGCATAGCCATCGACGCGGCTGACAACATACTGAGCGGCATCCCGACCGACGAGCTGGACACGGTGGTGGAGGTCCTGAATAAATTGAACAAGAACATGAAAAATCTCTTGCAAAGGAAATAGGTATGGGTAAAAATTACGTTTTGCAGAATTATGCCACAGGACGGATATTTGAAGATACAGGCTGGCTCCTGTCAGATCCCGTTAGTGAGGGGCCTTCTCTTATACGGGCTTTGTACAGAAAGAAACAGATAGACTATATGGACTGTGACAAAGGTCTGTACCGTTTTGCCGACTGGATGCCTGTAAACAGGATCCTGGAAGGTTCTGCAGCGCCTGTGACATACAAGAGCGAAGGACTTGGCCGTTATCTGGGACTGGACAATCTGTACATTACTTTTAACGGTTACTGGCCCGAAAAAGGCGCCTTTATGAGAACCTGTTCTTTCAAGGAAACCGAGGCTTATTCTGTATGTGCCCATCTTCCCGAAAATGAAAAAAGGACCATGGTAGTGGCTTCTGCCGGAAATACCGCTCGTGCGTTTGCAAGGGTATGTTCGGAAAACAAAATTCCTTTGCTGCTCTTTGTCCCTTATGACAATCTGGACACCCTCTGGTTTGACAAGGAACCGGATCCTTGTGTGCAACTGCTGTGTTCCCCTCCCGGCACTGATTATTTTGATGCCATCGAGATGAGCAACCGTTACTGCGAGGATACCATGCGTTATTTTGCCGAGGGGGGGGCCAAAAATATTGCACGGAGGGATGGCATGGGAACCACCGTCCTTTCTGCCACGACTTTCATAGGAAGGATCCCCGATTATTACTTTCAGGCAGTGGGCAGCGGTACCGGGGTGATTGCCGCCTGGGAAGCGAATAAACGCCTGATAGAAGATGGCCGTTTTGGGGATCACCTCATGCGCCTGATTCCATCCCAGAATGCCCCCTTTCTTCCCATATACGAAGCTTGGAAGACAACAGGCCGTCACATGAACAACATGGAAGCAGCCGAGGCAAGAAAAAAATCATCATCCATAAAAGCCAGGGTGCTGTCCAATCGTAAGCCGCCATACGGGATTCCCGGGGGGCTGTACGATGCCCTGATCGATTCGGATGGGTTTATGGATTATGCCACCAATGAAGAGTTGGAACGGGCTCTGGTACTTTTTGAGGAATTGGAAGGTATTGATATTGATCCGGCAGCCGGCGTGGCAACAGCCAGTTTAATGAAAAACGTGCAAGCAAGAAAAGTAGACCGTTCTGCCGTTATCATGCTCAATATTACCGGAGGAGGCGAGGCCCGCTTCAAAAAGGAAAATAAGATTTGTTGTCTCAAACCAGTCGAAGAAGCCTCCCTGCTTAGCGCTTGAGGGGAGAATCGGGCTCTTTGGCCATAAGGTGATATTCCATCTTTGAAACAAAACGCTGGAAGAACTTGGATGTCCAGACGGTTATCTTGCCAAGCGGAGTAAGGATCACGTAATCTCTTCTCTTTCTGACGCCTTTGAGCATATGCCGGGCTACACTCCTGGCCGGCATCATTTTTTCTTCTGTTCTGGGAGTCATACCCTGCGGCGTTCCGTCGGCTGTAAGGGCTGAAATGCGGACGTTGGAGGCTGTGAACCCGGGAGCGAAAGTCATAACGTGCAATCCATCGTAGAGATGTTCGGTGCGCAGGGTGTCCAGAAATCCGTTCATGGCAAATTTAGAGGCAGAATAACCCGTCCGTGCAGGAAGTCCTTTGAATCCGGCTATGGATGTAACGCCCACTACCGAGCCTTTGCTCTCCAGTAGCCAGGGCAGGGCATATTTGGTGCAATATACGCATCCCCAGAAATTCACATCCATCAGTCTTTTCATAACAGACAGGTCCAGGTCTTTGAATAGGGCACGCATGGAAAGTCCTGCGTTGTTGATCAGGATGTCAATTCTTCCAAAACGGCTGATTGTTTCTTCTATCAGGTGTTTACATTCAGATTCAACCGTAACATCGGTGACGACAGTTAAAACGGGCCGGCCTTTTAATTCATCTTCCAGAGCTTTGAGTTTGTCACCGGAACGGGCGGCAAGAACCACGGCAGCTCCCGCTTCGGAAAAAACACGGACACATTCCAGGCCTATGCCGGAAGATGCACCTGTAATGATAACAATCTTTCCCTGTAAGAAAAATTTCATGGTCAGTTTACGGCCATATTTTTGATTTCATTACCTTTGTAATGCCCTTCCCCGAGCTTTTTTTGTATTTCGCTGAAGGCATTGAGCGTGTATTCCACATGATCAAGGGAGTGCATAGCAGTGGGGATAAGCCGGTACATGATCACATCTCTTGGAACGACCGGGTAGACGACTACTGAACAGAATATCTTGTAATTTTCCCTCAGATCTATCAGTATATTGGTTGCCTGGGTAAGGTCTCCTTTTAAAAATACAGGGGTTACGCATGCTTCTGCAGCCCCTATGTCAAATCCGTTCTTTTGCAGACCAGTCTGTAACGTTCTGGTGATAAGCCATAGTTTTTCCCTCAGTTCGGGCCTTGTTCTGATCATGTCCAGACGTTTGAGCAATCCTTCCACCATAGCCATGGGCAGACTTTTGGCATAGATCTGGGAACGCAGGTTGTAGCGTAGGTAATTGATGACGGAGGCAGGACCGGCGACGAATCCTCCTATACCGGCCATGGATTTGGCAAAAGCACCAAAATAAAGGTCCACTTGGTCCATCACGTTGAAATGTTCCGATGTACCCCGTCCGTTCTTTCCCATAACACCAAAACCATGCGCATCGTCTATCAGTATTCGGAAATTATATTTTTTCTTGAGCTCAACTATCTGATCCAGGAAACCCAGCGCTCCTGTCATTCCGTATACACCTTCTGTAATGAGCAGGATGCCTCCTCCGCTTTTTTCAGTAAGACGGGTGGCGCGTTCCAGTGCTTTTTCGCATTTTTCCAAGTTATTGTGGGGATATACGATCCGTTGACCCATATGCAGGCGCATGCCATCCATAATGCAGGCGTGTGCCTGAGAATCGTAAACCACAATATCCCGGCGGTTGAGCAGGGCATCTATGGTCGAAACCATACCCTGGTACCCAAAATTGAAAAGATAGGCATCTTCTTTTTTTTCAAAATCGGCCAGTTCCCGTTCCAACTTTTCGTGCAAGGATGTGTGCCCGCTCATCATCCGGGCACCCATAGGGTATGCCAGCCCCCATTTTTCTGCTGCTTCTGCGTCCACTTTTCTGACTTCAGGATGATTGGCCAGGCCAAGATAATTATTGAATGTCCAGGCTAGCATTTTTTTCCCATGGAACATCATATATGGTTCTATCGGCCCTTCCAGTTTTGGGAACATAAAGTATCCGTGGGCTTTTTTGCGGTACTGTCCCAGAGGGCCGCCTTCGTCTTGTCTGATCCGTTCAAAAATGTCCATAATTATGCGTCTATGTTTGCGTATTTAGCGTGTTGTTCAATGAATTCCCTGCGGGGCGGCACTTCATCTCCCATAAGCATGGAAAAGATGCGATCTGCTTCTGCCGCATTGTCAATGGTGATTTGTCGCAGGATCCTTTTTTCCGGATTCATGGTGGTATCCCATAACTGCGTTGCGTCCATTTCTCCCAACCCTTTGTAACGTTGGACCGTTACTGAACTTTCTTTTCCTTTTCCCAGTTCTTCCACGGCAGAACGTCGTTGCTCTTCGGTCCAGCAATAGATTTCTTCCTTCCCCTTTTTTACCAGATAGAGCGGGGGAGATGCAATATATACGTGGCCTTCGCGGATCAGGGCTGGCATATGGCGAAAAAAGAATGTCAGCAAAAGCGTATCAATATGGCTTCCATCCACATCTGCGTCAGTCATGATGATTACACGATGATATCTGAGTTTGGTCATGTTCAGGGCTTTGCTGTCTTCTTCCGTGCCCTGTGTCACTCCAAACGCAGTATAAATATTGCGGATTTCTTCATTTTCAAAAACACGGTGTTCCTGCGCTTTTTCCACATTCAGGATCTTACCGCGCAGGGGAAGAATAGCCTGGAAAGAGCGGTCCCTTCCGCTTTTGGCCGTGCCGCCTGCCGAATCTCCTTCTACCAGGAAAATTTCGCACTTTTCCGGATCCCTGTTGGAACAGTCTGCCAATTTGCCGGGCAGCCCGGCACCTGACATAACCGTTTTGCGCTGAACCAGTTCGCGCGCTTTTCTGGCTGCATGGCGCGCTGTCGCGGCCATGATCACTTTCTCCACGATCGTTTTGGCGTCCTTTGGATTTTCTTCCAGGTAATTTTCCAGGGCAGTGCTTACAGCCTGCGAAACAGCACCCATAACTTCGCTGTTGCCCAGCTTAGTTTTGGTCTGTCCTTCAAACTGAGGTTCGTTGACCTTGACCGAGATGATAGCTGTCAGTCCTTCCCGGAAATCAGCTGGATCAATGTCGAATTTCAGTTTGCTGAGCATACCGCTTTTTTCGGCGTAATTTTTCAGTGTAGTGGTAAGTCCCCTCCGGAATCCCGTCAGGTGGGTACCTCCTTCTATGGTGTTGATATTGTTAACGTAGGCATGGATGTTCTCGGAAAACCCTGTATTGTATTGCATCGCAATTTCTATGGGGATGTTGGTCTTGTTGGTCTCCAAGTATATCGGGTTTTCGGTCAGGGGTTCCCTGGTTTTGTCCAGGAACCTTACAAAATCCAGCAATCCGGTCTCGGAATAGAACTCATCTGTTCTGAATCCCCTGGTCAAGGCTGCATCTTCGTCGGTATCTTCTGTATAGTCATCATCTTGGGTGTGTTCCCTCTGGTCCTCAATCGAAAGGCGGACTCCCTTGTTCAGGAAGGCGAGTTCCCTCAGCCGTGCAGAAAGGATCTCGTAACTGTATTCCGTTCCCAGGGTAAAGATCTCTTTATCGGGAACAAAATAAATTTCGGTACCGGTAATATTCGTTTCGCCAATAATTTCAACGGGAGTCCTGGGTACGCCGCGTGCATATTCCTGTCTGAAGATCTTGCCTTCCCGGTATATGGTAGCCACCAGCTTGCCAGACAGGGCGTTGACACATGAAAGTCCCACCCCGTGCAGACCTCCTGAAACCTTATAGGAATCCTTGGAAAACTTTCCTCCGGCATGCAATATTGTGAGAACCACCTCGAGGGCAGATCTCTTTTCTTTTTCATGCATGCCTGTGGGGATGCCACGTCCGTTGTCGGTGACTGTTATGCTGTTGTCAGGGTTGATGATTACCTTAATATTGTCACAATAGCCGGCAAGTGCCTCGTCTATTGAGTTGTCCACGACTTCGTAAACAAGATGATGCAATCCTCTGGACCCAATGTCTCCAATGTACATCGAGGGACGTTTCCTGACAGCTTCCAGGCCTTCCAGCACCTGGATACTTTCTGCAGAATACTGATTCTCTTTACTCACTTTTTCGATCTTTGAATAACGTACAAAGATACACAAAAAGCATCAGAAAACCTAATCAAAAACGGAATGTGAGACCTCCGCCGAAAGTCAAACCGGGATTGCGATACAGATAATAATAAGAGATGTCTTTATTGAGCAGGTTACTGCCCATCAGATAGGCAGAAAACATCCTGTTGATTACATACTCAAGGCGTACACCCAGATCAAGGAACCCCGGAATGGTTACGGCAGGCGAAACGGCTTTCCAATCGGGGGCAAAACAAGCGTCGCGCCAACATCCTGTTGCCGTAACAATGATCCGCTCCCTCCAGTTGTACCTGGCATATCCACTGATATTCCAGACAGGTTTATGCCAGGGAGGATTGCCGGAGCTCAGTGCGTATTGGTGCCATTCCCCCGATATCCCCATTCCGAAGGGGCGGGAGTGGAAAGTCAGTGAACCGCCGGCAGTGTATCTTGTCTCATCGGAATACTGAAGTATGTACAGGCCTGGATGACCCTGCTGATAAACCTGAGTGCCGAAAAAGAACTGATTTTTTGTGTACCTGTAAGCGCCGTATATCCTGTAATGGAAAAGATCTCCAATGGTCCCGGTAAATCCTGCCTGAACATCCCACGGAACAGTCGCATCATACATCTGGTCGGCAAAAATCCATGGATTCTCTGTCATTCTGTCCTGGTAGGTGTTCAATAAATGGTATCCGTTCATCCTGGCATACAGTGTCAGCCAGTCCCGGACAAAAGTAAAATGTGCGTCAAACCAGGGGAAAATCCCCAATTTATTATCATTGTCTCCCAGAAGGTATCCTACGCGTAGTCCGACGCCTGCCTTATACCTTTCTCCGCTCCAGATCACATGGGGAAAAACATTCACCATTGCACGTGAAGCCGAAACACCGTCCAACATCCAGCGATCGCTGGCAAAACGTGCTTTTGCCCCCAGGTTTAGGGAAAATCCTTTTGCCAGGATATAACCCGTTGCTGCTTCAAGATCAAGTATGTTTTCCCTTGTTACGGGCAGACTATCATAAGAGCCTGTGACCCTGTTCTTTGCGTGATTATAACCAGATTTCCAATAATAATGCCACGATCCGGGTGCGTTGTTCAGTGAATAGGTCTCTAACTCGACACCTGCCTTGTAGTAATTCTGGTTATTAAGAGCCGGAACCGATAACATATCCACTATGGCAAACGAATTGTTCAGATGCTCTCCCAGAATATTTACCCTGAATGTATTTCTGCTGCCCCTGTGCTCCAGCATGATCCTGCCATCAGATGCCATACGTGTGTCGTCCTGATCCAGCAGAGAGCGGTGACGTGCCTGAAGCCCTATGTACCAGTCTGATCTCATGGGAGCCTGCAGTAGGATGTCCCCGCGGGGTGTCCAGGGATATCCAGCTCCCAGGTTGATATATCCGTACCGGGGTCCCGTGTTCTCATATGACCTGACAACAGCGGGGGGCAGCGGTATGAATTCATAAAGGTTTACAAGGGGTTTGTCCAATATGCTGTATTGGATAAGCATATTGGACATGCGCAGGGAATCCGGTACGGTGGTATCCAGGAGTGGTTTTGTGACTTCAATAAGGTCTGCATCGTACAAACGTTCCACCTGGATCACCGGATTGATCTGATTTTGCGCCGCCAACGAAAAGTTGGTCAGGCAGCATCCTATGAATAACCATCTTTTCATTGTTCTTCTTCCTTACATTTTTTTATACGGAGCGCAATTATCTGTGCGATATCGTCAGGCCCGTCCGGTTTGTATCCTTTCTGTACACTTTCGTAGGTAGCCCTTGCCTGTGTCCATTCACCCTTTTCGGCAAAGATGTCCCCAAGCAGGATGAATGCACGGGCGATCCAGTATTCCTGGGGTGTATCAGTATCTGCAAAATTGTATATTCTTGTCTCGGCCATATCAAAATCCCCCGAGTCGAAGGCATCTTTGCACAGCAGATAACAGGCCTCGGCTCCGGCAGCAGTATGGTTTTTTTGTGACAATTCTTCCAGTAGAGGCAGAGCCTGGGGCCTTTCACCTAACGCGAGATGGCTCAATGCCCTGACGTAAAGGGCATCTGTCTGTATGTCTTCTCCAAATGCCTTATTCTCAGACACCTTATGTGAATGGATAATGGCATTGCGGAATTGCTTGTTCCTAAAAAATGACCACATCAGTCCCCTGAGTGCTTCCAGACGGTTGTTCTCTATTAACGCAATATCGTACAGGCTCATGTAAGCATCCACTGCGTTGGCATATTGTTCCAGTTCGTATTGTATGGCGGCATAATGTTTTGTGGCAAGTTCTGTGTACGAACCGGAAGGATTTTTCATCACTACCAAATATGCATCGGCTGCCAGCTGCATCTTTTCAAGGCGCGAGTAACATTCTCCCAGATAGAAATGGGCGGCAGGTATTTTTTCGCTTGCCGGATAATCTCTGATAAAATTATTCAGGGCTGTGACAGCTGCTGCAGATGAACCGTTCAGGTATAATTGCTCAACCGAAGCAAATATCATCATTTCCTTTTCATCAGGGCTCTTACCCGAATCGATCCCCAGACTTTCCAGATAATCGAAAAAGCCTTTTGAATCGTTGCGGGCCAGGTACACGTTTTCGATCCCTGCCAGTGCGTTCACGGCATCGGGCGAATTGGGGAACCGGCGTAACACTTCCTTGTAGTAATCCAGCGCTGCATCCGGATTCTGTTGATTGATACGTATCAGTCCCAGCTCGACGAGCGCTTTTGCATGAAAAGCGCTATGTGCCCCAAACGACAGAATGGTACGGAAGCGCTCTTCTGCTTTGTCATACTGGTTTGTCTGGATATATGTCCGCCCCTGTTCAAAAAGTGATGATGAATAAAACGAAGAAGAGGGATACTCTTGCATAAGGCGGTCAAGGGTTATGATTTTCAGAGATTCCCGATTTAATACGCCTTGGGCCATGGCAATCTGAAATAGCGCATAATCAGGTGATGCTGTATTGTAATCCAAAGCATTCTGATATGCTTCCGTAGCCTGCAGGTGCTTGTACTGTGCAAAGGCGCAGTCTCCCAATCTCAGGTATGTATCTGCCGCCAGCTCCCTGTTTTCTTTTCCCAGTTTTAAATACCGGTCAAACCAGTCGGCTGCGTTGTTATAATCTCTCATCTTGAAATAGGCATAACCAATGTTATAATGGCTTGTGCGGTATTTTTCGGGATTGGAGAACGATCCGCTGTTTTGAATGAACTGTCTCCAGAGGTTGATGGCGTTGTTGAACTTATTGCTGCGATAGAGACATTCTGCCACCCAGTATGGTTCCTGAGCCAGGGAAAAATACTTTTCCGCATCCCTGAAAGATCCCGTTTCATACAGTTGGATGCCTCTTAAATAAGCGGCTTTTTTCAGATCCTGTAGGTTTTCGGGCGTTGGGTTCTTTAACGCCTGCAGCGCTTCCACGGCCGAGGCATAGTCCTGGTTGAGAAAATAGTTGGCTGCAATGTAAGTCTGTATTTCATCTAGCTTTGGGGATCCGGGGTAATTTTTACGGTATGATGACAGTACCTGTATATCCCTGTTCAGGTCAAAGGAAAGTTTGGCGTAATTAAAAAAAGCATCTTCCCTGATTGCCGGGTCGTAATCCATGGAACTGGCTCTTTTGAAAGATTCCATGGCATCTACCTTGTTGCGTAACCGTATATTGGATTCTCCTAGGTGATACAGGGCATTCTGTCCCAGGCTGTCCGGCCTTTCCCCTACAATGGAGAGCTGTTCGGCTGCACGTACATAATCACCCAGTTTAAAATACAGGATCCCGGAAAAATACCTGTCTGTAAGTGTCAGTACGGCTACATTCTTCAGGTAATCATCAAAAAAACTACGTGCCTCTCCGGTTTTTCCCAGGGCAAAATAAGCTTCTGACAATGTTTTGGCCAGGGTGGTCCGCAAAGCCGGATCGGCATCCTGATAAAGGGGAACACCCGTTTCTATTACCTGTTCGTATCTTTTCTGATAAAGCAGTGCCTGCAGGAGATAAGCCGAAGAAAGAGCCGCATACTGCGGTACATTCCGGAGGGGTTCCAATAGCGGAATAGCCTGCTCAAAACGTCCCGCTGCATAATGGATATACCCCCGGTAATATCGGGCGGCCCATTTGTATGATTCGCCCTGCGCATAGTTTTCGGTCTCTGCGAAAAGACTATCGGCCTTAAGCAGATCGCCTGCCTGCAGGTATGCGTATCCTTTTCTGAATACACAGGCTGAACGGTCTTTTTTGGGGAGGCGGTTCACTTTTACTTTCTCATAGGCCCTGACTGCTTCATTGAAACGGTTTTCAGTGGATAACAGATTGCCCAGGTTGAAATAGATCTGATTTCTTAAAGGAGCTGACGGGTATTTTTGTTCCCAACGATCTATACTTTGATCCACAGAAGGATCATTAAGAGCGATTTGGCACAGCAGGCGGTAGGAAGCGGCCATGGATGGATGTGCTTGCTGATCAGAAGTCTCGATCCTGTTAAAAAGCTCATACGCGCTCCAGTATTGCTCTTGTTTGAATAACTCAACAGCCATATTGAACAGGTCACCGGCGTTACGTTCCTTGTCCTGACCATAAAGTACGGGAGTGGTCAGGAGCAAGGCGGCAAGAATTGAAATGCGTATAAAACGTTTCATTTATATGGTATAATAACACAACAAATATAAGGTTTTTCAATAATCATGCCCAAATCAAGGGCGCGGATGATGATTCAAAATGGTTTGCTGCCAGAATGCCGTATCCAGATGTGTATATATCTCTGTAGTAAGGATACTGCTGTGACCCAGCATTTCCTGGACAACGCGCAGATCTGCTCCGTTCTCTATCAGATGTGTGGCAAATGAATGCCGGAACGTATGGGGGGATATGTTTTTTTTCAGACCAGCCTTTTCTGCTTGTGACCGGACGATCAGGAACACCATATTACGGGTAAGGGGTCTTCCGTACCTGTTTAAAAACACGTAATCTTCGTATGCAGGCGTAATATTCAGGGAATTTCTCCAGGGATAATACAAATCCAAAGCCCTGAGTGCATGTGATCCTATAGGGACCAGCCGTTGTTTGTTTCCTTTGCCAATAACGCGGATAAAACCCTGATCGGGAAACATCTGCGTAAATTTCATTTCCCTGAGTTCACTCACACGCAATCCGCATCCGTAAAGTACTTCAATAATGGCCTTGTTACGGTGTCCTTCCGGAATGCTCAGATCAATCGAATCCAGTATGGCTTCTATTTCCCGCAGGGATAGAACTACCGGAAGACGCCTTCCCGTTTTTGGGGCTTCGACGGAAGAACAGGGATTTCCCGGAATGCACTTTTCCATGGTAAGAAAACGAAAAAAGGCATTCAGTCCCGAGAGGGTACGGGCCTGTGTCCTGGGCGATAGCCCCGAATCGGTTATTTCGCTCAGAAAAGATTCTATGTGACGGGAAGATATTCTGGCCGGACCGGGTAACGGACCGCCATCTTTCAGGTGCGTTTGCTTCAGGTGATTCAGAAAACGTTTAATATCACGAAGGTATGCATCGCATGTATTATCAGACAGAGATCGTTCCAGACGCAGATAAATGAAAAAATCATTTATGGCCTCTGACCATTCTTTTCCCAAGCCCGTTAACGGTTTCATGCTTTGTTCTGTATTTTATAGGTATCACACCAGGTGGCAAGTCCGCAGGAGGTACATTTGGGTTTTCTTGCCGTACATACGTATCTTCCGTGCAGGATCAGCCAATGATGGGCCCTGGCCCTGAGCCTGGGTGGGAAAAGATTGTTCAGATCGTTTTCCACCGCCAGGGGCGTTTTTCCTTCTGACAAGCCCAGACGGCGGGAAATGCGAAAGACATGGGTGTCTACGGCTATGACCTCTTTATTATAGATGACCGATGCAATTACATGGGCTGTCTTTCTGCCTACTCCCGGTAACTTTTGCAAATCTTCCGGTTCTTGCGGAACATGCCCTTGGAACTTTTCCATCAATCCGCGAGCCATCCCGATAAGGTGCCGGGCTTTGTTATTGGGATAGGAGATTGACTTAATATAAGGGAAAACTTCTTCCGGCGTGGCGGCAGCCATGACCTGGGGCGTAGGAAAACGTTCCAGCAGGGCAGGGGTAGTCATGTTGACCCGTTTGTCTGTGCATTGTGCCGAGAGTATTACGGCAACCAGAAGCCCGTAGGGATCTGAATACTGTAGTTCTGTTTCAGGATTCGGCATATGGGTTTTAAACCAGTTAATGATCCCGTCTATCTCTTTCTTGTTCTTCATGATTCCATAAAACCGAAAAAGTCAATTTCCTGCCTGTTTTCCACTTCTGAGCATTTACCGGCTTCGCATTTGAATATCCGTCCCGGGTATCGCTGCAGCAGGTTCAGATTGTGTGTTACCACTATCATGGCAGGTTGTTGTTTATCGTGGATCTCCATAAATAGCTGCATGATCTCCTGCTGGGTGTCGCTGTCCAGGTTCCCGGTCGGTTCGTCAGCCAGGATGATCTCGGGATTGTTCAATATGGCACGGGCTATGGCAACACGCTGCTGTTCCCCGCCCGAAAGCTGAAAAGGCATTTTATGTTTTTTGTGAAGCATACCTACACTGTCCAGCGCCATTTCTATGCGTTGCCGTATTTCTTTCTTGTTTTTCCATCCTGTGGATCGGAGTACAAATGCGAGGTTATCATAGGCAGAACGGTCTTGCAGTAATTGAAAATCCTGGAAAACGACCCCTATCTTCCTTCTCAGGTAGGGAACCTGTTTTTTTTTCAGTTTGATAAGATCAAATCCGGCAACGCTGGCTTCTCCCTTTGTTACAGGGAATTCCCCTATGAGCGCTTTGACCAGGGATGTTTTTCCCGTTCCTACACGGCCCACCAGGTAAGCAAAATCTCCTTTATCGAGGGTGAGATCAATTTCTGACAGGATCAGGTTGGAATCCTTGATTATATCGACTCCGGAAAGCCTTATTAATGACATATTTTAAAATTTTAACAAAGATAGCAAATCACAGAACCTGAAAAAATGTATTGATTTTTGGATTATTCAAAAAAGAAATTACCTTTGCAGTGAACTAATAAACTAATACACTATTGTGATGATACAAATCAGGGATTTATCATTCAGTTATTCAAAAAATAAAGTCTTTACCGGGCTGAACATGTCCCTTGAAGAAGGCAATGTATACGGCCTTCTGGGACAAAACGGCGTGGGAAAGACAACTTTACTCAAACTCATGAGTGGATTGCTGCGAAGTGAGAAGGACACTTGTGATGTTAACGGGTTTCATCCTTACAAACGTCAGCCTGCGTTTTTTCAGGATATCTTTTTCCTTCCCGAAGAACCTGCATGTCCGCTGGGGAGTGTAGCGCATTTTGCCGATAACAACGGATCTTTCTATCCTGGTTTTAACAAGGAACAGTTTCTGGCATGCCTTGATCGTTTTGAAATAAAACCAAAAAAGCGTTTTAAGGACCTTTCGGCCGGGCAACAAAAAAAGGCACATATTTCGTACGCCTTATCTTTGAATACAAGAATCCTCCTTCTGGATGAACCGAGCAACGGGATGGACATTCCGTCCAAATCTATTTTCCGGAGCATCGTTGCCGGACTTATAAACGAAGAACGTCTGATGATCATATCTACACACCAGGTCCGTGATCTGGAAAATCTTATCGACCCCATCATTATCCTTGATCAAAGCGGAGTACTGCTGTATGCCTCCATAGAAGAGATCGCTGCAAGGGTTTGTTTTCTGACGGCTCATGACAAATACCCGGAAGCACTGTATGCAGAAGAGACGCCGCTGGGGTACTCGCTGGTTAAAGCCAATACGGAGGGGATAGATACAAAAGTTAACCTGGAGACTTTGTTCAATGCCGTATTGATGCATAAGGAATGGTTCCGGGATCATTTTAAAAGAGGATAATCATGAGTAATATATTCAATATAAAACGTTTTTGCACACTGGTACGCAAAGAATGCAGGGAACTGCCGGGAAAATGCGGTTTGTCAATTTTAAGCATGGTGGGTGGATATATGATATTCATAATCCTAACCATGCTCTCCGGAGTGTCTGTCTCTCCTTCAAAAAGGATGGCTATGATCGTTGTCTGGACAGCGGTAACCGTGATTTTTGCTCCGTCCAAATTACACGGGAATGTTAATCACAGCCGAAAAGGGCTTAATTATGTATTGCTTCCCGTATCGACAATGGAAAAAACCCTGAGCATGTTTGTTCTCAATTCTATTTGCACGACCATCCTCATTCTGACAGGTCTGTTCCTGGCAGATACGCTGCTTTACCTGATCGTTCCCTCCCGAATGACTGGATTCCTGATCAACGTGGAGACATTAAATCAACTGGGCAGACAGCTTTTTGACCTTTTCTTTATACAGTCAATTTTTATACTGGGCAACGTTCTTTTCAAAAGACAGAAAATAGCTATGACATTTATCTCTCTCATAGGAATTTTCTTTTTGCTGATCCTGGTTTTCATTGTAGTGTTTCGTATTATCGGGTTTGAAGCACTGGAGCATTTTACTGAAAACATTTTGGCAGATCTTCCCAGGGAGATTGATAACTGGCAGGTTTTAAGTAATAGAGCTTTCGTTAATACATACAGTCATATTCCCTTTGTAAGGAATATTCTCATTATTAGTTACAGTATCCACGGAGCCGTTACCGCTGCCTGCTGGATTGGCACATACCGCCTTATTAAAACCACAAAATATTGATCATTATGAAATTCAAGGATCATAAAGCTATATATCTTCAGATTGCCGAATCATTATGCGAAAAGATCCTGAACGGTAAATGGAATGATGAAGGCAGAATACCCTCAGTGAGGGAACTGGGTGCTACATTGGGTGTGAATCCCAATACCGTAGCCAGAACTTACGATTACCTGCAGCAAAAGAAGATCATATATAATAAAAGAGGCATTGGCTATTTTGTGTCGCCCGGCGCTCGTCAAGAGATCGTGAAAACACTCAAGGAACGTTTCTTGCAGGAAGAGCTTCCTGAATTTATGAAGCGGCTGTCATTGCTTGCTATACCTTTTACAGATATTGAAGCATATTATAACAAACTTGAAAAATGAAATGGTTTTTATCTTTTTTGACCGTTCTCATATGGGGAACGGGACATCTTACGGCAGCATCAAATACCGCTGCGATCAGGGGCACCGTAGTAGATAAAGAAACGCACAATCCGCTGGCTTTTGCCACACTGGCTGTCAGGGACAGCAGCGATGCCGTTGTGGCAGCAGCTACAGCTGAAGAGAACGGTTCTTTCCAGATCGACGGAATACCCTACGGTTCATATCGTTTGGTAGCAACTTTTATCGGATACAAAGAGATTTCACGGGATATTGAATTGAAGGAGGAGAAGATAGATGCCGGGGTGATCGAGATGGAGGAAGATGTGCATACACTGGAAACAGCCGTTATCACAGCCAGGGTTCCGGTCATTGAACAAAAGATAGATAAAATTGTTATGAACGTGGCAGAGGCGGTATCCACCGAGGGAAGCAATGCACTGGAAGTGTTGCGTAAAGCCCCCGGGGTTACTATAGACATGGACGGGAATGTGAAACTTAACGGACAGGCGGTAAGTATTTGGATAGACGGTCGTCCATCTTACCTGAGCGGTCTGGAACTCGAGGCGCTCCTTCGCTCCACAGACGGTACCACCATTGATAAAATTGAGCTTATGGCACATCCCTCGGCCCGTTATGATGCCGAAGGGAGCGGAGGGATTATTAACATCCGCATGAAGAAAAATCTGCTCAGTGGATTCAGCGGAACGACAAATGGATATTATGGCGGCATGAAACATAAGCTGTACGAACAGGAAGCCGGAGGGGGCATGAACCTGAATCTGCGTACGGAAAAGACAAATACCATGCTCAATTACAGTGGCCGGTATGATAATATCGGAGTCGAACTGGATTCCCGTATGAATTTTGGTAACGAAGCCGACTTTGAACAGATCTCCCATTCAGATTTCCTGATAGGCTCGCAAAGCCATACCGTCAAACTGGCCAATGACTTTTTTCTGAATAAAAAGAATACGGTCGGGTTTATTGTCACCACTATGTTCCGGGACCAGTCACAGGATAATTACGGTGATTTGAATCTAACCGACACCAAGCTGAACCAGGAACTGGTCAGCCGTAAGAAAAGTATTATTAAGACCGGAACCGATTATGACAATGTAACTACCAATATCAATTATACGGGTACATTCAACGAGGCCAAAGCACAGGAACTGACTTTTAACGCCGATTATGCCTATTATGATATTCTATCCGACAATTTCCAGGATAACAGTATCGTGTCAGGAATAGGGATAAACGAGAAGTTTCGTCAAAACAGCCAGCAATACATCAACCTGCTTTCCGGACGGGTTGATTACCAACAGTCATTCTGGAAAACGGGTATGCTGGAAACCGGATTGAAATGGGCCATGACCCAGACTAATAATGATCTGTGTCGTGAAGATTCCCTTGACAATGGATGGACCCCGAACACCGGTATGTCCAATGGGTTCATCTATACAGAGCATATTGCAGCAGCCTACGCGTCTGTTGGCAGAATGTTGGGGCCCAAATGGATGTTCAAACTGGGATTAAGGGGTGAATATACCTATGCCCTGGGTGACTGGATAACAGCGCAAAAGAAAACAACAAAAAATTATTTCAATGTATTTCCCACAGTTTTTGTCGGTTATAATCCTTCTGCTAATTGGCGTCTGACCATATCCTACACCAGCCGTATTGGAAGACCTTCCTTCAGCCAGCTGAATCCTTTCCGCAATTACATAGATGCCAATTCGTACATTGAAGGAAACCCCGACCTGGATCCCCAGTTGTCCAGGCAGATGGCTCTGAGTGTCAATTTCAAGTCCCACTACAACCTGGCCTTGATCTATGCCAATACCAGAAACCTGATCATGCAGAATCCCTATTACGATGAGACAGGAACCAAAATGCTGCTTTGGGAAAATTTCGGGAACCAGAATATGGCCGGCGGTTCGTTGTCCATCAGTGAATTACCGGTGACAAAATGGTTGAATTTCACTCTTAACGGGATTTGCCTCTATATAAATAATTCAGCTGATTCCAGGCAGGGAGGGACCGGACAGTATAATAACAATGGGTTGTTGACCAGTGCCCAGGGACAGATCACTTTTCTTTTGCCCAGGAACTGGAAGATAGAACTCATGGGGATGTGTCAGGGGAAGGTCCCTTACGGATATTTTGTAGTTGAACCCCTGTTTATGATGAACGGAGGTATCAAAAAGAATTTCATGGATAATAAAGCCACGTTAAGTATCAATGTGAATGATATTTTAGGTACCTTTGAAAACAACCTGGTATACAAATCGGACGATAGCGTTCAATACGCTATTGATCAGAACATCCACCTGCAAAAGATCCGGTTGAGCCTGAGCATCCGATTTGGACAAGGTAAGGCAGCACGCGCCAGAAAAGTAGGGGATTTGGAAGAAGCCTCACGCGTAGATACTTCCTCAGGCATATCCACGGGTACATCGGGAGGATTGCGTTGATCATATCACGAAGATGAAAAAGAAATATGAACTTGGTATAGCCTTTGGCGGCGGCGGCGCCAGAGGCTATTATCATACGGGGGTGTTGAAACGGTTGCTTGAACTTGGATACCGGCCCGGTATCGTTTCTGGTACAAGTGTAGGATCCATTGTGGCGGCCATGTATGCCCAGGGGCTTACCATTGAGCAAATGCTGGAAGCTTTCCGGCATCTTAATCTTAAAGATTTTCTGGAGCCCAGGATCCCTAAGGAATACTTGGTCGATTCAAAACCTATCAGAAAGAGCCTCGAAAATGCATTCAGGGCAAAGACCTTTGAAGAATTGGATATCTCTCTGAAAGTAGTTGCTACTTGTCTGGAGACAGCAAAAGAGGTTGTTTTTGAGAGCGGTCCTCTCATAGATGCCGTTCTGGCTTCCTGCAGTATTCCCGTTGTTTTTCCCCCGGTAGTGATTCAGGGAAAACACTATGTGGACGGCGGGGTTGTAAGGAACGTTCCCGTTTCGGTTATAAGGGAAGAATGCAAAAAGGTGATGGCAGTTAATCTGTTTCCCGTACCCGGTAAAGATACGGATTACATAGGCTCCATGAAATACATTACAGAACGCTGTGTTACTATGATGTTCAACGCAAACGCTTCATACGACATTAACCTTGCCGACCTGGTCATTGAAGACATAGAAATGGCAGGGTTTAATGCCTATGATCTGAAATACAAGGAAGAAATGTTCGATGTGGGATACAATGCCAGGGCCCTTAAACTACTCCACAAAACGGGATAGCCAGCGGTTATAGGAACGGAAGAATTTATGTAACAGATCCTTTATTTTGCTGTCAGTCAGTTTTCCTTCTTCATCAAACAATTCTGCGGCATTGCCGATATACATCTCGGGCTGGGCCATGACAGGGGTGTTAACGCATACGAGCGTTTGCCTCAGATGGTGATTGGCCCCGAAGCCACCCAATGCTCCCGGCGACAGAGAAATAACCGCTGCAGGTTTGTTGCTCCATACATTTTTTCCATAAGGCCGTGATCCCACGTCGATGGCGTTTTTCAAAGCCGCAGAAGTAGAACGGTTGTATTCCGGAGTGACAAAGAGCAACCCGTCGGCAGTCGTAATCTTGTTTCTGAATACGGTCCATTCCTTGGGGGGCGCATCTTCCAAATCTTCGTTATAAAAGGGCAGGTCCCCGATTTCTACGATCTCCAAATCGAGTGAATCGGGCGCCAACTGAATCAATATCCCGGCCATCTTCCGGTTTAGTGATTCTTTTCTAAAACTGCCCACCAGTATGGCTATGCTTTTTCTTACTTTGATTTCCATATTGATCACATTCAATGTCTATTACAAATATAATAATTTTTCTTCCTAAATTTGGGCTTATGAAAAGAAGTATAGACTTTGCACTTTTGCTATATCGTTTGCTCATAGCCTCGTTGATGCTTTATCATGGTCTGACTAAACTGCTTAACTACGAGCACCTGAAAAATGCATTTCCCGATCCCATAGGAATAGGCGGTAATATCTCCCTGATCCTGACACTGTTTGCCGAGATTGGCTGCAGCATTCTAATCATTGCCGGTTTGTTGACACGGCTTGCGGCTATACCAATAATCTTTGGTATGACTGTGACCGTTTTTATGGTCCATGCAGGAGATCCTTTTGCTGCCAAGGAACTGGCCCTGTTGAACATGGGACTTTTTACCGTTCTGTTGATATCGGGAGCCGGGAGTTTTTCAGTTGACCATTATCTGTTTGGAAAAAAGAAATTTGTTTCCCGTAAATGACCTTGCTGTCACCGGGAGCATAGAAGTCAGGCAATTGGGCCATGATCCGGTAACGGTGTTTTTCATAGAACTTTCTGGTAGGAAGATAATCCTGTCTTCCCGATGTTTCTATCCATATATGTGAGCCTCCCTGTAAAACGATCTCTTTTTCAATAATCGTTATTAATTGAGAACCCAAACCCATACCCTGGAGGTCTTTCCGGACAGCCATCCAGTATATATCCCATCCTGAACGCGTACAGGGAGTAGGTCCGAAAACGGCATATCCGGCGCATTGGCGGTCTTGTTGGGCTACTATACAGTGATATCCGGAAGCTTCTCCCCGTTCCAGGAAAGATCCCAGTACTTCAAGAGCCACCGCGATTTCGAAATCATAAAACAGACCGGTGGTTTTCATCAGTTTTTCCAGAACCTGCAGGTCTTTTGCGTGTAATATATTGCGAAAGGTAAAGGACATATATTTTTTAATTACTTAAGACAATCAATGATTTGGCCAATGATTCGGGTAATCGATAATCCGGCCTGACGGCCCGCTGCCACAAAACCGCTATCCGGGGCAATGCACGGATTGGCATTGACCTCCAGTACATACGGTACGTTGTCTTGGCTGACCCTGACATCTACCCTGAAATAACCGGATAAACCGAACGTATTTCCGCAGGCAATGGCTGTATTTTTTAATATACGTTCAAGTTCAGGCAATTGATTCAATGTGCCGAATTTTCTGAAAGTATGCTTGTATTCAAATGAATCTTCTTCCCATTTGGACCGGTATCCCAGGATCCTGGCTTTTCCGGGGGGATAATCTTTGAATATCATTTCAGGGATGGGATAGATCGTAAAACAACGTGGACAACCCGTTACGCTGATATTGAATTCCCTTCCTTCGATATACTCTTCCACAAAATATGCTGTGGAATCAAAAGAGCCGAGCCACGCGCTGATACCCGGGGTTGATGGATCAAACACATGATGTTCATCAAGGCCGGCCGAACCTTCCTCGGCAACCGGCTTGACAATGTACTTTTTTCCAAGATCAAGGCGTTCTGATTCACAGGGGGAAAACCATCCGGGAGTGCTTATGCCATGATCTCGCATGATCTTCTTTGCCAGTGTTTTATGGGTAGTAAGGTAGAGGCTTTCTTCTCCGGCTCCGGTATATGGGATTTTCCAGGCACTAAGGATCGATGGCACAATGTGCAACAATCCGGTACATCCCAGTACCGATTCAACCAGGTTGAATACAAAGAAAGGTCTGTCAACTGTCAGTGGGAACAGATCTCTGTACAGATCTGTTCCCACATCGCGTACTTTGCATTCGTATCCAAGGTCCCCAAGGGCATCTCTGACCAGTCTCACCTGGTCCATTACATCCTGTTCGTCGGGAGTTGGATTTTCGGACAGCCGGTTATGCAGGATAATAACTGTATTGCTCATTTCTCATCATCACTGTATGGGTTTCGCTGCCAAAGATCCGTTTAAGGGCGGCCTGCATGATGGCATCTATCAACTGTGTAAAATTCATACCGTTCATCCGTGCCAGGATGGGCAGGTCCGAATCCTTGAAGTTCAATCCTGCCAGGGGATTGATCTCGATGAATTCCGGCTGGCCCCTATCGTTGAGTTTCATATCAACCCGTCCACTGTCCCTGGAGCCGGTTGCGTCCCATACCTGAAGTGCCAGAAGCCCGCATTTTTCGGCCATTTCCCCCTCCACTTTGTGATATTCCACAACTTCCTTGTAATTTTGTTTGTTCTCGTAGGAATAGATCTCCATGACTGCCTTATTGAAGACCACTTCCATAACGCCTATTACACGGGCATCCGGTCCGTTCCCGCATATACCGACGGTAAATTCCCTTCCGGGCAGGTACGTTTCTACAAGCACAGGCTGGTCATAACGCTGCAGAAGATGCCGGCATACCCTGCTGAATTCCTCTTCGGTCCATATCAGTGAATGCTCCCCGATCCCCTTACCGGACCCTTCCATGACAGGTTTCAGGAAAAGAGGAAAGGCCGGTTTTGGTTTATCCAGATCATGAAGACTGCGGACCAGGCAAAAATCGGGAGTAGGTATTCCCGCATCTCTCACGACTCTTTTGCATAATGCCTTGTTCAAAGTCAGGGCCATGGTTGCAGCTCCGGAAAAAACATAGGGTATCTGCCAGTCATCTAGAATGGCGGGGACTAACGATTCCCTGCCGTCTCCGAAGATTCCTTCGCAGATGTTAAAAACCAGATCCCATCTCTTTCCGTTTAGAAGACGCATCATCAGCGATCTTGCATTTCCGATGCGTTCGGTTTGATAACCAAGTGAATGAAGGGCTTTTTCGATGCCCTCGATCGTCTCTGTTTTGTCGAGTTCTGCCGTGTCTTCTTCTGAGTATCCCAAAGACAGATACTCAGAACGCAGATCATAGGTGAGTCCTATTTTCATCTCATTTGCTCCCGGGCTCCACGGGAATACCATAAATTTGCATAATTTTAATTTGTAAAATAATGTGCGATATTACTACTTTTATGGATCCGTTGTTCCCCCAATATCATTTTTGTGAAAAAGAATGCATATGAAAGGTGAAACATTACAAATTCATCCAATGGCTCCCTTTCTGCCAGAAGGAGCTCGCCTCCTCCTTTTAGGCAGTTTTCCACCTCCGCCGGCACGTTGGTCCATGGATTTTTTTTATCCCAATTTTCAGAACGACATGTGGCGTATTATGGGTCTGGTATTTTACAATAATCCAGAGGTGTTCGTTCAGGGGAAAGCTTTCAGCAAGGATCTCATTCAGTCTTTTTGCACGAATAAGGGATTAGCTCTCTATGATACGGCCATAAAGGTCATTCGCAGTGCGGGCAATGCTTCCGATAAATATCTTGAAGTTATTGAACCCGTTGATTTTGCATGGCTTCTGGACAGGTTGCCTTTATGCGGGAGTGTTGCTGCAACGGGACAAAAGGCAGCTGCAACATTGCTTCAGGTGATTGCCGGGGATGGTTTTGGTCAGCAATTGACACTTCCCCGCCTGGGAGAATACGTGCTTTTTCATTACAGGGGAAAAGCAGTAAGATTGTACAGGATGCCTTCCTCGTCAAGAGCGTATCCCATGTCGCTGGAAAGGAAAACTTTTTACTACAAAAAAATGTTTACAGAGTTGCTATGAAACGTATTCAGATTATTTGCGGGGATATTACCCGTGTTCAGACAGATGCCATTGTTAATGCCGCCAATTCCACGTTACTTGGCGGCGGCGGTGTAGATGGGGCAATTCACCGGGCTGCTGGTAAAGAATTGCTTGAAGAATGCAAAACATTGGGCGGATGCAGGACCGGCGAGGCCAAAATAACCAAAGGATACCGGCTGCCCGCCCGGTACGTCATCCATACGGTAGGACCTGTCTGGAAGGGAGGAGAACACAATGAAAGGAAGTTGCTGGCTTCCTGTTACCGCAACAGCTTGGTGTTGGCAGCGAAACATGGTTTGAAGACCATTGCATTTCCGTGCATAAGTACGGGAGTATATGGATATCCACCGGAGCTGGCTGCGCAAACAGCCCTGGAAACCATTGCCGAATTTCTGTCAACGGATAAAACAATAGAAATGGTTATCCTTGTAGCTTTCAGCAGGGAAGATCAGTTGATTCTGTGTCATTCCCATTCAATGGTGGCAGGTGGCTTTGAAGAAATATCGTAAACAACCCGGTTCACACCTTGAACTTTGTTTATGATTTCGTTGGACACCTTGCGCAGAAACTCGTAAGGCAGGTCAACCCAGTCGGCGGTCATGCCATCGGAGGATTCTACGGCACGCAAGGCAACCGTATATTCATACGTACGTTCATCGCCCATTACGCCAACGCTCTTGACAGGCAAGAGAACAGCTCCTGCCTGCCAAACGGAGTCATACAGCCCTTCCTTCTTCAGTGAACTTATAAAAATATCGTCTGCCTGCCTGAGGATAGCCAGCTTTTCGGGGGTGATTTCTCCCAGTAATCTTATGGCAAGACCCGGCCCGGGGAATGGATGACGGTTGATGAATTCTTTTTTTATACCCAGTGAAAGTCCTATACGACGTACTTCATCTTTAAAGAGCATACGCAGTGGTTCCACGATTTTCAACGGGACATGTTCTGGAAGGCCACCCACATTATGGTGTGATTTAATGACCGAAGAATGTCCGTAAACAGAAACGGATTCTATGACATCGGGATAAATGGTTCCTTGTGCCAGCCAGGTTGCATTGTTGATTCTGGATGCTTCTCTGTTAAAGACCTCTATAAATATGCGGCCTATGGTCTTCCGTTTAATTTCCGGATCTGTTATACCACGCAGTGCAGGCAGAAAAATGCCGGAAGCATCTACCCCGGTGAAATTTAACTCCATTTCTTCATAAGACTTCATGACAGAGGCAAATTCGTTCAAACGCAATAGGCCCGTGTCTACAAATATGCAATGCAATTGTTTTCCAATGGCTTTATGAAGCAGTACGGCGGCTACGGTGCTGTCCACACCTCCGGATAAAGCAAGGATTACATGTTCCCTGCCCATTTTTTCCCGTAATTCGTCCACGGTGTTTTCAATAAAACACGAAGGTGTCCAGTCTCCTTGACATCTGCAGATGTCTCTGGCAAAATTTTCAAGGATCTGTGTTCCGTGTACCGAGTGATAGACTTCCGGATGGAATTGTACCGCATATGTTTCTTCTCCTTCAAAGCAGAAGGCGGCATATTGTACATCGGGTGTTGACGCCAATTTGACGGCACTTTCGGGAAGTGCATCAATGCTATCCCCATGAGACATCCAGACAGCAGTAGGGGAGGGCACATTTTTGAAAAGTGGTGATTCGGGTACCGAAATGTTGAGCATAGCCCGTCCGTATTCGCGGGAAAGGGAAGAATGTACTGCCCCTCCGTAGTGGGTAGCCAGGTACTGCGCCCCAAAGCAAATACCCAGCAGTGGAATGTATCCTTTGATACCGGTGAGGTCAACTTCAGGCGCGTTCTTATCCATCACAGAATAGGGGCTTCCTGACAGGATAACTCCTTTGACAGACTCATCGGGCTCGGGAAAATGATGGTAAGGGAATATTTCGCAATATACATTCAGTTCCCGTAATCGCCTGCCGATCAACTGCGTAAGTTGTGAACCGAAATCAAGAATCAGAATTTTTTCATTCATATAAAGACCAATTGGTATAGATGTGCAAAAGTATAACAAAACAACGATTATCTAAAATATTTGTTTATCTTTGTCGGCTCATTTCCGGCCGGATGGAACATAAGGAAAATACAAGAGTGACCGTAGCGGGAAAGAAGCTTTCAAAAGGGAAATACGACTTTGATTTCCATTTGGATAAGCGTTTCTTCAGCTCATTTGCGAATGCAGAAATACTGGATGCTGATCTAAAAGCTGATATTCATATTGACAGGGATCAGGAGCAGGAGTTGGGTATTTCCGTGAAAATTTCAGGATATGTAGTACTTTTGTGTGATCGTTGCCTGGAAAGGCTGACTGTTCCCGTATCATACGAAGGCGTACTGGATGATGAAGAGACAGGGGAATGCCTGAATGAATTTACCGGTCAGCTGGATTTTACGCAATACATATATGACAACGTATGTCTTGCCTTACCCATACAACGGATCCATAAGTCTGAAAAAGACTGTGATCCGGAAATGATCCGTATATGGAGACAAAGATCCGTTCTTTTCAGGGATTGATGGATTTGATGAAATAATAATTACAAAGAGATTGAGATATGGCACATCCAAAACACAAGGTCTCAAAACAGAGAAGAGACAAACGCAGAACGCACTATAAATTGGAAACTCCCACATTGGCTGCTTGTTCAAATTGCGGAGCTGCAGTTATGTACCACAGGGTATGTCCTGAATGCGGCTATTACCGCGGAAGGCAGATCATAGAGAAGAAAGTAATCTGACAAATATCAGATGGTTTGGCCCTATAGTTCAAGGGATAGAACGGAAGTTTCCTAAACTTCAAATACAGGTTCGAGTCCTGTTGGGGCTACAGCATATAGATTAAAAGAACCTTCTTATGAAATCGATCAAAGGAACAAAAACGGAAAAAAACCTGCTGGATGCTTTCGCAGGAGAATCACAGGCACGCAACCGCTACACTTTCTTTGCCTCAGTGGCAAAAAAAGAAGGTTTTGAACAAATCGCCGGTGTGTTTGAAGAGACAGCCAACCAGGAAAAGGAACATGCAAAACGGTTCTTTAAATTCCTTGAAGGCGGCATGGTCGAGATCACTGCCAAATATCCCGCAGGTGTGATCGGAACAACGGCCGAGAACCTGAAAGCTGCTGCAGAGGGTGAACACCAAGAACATGCCGTGTTATATCCGGAATTTGCCAAAATAGCAGCTGAAGAAGGATTTCCTAAAGTAGCCGCCGCTTTTCTGGCAGTTGCACAGGTAGAGGCCGAGCATGAAGCGCGTTACCTAAAACTGCTTAAAAGGGTAGAAGATGGAAAATTCTTTGAGAGGGACAACGAAATTCTCTGGCAATGCCGCAACTGCGGATATATTACAAAAGGAAAAAAGGCACCCGAAATCTGTCCTGCCTGTCTTCATCCAAAGGCTTTCTTTGAAGAGAAGAAGAAGAATTATTGATTACGGTCATGGCAATGCGCCCACAGATCGGGATATTTGGCCGGCGTAATACCGGAAAAAGTTCCCTGGTCAATGTGCTATCGGGCCAGGATGTGTCCATTGTGTCCGAGGTTCCGGGAACAACAACAGATCCCATACGCAAGATCATGGAAATACACGGGCTTGGACCTGTGGTTCTGATAGATACGGCGGGTATGGATGATGAAGGATTGTTGGGAGAAAAGCGTGTTTTGCGCAGCAGGGAAGTCATTCTCCAAGTTGATCTGGCCATATTGATCTTCACGGGAAATTTCCTGGGCGTATATGAGAAAAATCTGATAAAGGATTTCCGGCTCCAGGAAGTTCCTTTTTTTTTACTGCACAATATGTCCGATAAGGTTCCACTTGATCCCGAGATAGAAACAGAGATTATCCGGGACATTAAGGCAGAAGTGCTTGATTTCAGTTGCAAGGAACCGGAAAAACTGGAACGGCTCATTGCTATGATCTCAGGAAATTTGGAATCTTCACCTTTCAAAACACTTCCCATGCTGGAGGGATTGGTCAGAGAGAACGATCAAGTCGTTCTGGTTTGCCCTATAGATTCCCAGGCCCCGGAAGGACGTCTTATTCTGCCTCAGGTACAGGTAATCAGGGAAGTGCTTGACCGCCGTGCAGTGGCAGTGGTCTTGCAAGAAACACAGGTTCAGAACTATTTTCGCCATATTGGAAAGGAGGAAGGTCAGCATCCGGTACTGGTGGTAACGGACAGCCAGCTCTTTGGCAGGGTGGAACAGATGATTCCGCCGGATCAGCTACTTACCGGGTTCAGTATTTTACTTGCGCGTACCAAAGGAGATTTTAACGCCTATATGGAAGGCACACAGGCCATTGACAGGCTCAAAGACGGAGATCGCATACTGCTTATGGAATCGTGTTCCCACCACAGTACCTGTGAAGATATCGGAAGGGTGAAACTGCCTCGTATGCTTAAAAAGTATACCGGCAAGGAACTTGTTTGCGAAATGATATCGGGACTAGACACTCCAAAAAGATCTTTGAAAGATTATGCCCTGGTCATTCAATGCGGTGGTTGCATGATTACGCACAAGCAGGTCCTGTCCAGGATACGGGAAGTACGAAAAGCAGGTGTTCCCGTAAGCAACTATGGGATGGCCATTGCTTATTCGCAGGGAGTTTTCCACAGGGCGATAGAACCTTTCAAATCCATCACTCCCGTGATTCGTAAATGTTGCACTCCGTAAACGGCTCTCAGTATATGTCGCTTTCTTCCTGGACCTGGAAGCCGTTCTGTCATGAATCCGGCGTCCTTTAGGCTCTTTCTGACTGAACCCCGGCAACAATAGGTGGTCAGGACTGCGTTTTGTGCCAGGAATGGAGCAATTTTTTCAAATATATCTCCGGTCCACAATTCAGGCTGGACAGCAGGGGAGAAAGCGTCATAATAAATCACATGGATCTCCTTTCCGGGTACATAATTTACAAAGTTCTCCTTCCGTTTAAGCAGGGTAAACCCCGGAGCGGGGCAAAAAGGTTCGTTCCATGGCCCCCGGTGCATATTCCGGAAAAATGCATCTTCCTCCTCCGAGGCAGTATAGTTTAATTGTTCCAGGATTTTTGCTGCAGGTGGGAACAACTCCGCCGCTTCGTAAAAGATGCTGTCAGTTGCAGGAAAAGTCCCATGGATCATTTGGCGGTAAGTCAACAGCGCATTGAGCCCGGTTCCCAGACCCATTTCCAGGATATGCATCCTTGAGGGAATTATTCCTTCCAGGATGCCCAAATGCGTAAAGTACCCCAGTCCGTTATCTACGTAAACGTATTGTGACTCCAACACGGCTCCCGATACGGAATGATACGTTTCACCCCAGGGCCCCCTGATTGTGGGAGAACCATCCTCTGTCATGACCACCTGTCCGGACAGGTTATCAAAAAAGCCGTCCTTAAGGGGACAGCTTTTTGTTTTCTGTTGCATCTGCTTATTTTTTGCGGTCGCCATAACGACTTCTGAATTTGTCCACACGGCCTGCAGTATCCACCAGCTTCATCTTTCCGGTATAGAAAGGATGTGACGTGTTGGATATCTCGAGCTTGTACAAAGGATAATCAATACCGTCCAGAGTGATCGTCTCTTTGGTGTTCACGCAGGAACGGGTAATGAATACATGGTCATTGGACATATCTTTGAAAGCGACCAATCTGTAAGTCTCAGGGTGAATTCCTTGTTTCATTGTATGTATTTTTTATATTTTCTTTACAAACGGGCTGCAAAGGTACACAATTTTTCGGCTCGGCCAAATTAAAATTACAGCAAAGCCATGATTTCCGAGGCCAAAGAATCGGCCTGTTCTTTCCGTGGGGCTTCCGAATAGATACGCAGGATGGGCTCAGTATTTGATTTACGCAGGGAAACCCATTTTTTTTCGTTTTCAAAATCAAGCCGCAAGCCGTCAACATGGCTTACGGATGCATCGGGATATGCTTTTTTGATACGGCAGGACAGTGCTTCCATGCTGATTTCTTCTTTCAGATCAACACGGTTTTTACTCATATGGTAACCGGGGTAGGTGCTTCTGAGCTGTGTCATGGATAGTCCCCTTTCAGCCAAAAGCGAGAGGAACAGGGCGGTCCCGATCAAAGCGTCCCTCCCGTAGTGGAGCGAAGGCAGAATGACACCGCCGTTCCCTTCGCCGCCAATAATACTGCCGGTGCGTTTCATCTCTTCCACTACGTTGACTTCCCCAACGGCGGCAGCCGAGTATGTTCCACGGTGTTTGAGGGTAATATCCTTCAGCGCACGTGTGGAAGAAAGGTTTGAAACCGTATGTAACCGATCTTCAGGATGTGCCGTTTTATATTTATCCAACACGTAATCGGCACAGGCTACCAGGGTATATTCCTCTCCAAACATGCTCCCGTCTTCACAAATGAACGCCAGGCGGTCCACATCGGGATCTACAGAGATCCCCATAGTTGCATTTCGTGCAACGACTTGCACAGACAGATCTGTCAGGTTTTGAGGCAGTGGTTCGGGATTGTGCGCAAAATCGCCGGTTGGTTCGCAATGGATCTGATGGCAGGTTACTCCCAGGGATTCCAGGAGTTTTGGCATGATCAATCCACCAACCGAGTTGATCCCGTCCAGCACAACACTGAATCCGGCACGGTAAATAGCTTCCACATTGAGAAGCGGATGGTTGAGTACGGTTTCTATGTGTCTGCCGGCATAATCAGCTGTTCTGTATTGTCCCAGGGAATCCACATTTGCAAATTCAAATGCATTCTCCCGGACCAAGGCCAGCAATCGCTCTCCCTGAATAGCGTTCAAAAATTCTCCTTCCGGTCCGAGTAGTTTGAGGGCGTTCCATTGACGCGGATTATGACTCGCTGTAATGATAATTCCTCCGGAAGCCCCGGAAAAGACGACTGCCATTTCTGTAGTAGGGGTGCTGGCAAGACCTGTGTCAATAACATCTATCCCGCAGGCCCGCAGTGTTCCGCATACGATCTGGCGGATCATATCTCCCGATATGCGTGCATCACGACCAACCACGATTTTATGACGTTCCCTTGTGTATGATTCCTTTATAAGGCGTGCATAAGCAGAGGTGAACAGGACAATATCCAAAGGAGAAAGGGATACACCCGGCAAGCCACCGATAGTACCTCTTATTCCCGAGATGGATTTAATCAGGCTCATGGCTTAGCTGGGCATTGCCAGGAAGCACGAGGCAAAGGCCAGAATAGCGTAAAGTTCGGGAAAAACAGCCAGTACCAGCGTGTTACTGAAAACATTATGACCGTTGCTCATTTCCACCACTCCGTTGGCAGCAATTTGTGCTTGTTTTATGGCAGAAATCAGGCCTACAAAACCCATAGCCAGTCCAACGGCAAACACAGCCAGACCTTGGTTTAAAGTAAGTATTCCGTTTAATTTGTTAATGGCTCCCAGGTTCAGGAAGAAAGCGGCAAAACCGTACAAGCCCTGAGTTGATGGTAAAGCACTCAATATCATTGCCGAGCCAAAAATGTTCGGGTTCTTTTTCATGGCGCCTACAGTGGCATTTCCTGCCAATACTGTCCCAATAGCACTTCCGATACCGGAGAGACCCAACATTAGTGCCAGTCCAATGTAAGCTAAAAGTAATGGTAATGTGTTCATAATAAAATGACTGATATTTAATGGATTATTGATTATTTTTTGATTTCAGGGGTTTGTATTCTCTTCCGCCTCCTGTAAAACCGGCATTCTTGTAAAATTCTACAAAGGTCAGACGCATAGGGTGAACAAAAGCTCCGAGAGCACTAAGCCCTAATACCAGGGCATGACCAAAGAGCAACAAAACCAAGGTTAACAGCCATCCGATATAAGGGATTCCTGAGAGACTAAGGGCCAGGGTATTGATAACCATTCCCAGAATTCCGCCCGAAGTTCCCAGCCCAAATAACCGGATATAGGAAAGCATATCACCGAAAACTCCGGTAATGTCATACATTGCCCAGAGTCCTTTACCCAAACGTTTATAAACAGGACCTTCGGGTTTAGAAAAAAGAACGATCAGAGAAATACTGACAATCAGCATAACTGTTGATACTTCCTTGGGTAATTTCAAATCAGGAACCATAGTTGAAGCATAAGCCAGGGTACACCAAATGATCAGTGTGGCCCATCCGAATGGAGCCATCCCGTGCTGCCACCCCTTCCGGATAATGGAATCGATGCCTGTAAGGATGCGTGCGAAAACAATTTGAAACAGGCCAAAAAGTATGGCAAACCAGAACATTTTCATGTCGGAGAACATAAAGAAAAAGTCCTGAACGTTTGCCACAGACGGGATCAGCTCAGTGACCTTCATCCCAAAGAAACTGCCGGACAGGGATGCCATCAGAAGTGAACCCAGTCCCAGGAAAAATACCAGGTTCAGATACCCTTTCATTTTTGGAAGAAAGAATCTTCCCACCAGGCCCGTGATCATTAGAAGAAGCCCGTATCCCATGTCCCCTAAGCAAAAGCCAAAGAATAACATATAGAATGGGGCAAAATAGGGTGTCAGGTCCAGCTCGTCATAGCGCGGCAACATATACATATTGCCAATAGGCTCGAACAGTCGTGTAAACCAGTTGTTCTTCAGTTTTATGGGCGGATTGTCCTGCACTTCTGCCGACGTACTTATATAATAGAGGCTTTCCTTGTCCAGGTAGGATTCCAGCTCTTTGATCCTGTCCGAGGGTACAAACCCTGTCAGCAGGTCAATATGACCTTCAACCTGTTTTTCGGCAGATGCTCCGGCCAGATAAAGGTCCAAAGAGGAGGAAAGTTCGCCGGCATAGGATTTTAATACCCCGGTGTGATCTGACAAAACTTCCAGACGTAAGATGCACTCCTTCATCGCTGTTTCTTTCTTTTCCAGGGTTTCTTTCAGTTCGTTCCAGGGAACTGCAGGAAAAGCCACTTCGTTACCCGGAAACTCATAAGGCTCTCCGGGAACTTCCAATACTATGAAATGAGCTTGTCCCTCTTCCCGGTTGACCACAAACAGGGGATATTGTTCTTCCCATGCGGGGTTGAGTCTTCTGATCGGCATAACGTAAGCATGGATGGCAAACCCCATGCTCCGGATCTTTTCCAGATCATTCCGGGTAAAGGATCCCCAGGGCACGGCTGCTTTCAGCTGATCTGTCAGGGCGTTGATCTCGGCTTTCAGGGATTCCCTTTTGGAGAACAACTGTGTTACCTCAGCCAGCATGGAACTCCCGTCACCGGGGCTGGAAATGGTTTCCTCTCCGGCCTTTTCTTTGGCCATTTGTTTCAGTTTTAAAATGAACTGATTAATCTGAAAAAGTTTGTCGGCCAGTTCACGGGAATGCTGATCCACGGCTTTTTCCTGCCGGTTGATGTCTACCATTCCCAATTCCTGTAATTTATTCAGGAAACGGGATGTCTGCCCGCTGAGCAGTACAAAGGAATATTTAGTCATTCGGGTGATCATAGGTGCTCCTCCTCGTCCTGATGACGTGTTTTAACGATCTTCTGGCTGGCTTTGGACAGGGTCTCTTCATCTTCCATGAAACGCTTGATCTTGCGAATGGCTTCCTGATACCCCGGGATCTGTACTTTTTCGTACAGATTCACTTTCTGGGTCGTCTTTTTCCGGGCAAAATCCAGCAGGTTCTTCTTTTCCAGGTAGATCTCACTTTCTATTCCTATCTGTGCCAGATCTTTCAGGATTCCGACACCCTGTGCATACCACTGGGGCTCTGAAAACAGGGAGTAAGGCTTTACTTCAAATATCACTTCCCTGAGTGCAGGTGTTTTGATACCGGCTATTTTCACCGTATCCAGCATAACATCCTTGACCGTGATCAATCCGGGGGTGAATTCGTTCCACAAGGCAGCCATATTCCTGTATGATGACAAGGATCTGTCCAGTTCCTCAAGCAACTCGTTGGACCGCTGCTTCGCACGTTTAACTTCCATACGTAAGGCACTTTCCTTGTTCTTAAGCGTAGGGAGTGCCTTCTGCCTTACCTTGAGTTGTTTTCCAAGTGCAGTCAGCGACGTTTTGTTAAACTGGTATTTAATGGCCATGATGGTTTACTTTATTCCTGGCCGGGCCAGTATTTTTCTATGAGGTCTTCACGTATGCTGACCTCTTCTTTGCTGAAGTGTTTGGCAAATAATTTCCAGGCTCGCTCCAGCATCTCAGTCACGTTTATATTAACATCAATTGAGAGCAATTTCAATGAATACTCTTTGGCAAAATCCAAAGCCCGCAGGTCATAGTCGCTCAGGTCAAAACCGTTTTCCAGTTTTGTCTTGGCATCTGCCGCATCTGCGTACAGACGGATGGCCGTGTTCATCACCTGGTTGTGATCCTCACGCGTTTGTTTTCCGATGACCAGTTGTTTCAGACGTGACAGCGAACGGAACGGGTCCACGATGACTTTTCCCGTATCGGAATCGTGGCGCAGGAATAGCTGTCCTTCGGTAATATAGCCCGTATTGTCCGGAATGGCATGGGTAATGTCACCGCCGTTAAGTGTGGTAACGGCAATGATGGTTATGGAACCACCGCTGGGGAGTAATACGGCTTTTTCGTAGATCTTTGCCAGGTCCGAGTACAGTGAACCGGGCATAGAGTCCTTGGAAGGAATCTGGTCCATACGGTTGCTCACGATACTCAGCGCATCTGCATACAGTGTCATGTCGGTAAGCAATACCAAAACCTTCTCGTTTTTATCCACAGCAAAATACTCGGCGGCTGTTAGTGCCATATCGGGGATCAGCAGTCTTTCCACCGGCGGATCATCCGTTGTGTTCACAAAGCTGATGATCTTGGAGAGTTTGCCTGCATTCTCAAAGGATTGCCGAAAGTAAAGGTAATCGTCGTTGGTCAGTCCCATGCCTCCCAGGATGATCTTGTCCACATCAGCCCTGAGGGCGACGGTGGCCATTACCTGGTTGTAGGGTTGGTCCGGGTCGGCAAAGAAAGGGATTTTCTGTCCCGAGACCAGGGTGTTGTTCAGGTCAATACCCGCAATCCCGGTTGGGATGAGCTGCGAGGGTTGTTTTCTTTTGTAGGGGTTTACAGATGGGCCCCCGATCTCGCGGTGTTCTCCTTCCACCTCGGGTCCCCCGTCAATGGGTTTGCCGTAAGCGTTAAAGAAACGTCCGGACAGCTCGTCGCTCACATTAAGCGAGGGGGCCTCACCCCAGAAAACGACTTCAGAATTGGTGGCAATTCCTTCCGTGCCTCCGAAAACCTGCAGGGTGACACGGTCTCCGTTGATCTTCACTACCTGGGCCAGACGGCCGTCCACAGTCGCCAGTTCATCGTTCATCACGCGTTGGGCGTTCAGAACGACGGTTGCTTTGGTAATACCTTCTAAACGTGTGTATATGCGTTGAAAAGCTTGTGCCATATCTTTATTCTTATGCCTGAACCTTATCGGACAGGAGTTTTTCAATTTCGGTTTCGTAACGTTTGAATTCATCGGACTGGAATTCCGAGTAATTCATCTGGCGGAATATGTTGATCAATTTTTTAAAAAAGCCCGAGCAGGCTTCAAAATCATCAAATTCATACTCCTTACGGCAAATATCAATTACTTTGGTGTACATATATTCCTGCCGTTCCATCGGGGTAGAGGCATCTATATCGTCAAAGGCATCCTGTTGCAGAATAATGAAATCGATCAACTCGGACTTCCAGTAATTTATATGGTATTCCAGGGGTACCCCGTCGTCCCCCAGAATGTTGATTTGTTCATACGCTTCCTTGCCGCGTCTTACATAATTCTTGCCTTCCCATACCTTATCTATCCAGTCCGGCCCGACCTTCTCTGTATAATATTGCATGATTTCGGGGTATTCCAGGTATTTGGAATAACTGTCCATAGGATCGACGGCCGGATAACGTTTTCTGTCTGCCCGGTTTTGGGACAGGGCATAGAAGCAGCGCGTGGCTTTCTGGGTAGACTCGGTGACAGGTTCCTTGAGGTTACCTCCTGCCGGAGATACTGTACCTATAACAGTGACTGATCCGGTCTGGTCGTTGTTTAGTTTTACAATGCCTGCCCGGGCGTAGAAATTGGAAATAATGGCCGGAAGATCCATGGGGAATGCATCCTGTCCGGGAAGTTCTTCCATACGGTTGCTCATTTCACGCAATGCCTGAGCCCACCGGGATGTAGAGTCGGCAAGCAACAGGGCCCGGTGTCCCATGGCACGGTAATACTCGCATATGGTCATCGCCGTATAAACCGATGCTTCGCGGGCGGCTACGGGCATGTTGGAAGTATTACAGATGATGGTTGTCCGTTCCATCAGGTGTCTTCCGGTACGTGCGTCTATGAGTTTGGGAAATTCAGAGAATATCTCAACCACTTCGTTTGCACGTTCGCCACAGGCTGCCATCACAATGATATCTGCCTCGGCCTGCTTGGCCAAAGCATGCTGCAGGACGGTCTTTCCACAGCCGAAAGGTCCCGGAATAAATCCAGTTCCCCCTTCGGCAATGGGATTAAACGTGTCTATGGTCCGAACCCCCGTTTCCATAACTTTATAGGGTCTGGGTTTTTCTTTATAAGCCGTAATGGCACGCTTGACAGGCCATTTCTGAACCATCGTTATATCATGATTCCTGCCCTGGCCGTCTTTTACCACGGCGATCCTTTGGTCAACCGTATAGGAACCTTCTGCTGTAATTTCTTCTATGGTGTACGTATCTGTCATCACAAAGGGGACCATAATACGGTGGACCATCCAACCTTCCATCACTTCTCCCAGCCAGTCACCGGCTGTTACTGTATTTCCTTTTTTAGCAGTAGGTTTGAAATCCCATTTTTTCTCCCGGTCAATAGGTTCTGTGTATTCTCCTCTTTTCAGGAATACGTCTTCCATGGTGGCCAGGTTGTTCTGCAACCCGTCATAGTTGCTGGACAGCAGTCCCGGACCCAGTTGTACTTCCAGCATGTGCCCTTCAAATGTTACATGATCTCCCACACGCAATCCCCGTGTACTTTCGTAAACCTGAGCCGAGGCATTTTTCCCCGATACTTTAATGACCTCTGCCATCAAACGTGTATCTCCAAGATGAATGAAACAGATTTCATTCTGGGCAACCGGTCCGTCAACTTCTATGGTAACAAGATTGGCAATGATGCCTCTTACTATTCCGGTGGTTTTTGTTTGCATAATTATAGTTTGTCTGCTTTGTATGTACCTTTAACTTCTGCTACCAATTCCCTGAACAGCCTGGAACCGGTTTCTTTGTCCAGTCTGGCCCAGCGCGATACCAGGAAGGCTTTTAGCAAAAAGGCGAGTATAACATTTATGTCAAAATAATGAAATGTACACAGCTCCGTTGCCTTATTCCAACGGAGCCTGTCAATTTTCTGCTCCCGTTCCACAGGATTTTTAACCTGCATGATTCTGTGCAGGACGGTGGCATATTCAGAAAGGTATTCCAGTTCAAAATCTTCTGCCCTGGAAATAGTTAACTGTTTGGTTAGTTCGCAGGCGCCTACCAGGTGATGTCCGATTTCCTGTCCATACTGTCTTGCCGTATACGCAGCCACTATGTTGCGGATCTCCTGATCGAAGGAAAAATATCCTCTGATGAAAGCATTGTTGCATTTTCCTGCTGCCCGGTAAAAATGGACATTCATGTATTTACTTTGCAGGCCTTTTTCGAGCCAATCCAGCCAACGGTTGTCTTTTTTACCTAACAATTCCCTTAGGGATCCTTTCAAAGTATCAAGGTCAAAATTACCGGATTGGAAATCCAGCGCCAATTGAGGCAGTCCGGCAACAATGAATTCGTAGTTATTCGCCATAGATCAGCTTCTGTGTCCTGGAACTTACGTATTTGTTAAACAACGCCATGAAATCCTTGTCCGAGAAACGTATCTGATATCCTCCCTCCGCCGGTCCGATCACAAAACCATTCTCCATGTCGGGGCTGAAGGTTACCTTTATATTTTCCTGCAGGACTTTTGAAGTTCTGAACTTCAGGAATTCGGCGAATGTGTCTTTTTTTGCCTGGGGCAATACCAGTTCCAGATCCATGGAACCGGCATCCTCGGGATTGAAAGCCTTAATAAGGGTAAGGATAATGTCCTGTACGAAAACATCGTCGTTCATTGCTTTTTTTGTAGGGCTTTCGAGGGTTTTGAAAACTATCAGGTCGCTGATTTGCCTTTTCAACACAGACAGGGTATGGCGAGAGGCCATCATGATTTCATTTTCCACCTGTTCTTTATGTTCGGCAGCTTCCTTTTCTGCCCTTTCCACCATCCAGGTTGCTTCTTTTTTGGCTTCTTTCACAATGGTTTCAGCTTCTTCCCTGGCCTTGGCAATGATGGTTTCGGCTTCTTCCTTGCCTTTTGCCAGACCTTCCTGGTACAGTTTATTGGTAAGTTCTTGCAGTTTGTTTTCCATGTTGTTGTATGGTCTATGAATTTTAAGATAAGAATCCAAGTAAAATACCTGCTGCAACGGCCGAGCCGATTACTCCAGCCACATTGGGCCCCATGGCGTGCATCAGCAGGTGGTTGGAACGGTCATAAGTCAGTCCTATAAGCTCTGATACACGGGCAGAGTCGGGAACGGCAGACACTCCGGCATTCCCGATCAGGGGATTGATCTTGTTCCCCGGTTTCAGGAACAGGTTCAGGATTTTAACAAACAGTACCCCGGCTGCTGTTGCCGCAATAAATGACATGGCTCCCAGACCGAATATAAGAACTGATTTCATCTGGAGAAATTTGTCTGCCTGTGTGGAACAACCGACTGTCAGACCAATAAGAATGGTAACGATATCAATCAGCGGTCCGCGGGCTGTCTCTGCCAGACGCCTAGTAACTCCGCTTTCCTTCAACAGGTTCCCGAAAAAGAGCATGCCCAGCAAGGGAAGACCTGATGGCACAATGAATGCTGTCAGAAGCAATCCCACGATCGGGAAAATGATTTTTTCCATTTTGGATACGGCCCTGGGTGATTTCATTTTTATGAGCCTTTCCTTCTTTGTCGTAAACAAACGCATGATTGGAGGCTGGATTACAGGCACCAGCGCCATATAGGAATAAGCAGAAACGGCGATGGCCCCCATCAGATCGGGGGCAAGCCTTGAAGAAAGAAAAATGGCCGTCGGCCCATCTGCCCCGCCAATAATACCGATGGCCCCAGCTGCATTGGCTTCAAATCCCAGGAGCAGGGCGACTGAATAAGCGGTAAAAATACCGAATTGCGCGGCTGCCCCTATCAATAAAAGTTTGGGATTGGATATGAGTGATGAAAAATCTGTCATGGCACCAATACCCAGAAAAATAAGTGGCGGGTACCAGCCATTCTTCACGCCATGGTACAGGATATTCAGAACAGATCCTTCCTCGTAAATACCCACGCTAAAACCGGGGTAAAGCGGAATGTTCCCTATGATCATTCCAAATCCTATGGGAACAAGCAGGAGCGGTTCCCACTCTTTGAAAATGCCCATTGCTATGAAGCCAAGACCAATACATATCATCAAAATATGTTGGAAAGTGATATTGGCAAAACCGGTATATTCCCAGAACTGTTGGAGGTTATTGATTATCTGGTCCATATTAATTCAAAATTATCAGTGGAGCACCTTCCAGGACGGAATCTCCTTTGTTCACCTTAATTGCTGCCACGACCCCGTCCCTGTCAGCTTCGATATTGTTCTCCATTTTCATGGCTTCCAGTACGATCATCTTTTGTCCTGCTTTGACTGTATCACCTTCTTTTACACTGACCTCAAGGATAACTCCTGGCAGTGGAGAATTCACTGTATAGGATTCTCCGGTTGAAGATGCCTGGCCGGTACTGTGGGATGCTTTGGCAGCAGAAGGTGCTGCGGCTCTTGGGGCACGGATAGCGGGAGCAGGCGCACTTTTCTTTATTGGTTTGTCAATGGTTACCTGGAAGGGCGTTCCATTTACCTCGACTTCTGCCAGCGTATCTTCCAATTCGTTAATTATCACGCTGTAACTGTTCCCGTTAATTATCAAATTATATTCTTTCATAGCGCATTGTGTTATCGGTATTATTTCTTTCTTATTTCAGGCATTTTTCTCAGTGAATGGAATTTGGCATTCCAGGGAGAATAATTTCTTCTGACTTGTTCTATGGTCAGGATCGTGGTCTCGATATCGTGGATTTCGTTTTCATTTGCATACATATGTAATCCCATCGCTATGGCTGCGAAGGTCTCACCCGAAGTCTCGGCGAGCGATACTTTTTGCGTTTTGTGATAGGCATCTGCCTTTTTCTGAGACCGGTTCAAAGCAATCCTGCCTGTACCTTTAAATACGAAGGTTAAAATAATCAGGGCAAGAAAGACAACCGACATGGCAAGCATGGCCATCAACAAACCAAACGGGTCGGTTTCTTTCATCATTTCACTGCGGGATTTTCCGTCCAGTGAAAAGTTATTGGTGCCTGGCGATGTCCTTGAAAGTATAGCCCAGCCGGAATTGTCTGCATAGGGACCAGAAGACCCTTCACCGTCCACAACGCGACCGTAGGATTGATTGGGTTCCATGTCCGTTGGGAGGGCGACCATATCCAGTACAGTTCTTCCGTCACTGCTTGTCAGAATCAGGACCCGGGAATCTTCCAGGGTGAAATTCACATGGAACGAGCCCCTGTATGGTTTGTTGTCAGCCCAGAAAAGGATGTGTTGTCTTGGTTTGATTTTTGTAAGTACATCTCCGCGGGGGATGGTGTACTTTTTCAGGTCTTCCGGATCGTTGCTCAGATAGCATCCGCCAATATCCACTGTCCCGTAACCGATATTGAATACCTCAAACCAGCTGCTGTGAACGCCAAAATCATCCTGAAAATCTTCTGTATTGGTTATCAACAGCTCATTCAGACGCAGATCTATCACATTCTGCCCGTATAGGGTCAATTGAAATAGCAAAAATAAACCGGTACATATAAATTTGTTATATCGTTTCATAGTACTCAGGCTTATAAGGGAAGGTTATCGTGCTTTTTGGGAGGGAGACTTTGCTTTTTTGTAGCGAGTAATTGCAGCGACCTGATGATCCTGAAACGGGTGTTCCTGGGCTCAATGATATCGTCAATATATCCATAGCGCGCAGCAGTGTAAGGATTGGCAAAAGTGTCCCGGTACTCCTTTTCTTTTTCCGCTACGAACATGGCAGGATCTTCTGCGTTTGCCAGTTCTTTCCCGTAAAGGACTTCTATAGCTCCCGAAGGACCCATGACGGCAATCTCTGCAGAAGGCCATGCGTAGTTCAAATCGCCGCCCAAATGCTTGGAGCTCATGACGATGTAAGCGCCTCCGTAAGCTTTCCTGAGAATAACCGTAATCTTGGGAACGGTGGCTTCTCCGTAAGCGTAGAGCAATTTTGCTCCATGCAGGATCACTCCTCCGTATTCCTGTTGCGTCCCGGGTAAAAATCCGGGTACATCCACCAGAGTTACCAACGGAATGTTGAAGGCATCGCAGAAACGGACAAAACGGGCTGCTTTACGTGATGCATTTATATCCAGAACACCTGCCAGTACGCGGGGCTGGTTGGCAACTATGCCAACGGAAGTCCCGTTGAACCTAGCGAAACCTACTATTATATTTGTGGAATAATCCTTATGTACTTCAAGAAATTTACCGTAGTCCACCAGGCTGTGTATAATTTCATACATATTGTATGGTTTGTTGGGGCTGTCGGGAATGATGTCATTGAGTGAATCATCCAGGCGGTCAATAGGATCTGAGCACTCCAGATGGGGAGGTTCTTCCATATTGTTCTGAGGTATGTAACTCAGTAGTTCGCGTATAAGTTCCACACCCTCTTCTTCCGTATTCACGGCAAAATGTGCCACGCCGCTTTTGCTGGCATGGACCGTTGCGCCTCCCAGTTCTTCCTGGGTAACGTCTTCACCTGTGACTGTTTTAACGACTTTGGGGCCGGTCAGGAACATGTAGCTGGAACCTTTCATCATAATGGTGAAATCGGTCAGGGCAGGGGAGTACACGGCTCCGCCGGCACAAGGTCCGAACAGGGCCGAGATCTGCGGAATCACTCCGGATCCGATGATGTTGTTTTGGAATATATCCCCGTAACCGGCCAGTGCGTTGACGCCTTCCTGGATACGTGCGCCGCCCGAGTCGTTGATTCCGATCAGGGGCGCTCCCACTTTCATAGCCTGCTGCATTATTTTGCAGATCTTCATGGACATGGTCTCTGAAAGAGAACCTCCAAAAACAGTGAAGTCCTGTGCAAAAACATATACAAGCCGTCCTTCAATGGTGCCGTAACCGGTGACAACGCCGTCTCCCAAGATGGTCTTATCCTGCATTTCGAAATTGGTGCAACGATGCGTGACGAACATGTCAAACTCTTCAAAGCTGCCTTCATCCAAAAGCATGGAAATGCGTTCACGTGCAGTACATTTTCCTTTTTCGTGCTGTGCATTTATTCGTTTCTGACCACCTCCAAGGCGGGCTTTTTCGCGGAGTTGTATCAACTCCCTGATCTGTTCCAACTGATTGCTCATCTTACAATGTATTGAATTATTATTTTGAATTTTCACATAATTCGGTCAGCACTCCCAGGGTATCCTTAGGGTGCAGGAATGCGATTTGCAGACCTTCTGCCCCTTTACGGGGATTTTTATCTATAAGGCGAATGCCGTTTTCTGCCAGTTCATCCAGGTTTTCCTGAAGTCCTTCAGTGGCAAAGGCAATATGATGAACACCTTCACCTCTGCTGGTAATGAATTTTCCAATAGGTCCTTCAGGATCTGTACTTTCCAGCAATTCCACCTTGGTCTGTCCGACCTGAAAAAAAGCCGTTCTTACTTTCTGATCGGGGACTTCCTCAACAGCATAACACTTTAAGCCGAGTTTTGTTTCATAGAAGGAAATGGCCGTTTCAAGAGACTTTACGGCAATGCCAATATGTTCTATGTGTTTAATCTTCATTTACATATGGATTTTGATATACGGAAATTAAATTACAATCTTGCAAAAGTATGAAATTTATCTGAAAAGAATAACATAATGATAGATTCTTTACATTTGCATCTATATATGAAAAACCTATACAGATCCAAAAACCGTACCGGAATATTCTATCTTATTACACTTTCCGGACGGCTTGCCCTGATACTTCTTTTACTGCTGCTCAGCAGGCTGGCTTTTTACCTGTACAACGGGTATCTTTTTCCAGGAACAGGATGGGAGGACATACCGTTAATTTTTCGCGGAGGGATACGTTTTGATCTTTCAGCCCTTTTCTATCTTAATACGTTGTACCTGATCCTGGCATTATTGCCTTTTCCTTTTGTTTTTTACCGGGCATACCAGTTTTTTCTTAAAATATTTTTTGTGGTAGTAAATGCTGCCGGATTTTTTTTCCAGCTCTTCGATTTCATTTATTTCCGCACGATCCTGCGCAGGATTGATTTTTCCTTCTTCAGGGAATTCAGAAATGAAACGAATCTGGGGAATATTTTTCTGCAAGCCTTGCAACAATACCTTGTTTTTTTCCTTGTCTGGACAGCGTTGATTGTCTTAATATGGTTTTGTTATGGCAGAACGCACTATGATTCAAGACCGCCCCTGACTTTACGTTATTTTACAACAAGGCTGCTAACCCTTTGTATAACCGCATGTATAGCCGTAATTGCCATTCGTGGAGGAACAGACAGAACGACCAGGCCCATAACGCTGGGCAATGCGGCTGCCTACGTATCTGAGCCTCTGGAAATGGGAATCGTTCTGAACACGCCGTTCTGCATCCTGCGTACTTTTGGGAAACCTTCCCTGGAAAGACTTGATTTTTTTGATGACCAGGAAGAACTCAACAGTATTTATACGCCGTTGCATTTTAAGGACACCCTGTCTGCAAATCATACTTCCTATGGAAAGGGAAAGAACGTTGTGATAATCATTCTGGAGAGTTTTTCAAAAGAGTACAGCAGGTTCCTGAATCCGCCGGGATTTCCATCCTATATGCCTTTCCTGGATTCACTTATGGCTTGTTCTCTCACATGTACCAATGCCTATGCCAACGGCCGTAAATCGGTTGACGCCGTTCCATCTGTATTGGGAAGTATCCCCAGCCTGGAACAGTCCTTTGCCCTGACTCCCTTTGCCCTCAATCGGGTTGAGGGTTTGGGAAATGTACTCAAAATCCTGGGATATCACACTGCTTTTTTCCATGGTGCGCCTAACGGTTCCCTGGGACTGGACGGGATGTCACGCCACTTTGGATTCGATGCCTATTATGGGTTGGATGAATTCGGTGACAGATCCTATCATGACAGATACTGGGGCATTTGGGACGAACCTTTTTTGCAATTTTTTGCCCGGAAACTGGATGGTTTTCCGCAACCTTTTGCTGCCGCCGTTTTCACTTTGTCTTCCCATCATCCTTTTGTTATACCCCGCCAATATGAAGGGAAGTTCCCCAAAGGCAGCCTCCCTATTCACCAGTGCATAGGTTATACGGATCACTCCCTCAGGTTGTTTTTTAACAGGGTAAAAGAAAGTTCATGGTATAAGAATACCCTGTTCGTTCTGGTCGCTGATCACGGATCGTATTCACAGATAAATCCCAGGTATCAAAGCCACACGGAAAGCATGTCCATACCCATTATATATTATGATCCGAAAGGACTAGCCATTGAAGGAGGACAAACCTATACCGGGTACACACAGCAGATCGATATCATGCCTACCTTGCTGGATATTCTGGATTATCCGTCCGGTTTTTTTGCCTTTGGCAGAAGTATTCTGGATACGCTGACTACACCTTTTGTGGTGAATTATCCGGCCTTATTCAATATCATGAGGGACCCGAAAGAAAAAGAGCCCTCCAATGAGCTCTTTCTTAAAGCTTTTCGCCAACAATACAACAATAGATTGCTGGATGACCGTTTACATACAGGGATTTAAGCCATATTGGTATAGACGTTCTGGACATCGTCATCTTCCTCTATGCGTTCCAGAAGTTTTTCAATATCGGCTTTTTCTTCGGGAGTCAACTCTTTGAGCTCTCCGTTAACAATGCGGTCAAAGCCACCACTTATCAGTTCCAGATCCTTTTCTTCCAGAAATTTCTGGATAGATCCGTAGGATTCAAAAGAACCGTAAATCATAATAACTTCCTCTTCCTCATCAAGGAAAACTTCTTCACCACCGTAATCGATCAGTTCCAGTTCTAGTTCTTCCAAGTCCATTTCCTGTCTGGCCTTAACACGGAACACACATTTGTGATCGAACATAAAATCCACACTTCCGGAAGTGCCCAGATTTCCCCCGCTCTTATTAAAATAGGACCGAATATTGGCTACTGTCCTTGTTGTATTGTCAGTGGCTGTTTCTATGAGAATGGCAACACCGTGTGGTCCGTATCCTTCGTAAACGACTTCGCGGTAATCTCCCTTGTCTTTTTCCTCAGCCCTGCGGATAGCTCTTTCGATGTTTTCTTTTGGCATGTTCTCGGACCGGGCGGTTTGTATTATGGCCCTTAGCCTGGGATTGTTCTCGGGATCTGTGCCACCCTGTTTAGTGGCTATGGTCAATTCTTTGCCAAGCCTTGTAAAGGTACGGGACATATTGCCCCAGCGTTTTAATTTTCTCGCCTTCCTGTATTCAAACGCCCTTCCCATAACAAAATATTATTTCCGCATCAACATTTCCAGACGCGAAATGTATTTATCGATATCAAATCCCTCGATAGTCTGGGGGTACTTGTCCTTTATGGTACGGTACATTTCCATCGCACCCTGGTAATTTCCTTTTTCTTCCATTAGTATGGCTGCTTTTTTGTAGTAACCTGCCGCGTAGGCATTATCCTTGTAACGGGCAGCCTTCAGGTACCATGAGATCGCATTGTCCAGATCGTCAAGACCGGTGTAGGCATCTGCAATATTGCAATAGGCACGTGCCTGTATGATTTCGTCCCTGGACCTGTACTTTTTTAGATAGTCAATGGCCTGGAGATAATTTTCCAGTTGAAGCTCGCATATACCAGCGTAAAAATAGACTGCCTGGCCGGGGAGGGCTTTATATTCATCTATAATGTCTTTAAAGCCCAATACGTTCCCGTCGCCATTGAGGGCCAGGTAGAACGAATCAACCCGGAAATACTGTTCGGCCGGGAACAACTGGGCCAGTGCTTCCTCACGTCGTGGTTCCCGGATCAGTTTCATGTATCCGAACCAGAGTCCGAAAAATATAATGATCCCGGCAGCCGTATAGATCAGGTGTTTTTTATACTTGGCCAGAAATTCTTCCGATTTGCTGATAGCTTCGGCAACTACTGCCTTTTCTTCTTTCTTCTGCTTGTTCTTTGAACCGGTATTCTTTTTTGACATAGGTCTTTGATTTGAGGCGGCAAATATACGCAAATTTTGCTATGTTTGCATACTTGTTGAAGGAATCTCTATGCATTTATCCCGTTTGTTGCTTTCTCATTTTAAAAACATTGATGATGCTTCTTTGGAATTCTCACCCGGGATTAACGTCCTGTACGGAGATAACGGAGAGGGAAAAACCAACCTTTTGGACGGCATCTATTACCTGAGCGTTTGCAAGAGTTTCCTTTCTGTTCCGGAAAGGGATGTCATCAGTTATGAAAGTCAGGAAGCAACGCTTTTTGGCGAATACAAGATGGATTCCGGAATTCCGGAAAAAATCTCTTGTACCATATCCCGGCAGGGAGATAAGGTCTTTAATAGAAACGGCAAAAGGTACGAGAAGCTATCCCTGCACGTGGGGCTTATCCCTGTAGTGATGGTCTCGCCGCAGGACACATCGCTTGTATACGGATCTGGCGAAGAGAGGCGCAAATATATGAATTTTCTCCTTTCGCAGACAGATCCGGGCTATCTGCCAATGATCCTCGAATACAAAAAACTGCTCCACCAGAGGAACAGGCTTCTTAAATCGGATAATGTGCCGTACGATGTACTGGAGGCAGTAGATGCGGCATTATCCTCCAGAGGTGATCAGATACATGCCAAAAGAACTGAACTCTGCCACCTGCTCCAACCCCATGTGATTCATTATTACAGCCTGCTTTCTGCCGGGAAGGAACAAGTGGGACTGCGCTACGACTCAGACCTGAACTGCGACAATATGGCGACACTGTTGGTCAGTAACAGGCAGAAAGACATGACGTTACAGTATACCAGTACGGGTATACAGCGCGATGATATCTATTTTTCACTCGGAGAACATCCCCTAAAAATTTGCGGATCGCAAGGACAGCAGAAAACATATTTGCTGGCGCTGAAATTGGCACAGTTTGCCCTCATCCGGCAAATGAAAGGACTTTCACCTATCCTGTTGCTGGATGATGTTTTTGATAAACTCGATGCCCAGAGGGTGTCTCATTTACTGCACCTGGTGGCCAAAGACGGTTTTGGACAGATTTTTCTTACAGATAGCAACAAAGTCCGCGTAGAAGAGATTATACATGCCTTGGACGGACCGCACAGGATCTACAGGGTGAAAGAAGGCGTTTTTTACAAATGAAAAGACAACGGACAAAAACATTACAAGAGGTCCTTGACCAAACACTCCGGGATACCGGTTTGAGCCAGGGGTTGGAAATACTCCGAATCCATCATGCATGGGATCAGCTTATTGGAGAAACTGCTGCCAGGGAATGCGGTCGGCGTTCTTTCCGGGATGGTATATATACAGTAAAAGTAAAGTCTTCTGTACTCCGATGCCAGCTGGACATGCAGAAATCTTTACTGACTGGAAAGCTGAATGCCTTGCTTAATAAACCATTGGTTAAGGAAATTATCATTCTTTAAAGGTGCATACAAGACCGTATATTGTTGTTGATGATCAGGTGCCTTTTTTGGAAGGTATAACCGGCAAACATGCCCGGATTATCCGGAAGCCCGGACATTTGATAGAGGCCCGGGACATACGTAATGCCGATGCCCTCATTGTCCGGACACGTACCGTTTGTTCGGCTGCGTTGTTACAGGACAGTTCTGTATCTTTCATAGGTTCACCCACTATTGGAACCGATCACATAGATATGGAATTTTGTAAGGCAAAAGGGATAGCAGTTGCCAACGCGCCCGGTTGCAACTCAGGGGCGGTGATGCAATATGTTTTTACGGCGCTTGTCGCATGGGCTGGTTCCAGAAAATGTGACTTGCGGAACAAGACACTGGGGATCATTGGGGTAGGAAACGTAGGTAAAAAGGTTGCAACTTTGGCTGGTCATCTTGGCATGCATACCATTCTTAATGACCCCCCAAGGGCCCGGGCCGAAGGTCCACACGGATTTTCGGACCTTGGCTTCTTGCTTGAAAAATCCGATATTGTGACCATGCATGTTCCCCTGGATCCGCTCACCCGGGGCATGGCCCACAGAAATTTTTTTGCTTCCATGAAAGGAAGTGCCTGCTTTATTAATACCTCGAGGGGCGATGTGGTGGATGAGGGGGCTTTGCGGGAAGCTTCTCCGCGCCTTGGGGGGATAATACTGGATGTCTGGCATGGTGAACCGCATATAGATCCGGCGACCGTCAGCATTACCGACATTGCCACTCCGCATATAGCCGGGTACTCCCTGGAGGGAAAGAGGAATGCCTCACAGCAGGTGGTCAGGGCTTTGGCAAAGCATTATGGATGGGATGATCTGAAAGATTATTCCATTGTTTTGCCCACGGTCGGGCAGGTGCCGCAGGACTTGCTTTTTACGCGATGTTTTCCTATATTTGTAGAGGATAAACAGTTGCGTACAGCGCCTGAACAATTTGAACACTTGAGAAACGCATATGTTTTCCGAAGGGAATGGACACCGGAACAATACAGGCAACTGACTTTATGTTTACCGCACAAGATCTCCAGTTGATCAACCATAAGGGGTTGACGGTTAAAGACATTGAATCACAGCTCCAATCTTTTTCAAGCGGATTTCCCCCGTTAGATATTACAGGACCGGCCGTACCGGGGAACGGGATTGTATGTCTTGACAGAGAAGAACAGGATGTGCTGGTACGGCGATACGAGCAGTGGAACGGAAGTCGTATAAAATTTGTTCCCGCTTCGGGAGCTGCCAGCCGGATGTTCAAAGATCTTTTTGAAGCCAGGGAATTGCTCTCACGGGACAGGCATGCCCGGCTTCCTGAACACATGGAGGAATTCTATGACAGATTGCAGGAATTCGCCTTTTATCCCACACTATCCGGGTTGGATGGATTTGATCTGCAGGACAGATATGGGATCCTTGACCTTTTACTGGAAAGGAACGGGCTCAATTACGCCTTTTTACCCAAAGGTCTCATACCATTCCATAAATATCCTGCAGCAGCCAGGACTCCGTTCGAAGAACATTTGGTAGAAGCGGCGCTGAGCTCTGCCCAGCCGGATGGGACGGTAAGAGTCCATTTTACCGTATCTGAGGAACACAGGCCTCTGTTTGCGGAACTGTGGCATAAAGTAGGAAAGATTTACGAAGAAAAGTTTGGTGTCAGGTTCCTTATCAGTTTTTCTACGCAAAGTCCGGCTACCGATACCCTGGCTGTCGGTATGGACAACCGTCCTTTCCGCAGAAATGACGGCTCTCTGGTTTTCCGTCCCGGGGGTCACGGGGCACTGCTTGGAAACCTGAATAGTCTGGAAGAAGACATGGTCATCATTCGCAATATTGACAATGTAGTTCCCGAATCGTTACTTGAGCCGGTTATTCATTGGAGAAAAGTGATGGCCGGATACCTGCTCCAGTGCAGAAAACAGGTATACGCATATATCAATGAACTCAAACAGGGGGCGGGAACGTTGCGATTAAAAGAGATGGCGGTATTTCTGGAAAGAACCTTCGGTTTTATCCACCCGCGCATGGAGGGGGAAGAATTCCGTTCTTATCTTTTCTGCAGGCTTAACCGACCCATTAGGATTTGCGGTATGGTACCCGCGACCGGTGAACCCGGCGGAGGACCTTTTCGGGTAAGGGACAAGAACGGGAGCGAATCGCTACAAATACTGGAAAGCGTACAATTGCAGGGCAAAAAATACGAATCCACCCACTTTAATCCGGTAGATATCGTATGTTCTTTCAAAGCCTACGACGGTACTGCGTACAAGCTGACTGACTTCCGGGATGACAATACGGGTCTTATTACGTATAAGAGTTTGGAAGGGAGGGATTTGAAGGCACTGGAACTTCCGGGGCTCTGGAACGGCGGCATGAGCCGCTGGAATACGGCGTTCGTAGAAGTTCCCATAAGCACTTTCAACCCGGTAAAAACCGTTATGGATTTGTTGCGAAAAGAGCATAATAATTGATGGTATTGTGTTTGGTAGTTAAAAAAAGATTTATAACTTTGCCTTGTTCATTGAATTTTTAACCATTTAACTAATTATAAACACCATGGTAGTAGATTTTATTGAAATGCTGAAAGGTCTCATCCACGACCCCAACTCCAACATGTGGTTGGCGTTGATTTTTGTACTTCTGGGAGCAGTGCTGCCCTTCCTGGTTCCCATCATGTTCTCTAACGAATCGGTTTAATAATCGATTAACCGGAGTTACCCGAAAATCCTAACAAAGAGTAGGGGGAGTCGCTGAAAATCCTTAAGAGTAGGCAAAGATTAATCATTTAATTCGAATTAAAATGGACGTATTAATTACAATTCTCAACGATATATGGCAGGGTCTGCTGAATTTCGAATCCGGATTCATTGTCATGTTTCTCGGGATAGGTGCTATTCTTGTTGCTTTGATACAACAGGCAGTAGCTATTTTCGGTACTGATCCTGCATAGTAAGTAACCTGTCGAAAAAAGAACAAAAAAGGCGGATATGCTGCAGCATATCCGCCTTTTTGTTGGATTTTTAAACACTAAGGTCTTTTATTTTTGAAAAATTTTGACCCAGCGGTAAGATGTTCTGTTTTTCCAATCGCCTTTATGGTAGGCATAACTGGCGATCAGCGGAACGACGGTCGTAGCCTCGGCATATACCATTTGTTCATGCACGGTGCTTACCTTTCCCCATGATGAGGCTTCTTTGAGCGTAGAGCTGGAGCAGGCACCGTCCCTGGCATCGGCTACGGTTATCTGAACGGCGTATTGATGCATGGGCACATCCTTACCCAGGCATTCTGCGCATACAACTGTATCCTGGGCAAAATTCTTGGGAACACCGCCACCGACCATAAACAATCCGCTTGTCTTTGCCTGAATTTTGATATCGGTTAATTCACGAAAATCGGCTACCGAATCTATGGTTACATATGGTTTACCTTCCCTGATGCGCTCCTGCTGGTGCATAACCAGGCCAAAACCTGCGCTGCAGTCAGAAAAGGCAGGTACGAATACAGGTACGCCGTGTTCGTAACATGTTTGCAGCAGGGAGTCTTTTTTGGCGGAATTCTTTTTCAGCCATTTGCCTGTTTCCCAAAGAAATTCACGGGAGGAATAGGGTCTGGGCTCAAGGGCGTCGGCTATTTTTTTGATGGTTGCATCGCAATGCTGTAGTTCCTCTTCATTAATATAGGTATCGTAAATACGGTCAATGTACATGCTCCGCAGCATGCCGTCATCAACAAACGGTGTGCCCTTATAGTGCTTATAGCCTAATGCTTCAAAGAAATCCATGTCGATTACGGATGCTCCGGTCGATACGATACAGTCTATCATATTAAAGCGGACCATGTCCACATACACCTGCATGCAGCCTCCGGCACTGGAACTGCCGGCAAGTGTCAGCCAGTTTGTACAATCCTTGTCCCTGATCATCATCTGTAGAATATCGGCGGCGCGTGCCGTATCTCTTGAAGAAAAGGACATACCCCGCATCGAGTCAATTATGTCGAGCGAATTGATTCTTGTAATGTCGATGTGACTGATCACATCCTTGAGAAGATCCTTTTTAGTTGTTGCCATATCAGTGTCCTTATATAACGTAACAAAGGTAAGGCTTTTATTAAAAAAAATGTTAATTTTGCCGGATATTTCAGTTCGGATCAATATGCAACTTACACGTTTTGTCAATGCATTCAAGCGTTTGGAAACGCCTTTTTATTTTTACGATCTGGATATTCTGGATCAGACCCTCAGATTATATTCCAGGTTTCTCAGAAAATACGGTTACCAGGCGCATTACGCCATGAAGGCCAACGCAAATCCCCGTATTCTGGAGATAATACACCGTGCCGGACTGGGTGCCGATTGTGTCAGCGGGAACGAAGTGCAGCTGGCTCTGGATATGGGGTTCGACCCCGATACAATAGTATATGCCGGTGTTGGAAAATCCGATAGGGAGATACGGACAGCTTTGCAGGGTGGGGTTTTCTGTTTTAATTGCGAGTCCGTTCCCGAGATACAGATCATTAACGACCTAGCTTCTCAAATGGGCAGGACCGCACGGATCTCACTACGCCTGAACCCCAACATTGATGCCCATACGAACAAACATATTACGACCGGACGTTCAAGGGATAAGTTTGGGATCAGCGAATGGATGCTCGACGAAGTACTTCAGGTAATTGCAGAAAGTAACAGCGTCAAGCTCATCGGGCTACATTTTCACATTGGATCCCAGATACCGGATATGAAGGTTTTTGAAAAATTGTGTGATAAGGTGAATGATTTTCAACGTTGGTTCGAACAACGGGATATCCGCCTGGAGCACATCAACCTGGGAGGAGGCATTGCCGTAGATTACCAGGATCCGCTGGGCAATCTGTTCAGTCCGTTCGAAACATATTTCCAGATAATAAACGATAAACTAGAGATCAGAAAGGGACAAAAGATCCATTTTGAACCGGGCAGGGCTTTGGTGGCTCAATGCGGATTTCTCATTTCGAGGGTTTTATATGTCAAAGTGGGAAAAGGCAAGAAATTTGCAATTCTGGATGCAGGCATGAACGATCTGATACGTCCTGCCCTGTATGGGGCCAGCCATGCGATCTGCAACATAACTTCCGAGTCGGAAAAACAGGAAGTATATGATGTTGTGGGGCCTGTGTGCGAATCGGCCGACCGCTTTGGTCTTGCCGTTAAAATGCCGGAAACCGGCAGAGGTGACCTGGTGGCTATATGTTCGGCCGGTGCCTACGGACAGGTCATGAGCATGCGCTATAACCAGAGGGAACTCGCTCAGGCGTACTATTCGCCCGATTTGTAAACCAAACATGTATATAAAGATCTATCCCGAAAATCCGCAGGACCGTCTGGTACAGTTGACGGTTTCCACCCTGCAACAGGGAGGAATCGTTATATATCCGACCGACAGCGTTTATGGCATGGGATGTTCTATTGAAGACCTAGCCAGCGTTCCCCGTATGGAAAGGATCAAAGGGTATTATACGCCATCGACCCGTCTGTCATTTCTCTGTTACGACCTTTCCCAATTGTCCAGTTATTGCAAACCTTTGAACAACAGTGTTTTTCGCTTAATGAAGAAAAATCTTCCAGGACCCTATACTTTCCTGTTACAGGGAAACAGCCAGGTCCCCAAGTTGTTCAAAGGGAAAAAGCATACAGTCGGGATTCGTGTCCCGGACAATCCCATTTTGCAGTTAATCCTAAGGGAACTGGCTGTTCCCATCGTTTCAACGTCGCTGCCGTGGAATGAAACGGAACCGGAATATGCGAATGATCCCGATTTTATACATGAACGGTTTGGGGATCTGGTGGACATCGTGATAGACGGAGGGCCGGGAGGTCTTGATCCTTCTGCCATTATAGATTGTACGGGTCCCGAGCCGCTGATAATCAGGGAAGGACCCAAACCATTAATAGATTAATAGATAGTACATATGTTTGAAAACCTGACAGAAAGACTGGAACGCTCGTTTAAACTACTTAAGGGGGAGGGGAAGATCACCGAGATCAATGTAGCGGAAACCCTGAAGGATGTGCGCAGGGCGTTGCTCGATGCCGATGTCAGCTATAAAGTGGCTAAAGGTTTTTGTGATGAAGTTAAAGAGATGGCTTTGGGTCAGGATGTACTGAGATCCGTTCGCCCCGGGCAAATGATGACCAAAATCGTTCATGACAGACTGGTGGCTTTAATGGGAGGAGATGCATCGGGCATTAACATCAAAGGAAATCCGGGCATTGTGCTGATAGCCGGGTTACAAGGATCAGGCAAGACTACGTTCTCGGCAAAGCTGGCAACATTTATCAAAAAGAAAAAAGGTGTCCGTCCATTGCTGGTTGCCGGCGACATATACCGGCCTGCGGCCATGGAACAATTAAAGATTTTGGGAGAGCAGACAGGTGTGGATGTTCACGTAGAGATGGAGAACAGGGATCCGGTGAACATTTCCCGCAATGCCATTGAAAGAGCCAAAAGAGAAGGATACGGTGTCGTGATTATTGATACAGCCGGACGACTGGCCATAGATGAGGCCATGATGCAGGAAATCACAGCCATCAAGAAAGCGGTCACTCCCACTGAGACGTTGTTTGTGGTGGACTCCATGACAGGTCAGGATGCGGTAGAGACGGCACGTACATTCCACGAACAGTTGCAGTTTGACGGGGTAGTGCTTACCAAACTGGACGGTGATACCCGGGGAGGAGCAGCCCTTTCCATCCGTGCTGTTGTAAGCAAACCCATAAAATTCGTGAGTACAGGGGAAAAAATGGATGCACTGGATGTATTCTATCCTGCCCGCATTGCAGATCGCATATTAGGTATGGGTGATATTGTCAGTCTGGTGGAAAAGGCACAGGAACAGTTTGATGAGGAAGAAAGCAAGAAACTGCGCAAGAAACTGGCACAGGATCGCTTCAATTTCAATGATTTTCTTACTCAGATACGACAAGTAAAAAAGATGGGCAACATAAAAGACCTGGCGGCAATGATACCGGGTGTCTCCAAAGCCATCAAAGATGTTGACATTGACGATGATGCATTCAAGGGAATCGAGGCCATTATCGCATCAATGACTCCTGATGAACGCGAGGATCTGTCAATACTGAACGGCAGCCGCCGCAAACGCATTGCTGCCGGAAGCGGAACCTCCATTACTGAAGTAAATCGTTTGATAAAACAATTTGACGATACAAGGAAAATGATGAAGAACCTGCGTACTGCCGGAGGAGCTTCGATGGCAAATGTATTAAGAAAAGGAGGAATAAGGTAATGATATTGCTCGATGGTAAGATTGCAGCTGAGGCCATGAAAAAAGATATTGCCAGGGAAGTAGCCCGGTGGACCTGTGAATGGGGCAGAAGGCCTCATCTGGCTGCCATTCTGGTAGGCGATAACCCGGCCAGTCAGACCTATGTAAGAAACAAGGAAAACGATTGCCGCCAGGTGGGAATGGATTCATCTCTTTACAGGCTTTCTTCGACAATCAGCCAGGAAGGACTTATTGAATGTGTAAGAACTATTAACGAAGATCCCGATATTGACGGTCTGATTGTACAATTGCCTCTTCCGGACCATCTGGACGAACAGGAGATCATAGGGGCCATTGATCCTTCCAAAGACGTGGACGGATTTCATCCTGTTAATGTGGGCTGCATGGTACTCGGATTGCCATCATTCGTCTCGGCAACACCGGCCGGTATAGTCGACTTGCTGCAGTATTACAACATTCCTACCCAGGGGAAAGAATGCGTGATCATCGGGCGGAGCAATATCGTGGGAAAACCCCTGGCTAATCTTTTGTCCAGGAAAGGTCAGGGAGGCGATTGTACCGTTACTTTGTGCCACAGCCGGACCATCGATCTGCCCAAAATATGCCGCCGGGCCAATATTATAGTTGCCGCACTGGGACAGCCCGGGTTTTTAAAGGCGAACATGGTTAAAGAAGGTGCGGTGGTAATAGATGTGGGTATATCGCGTGTAGAGGACAAAACAACGAAATCGGGTTTTCGGCTTGCGGGAGATGTGGATTTTGTCCAGGTGGCCCCCCGTTGCAGTCATATAACTCCGGTTCCGGGCGGAGTGGGCCCTATGACGCGCCTGTCCTTATTGAAGAATACATTGCAGGCTGCCATAGAACGTAAACTGAATGTCAAACGTATTCGTCTCTGATGCAACTGTCTAATTTTTTACGGTGGGCCCGCAGGGTAACGGCGGTAGCCATATTTCTGGGACTCGCCTATTTCTTTATTTCCTTTTCGGCAAAGGCCACCGTACTATGGCATGCTCTTCTGGGATTGCAGGTAGTCCCGGGTATTCTGGGCATTGCATCCGGAGGTTTACTTACTGTTTTGCTGGTATTCCTGCTTACGCTCATCTTTGGCCGGCTATACTGCTCCATCCTGTGTCCGCTGGGCATTGGACAGGATATTGTGTACAGGACCGGACTTTTTTTCAGGAACAGGAAAAAATGCAGATCCCGTTACACTAAAGCCCATAATGTGCTTAGGTATTCTATCCTGATCGTCGTTGCATTGTGTGTGGCTTTTTCGTTTGTTCTGCCTCTTGTCTGGCTTGATCCTTACGGATTGTTTGGTAAAATGGCAGTCAACCTGGGAAGACCCGTTCTAAATCTGATAACGGGAACGGCACGGGAAATATGGAATCCTGCAGCCACTCTTGCAGCAGCAATTCTGTTTGCAGCCTTGTCCCTGACGGCATTTTTCAAAGGAAGGTTATATTGTAACACCATTTGTCCTGTGGGATCACTTCTGGGAATTATATCCAGGTATTCCATGTTCAGGGTACAGATAGATGCCAGCGCCTGTACGCATTGCCAGCTATGTGGCATGTCATGCAAGTCTGGCTGTATTGACTGTGATAATGCTGTCATAGATTATTCCCGGTGCGTTGTATGTCTTAATTGCATATCCCAATGTCCACGCCAGGGCATTCGTTACTGCTTTGCATGGAAAAAGAAGGTCCCCGCTTCAAAACCTGTAGAACAAACTGTTACAGGCATGAGTAGGAGGGCTTTTCTTGTTGCAGCAATGGGAGCAGGGGTCGGTATAGTTCTGCTGAACCGTTTTACGGAAAAGAAAAGGGTGCGTATTCCCAGTCCCATGCCTCCCGGAGCAGGAACCCTGGAACGATTGAAAGACAACTGTGTTGCCTGTCATGCTTGTATCGCAGCCTGTCCTTCACATATCATCAGACCGGCGATGGGAGATTTTGGATGGCAGGGTTTTCTGTTACCTGCCATATCCTATAAAAACGGTTTTTGCAGTTATGATTGCCAGAAATGTCAAGAAGTTTGTCCTACGGGAGCTTTACGTTTCATGCCGCTGGAAGAGAAAAAACGGGTGAAGATGGGTGTGGTCAGGCTAAAACTGGAAAACTGCATTGTTGAGAAATTTGGAACCGATTGCGGTGCATGCGCAGAACATTGTCCCGTGAAAGCAATGATAATGACACCCCGTGATGGTACAGACAAAGTCTATCCAAAAACAAATCCCCGGATATGTATAGGCTGCGGAGCTTGTGAATTCATATGCCCGGCAACTCCCAAGGCTGTAGAGGTCATACCCATGTCGGAACAACGTATGGCTAAAGTAGAAGTGGATGGTTTAGGATTCTAACCGTTGCCCGTATTGTGTAAAAGATCAGGTCTCAGCTGTTTTGTGCGGCTGAGACTTTTTTCTTCCTGCCATTCCCGGATTTTCGCCGGATCGCCGCTTAAAAGCACACCAGGGACTTTCCAGCCCCGGAAGTCGGCCGGGCGTGTATAAACGGGAGGAGCCAGCATCCCATCCTGGAAACTGTCGGTAAGGGCCGAGGTTTCATCGGTAAGAACTCCGGGGAGGAGCCTGACGACTGCATCGGTGATGATGGCAGCTGCCAGTTCACCTCCGCTCAACACGTAATCCCCGATGGAAATTTCCCTTGTGACCAGGTGCTCCCGGATCCGCTGGTCCACCCCCTTGTAATGACCGCACAGGATCATAATGTTTTCAAGGCAGGATATACGGTTGGCTTCTTTCTGGCTGAATGGTATGCCATCGGGAGAAGTGTAAATTATTTCATTATAAGGGCGTTCTTTTTTCAGTTCTTCTATCAACCGGTAAACAGGTTCAATCATCAAGACCATTCCTGCATCGCCTCCAAAGGAATAATCATCCACCTGCCTGTATTTTCCTTTGCCGTAGCGACGCAGATCATGTATCACGATTTCTGCCAGGGACCGCTCCCTGGCTCGCTTTACAATAGAATGAGACAGGGGGCTTTCAAGCAATGCGGGAAGCACTGTGATGATATCAATTCTCATAATGATGCAAAAGTAATCATTATTCAATATATTGGAGTTTTTCATTACATTTGCAAGCTATAAACACAAATTCCTTTCTAGTACAATGGATCCTGAAAAGAACATTTCTGCTCCCCAGGAGCAATTCGACAACGTAAAACCACAGGAAAATGATGTTGTTGAATCTACGCGGCTTACAGAAACCACAGATTATTCATCTATGGCCATTCCTGAACTTCTTGCTGAATTTGAACGGCTTATAGAAGCTGAAGACAAGACCGAAATGCATAAAAATGCCGACATCATCAAGTCTTCTTTCTACAAACTGCTCAGAAAAGATCAGCCTGTGGCAGCTCCGGGGGATGAGGCTCCCGAACAGGTACAGGAAACTCCGGAAGAAACTGCTTTCAAGAAGTTGTATGCCCGTTACAAGGTCCTTCGCGCAGATCTGTTGCGTAACATAGAACTACAGAAAGAAAGGAATCTGGAAGAAAAACTGTCCATTATCGAAGGCATCAAGGGCTTGCTGGAAAAACAGGAAGACATCAATTATACTTTTCCCGAATTCAGGGCACTGCAGCTTCACTGGAAAGAGGTAGGTCCTGTTCCCCTGTCTAGAACAAAGGATATTTGGGAGACCTATCAGCACTACGTTGAAAAGTTTTATGATTACGTAAAGATCAATAACGAGTTGCGTGATCTGGATTTCAAACGCAACCAGGAGATCAAGGAAAAACTATGCGAAAAGGCAGAAGTGCTTGTGGACGAGCCCAACGTGGTCTCGGCTTTCCACAGATTGCAAAAGTTGCACGAGGAATGGCGTGAAACAGGCCCGATTGCCCGTGAGATGCGTGAGCCCATGTGGGAGCGCTTCAAAAAGAGTACCACTGCCATAAACAAACGTCACCAGGAGTATTTTGAGGAACAAAAGAAGTTGCAAAGGCAGAATCTCGAGGCAAAGATTGTTCTTTGTGAAAAAGCAGAAATAATAGCTCAGGAAACAGTTGACAGTGGAATCAACTGGAATAAAAAAGCAAAAGACCTGGAGGTACTGCAAAAAGAATGGAGAACCATTGGATTTGCCACGAAAAAGGAAAACCAAAAGGTCTATGACCGGTTCCGTGCTGCCTGTGACAAATTCTACAGTGAAAAGCGTGAATTTTATGCGCAGTTCAAAAAGGAAATGCAGGAGAATCTGGAACGTAAGGTTGCTCTTTGTGAACAGGCAGAGGCCATCAACATGAGCGATGACTGGAGGCGAACTACAGACCAGCTTATCCATTTCCAGAAGCAATGGAAAGAGCTTGGTCCCGTACCTAGGAAACAGGCAGAAGCCATATGGAAACGTTTCCGCACAGCCTGTGATGTTTTTTTCACAAGAAAGGCTGAACATTTTTCAAAAATGGAATCGTCTTACGAAGAAAATCTGGCTGCTAAAGAGACCCTGCTCCGGGACCTTGCGTCCTTTGACCCTTCTACTATAGATAACCTGGCTGCGGCAATGCGTGAATTCCAGAACAAATGGAACCAGATAGGTTTTGTGCCCGGAAAAGAAAAAGACCGTATACAGAATGAATACAGGAACTTAATCAATAAGCACTTTGGACATCTGAATCCTAATTTCCCGGAAAAACGTGGCGGTTACCGTAGTGGAAGAGGCCGTTCCGACGATTTCCGCAGCGGTCGTGACAAACTTATCCAACGTTTCCGGCAGCTTGAATCGGAGATCACCGTATGGGAAAACAATATGGGATTCTTTGCCAAATCCAGGAATGCTGATAAGATCATTGCCGATACATGCCGGAAGATAGAAGATGCCAGGCGGGAGTTGGTTGAATTAGAAGAGAAGATCAAACAATTGGAAAACAATGAATAAAAATACGATTTGGGCCATTTTGCTGATAGGTGCCATTCTGATAGGTTTCAGTCTGTATAATTCCAAAGTGGCTAAAGAACAGCAAAGAGAACAATTCGTTCGTGATTCCATTGCCCGTCAGGAGGCCATGGAAACAATCCGTAAAGAAGAAATTAAAGACCCGGTGCCCGTATCCCCGCCCGATGCCAGTCAGACTACTACATATACAAACCCGTATCTGAACCAGTCCCTGGAAGGAACGGAATCCTTCCATGTTCTGGAAAACGACAAACTAAAAATAACCTTTTCTAACAAGGGAGGTCAACCGTACAGCGTTCAGATAAAAAATTTCAAAACATACAATGGCGACAGCCTTATGTTCTTCAGGGGTCCTTCCAACAAACTGGTATTGGATTTATATGCCGGGGAACAGATCAATACAGGCGATTTTTTCTTTGCGCCCAATGAGATCAGGGAAGGAAACATGCTTACCTTTTCACTCTTTTTTGATCAGGAATCCTATATAGAATATGCCTATGTTCTGGATAAAGATTCCTACCTGCTGAACCTGAACATTAACCTGGTGGGAATGGATCGGTTCATTCCCAGGAACGTTACCCAGTTGGATCTGGGCTGGAAAGTGGACATACGTCACCTTGAAAAAGGTTTTGACAATGAAAAGAACTATTCTACCATTGGATACAAATATCCCAATACGAAGGAAATCGAAAAGTTAGGACTGAGGAAGTCCGATGCCAGAGAATCTCTCAAAACACGCGTGGAATGGGTGGCTTTCCAGCAGCAATTCTTTTCTGCCATTATGATAGCAGACGAAAGTTTCAACAGCGGGGACGTGTCATTCCGGTTTTACAATCCTGATAACAGAGACACCCTGCTGATGAATTGCCATGCTTATATGCAGATTCCTTACCAGGCTGCCCCGCAACAGAGCGTTCCGCTTCAGTTCTACTTTGGACCCAACGGATTTTATTCCCTAAAGGCTTACGACAGATCTTTTGAACAGATCATTCCCCTTGGCGGTTTTTTAATTAAATGGATCAACCGTTTTTTAATCATTCCTATCTTCAATTTTTTGAATCGGTTTATCACCAGTTTTGGGCTTATCATTCTGATAATGACCATTTTCATTAAATTGATCATATCGCCCTTTACCTTCAAATCACATATGTCCTCGGCCAAGATGCGTGTCCTCAAACCCGAGATTGACAAGATCAATGCAAGATATCCCAAGAAAGAAGATGCCCTGAAAAAGCAACAGGAGACCATGGCATTGTACAAGAAAACGGGCGTTAGCCTTATGGGCGGGTGCTGGCCCATGTTATTCCAGATGCCCATTCTTTTTGCCATGTTCAGATTCTTCCCGGGATCCATTGAATTGCGCCAGGAAGGTTTTCTATGGGCAGATGACCTGAGCGGATATGATTCCATAGTACATATTCCATTCAAAATACCTCTTTACGGAGATCATGTGAGCCTTTTTGCATTGTTGATGGCTCTTTCTATGTTTTTCTATTCCAGGATGAACATGAAACAGCAGGGCTCCAGCCAGCAAATGCCTGGTATGCAGGGTATGATGCTCTATTTTATGCCTTTGATGATGTTGGTCGTATGTAACAACCTTTCGGCCGCTTTGAGCTATTATTACCTGCTTTCCAACCTGATCACCATGATACAGACCTGGGTGATCCAGAAATTCTTTGTAGATGAGGAAAAATTATACAAAAAACTTAAGGAAAAAGCCGATAAGGCACCGGCAACAGCCAGGAAATCCAAATTCCAGCAACGGCTCGAGGAAATGCAACGCCAGCAGCAACAGCAGATGAGGAACAGAAAACGATGATTCCCAATAATGTCAAACGGTTACGCAAAGAGATCCCCGGTCATGTATCTCTGGTGGCTGTTTCAAAATTCCAGCCGGTTTCCCTGATCCTCCAGGCATACAATGCAGGTCAACGCATTTTCGGAGAGAACCGTTCCCGGGAAATGACAGAGAAGATTCCCTTGCTCCCCAATGATATACAATGGCATTTTATAGGGCATTTACAGACGAACAAGGTCAGGGAGGTAGTTGGAAAGGCCGTGCTGATTCAGTCAGTTGACAGGATCAGGCTTTTGAACGCCATCCAGTCACAGGCACAACAATTGGGTATAATCCAGGATGTTCTTCTGCAGATACATATTGCCAGGGAGGATACAAAACATGGATTTTTACCCGGGGAACTGCCTGCCGTTTACGAATTATCCGTACCAAACGTCAGAATCTGCGGAGTGATGGGCATGGCTACTTTTACCGATAATACAGAATGGGTAAGAAGAGAGTTCAGATTGCTCAGAAATCTGTTTGATACTATGAGAAACGGCCCCTATGCCGGGGATCAGTCTTTTGTACATTGTTCCATGGGTATGACAGGCGACTATCACATTGCCCTGGAAGAAGGCAGCACCATGGTACGCATTGGCAGCGCTATATTTCCGCCACGCCCTCAAAAACCCGGATAGCACCTCCTGTCAGATATACGTCTCCGAAGGTCGTTTCATTTTTCCGGAATTCCACTTCCAGGTTACCACCTTTAGCCTGTATGAACCAGCGGGTCAAATCTTTTCCCGTGAAAACTGATGCAGCAATAGCGGCTGCCGTTGAACCTGTCCCGCAGGCCCATGTCTCATCCTCTACGCCTCTTTCAAAAGTCCGTACATACAAACATCCCTGGTCCAGAATTTCAACAAAATTCACGTTGATACCTTCCTTTCCAAAATTTTTGTGCCATCTCCAGAATTTTCCCTCGGAGGCTACATCGACTGCTTGAACATCAGATACAAACCTGACAAGATGCAGGGATCCGGTGTCCACGATAAAACTATTCCCGTCGTAAATACTTACTTTTCCCACATCATTCAATTGTAAACGTACTTTGCTGTGGGACCCGGACTTTTCAAGAATACAGGCATGATGTGCCCCGTCTATCGCGCAGAAATGATGGCTGTTCAGGCCCAGGCTTCCGGCAAATGCCACTAGGCAACGACCTCCGTTACCGCACATGGAACCTGCCATTCCGTCAGAATTGAAAAAGTTCATGAAATAACTGAATGGCAGGGGAGCTTTTTCAAGTAATATCAGTCCGTCAGCCCCTATGCCAAAACGTCTGTGGCATAAGGTGTTGATTTGATTTTCTGATAAATGGTATTTTTCCGACCTGTTATCAATTAAGATAAAATCATTTCCGGCTCCGTGGTATTTACAAAATGGCAGTTTCATGAATTGGTATGAATTTTGAAATATTCTATTCAAAAGTAAACAAAATTAAAAAGAATAAGTTATGAAAAACAAAATCGAACTGGTTATCATCGTAACGGCACTGATTAGCACAGGAACCACATTGTTGGTTAACCATGTGGCCGGAAACAACAAAAATACCGAAAAAGTTTACGTAACATCGGGAGAGCAACCTGTTATTCAAAAGATTTCATTACCGGAAGTGCCATATCCGGATTTTACATACGCAGCCGAAACGGGAGTCAGGGCGGTCGTACACGTAAAGGTAGTCAAACATGGTCAACAGCTCCAAGGCCCCCAGAGTCTGTTTGAATTCTTCTTTGGGTACGGAACCCCTTCTCCGCAGTTACGTCCCCAGGTAGGAGCCGGATCGGGTGTGATCATCTCCCCAGACGGCTATATCATTACAGCTACACATGTTATTGACGAGGCCGATGAAGTTGTTGTCACTCTGGACGACAAACGCCAGTACGAGGGCCGGGTTATTGGCAAAGACCCGGCTACCGATATAGCGTTGCTCAAGATTCAGGCGACCGATCTGCCTCACCTGAACTTCGGCGATTCAGATGCCCTCAGGCTGGGACAATGGGTTATTGCTATTGGTAATCCCTATGAATTGCGGTCAACCATCACGGCCGGCATAGTCAGTGCCAAAGGCCGGAGTCTGCCTTCTTTTGACGGTGAATTCAAGATAGAAGCGTTTATTCAGACCGATGCTGCCGTTAATCCCGGTAATTCGGGAGGTGCGCTTATCAATGCCAAAGGAGAGCTGGTGGGTATCAATACGGCCATTGCCACACGCACAGGATTCTTCTCGGGCTATTCCTTTGCAGTGCCCAGCAGCATTGTGCGGAAAGTGACGGACGATCTTCGTAAATATGGGATTGTGCAGCGGGCACTGCTTGGCATAACGATGCAGGACATTACGGGCGACCTTGCAAAAGAAAAGGATATCAAAGAGATCAGGGGTGTATATATCCATGAGCTGATGGAAGGCGGAGCTGCCCAGAAGGCAGGTGTAAAATCCGGGGACATCCTCCTGGAAGTCGGAGGAATATCGGTGAACTCGGGTACATCGATACAGGAGCAGATCAGCCGATTCAGTCCGGGAGACAAGGTCGACCTGGTATTGCTCAGGGGAAATAAAGAGGTAAAGGTTACAGTTATCTTGCAAAGTCAGTCTGGAAATACTGAGTTGATAAAGGAAAGCGATGGCAATATTACACATTTTCTGGGTGCACAGTTACGCCCTGCCCCCAAAGAAATTAGGGACAAGCTCAGGATTCGTACAGGCATTGAAGTGGTTTCGCTGGGTGAAGGCAAACTCAAAGATGCCGGGATCCGCAAGGGATTCGTCATTACACATGTTAATCAAAAACCAGTATCTACAGTGCAGCAGTTTGCTCTGGCCATACAATCGGCACAACGTGGCACACTGATCGAAGGCAGATATCCTGACGGATCGGTTTATTATTATGCGTTAGGCAATTGATATCGCACATTTTTGTGGCAATTTGAAACATAAGCTGCCCTTTTACGTATAATGAGGACAGCTTATTTATTTTTTTACCAGAACAGAATGAGACAATTAAAGATTACAAAATCTATTACAAACAGGGAAAGTGCTTCCCTGGACAAATACTTACAGGAAATCGGCAGGGAAAATCTGATCTCGGTCGAAGAAGAAGTGGAGTTGGCGCAACGCATCAGGAAAGGCGATCAGGAAGCACTTGAAAAACTGACAAGAGCGAATCTCAGATTCGTTGTTTCGGTGGCGAAACAATACCAGAATCAGGGATTGAGCCTTCCGGACCTGATCAATGAGGGAAACCTGGGACTTATAAAAGCTGCTGAAAAATTTGATGAAACACGTGGTTTTAAATTCATATCATATGCTGTCTGGTGGATCAGGCAATCCATTCTGCAAGCTTTGGCCGAACAAAGCCGTATAGTCAGGTTACCTCTGAACCAGGTTGGGTCATTGAACAAGATCAACAGGGCACTTTCCAAATTTGAACAGGAACACGAACGCATCCCTTCACCGGAGGAATTGTCCGAAATTCTGGATATACCCAGTGAGAAAATATCCGACACACTGCGTGTTTCCGGACGTCACGTATCGGTAGATGCTCCCTTCATAGATGGAGAAGACAACAGCTTGCTGGATGTTTTAGTGAACAACGATTCTCCCAATGCCGACCGCGGGCTGGTGAACGAAAGCCTTAATAAGGAAATAGAACGTGCTTTGTCCACCTTATCTAAACGCGAAAGAGATATTGTCAAGTATTTTTTTGGCATAGGTACGCAGGAAATGACCCTGGAGGAAATTGGAGAGGAATTTGGACTAACCAGGGAACGGGTGCGACAAATAAAGGAAAAGGCCATACGACGGTTACGTCACAGCGCCAGAAGCAAATTACTGAAAGCTTATCTGGGTTAGCCTATGTTTGGGATAATAGGCGACGCGCTGCATATGTTCAGTTCATGGCTAAATCTTCCATTGTTCATTACACTCATTGGGGGGGGGTTGTTCTTTATGGTACGCTCCGGGTTCATACCCCTGCGTTATTACGGAAAAGCCCTGAGGGCTGTCGGTGTTAAAGAAGACAACGCGTCTGGTCAATTGAGCTCTTTTCAGGCCCTTACTTCTGCTATTGCAGCCACTGTAGGGCTTGGAAACATTTCTGGTGTTGCCGTGGCCATCACCATTGGCGGACCCGGAGCTATTTTCTGGATGTGGGTAAGTGCATGCCTGGGTATGGCGACTAAATTTTTTGAAGGCACCCTTTCCGTAATGTATAAAGGAAAAGACAGTGCCGGTGAAATGCAGGGCGGTACCATGTATATGATCACCGAGGGGCTGGGAAAGAAATGGAAACCACTGGCCGTTCTCTTTTCCCTGTTTGGCATGATTGGGACATTCTGCCTGATGCAATCCAATCAGCTTACCGAGGCATTACAGACAGTCTTCTTTACTCCTGCCGGGATAGAGGACACGCTAATCTTGCGGTTTATTGTGGGTTTATGCATTGCCGGGATTGTTTCGGTAGTTGTTCTGGGTGGGATCAGCCGCATTGGAAAGGTGGCCTCCCTGATCGTGCCTTTTATGGTAGGATTCTATTTTTTACTGGTGTTATACATCATATTGACAAACCTGAGCGTGGTTCCAGAAGTGTTCCGCTCCATATTTAACGGGGCTTTCAATCTTAGAGCAGGAACAGGCGGTTTTGCCGGATCTGTCATCGTTATTGGGGCGCGCAGGGCTGCTTTTGTAAATGAAGCCGGGGTGGGAACCGCCTCGATGATGCACGGTGCTTCCCGCAACAGCGAACCCGTCCGGGAAGGACTGGTCGCTATGATAGCTCCTTCCATCGATTCCGGACTTGTATGCACCCTGACAGCTCTGGCTGTACTGATCAATGCACAATATACAGTATCCGATGTGCAGGGGATGCAGATGGTCATGGAATCCTTTGAACGTTCCATCCCAGGATGGGGCAGTTACCTGTTGATGGTCGTCGTGCTTGTTTTTGCCTTTTCTACCATGTTTTCCTATTCGTATTACGGTACCAAGTGTACGAATTTTTTGTTTGGCGCACACAGGGCGCATTACTATAATTATCTTTTCCTTGCGACATTGGTCATGGGGGCGGTCATTCCGCTTACGGCCGTTGTGGATATCATAGACATTGCTTTTGCTTTTATGGCATTTTGCACGGTATTTACAATGATTGTCCTTTCTCCCCGGGCCGGTGCCGCCATTAAGCAATACTTTAGCAAATGAACGCAGAGATCATAATAACAGAGGCACTGGGCAAGGCGGTGGAAAAACTCTATGGAACCGTTCCTGCCTCAGAAGCGCTGCAGGTGCAGGCAACCAGGAAAGAATTCGAGGGCGATTATACGGTGGTTGTCTTTCCCTTGTTGCGTATAAGCAGAAGATCCCCCGAACAGACTGCCTCTGAAATGGGTAAGGTAATTCTTGGAATGGTTCCCGATATTGAATCATACCAGGTCATCAAGGGTTTTCTTAACCTGAAGATGTCGCCAGAATATTGGATGAATCGGTTGCAGGATATATCCGGCAATCCCGATTACGGCATGAAATCTCCTTCCGGGCGGACTGTTATGATAGAATTTTCATCACCCAACACCAACAAACCACTTCATCTTGGCCATATACGCAATAATCTGCTGGGCTGGTCTGTGTCCAGGATCTTGGAAGCAAACGGTCACAGGGTGATCAAAGTAAATCTGGTCAATGACAGGGGAATTCATATATGCAAATCCATGTTGTCATGGCTCAGGTACGGCCAGAATATCACCCCAGAATCTTCAGGAATCAAAGGAGATCACCTGGTAGGTGATTTTTACGTTCGCTTTGACAGACAGTACAGGGAACAGGTTAAAGAACTGGTTAGTGGGGGAATGGATGAAGAACAGGCACAGAAAGAAGCTCCTATAATGCAGGAAGCCCAGTCCATGCTGGTAAAATGGGAACAGGGAAACAGACAGGTCATTGACCTGTGGAAAAAGATGAATGGTTGGGTATATGAGGGATTTGAGCGTACGTATGAGCGGATGGGCATATCTTTTGATAAAATCTATTACGAATCGGATACTTATTTGCTTGGGAAGGAGCTTGTTATGAAAGGTCTGGAAGACGGGGCGTTTTACCGGAACCCTGACGGATCGGTATGGTGCGATCTGACCGCCGAAGGACTGGACCATAAACTCCTGCTTCGTGCAGATGGCACATCTGTTTACATGACACAGGATCTGGGTACTGCAGTGAGCCGTTATCAGGAATACGGGTTCGAGACCCATATATATGTTGTGGGAAATGAACAAAACTATCATTTTCAGGTTCTGAAGCTGATCCTTAAAAAACTCGGATTTTCCTGGGCCGATGATATTATCCACCTGTCATACGGCATGGTGGAACTACCGGAAGGCAGGATGAAATCCCGCGAAGGGACAGTGGTTGATGCCGATGACCTGATGGACAATATGGTCGATACGGCCCGTGAGACCTCCCTGGAATCGGGTAAACTCGGGGACATGACTCCGGAAGGGCAAGAGCGCCTGTTTGAGGTACTTGGGATCGGGGCTTTAAAGTATTTCATACTGAAAGTAGACCCGCGCAGGACTATGTTGTTCGATCCCCGCGAATCCATTGATTTCAACGGGAACACCGGGCCTTTCATTCAATATACGTTTGCCAGGATACGGTCCATACTCCGCAAGGCTGCCCGGCGCGGCTATCATTCACGTTTGTGTCACAGGCCCATGCTGGAAAAAGAATTGAGACTGATAAAACTGATGACGGATTATCCTCGGATTATTGAAGAATCCGGCCAGGCTTTTTCGCCTGCTCAAATAGCCAATTTCAGTTTTGATCTGGCCAGGGAATTCAACCAGTATTACCATGAAGTTACTGTGCTACATGAAGAAGACAGCGAGTTGCGTGATCAACGCCTGCTTCTCCTGGAACAGGTAGGCAGGCTGTTGGAATCCGCTATGGGATTACTCGGCATAATATTACCGGAAAGGATGTAATTAGCAATTCAAAATATTGTCGTATAATTGCAGCAAATTCTGACTTTTTTAATTTATCCTATGAAAAAGACTCCGGTACAAAAACCTACTGTCAATAAGAAAAGACTGGTGATCGGTTATGCGAATATGTCCCAGCAGCTTATGGAGATCTGGAAAGAAAAATATCCCAGGGGTTATGCCGATTATATGGAAGATATAATGAAGGTTGATAAAGCGGACGGCACTTTCTTTTATGCCGTTACATTGGAAATCCCGGAAGCTATATACCTGGTGAAGGTTGAAGTAAAGATTGACGATTACGACGAAATCGAAAAAGACATCTTCGGTTCCGGAGACGATGAACAGGGGGACGACGACGGAGTCGATTTCCCGGAAACGGATGACTCAAACTTTACGAATGCTGAAGAAGATCTGGACGAAGATTAAACATTTACCCGAGCCCACACTACTATTGATGTTATCACTGGTCATCGGGCTTTTCAGCGGGCTTGCCGCTGTAATGCTCAAGATGTCCATAGAGTTCATCAAAAATCTGTTAACAACCCACGTCAGCATTCGGGCAGAAAGTATTGCGTATTTACTGCTCCCGGGGGCAGGAATGCTCCTGTCACTGCTGTTTGTCAGGTATTTTGTCAGGGACAATATTTCACACGGGGTAACCCGGGTGCTGGAATCTATATCGGTCAACAAATCCCTGATCAAACCACACAATTGTTATACATCAATTCTTTCCAGTGCCGTGACTATCGGGCTTGGGGGTTCGGTGGGGGCAGAGGCTCCCATTGTTTACACGGGAGCAGCTATTGGCTCTAACATCGGACGCACTTTCAGGCTGAACTACAGGAGCGTTACGCTGTTGGTGTGTTGCGGGGCTGCTGCCGCGATCGCCGGAATTTTCAAAGCTCCCTTGGCCGGGGTACTTTTCTGCTTCGAGATATTGCTGTTCAACCTTACCATGGGATCGATCATTCCCCTGCTTACTGCATCCATAACGGCGACGGCAGTATCTTCGCTCATTATGGGCAGTGAGGTAAGTTTTGTCAGTTCCATTGATCCTTTTTTATTGTCCAACATACCATACTATCTGATACTCGGTATTGTATGTGGTTTTGTCAGTATTTATTTCACCCGGACCACGCTCATGATGGAAGACCGGATTAAAAAAATCAGGAACACCTATTCCCGCTGGGCTATATCGGCTCTGGCCCTAGGAGTACTCATCGTGTTGTTCCCTCCTTTGTACGGAGAGGGATATGGTTCGTTGGCGGCACTGCTGAACAACAATGTGGAAGGAGCTGTTGACAGTCTGATTTACAGTTCTCTAAGCCGGAATGTATGGTTCATTCCTGTTTTTTTTACCGCCGTACTCTTACTCAAGGTATTTGCCATGTCACTGACCAATGCCGGCGGAGGCGTAGGTGGCACTTTCGGTCCTACACTTTTCATGGGCGGTATCCTGGGATTTGTCATTTCACGTGTTTTCAACCTGGCAGGCATCTCGGTCTTGCCAGAATCCAATTTCGCACTGGTGGGAATGGCCGGCCTCATGGCGGGAGTCATGCAGGCCCCCATGACGGCCATATTTCTGATCGCAGAAATCACAGGCGGATACCAATTGTTGATGCCCCTGATTATAACCTCGGTATGTTCTTACATAACGGTCCGGAATTTCGAACCGTATTCCATATATACAAAACGGCTTGCCAAGGAAGGAAAATTGCTTACCCACGACAGCGATCAGGCCGTGCTTACGTTGCTAAAGATCTCCGAGGTTATCGAAACTGATTTTATCACGGTCAATCCGCAAGATCCGCTGGAACATCTTGTGCAGGCGGTCGAAATAAGCAAAAGAAATATTTTTCCTGTCACAGACCGGAAAGGATGCTTTCAGGGAATAGTGACCCTGGATGATATCCGTCCTGTAATGTTTCATAGGGAAATGTACGGAACAACTTTTGTTCATGAATTGATGCACAAGCCACTGTATTATGTATTTATTGATGAGCGTATGGAAAGTGTGATGAATAAGTTCGAACAATCTGGTGCATGGAACCTGCCCGTACTGGATGACCGGTTCCATTATATGGGTTTTGTATCAAAATCGCATATATTCTCGGCCTACCGCGAACAGTTAGCCCAAGTGTCTCATGAATAATAAACACATAGAACTCATTGCAACCGAACTGCATATCAGGGGATGGCAGGTCGAACACGCCGTTACACTTTTTCAGGACGGGGCTACCATCCCTTTTGTAAGCCGTTACCGTAAAGAGGCTACCGGATCCCTGGACGAGGTACAGTTAGCTGCCATCAAAACACTATGGAACAATTATCAGGAACTGGATAAAAGAAAAGCCGCCATACTTCGGTCAATTGGGGAACAGGACAAACTTACTCCCGAACTGCATTCTGCCATAGAAAGCTGCTGGCAGATGAACCGGCTGGAGGACCTATATCTGCCATATCGGCCAAAAAGAAAAACAAGGGCTTCCGTTGCGCGTGAAAAAGGGCTGGAACCCCTTGCTCTTGCCATCATGAACCTCGGGACAGATGATTGTCAGGAAGCTGCTAAAGCCTTTATCGGAGCAAGGGTCGCAAATGTTGAGGATGCACTTTCGGGAGCAAGGGATATCATCGCCGAGACGGTAAGTGAGAACGCAGAGCTCCGTCAACGGATACGTCATGCTTATCTTAGGGATGGAAAACTGACCTCTAAGGTGCAGAAAGGAAAAGAAGAGGAAGGAATAAAATACCGCAATTATTTCGAATACAGCGAATCCATCCGTTCCATGGCCCCCCACAGACTGCTGGCCCTGCTCAGAGCTCATAATGAAGGCATTATTTTCCTGGCGCTGAAGCCATACCCCGATACCATCGCCCCAAATGAAATGGAAAAGATGTTCATTGGTAAAAAACAGCAACTATCCTTTCCCGGGGAAGAGGCTGGCAGCATCTATCATATGAAGGAAGCGCTCACGGATGCCTACCGCAGGCTGATCCATCCTTCCATCGAAAACGAGGTGCTGAATCATTATAAGGACAAGGCCGATATGGAATCTATCAGGGTCTTCTCGGCGAACCTCTGTCAATTGCTGCTGGCGCCCCCACTGGGTCAGAAAAGGGTGCTTGCCATTGATCCCGGATTTCGCACCGGCTGTAAAGTGGTCTGCCTCTCGGCCCAGGGAGACCTGCTCCACAACGATACCATATACCCGCATCCTCCCCAGAACGAGCGCAGTACGGCCATGCGCAAAATCTCGCAGATGGTCGAGGCTTACAAAATCCAGGTGATTGCTGTGGGGAACGGGACGGCCGGACGTGAAACAGAACAGTTCCTGAAGAAGATTGCTTTTCCGCACAAGGTTCAGATTTTCTCTGTAAGCGAAGACGGAGCCAGCGTATATTCTGCATCGCAGGCGGGGCGCGACGAATTCCCCCAATACGACGTAACGGTACGCGGTGCCGTATCCATAGGCAGAAGACTGATGGATCCCCTGGCAGAACTGGTAAAGATCGATCCCAAATCCCTGGGCGTCGGACAGTACCAGCATGATGTCAATCAGGCGCTTTTAAAAGACAGTTTAGCCCAGACAGTCCAGTTGTGTGTTAATCACGTTGGTGTGAATCTTAACACAGCCAGCCAACAGTTGCTTACCTACGTATCGGGATTGGGACCCCGTCTTGCCCGGAACATCACAGAATACAGGCAGGAAAACGGACCTTTTACAAGCCGTGAACAGTTGAAACAGGTAAAAAGGCTGGGAGAGAAAGCTTTTGAACAATGTGCGGGCTTTCTGCGTATTCCCGATGCTACGGACATTCTGGACAATACGGGAGTGCATCCAGAAAGTTATCCGATTGTCAGGCGCATGGCCGGTGATCTGGGGATCACTGTGAGCGAGCTGGTGGCATCCGAAGGGTTTCGCCGGAAGATTGACCTGTCGTGTTACGTCTCGGAAAAAGCTGGAATGCCCACTTTAAGCGATATCATGGCAGAATTGGACAAGCCAGGCAGGGACCCCAGATCGGCCATAAAGGTATGGGAGTTTGATGAGTCAGTTTCTTCTATAGAAGATCTGAAAGAAGGTATGGTGTTACCGGGAATAGTGAGCAATGTGACAAATTTTGGGGCGTTTGTTAATATTGGCATAAAACAAGATGGTCTTATACATGTATCCCAGATGGGAGAAAAATACGTCCACGATCCGCTCGATGTGGTCAAATTGCGTCAATATGTTATGGTGAAAGTGCTCAAGGTAGATCTGGAACGCAACAGGATTCAGCTTCGTCTGGAACGTAACTGAGAAAGGATCACTCCTGTTACAACGATCATGATCCCGGTTATCTGAATCCAGTTCAGAGACTCAATACCCAGGAAGAACCCGGAGGCAGCCGTAATGATGGGTATGACTGCGGAAAATGTATTGGTCCGTGTAACCCCTAATTCCCTGATAGCAGAAGTGAACATCATAAAAGCAATGCTGGAGCAGAATACAGACAACATGAGGATCGGATACCAGAAAGCCCTATCGCTCAAAAATCGTGTGACATTCGTATTTCTTACGTCGAACATCAGCATGGGGACTATAAAATAAACAGCTCCCACGGCGTGTTGGTAAAAGGTCACAGTAAAGGAGTTGTACGATTGGGTCATCTTCTTAAGGATCACAGTATGCCCGACTGCCGAAAAGACTGCCATGAAAAGAAACATAACACCAACAGGCAGATTTGTTCCTGGCAGGTCCCCGGAACGGAACAGGTCAAATCCCAATTTTCCCAGGACCACCATCAGTAGCCCGGGTACTGTAAGGAAAATCCCGATGATATTTTTGGCAGTGACTTTTTCCCTGTAGAAGGTTACACCGGCTATCAGCCCAAATATGGGTATGCTGGAAACGATAACGGAACTCAGGTTGGGACTTGCCGTCAGTTTAACCCCATATGTTTCTCCTATGAAATAGAAAAAGGGTTCCATCAGGGCAAGGGCAAGAAACCACATTACATCCTTTTTGCTTTTAAGACGTTCTATAGAGCCGGTCAGTTTTCCAACAATGAATAGGATCACGGCTGCCAGAGATATTCTGGTAAAAATCAGGAAAAAAACCGGTACATGATTGATCAGCAGCCTGTTGGTCCAAAAAAACGATATTCCCCAGAGAAATATCGTAATGCATATAAATAAATATGCCTTGATGCGTTGTCTGGTCATATTACAAAATGGGCAGGGTAGAGGGTTTTTGTATTATCTGTCCGTTTTCTGCGGCCAGTATTCCGTTAACAAATACGTGAGAGATTGAAGAAGAAAAAATGTGACCTTCCAGCGGGCTCCAGCGGCATGTGTATTCCAGTTGTGATTTAGTCACCACATATTCTTTTTCCGGATCTATCAGCACCAGATCTGCATAATAACCTTCCCGTATGAAACCGCGGTCAGAGATACCAAATATACGTGCCGGGGCATGACTACACGCATCCACCATCGAGGTGAGTCCTATGCTTTCATGCTTCACACACTCCATGAGCATTTGGCAACTATGCTGGATTAGGGGAATACCCGAGGGGGCATTTATATAATTGTGTTGTTTTTCTTCCCAGGTATGAGGGGCATGGTCTGATCCTATCGCCTGAATATCCCTGCTTTCTATGGCCTTCAGGATGGCTTCCCTGTCTTCTGCTGTCTTAATGGACGGATTACATTTGATCTGCATTCCGTATCTGAGATAATCAGCCTGTGTAAACCAAATGTGTGGCAGAGAGGCCTCACACGTTATGCCGGGATGAATGCGACGCGACTTTCGGATCAATTCCACCTCTTCCTTAGTCGATACATGGAGTATGTGCAGGCGGGACCTGTACCTGAGGGCCAGGTCGAGGGCTTTTTGTGCAGAAGCAATACATGCTTCCCGGCTCCTGATCTTACTGTGCAGGATCACAGGGATATCGTCACCATACCCTGATCGTGCTTTCTGTGTGTTTTCCTTAATGATGGCCTCATCTTCACAATGCGTGGCAATGACCCCTTTATACTGTTGAAAAAAAGTATCCAGTGTCGCAGGATCATTCACCAACATATTTCCCGTCGAGGATCCCATGAAGATTTTCAGGCCACAGCCCTTATCCGGCGGCAGATGAAGTACTTCCCCTGCATTTGTATTGGTGGATCCCATATAGAATGCATAGTTGACATACATCTTTTCTGCTCCCAACCTGTATTTTTCTTCCAGGGCTTTTACAGTGGTGATGGCAGGGTTATTGTTTGGCATATCCATCACAGAAGTGACCCCTCCCAGCAAAGCTGCGCGACTTTCCTGGGACATGTTTCCTTTCCCGGGTTGCCCGGGCTCGCGAAAATGTACCTGGTCATCAATAATCCCAGGGATCAATATTTTTCCCTCTGCATCAATGTCCATGTCGCGGGTTTCACAAAAACCAGCTGCTTCCTGCAGGGCGTTTTTCCCGCGAAAGATTCTGGCTATACGTTGGTCTTTCAGTACAACACATCCCTTAAATACGGATCCTTCATTTACGATCCGGGCATTTCTGATGAGAACTTGCATGATAAGTGTTATTTCTTGCGGATCCTGCGAAAACGGAGCTTTATTACTCCCCAGAAAGCCTCTCCAAAGATACCACTACTCATTTTGGAAGTACCTTCAGTCCTATCCACAAAAATGATAGGGACTTCCACTACTTTGAAGCCCAGCCTGTAGGCATAATATTTCATAGAGATCTGGAATCCGTAACCTTTCATCCGGATCCATCCAAAATCGATGGTCTCCAGTACTCTGCGATGGTAACAGATGAATCCGGCAGTACAATCGTATATAGGTATGCTGAGTACCGTACGCACAAAGACCGAAGCAAACCACGACATGAGCACGCGGCCGATAGGCCAGTTGATCACACTTATTCCTTTGCAGTATCTTGACCCTACAGACACATCTGCCCCTTCATGACAGGCGTTCACCAGGCGGGGAAGATCCTCGGGATTATGGGAAAAATCGGCATCCATCTCTATAAGGTATGTATAATCGCGTTCAAGTCCCCAGCGAAATCCTTCCATATAGGCAGTTCCCAGTCCCAGTTTTCCCTTACGTTCCATCAGATGCAGCCGCTCATTAAATTCCGGTATCAGAGAACGAACTATATCTGCAGTACCGTCAGGCGAACCGTCGTCAACTACAAGTATATGAAATGACTTTTCCAAAGAAAAAACTTTCCGGACGATTTTTTCGGCGTTTTCCTTTTCGTTATAAGTAGGTATAATTACCAGTATTTTTTCTTGCATATGTTATAATGACCAGATTTCAACAGCGCCTCAAAGATAGGCATAATTTTTGTGAAATTTTTGTTGTTGATTATGTGTTATATACAATTTTTCAGGACCGATTCAGATTTATTTTGAAAAAATATTTGGTGAAGAAGAAATAAAACACTTATCTTTGCAGCCCCTTTCCTAGAGAAGGGGTGTTGAAAGAAGCAGTTCATTGAAAAATTGGAAGAAGTACACAACAAGAGCGTACAAAAAGAGTAGAGCGTTAATTCCGAGAAGGAATAATAGAGCGTAACGGGATAAGCTAAGAGTGTAAAACAAATTTACAATGAAGAGTTTGATCCTGGCTCAGGATGAACGCTAGCGGCAGGCTTAACACATGCAAGTCGAGGGGCATCACGGGTAGCAATACCT